>Ga0207701_10007544_pt1 | contig 10806 bp, 11 predicted proteins | sample KBSSwiSSwithPhiX_FD_184294 | JGI IMG/M metagenome (GOLD analysis project Ga0207701, IMG submission 184294) | Switchgrass rhizosphere bulk soil microbial communities from Kellogg Biological Station, Michigan, USA, with PhiX - S5 (SPAdes) (version 2) | ecosystem: Environmental > Terrestrial >...
AGCGACACACAACATATTGTGGATAACCGGGTGGAAAACCCGTGGAAAGCCTGTTGACGGCAACACAGAACCCGAATGGTTGCGCGGGACAGGGGCGCGGACCCGTGATTATCCACCCGCTGTGACTAAAAGCAAGTACATTGCATCGCGTGACCAGGCATGTATGGTCACGCCGTACGATTTTTACGCGCCACGTCCTTTCTTCAGATGCCTCTGCGGCGTGCGCGTGCCCGGCTGAGGTCGTGCTCGTAAACGTGCTCGTGCTCGTCGACGTGCTCGATCTGGACGACGTCGAGCACGAGCACGAGCACGTGCACGAGCACGTCTACGAGCACGAGCACGTATGCGAGACTACGGAGCTCGAGGTGATTCGATGCCGCAGCCCGCTCGCCGTGGTCGAACTGTCTTGCTCGTGCTCGCCGCGTTCGTCGGCGGTCTGATCTTCGCGCGGCCGCTCTCGGCGGGCCGCTTCAATCCGTATCAGAAGCTGGGCGTGTTCACGAAGGTGCTCTCGTACATCGAGACCCACTACGTCGAGGACATCTCCGAGACCGATCTCATGTACGGCGCCGCGCGCGGCCTCACCGACGTGCTGGATCCGCACTCGCGCTTCATGGACCCCGAGGAGTACGGCCGCCTCAAGAAGGAGACCGAGGGCAACGAAGAGATCGAGGGCATCGGCATCGACGTCGAGAAGCGCAAGAACCGCTTCGTGATCATCTCGCCGATCGAAGGTTCGCCGGCGGCGAAGGCGGGCATCGAGCCCGGCGACATCATCAAGCGCGTCGACGGCGTCGAGATCGCGACGCTGGAGTTCGACGAGGCAGTGGCGCGCATGCAGGGGCCGGGCGGCAGCGAGGTGACTCTGGTCGTCGAACGGCGCGGCCGCGAGCTGACCTTCCGGATCCGCCGCGCGAAGTACGAGGTGAAGGCGGTCGAGGGAAAGTTGCTCGACGACGCCATCGCCTACATCAAGCTGCGCGTGTTCGCGGCCGGTGTCGACTCGACGCTGGAGAAGCTGACCGAGCAGCTCTCCGCCAAGAGTCCGGGCAAGACGCTGAAGGGGATGGTGCTGGACCTGCGGCGCAATCCGGGCGGCTTGCTCGACCAGGGGATCCGCGTCGCCGACCTGTTCATCGCCGACGGTCTGATCGTCAAGACCGTGGGCAAGGGCGGCAAGGTGATGGACGAGGCCAAGGCGCACAGCCGCGGCACCTTCGCGGGCTTTCCGATGATCGTACTCGTCGACGGCGCGACGGCGTCGGCCGCCGAGATCGTCGCGGGCGCGCTGCAGGATCACAACCGCGCCGTCGTGCTGGGGACGCAGACCTTCGGCAAGGGATCGGTGCAGACGGTGATCGATCTCGACGGCTGCGGCGGCAAGCCGTGCGGCCTCAAGCTGACGGTGGCGCGCTACTACACGCCCAAGGGCCGTTCGATCCAGGGCCAGGGCATCACGCCCAACGTCCTGGTCGACGCCACCGCGCCGCCCGGCGACACGTCCGAGGCCGAGCTGCCGCGCGAGCGCGATCTACGCAAGCGGCTGAAGAACGAGCAGGGCGAGAAGGCGACCGCGGCGCGGCGTCTGGACGACTACCAGCTGCAGATGGCGCTGGACTACCTGCAGTCGTGGTCGATGTTCTCGCAGCAGGCCAAGCGATAGCCGCGCCTGAGCTTGATTTTGCGCGTGAATTAGGGTTTTCTCCGACGACCCCGTGTGGCGCCTGAGGCGCCGCGCGGCCCCGACCCCAAGGAGGACACATGTCGTTCGGAGCAGGCCCCGGCGGTGGTATGGACGAATACCAGCGGCTCATGGCGAATCAGAACGCCGCCGCCAAGAAGAAGCGAATGCTGTTCGGCCTCATCGCGATCGCCGGGATCAGCGCGGTCGGCTACTACGTGGTGACGAACCGGAAGAAGAACGCGGACGCGCAGAAGGTGCTGGACGCCGGGGGTCAGTTCGCCGAGCGCGACAAGATGGACATGGGCGCGTTCTGGACCTGCGTGATGGGCACGGACACGGACGTCGGCATGTTTCAGAACGCCGATCAGATCCAGCAGCGCGTGGAGAGCGCGTACTTCACGCAGCAGAAGACTTACTCCGATCACCTCACCGCCGAGTGCGTGCCCAAGCTGGAAGGCGCGCGCGGATCGCTGAGCGGGATGGTGAACGAGATGCCCGAGGCGCTGCGGCCGCCGCTGGAGAAGTACGTGGGGGCGCTGCCCAAGATGCAGGAGGGCCTGGAGAGCTACGCCGAGAAGCTGAAGTCGCGCGGCGCGGTCAAGGACGTCGACGGCAGCATCCAGGAGGTTGGCGCGGCGTTCACCACCGATCCGACGGTGGAGTCGGTCGCGTTCGAGAAGTTCATGGTCTGCGCGGTCCCCGGCCTCGACAAGATGAAGGACATCCAGGGCGTGCTCGAATTCCTGGCCGAGACCTGCAAGAAGGACCCGGTCCCGTTCATGACCAAGGTGCGCGCGGATTGCGGCAACCTGGTGCAGAACCTGGACAAGGACGCGAAGCCCGCGCCGTCGAAGACGTTCAAGGCCAACGCTAAGAAGTTCTACGAGGAACAGCAGCGCCAGCTGCAGGCGTGGGAGTGGTGCGGCAAGAAGTCGCGCAAGGGGAAGAAGGTGCTGGACCTCGAGGCGTTCCTGACCGCCGCCAGCGACTACATCGAGGCGCGCGGCGAGGTGGTGAAGACGGCGCGCGAGGAAGCGGCACGCATCACCGGCCAGCCCTTGCCCGCCGAGAAGAAGAAGCCAGGCGAAGGCGAGGAACCCGACGGTCCGCCGGCGAAGCCGGCGAAGAAGTAGGCGAAGTCGAAGTCGGCGCCGCTGCAACGGGCGCCGACGGCAGGGCGCGCTCGCGCCACGACAGCGCGCGATCGCCCAGCCGTTGCGCCGCGCGCGCGTAGATCGCATCCAGCCGCTCGTCCACCACCCACCGCCCGTTCATCTCGACCTCCCCCCGGCCCCGCAGTGAATGTGGGTGCCGCCGCCGGGCTGCACAAGCTCTGCGCTCACCAGTACCGCGCGACACGTCGCGCAAGCTCGGGGTCGTGATTACGTTGGGTGGGAGGAAAACCGGAGGCGGGTGTGCGAATCGCTCAGATCTCACCTTTGTACGAAAGCGTGCCGCCGAAGCTGTACGGCGGTACCGAGCGTGTCGTGCACTTCCTGACGGAAGCGCTGGTCGACCTCGGGCACGACGTGACGCTTTTCGCGAGCGGGGATTCGCGCACCAGCGCCGAGCTGGTCGCGCCTGTTCCGCAGGCGCTGCGCCTGATCCACTGCCTCGATCCCATCGCGCCTCACTACGCGATGATGGAAGAGGTGGTGGCGCGCGCCGGCGAGTTCGACGTGCTGCATTTCCACACCGATTACCTGGGGTACAGCCTGGCGCGCCGGCAGACCGTGCCGTACGCGACGACGATGCACGGCCGCCTGGATACACCCGAGCTGGAACCGATCTTCGAGACCTTCGCCGAGGCGCCGCTGATCTCGATCTCGGACGCGCAGCGCGAGCCGCATCCGCGCGCCAACTGGCAGGGGACCGTGTATCACGGGCTGCCGCTGGACCTTTACCATCTGGTTCCCAAGGCGGGCGGCTACCTGGCGTTCGTCGGGCGGATCTCGCCCGAGAAGCGCGTCGATCGCGCGGTCGAGATCGCGCGCCGCCTGGGCATGCCCCTGAAGATCGCCGCGAAGATCGACGGCAAGGATCGCGATTATTACGAGAACGAGATCAAGCCGCTGTTCGCCGATCCGCTGGTCGAATTCATCGGCGAGATCGGCGAGGCCGACAAGAACGCGTTTCTGGGGGGCGCGGCGGCGTTGCTGTTCCCGATCGATTGGCCCGAACCGTTCGGGCTGGTCATGATCGAGGCGATGGCGTGCGGCACACCGGTCATCGCCTTTCGATGCGGCTCGGTGCCCGAGGTGATGACCGACGGCGTGTCGGGCTTCGTGGTCAGCTCGGTCGACGAGGCGGTGCCGGCGACGGCGCGCGCCATCGAGCTGCCGCGCGCGGGCGTGCGCGCCTACTTCGAGGAGCGCTTCTCGGCGCCGCGCATGGCGCAGGATTACGTCGCGATCTACCAGGCGATGATCGAGAACGCGCGCCGGCGCAGCGGGCGGGGCCGAACGGCGTTCGGGCTGGCGGCGATTGACGCGGACAGCGAGGCGGACGGCGCGCACGCCGTCGACGGGTTGGGCGGCGAAGCAGGGGTAGGGATGGAGTAGGCTCCATGCCGATGTTCGGAACGGCGGCGGACGACGAGGTCGTCAGCCTGCACGAGCAGTACTACATCCAGGCCACGTCTTCGCGCGCCGACGACCGCACGCGCGTCCTCAAGCACGACGAGACGTTCGCGGTGTTCGACCGCTTCGGCGACGTGCAGCCGGTCGGCCTGGGCGAGCAGGGCATCTATCACGAGGGCACGCGCTTCCTGTCGCGCCTGGAGCTGCGCGTGGGCGGCCGCCGGCCGCTGCTGCTGTCGTCGACGGTCAAGAAGGAGAACGACCTTCTGACCGTCGACATGGCGACGCCCGATCTCAAGGACAAGACGGGCCAGCTGGTGCTGCCGCGCGGGACGCTGCACGTGTTCCGCACGAAGTTTCTGTGGCGCAGCTGCTGTTACGAACGCCTGCGCGTCTCGAACTTCGCCACCACGGCGGTCGACGTCGAGCTGGCGATCAGCTTCAGCGCCGACTACGCCGACATTTTCGAGGTGCGCGGGTCGAAGCGCGAGCGCCGCGGCGTCCGCCGCGACCCGGTGGTCGAGAGCGCGGGCGTGCTCCTGGAGTACGAAGGGCTGGATCGGGTGGTGCGGCGCACGCGGCTGGCGTTCGATCCCGCCCCCGACGAGCTGAACGGCGGGCAGGCGCTGTTCCACCTGCGCCTGCCCTCGCACGGGATGACGACGATCTACGTGAAGCTCACCTGCGAGGAGGGCGAGCGCCCGGGCCCTGACTGCGGCGCGCTGGACTACGACCGCGCCTGCGCGACGCTGGGCGCGACGGTGGCCGCGGGCCAGCTGTCGGCGTGCCGCGTGCGCGCGCCCGGATCGGACCTGGACGAATGGATCGCCCGGTCCGTGTCGGATCTCGAAATGATGATCACCACGACGCCGCAGGGTCCTTATCCCTACGCGGGCGTTCCCTGGTACAGCACGCCCTTCGGACGCGACGGCATCATCACGGCGCTGGAGGTCCTGTGGCTGGCGCCCGATATCGCGCGCGGTGTGCTGTCGTTTCTGGCGGCGACGCAGGCCTCGGCGGTCGCGCCCGCGCGCGACGCCGAGCCGGGCAAGATCCTGCACGAGGCGCGCGGCGGCGAGATGGCCGCGCTGGGCGAGGTGCCGTTCGGGCGCTACTACGGCACCGTCGACGCGACGCCGCTGTACGTGATGCTGGCGGCGGCGTACTACCGGCGCACCGGCGACGTCGCCTTCCTGAAGACGATCGCGCCCGCCGTGCAGAGCGCGCTCGACTGGATCGAACGTTACGGCGACGCCGACGGCGACGGCTTCGTCGAGTACGCGCGCCAGACGCCGATCGGCCTCTATCACCAGGGGTGGAAGGACTCGCACGACTCCGTCTTTCACGAGGACGGCACGCTGGCCGAGCCGCCCATCGCGCTGGTCGAGGTGCAGGCCTACGTGTTCGGCGCCTGGCAGGCGGCGGCGGAGATCGCGATCGCGCTCGGCGGCGGCACCGGCGACGCGCTCGCCAAGGCGGAGGGCTACCGGCGCAAGGCGGAGGCGATGCGCGCGCGCTTCGACGCGCGCTTCTGGGACGAGGCGCTGGGCACCTACGTGCTGGCGCTGGACGCGCAGAAGCGTCCCTGCCGCGTCGCGAGCTCGAACGTCGGGCACGCGCTGTGGGCGGGGATCATCGGTGATCAGGCGCGCGCGCGCCGCGTGGCGGATCGCCTGATGAACGACGACAGCTTCTCGGGATGGGGCGTCCGCACCATTCCGGCGTCGCAGGCGCGCTACAACCCGATGGCGTACCACAACGGTTCGGTGTGGCCGCACGACAACGCGCTGATCGCGACCGGGTTCGCCCGCTACGGATTTCGCGATCTGGTCGTGAAGCTGCTCGACGGCATGAAGGACGCGAGCGTCGCCGTCGACATGCGCCGCCTGCCCGAGCTGATCTGCGGCTTCCCGCGCCGCCCCGGCGAGGGGCCGACGCAGTATCCGGTCGCGTGCGCGCCGCAGGCGTGGGCGGCGGGCGCGGTGTTCATGCTGCTGTCGGCGGCGCTGGGCCTGTCGATCGACGGCTGCGCGAACGAGATCACCCTGTCGCGGCCGGTGCTGCCGGCGTCGGTTCCGATCCTGCGCGTGACCGGCCTGCCCATCGACGGCGGCAGCGTCGATCTGCTGCTGGAGAACCACCCGCACGACGTCGGCGTCACCGTGTTGCGGCGCGACGGCGCCGCGCGCGTCACGGTGGTGAAGTAGGGGTCGGGATCACCTGGGGCTCCGGCTCCGCGGGCGGCGCGGGCGCGGGCGCGGGCGGCGGCGCGACCTCGCCCGCTGGTGGTGGTGGCGGGGACGGCGGGAGCGAAGCCGCGGGCGGAGGCGGGGGCGGGTAGTAGGTGCCGGGAGGCGGCAGCGGCGGGTCCGGTCGATCGGCGAACTGGAACGCCCACGCCGCTCTCCGCGACGGGATGTAACGGAACAGGCCCGTCAGGAGCAGCGCCAGCCCCGGGATACCGTAGACGAGCGCGATCGCCCTCGCGTCGTCCTTGTTCCTGTCCCATTGGTCAGCCGTGATCCAGGTGCCGAACCCGAGCAAGATGGCGCCGATGAGCATCTCGACGTTGCCGGGATGATCGATCCCCCTGATGCTCTGGCGGGGGATGCGGTACATGCCCCCGTTCCGCGCCAGTAGATAGAGCGCGTCGGCGTCGGAGTGGTCGATCTCGGCCTCGTTATCGAGGCCGTCCGACCGCGCGATCGTGGCCGTCCACGAGCACCCCGTGAAGCAGAGGAGCGCGATCGCTGCGACCAGCCTGCGTCCCACGTTCAGATCTGTATCACGGCGGCGAAGGGACGGGCGCAGCGGATGGAAGCGGCGCGGCGGACTCGAACGCACGGGCCGCCCGGACCGACGGGACATATTGATAAAGCCCCGAAAGCAACAACAGCGCGGAGGGAGCGCCCCACGCAAGCGTCGCGAACGCGATCTCGTCTCGGTTGGAGTTGGCGGCGGAGATCGCCATCAAGAACGCAAAATAGCCGAGCAGAGAGGAACCGATCACGATCGCGACGTTGCCGGGATGATCGATGGTGCTGATATTTTCGCGCGCGATCCGATGGATCTCGCCGTTGCGGGCGCGGGCGTACACCGCGCCCGCGTCCGAGTGCGAGATCGCGGCCTCATTGTCCAGCCCATCCCTGCGCGCAATGGTGGCCGTCGTGGTGCAACCACCGAAGCAGACGAGCGCAAGCACCGCGACCAGCCGCCGCATCACACTCAACCTGTATCACCAGCGCGCCCGCCGGCGCGAGGATCAGAATGTGTACGCGAGCGGCAGCAGCGCGCCCAGCGTGTGGCTGACGGCCTTGCCGGCGGGCGGGGCCAGCAACACCTCGGTCGTCGGCGTACCGAGCTCGGCGAGCACCTGGCGGCACGCGCCGCAGGGGCTGGCGACCGGGGCGGCGACGACGGCGACGGCGCGGATCCGTTTGGCGCCCGCGGCGACGGCGGCGGCGACGGCGTTGCGCTCGGCGCAGACGGTCAGGCCGTACGATGCGTTCTCGACGTTGCAGCCGGCGTGCACGCGGCCGCGCTCGTCCAGCACGGCGGCGCCGACGCGGAACTTCGAGTACGGCGCGTGCGCGCGCAGGCGGACCGCGCGCGCCGCCGCGAGAAGCTTTTTCCGCTGCGCCGGCGTCGTCACGTCGGCAGCGCGGCCACCACGGCGACGATCAGCTTGCCGAGCGCGTCCGCGCCCGCGTGCGCGGCGCGGGTCACGTCCTCGTGGCGCAGCGGTCCGGGGTTGACGCCCGCCGCCGGGTTGGCGACCAGCGACAGGCCCAGCACGGTCAGGCCGGCGTGGCGGGCCGCGATCACCTCGTGCACCGTCGACATGCCGACCAGCCCGGCCCCCAGCGTGCGCAGCAGGCGGACCTCGGCCGGCGTCTCGTAGGCCGGGCCGGCCATGCCCGCGTAGATCGCTTCGCGCAGCGGGCGGCCGATGGCGGCCGGCGCCGCGACCGACGCGATCGCGCGCAGCGACGAGTCGTACGCGTCGGTCATGTCGACGAAGCGTGGTCCCAGCCGCTCGTCGTTGGGGCCCGACAGCGGCGATATGCCGGTCAGGTTGATGTGGTCGGAGATCGCGACGATGTCGCCCGCGGCCAGCGTCGGGTCGACGCCGCCCGACGCGTTGGTGACGATCAGCGTCCGCACGCCCAGCGCGGCGACGACGCGCACGCCGAAGCCGATCTCGCAGGGCGAGTAACCCTCGTAGCCGTGAACGCGCCCGCACAGCAGCAGCGCGGTCTTGCCCGCGATCGTTCCGGCGACGAGGCGGCCGGGATGGCCGGCGACGGTCGTCTCCGGGAACCCGGGCAGCGACGCGTAGACCACGCTGCGCGCGCCCTCCAGCCGGTCGGCGACACCGCCCAGTCCGGACCCGAGGATGACCGCCACGTCGGCGCTGTCGATCGCCAGTTGCTCGGCGGCGGAATGCGCGGCGCCCTGCACGCGGTCGAAGAAGGATGCGTCCAGTTTCATGACGGGCGCGCCTCGGCGTTCGCATCGAGGAAGGGCGTCACGGCGTTCAGGAAGGCCCCGGGCGCCTCGACGTGCGACAGGTGCCCGGCGCCGGCGATCGGGACGTAGCGCGCGCCCGAGATCGCGGCGGCGATCTGCTTCATCTCCGCCGCCGGCGTCACCTGATCCTCGCTGCCGCACACGACCAGCGTCGGGCAGGCGATCGCCCCCAGCTCGGCGGTGCGGTCGGGACGATCGCGCAGGGCCTCGATGCCGGCGCGCAGGCTGGTGGCGCGGGTCTCGGCGCGGGCACGGAGGTGAGCGACCAGCGCGGGCGGCGCGCCCGGAGCCAGCAAGCGGGGCAGGGAGGCCGCCAGGTACGCGGTCGGGCCGGCGTCCGCGACGGCGGCCAGCGCGGCGCCGCGCGCGGCGCGCGTTTCGGCGCTGTCGGCGGCGGCGCGCGTGTCGGCCAGGACCAGCGCGGACAGCCGGTCGCGGTGGCGGGCCGCGAAGGCGAGGGCGGCGTAACCGCCCATCGACATGCCCAGGATGGTCGCGCGCGCGATCGACAGCCGATCGAGCAGCGCCGCCACGTCGTCCGCGATGTCGGCGATCGCGAACGAGGAACCGCCGAGCGGCGTGTCGCCGAAGCCGCGGGCGTCGACGGCGATCACCCGGCGGCGCGCCGCCAGCGCGTCGGCCAGGCCGGCCCAGGTGGTGCGCGTCAGCGGGAACGGATGCAGCAGGACCGTGGCGGGCCCGGTGCCACGATCGTCGAAGCCGATCGATGTCGCGCCTGAGCTCGCCATGTCGATGCAACGTACCCTAGTGCCGGCGGGAAGGAAATCCAGCCCGGGCGGTGGCCATGATTCCGGGCTACCTGGGCGGATTCCAGATCGTGACGGGGACGGGGCGGCCGACCATCTTCTCGACGATCGCGAAGACGAAGCTGTCCTCGGACATCCCCGACTCGGCGGCGAGCTTCTTGAAGGCTGCGTTCGCTCCTGTCATCAACGGCACGAGGTCCAGGCGCCAAACGCCGTTCTCGCGCTGGAGGCTGAACCGCTCCGACGTGACCTTTCCGTCGGTCAGCTCGACGATCGAAGCGTGATCGCCGGCGATCGCGACCGGGCCGATCCCGATTCGGTCGATCCCTTCGCCGACCCAGCCGCGCGATACGCTGTCAGCCAGCACGGCCATGCCGTCCATGCGTTTGAGTTGCGCGGCCGGGAATTCCACGCGCAAGCGTACGATCGTGAACTTGTCGCCGAGCGCGAGTGACTTAATCTCGCCCGCCTTGCCAGTGAGGGCCAGGTCGCGCATGCGCTGGAAGTAGGCGACGGTGGGGCGGGCGAGCAGCCTGGCGGCGGCCGGACCGTCCTTGCGCAATAACGCGGTCTGATACGCCTTGAATACGTCCCTGACAGCCGCCGCGTCGGCGCCGCCGGGCGTCGGCAGCGCCGGCGTCGCGATCAACGCCGCCGCGATCAGCAGGACCATGCGCCCAGGTTAGATCGACCGTCGTGATAAATTCCACCACGCTGTGGACGACACCGACCAAGATCTGCGCGAATTCCGGCGCGAGCAGCGGCGGGTGCGGCGGCGGAACGCGGTGGTGAGCGTGATCATCGGCGCCGTCCTGATCCCGGTGGCGATTCCGCTTCGGCACTGGGCCGAGGCGCTGGACGCCGTCCAGGCGAACGAGACCTACCCGTTCGAGATGCCGCGACGGATCATCGCGGCCTGCTGGGGTGGGACGATCGTGGGCGTCGTCTGCCTGCTGGTGGCGGGGCTGCTCTTCGCGCTGACGCTGACGGCGGCGGCGCGCGAGCGCGGCTAACGCTTTTCCGAGGCCGTTCGCGCGGCGCGCTCGGCGAGCAGCTTGTCGGCGGTGACGAAGCGCGGCTCGATGTCGACGGGGACCTTCGCCAGGCGGTCGAGCACCACCTTCACCTCCGGCCGCACGACGCCGCGCGTGCGCAGCATCTCGGCGGCCTTCGCGGCGTCGCCGGCCGCCTGGAGGTTCATGAGCTCCGCGGTCAGCGCGCGAACCGCCTGCTTGGCCTTCGCGGC
>Ga0207701_10007545_pt1 | contig 10802 bp, 11 predicted proteins | sample KBSSwiSSwithPhiX_FD_184294 | JGI IMG/M metagenome (GOLD analysis project Ga0207701, IMG submission 184294) | Switchgrass rhizosphere bulk soil microbial communities from Kellogg Biological Station, Michigan, USA, with PhiX - S5 (SPAdes) (version 2) | ecosystem: Environmental > Terrestrial >...
GCAGCCACACCGACAGATAGCGCCGGCTGGAAAGCACGCTCATGATGATCCCACTCGATGATCCAACGGCCGGACGGTCCGCGCCGGTTCTTGCAAAGCGAAAGGTCGAAACGCGCGCGGCCGATGCCGCCATAGGCGTCGGGCTGGCTCAGCGCCGGCGCGATCTCCCAGCGGGTCGCCGCGGCGCTCGGCATGTCGGTGATCTTGTGGCGGATCAGCAGGCCGAGGCCGGAGTTCTGCGCGCTGACGCCTTCGCGCGCGGCGAGCGCAAGGCGGCGCGTCGCGGTGAGATCGGCCACAGCGCCCTCGCCGGTCATTTCGGCGATGACGCAGGCGAGCGCGCGGCAGCGCAACCCCTCTTCCATCGCCCAGAGCACATCGACGGGCTTCGGCACGCGGAGCACCAGGAGCCGCGCCGAGGCCATACCGAACAGATCGAGGCCGGGACCGTAGGGACCGCCACCCTCGCCCGCCGCATAATCGGTGGTCACCCAAAGAACCTGCCGCCGCTCTCCGCTCGCGCGCGCCGCGACGGCGAGCGCAAATCCGCTGGTGGCGCCGAGATGGATCGGCGTCGTGGGGGCAAGCTCGTGTAGCGCGGCGCAGGCAAGCCCACCGCCGAGGGCCCTGTTGATTGGATCGGCAAGCCCAACGAGCCGCTCCGCGCCGGCGAGGCGGGGGGCATTGCTCGGATCAATTTCCGCCAGGGTCTGGCGGAGACGGTTCAGCGTGGGCTGTGGCGAGGCCGTGCCCATAGGAATCTCTCGGGTTTGTTCACTATTTGTTCTAAGGATTCCGGAGCTCTACGCCGAAGTCAAGCACCCCTGATTTCTCCTGTCCGGTGAAGGCATTAGGAATATCCCCAACATGCCGGGGTCCCGGGAACCAACATCCGATCCTTGCATTTAAAACCATTGGGTCGAACCGACCACCCCGAGAAAAGAAACAAGCCAACTGATGTTGACCCCCGAGTTCCTGCGTCGCCAAGCCGAAAACTGCCTCCGCATCGCGCGAAGCTGCTTCGATCTCACGAGCGCCGAGCGTTTGCGCCTGATGGCGGCCGAGCTCAACGCCAAGGCCGCCGAAATGGAGGAGGACAAGCGGCAGAACCGCTGGCCGCGCGTCATCGAGCGGAACCCTTCCTCCTAGAACAACGATGACGGATAATCCGTCGTCGCGGCACCCCGGCTCGTAGAAATTCTCGGCGCCCAATGTCATCGTCGAGAACAACGACCATGAACACAATCCTGACGCGGTTGTCCGCCGAGCTGATCGAGAAATACGAAGCCGAAGGCTTCTGGCAAGGCGACACCATCTATACGCTGGTGCGCTGGCATGCGCAGCATACGCCGCAGGCGTTCGCGGTCCGCGACCGGTATCGCCGGTTGACCTATGCGCAGTTGCTGGCGGCAGCCGATGCGCTCGCCGCCGATCTTGCCCGCTATGACGTCCGCGCCGGGCAGCGTGTCGGTGTCTGGCTGCCGAGCCGGATCGAGAGCGTGGTCGCGCTGCTCGCCTGCTCGAAGAGCGGCGCGATCTGCTCGCCGTCGCTGCACCGCGACCACACTACCGGCGAGGTGGTCGAGCTGATGCAGCGCACGCGCTGCGTCGCCTTCATCTGGCAGAATGGCTATGGCGCCGATGCCGACAAACGCGACCTGATCGATGCGCTCAAGGCGGTTGCAACGCTGCGCCACGTTTATCAACTGAAGCCGCTCAGCGAGTCCGACAAGGCGCCGTTTGCAGAGCTTGCGCCGGCTCCGAGTGAAGGCCCGGCAAACAAGACTGATCCCAACCAGATCGTCTATCTGGCGTTCACCTCCGGCACCACCGGCAAGCCGAAAGGCGTGATGCACTCCGACAACACACTGCTCGCCAACGCACGCCAGCTCGCCAAGGATTGGAGCATCGGTAGCACCTCGGTGGTCTACTCGCTCTCGCCGCTCAGCCACAACCTGGGCTTCGGCGCGCAGGTGATGGCGCTGGCGATGGGCGCGGAGCTCGTCATCCACGATCTACCGCGCGGGGTGAGCCTCGCCGACCGGATTCTGGAGGCCAACACGAGCTTCCTGGTTGGCGTGCCGCCCAACGCCATCGACCTGCTGGGTGAGATGCAGCGGCGCAATCTGAAGGGCCTCGGCCGGCTCACCGGTTTCCGCATCTCAGGCTCCGCGGTGCCGAGCGAGGTGGTCGCAGGCCTGATCGCCCAGGGCATCAAGCCGCAGAGCGGCTACGGCATGACCGAGAGTTGCGGCCACCAGTACACCATGCCGGAAGACGAGGCGCGGCTGATCATCGAGACATCGGGCAAATGCTGCGCCAGCTACGAGCTTCGTGTCTTCAAGGAGGATGATCCCGATACCGAAGCCGCAATGGGCGAGATCGGCCAGCTCGGCGGCCGCGGCGCCAGCCTGATGCTCGGTTATTTCGACGATCAAGCCGCGACGGAAGACGCCTTCAACAAGACCGGCTGGTTCATGACCGGCGATCTCGGCTCGATCGATGCGCTGGGCTATTTGCGCATCGCCGGCCGCAGCAAGGACATCATCATCCGCGGCGGCCACAACATCCACCCGGCACATATCGAAGAGCTGGCGACGCGGCATCCGGCGGTGCAGCGCGCCGCCGCGGTGCCGATGAAGGACGCGCGCCTCGGCGAGAAGGTCTGCCTCGCCGTGGTGACGCGGGCCGGCACGGACGTGGCGCCGGCCGAACTGCTGACGCATCTCGATGCCGCCGGCCTGTCGAAATACGACATGCCGGAATATTTTCTGCGGCTCGACGAGATCCCGCTGACGCCGAACGGCAAGATGCTCAAGCGGGCAATCCTGGACTGGATCGAGGCCGGCCGCGTGACGCCGCAGCCTGTGCGTTTCGACCGGACACACGGCAGGGATGCGGCAAACCCCAATTGACTCAGGTTTCGGTCTGCCACATATCAACGGTCAACGGGCGTTTGGTAAGGCCCGCAGAAATCAAGCAAAAAACCGCAGCGACATGGCGTTTGAGACGTCCGACAAATACACCAATTCAGCGCTCCGGATCGGGGATGTCGACACTTATCCGGAGCGGAAGGTTGGCGAGTTCATCGGCACCGTGGTGTCGAATGCCTCGATCAACGACGAATACAAACACGTCGTCCTCAAGGTTCACCCGCAGGCGTTGAAGGCCTACGCCGGGCAGATGTTCCACCTGCTCTGCCCGTCGCCCGACGGGGCCGAGGTCTGGATGCGCCGGCCGATGAGCGTGTACCGCGTCGACCGGACGAATGGTCAGATCGAGTTTCTCTACAAGACGGAAGGCCGCGGCACCCGCGGCATGGCATTGCTCGAACCGGGCGACGACTTCAACGTCGCGGGCCCGCTGGGTCACGGCTTCACGCTCGATCCGGGCTGGAAAAATATCGTGGTGCTCGGCCGCGGTGTCGGCCTGGCCACGCTCGCGCCGCTGTCGCAACTGGCGGCCGAGAATAAGGTCGGCGTCACCGCGATCCTTTCCGCGCGCAACCCCGGCGTGGTGATGTCGAAGGAATTGTTCGACGGTCTCGGCGCACGCACCAAAGTCGTGGTCGATTCCGACAACAGCAGCGCGGTCGAAAATGTCGAGAAAATCCTCGAAGATCTGGTCGCACAGCGCAAGGCCGACGCTTTCTTCACCTGCGGCTCCAACCGGCTGCTGAAGCTGATGCAGCGGCTCGGCAAGAAGCACAACATTCCGGGCCAGGTCGCCATGGAGCAGATCATGGTGTGCGGCTTCGGCGCCTGCTACGTCTGCATGCGCACGTTCGAGGTCGATGGCCAACGGGTGCTCCGGCGCGTCTGCCGCGATGGCCCGGTGTTCAACATGCAGGAGGCCGTGGGATGGTAGACCTCTCGGTCAAGATCGGCGATATCACCCTGCAAAATCCGATTCAGCCGGCGTCCGGTGCTTTCTCCTGGGAATATAACGACGTCATCGATCTCAACCGGCTCGGCGCTCTGGTTGCGAAGACCATTTGCCGCGAGCCGCGGCTTGGCAATCCGACGCCGCGCATGGCCGAGACCGAAGCCGGCATCATCCAGTCGATCGGGCTGCCGGGCAAAGGCATCGAATACTTCGTCGATCACATCGTGCCCGAATACGCCAAGTTCAAGCCGCCGCTGGTGGTGAGCGTGAACTCGGAGACGATCGAGGATTTCGCCGCGCTGGCCGAAGAGCTGAGCGTGCCGGACGTCGACGTGATCGAGGCGAATATCTCGTGCCCAACCCGCAACCAGACGGGCGGCAACTTCGCAATGCACGAGGATTACACCCGCGACTGCATCACTGCGATCCGGGCGAAAACGAAGAAGCCGCTGTGGGTGAAGCTCTCGCCCAATGCCGGCGACATCGTCTCGATCGCGCGTGCCGCCGAAGACGCCGGCGCCGACTGCCTGGTCATCGCCAACACCTTCTTGTCGCTCAAGATCAGGACCGACAACTTCCGCCCCGCGCTCGGCAACAAGTTCGGCGGACTGGTGTCCCCGGCGCTGAAGCCTATCGTGCTGCGGATGGTCTATCAGGTGGCGAAGCAGGTAAAGATTCCGATCATCGGCATCGGCGGCGTGACCAAGGCCGAAGACGTAGTCGAATACATGCTCGCGGGTGCAAGCTCGGTCGGCATCGGCTATGCGGGTTTCCGCAATCCGACGGCGCTGGTCCAGATCATCGACGACCTCGAAGCCTGGTGCGACGATCGCGGTATCAAGAAGGTCACCGAGCTGATCGGTGCGGTGAAAGACGCCGACATGGAGAGCGACACGCTGGTCGCGGCGTCGGTCGGGGTCTGAGCCGCCGCGCATTCGGCGGCTAGTGCCGCCGATTTGAAGCTCCTACGTCAGTTGCCGCAAGCTCGGTTAGGAACTTCAAATCGAAAGCGGCACTAGCATCATATACTTGCTAGTGCCCCTTTTGTTTCCGAAGTTCGTGCAGAGTGTGCTGCAACGTATTACGAACTTCGGAAACGGGGCACTAGCACATGGCGAGCCCATTCGAGCAATCCGTTGCCGCCGCGGTCGCCCATCACGAGGCCGGGTGTCTCGATCGGGCAGAGGCCGCCTACCGCGACGCGCTTGGCTTTGCTCCAGGTCATCCGGCCGTTACCCACAATCTCGGCGCAATCGCCGCGGCCAAGGGCCGGCATCGCGAGGCCCTCACCCTTTTCGATGCCGCCATCGCCGCCGAACCGCAATATGCCTCCGCGCATTACAACCGCGCCTCGGCGCTGCAAGCGCTCGGCCGATCGCGCGCCGCCTTGCAGAGCTTCGCGCGGGTTTGCGCGATCGATCCTGGCCACTACGACGCCCATCGCGCGCTCGGCTTCCTCTGGCTCGCCGAAGGCGACCGCGGCCGCGCGCTCGATCATTTCGCGCGCACCTACGAGCTCCGGCGCGGCGACGACCGGTCTGGCATCGCCGCCAAGTCGCTAACCTGGGCGGTGCGTGACAAGCTCCTGCACGACGCCGAGCAGTTCCGTTATCTGGCGACACGTCGCCGCGACCGGCCGCGCTTCGAAGCTCTGGCGCGGAATTATGAAGCGGTCGCGGCAGGCGTTCCAGAAGAGGCCGTGCCGCTGTCCGATGAGCAGCTCGACGCACTCGGCGATGACTACAACACCGCGATCCATGTCGGCGCTGCGCCGGAGATCGCGGGCCGTGCCGTTAGCGAGCGGCGGGACCGCGACAACCTGATCAAGCGCTACCGCGAGGGCGAATGCGGCGCGGTGTGGTTCGATGACCTCCTCACCCCTCCGGCGCTCGCCGCGCTGAAGCGCCACCTGCTCGAAAGCACGATCTGGCACGACTTCAGCCACATCGGCGGCTTCGTCGCCTCCTATCTCGAGGATGGCCTCGCTTGCCCGCTGCTGCTTCAGATTGCCGACGAGATTCGCGGCGCCTTTCCCGACCTGCTCAAAAGGCATCCGCTGTCCCAAGTCTGGGCGTTCAAGGGCCTCAAAGCCACGGCGGCCATTGACGCTCACGCCGACGATGCGGCCGTCAGCATCAACTTCTGGGTGACGCCGGACCGCGCCAACCGCAATCCCGATGGCGGCGGAATGGTCGTGTGCCGCGCACCGCCACCCGCAGCGTGGCAGGTGCAAGGCTACGATGCGGATATGACAGCGATCTCGGCATTCCTGGACCGGCACGCCGCCAACAGCCTGGTCGTGCCCTACCGCGAGAACCGCGCGGTCCTGTTCGAATCCCGGCTGTTTCACCGCTCTGGAGTCACGGATTTCGCAACCGGCTACGAAAATCACCGCATCAATCTGACGCTGCTGTTTGGCCGCCACACCGATTGATGGTTCAATCCAGCAACGAAACTGGCCAGTCAGCAGAGATCGATATGCGCGCAGTCGTGGTCCACGAATTCGGTGGCATCGAGAATGCAAGCCTGGGCGACATGCCGAAGCCCGCGCCCAAAGCCGGTGAGGTGCTGCTCGAGACACGGGCGGTCTCGGTCAATTTCGTCGATCTGGTGATGATGAGCGGCAGCTATCAGTTCAAGCCGCCGCTGCCGTTCATTCCCGGCAAGCTGCCGGTCGGCGTGGTCGCGGCGGTGGGTGACGGCGTGAAAAATTTCAAGGTTGGCGACCACGCACTGCTGATGGCGGAGTCGGCGGGATTTGCCGAGTTCGCGGTGATGCCGGAAGGCCAGTGCATCAAGCTTCCCTCGGCGCTGGCGTTCGAGGAAGCCGCAGCGATGGCGCTGGTTTACGACACCGCCTATTTCGCGCTGAAGGACCGCGGGCGGATTCAGCCTGGCGAGACAGTGCTGGTGCTGGGCGCGACCGGCGGCGTGGGGCTCGCTGCCATTCAGTTGGCCAAGGCGATGGGCGGCAAGGTGTTCGCGGCGGTGGCGAGCAAGGGCAAGGAGGACATCGTGCGCGCCGCCGGCGCCGACGCGATCGTCGATCTGTCGGTGCCGGATCTGCATGAACGCCTTCGCCAGCAGGTGTTCGCGATGACCGACAAAAAGGGCGTGGACATCATCGTCGACATGCTGGGCGGCGATATTTTCGACGCCGCGGTGCGGGCGCTGGCCTGGTGCGGGCGTTTGATCGTCATCGGTTTCGCATCGGGACGAATCCCGTCGCTGAAGATGAACTACGTGCTGGTGAAGAACATCGAGGTCAGCGGCATGCAGATCAGCGATTACCGCAAGCGCAGGCCCGCCGACATGCAGGCGGCGTTCGCGGATATTTATGCGATGCACGCGGCGGGGAAATTGAAGCCGCTGCCGACCAAGGCCTATCCGCTGGAGCAGTTCGCGCAGGCGTTGGGCGACATCAGGGATCGAAAAGTTCGCGGGCGCATCGTGCTGACGATGGGCAAATAGCTCAGAGCCCCGGCAGGCGGGGCGGGGCGTCGGGGGCCTCGCCCAAGCGCACGCCTTCCAGCGCCAGCAATTTCTGCTTGGTGGTGACGCCGCCGTAGGCCGAGAAGCCGCCGGGCTTGTTGCCCGCAGCGAGCACACGGTGGCACGGGATCACAATCGGCACGGGATTCTTCCCCATCGCCTCGCCGACATCGCGGGCGCCCTCCCAACCGGTCAGGCCGACCTGCCTGGCCAGTTCGCCGTAGGTCACGGTGCGGCCAAAGCCGATGGCACGCAGCGCCGCGTAGAGTTTCTGACGGAAGTCGTTGATGCCGCCGAGATCGACCTCGATCGCGGAAAAATCGACCGGCTGGCCGGCCAGATAGCGCTGGATGTCGGAGATGACCGACTGAATCCACGGCGGGACGTCGTCCGCGCCAGTGCTGTGACATTTGACGGCGAGTCGAAGCTCGGTCTGGCCGCGATCCTTCTCCGGCAATTGCACACCCACCAAGCCGCGCGAATTCCAGGCGACACCGCATTCGCCGATCGCGGTATCAAAAAGATGATGATGGATGGCCTGCGTGCTCATGCGCGGAATTTAGGTCCGCATGCTCCACAATGCCACCCGATTTGTGCGAATGCTCACATCATCGGCCAATAGGGCGCAACCCCGTAATAATCGTAGATGTCGCGGCCGCGCGCGGGGTCCCATTTCCATTCCTCGCCTGTGGCGTAACGCGGCGCGTTCTTGAGCTGCGCGTCGGTGAGGTTGACCTCGTAGCCGCCGAGCTTTTCATTGTAGGTGAGCCGCTGCCACGGGATCGGATAATGATCCTCGCCCAGGCCGAGGAAACCGCCGAAGCCCATCACCGCATAGGCCGCCTGGCCGCTAATCTTGTCGATCATCACCCGCTCGATCTCTCCGATCTTCTTGCCATCGGAGCGATAAACGTTGGTGCCTTCGACGCGATCGCTGCCGATCAGGTCGTGGCGGCCGTGCGCCAGCGAAGTCGACATGGCGTTGCCGCTGTTCATGGTCATGCTCATGGTGACGTCCTTCCTCACTGGATGCTTTCTCGGGAAGGAAACGCCCGGTGGCGCGCAGGCGTTCCGGGCCCCAGCCGGGGATGCGGGCTAGGACTGTATTCTTGGAATAAATTCGCCGGAACGGGTTCCGCTTCGGGGCGTTTTCCGGGTGGGGACGCACAGCAATGAAGGAGGGAGTCATGTCCAACCTCTCCCACCACCGAGAAATCCAACGACTGCCGCCAGCCGTGCGCCACGAGGCCTCAACATTCACGCTTGGCGTGGTGATGGCGGGCATCTTCGCGTTCTTCATCGCCGGCATCGCTTCAGCATTCATCTATGCCAAGGACACCAACCCGGCGCAGACGGCGGCGGCGCCAAAACCGCCAGTCACCACGGCGGCGCCGGCCGAGACCACCGGCTCCGGCAGTACCCGTTGACGGTAAATAAGGCAGCGATTTTACCGAAATTTCTGGACTTTTGAGGCGCAACCTGCGCCCGATGGTCGCAGCTGCGCTCACGCAGCGGAGTATAAAGCCATGCAGGCGCTCACGCTGATGATCGTTTACGCATTGACCACCCTTTCGGTGCAGTTCCTCGGCTTTCTGATCAGCCGGCTGGTCGATTACGAATGGCCGACGCTGGGCCTGATGACCTTCCTGATCCTGTTCATGGCAGCATTCGGGATCGCCTGGCCGATCGCCGTGCGCGTCGCCGAATTCCTGATCAGGCGCTCCGGTCATGTGGTCGAGACCGCGCAGAGTGGCGGCTACATTGTCGAAGAGCTGAAGCGCCGCCCGGCAGCAGCGAAGAGCTGAAACGCGCGAACTTTAGCTATGGCACGCAAGCCGTCGGCAGCTTCGCCGCGTACTCGGCGATTCCGCCAGGCGTCGTGACCCACACCTTGTCGAATCCTGGATGTTGCAGGAGTGTTTCCAAGGCTTGCCGCACCTGCGCGAGCCGGAACGGCTGACCTGTGCAGAACGTGTGCATCGAGATGCCGAACACGAGGGACTGTTTCTGCGAAAGCCGCAGCATTTCCTCAAACTGATCGAGGATCATGCGATGAAAGTCCGTCGCGGGCTGGGCGCGGCTGAGCATCGTTGGCGTATCGTTGATCTCGATCGGGTAAGGCACCGACATGATGCGGCCCGCGCGCGTTTTCATCCAGAACGGCTGATCGTCAGCGGGCCAGTCCATCAAAAAGGTATAGCCGTTCTCCTGCAGCAGGTCGGGAGTAACCGCCGTCTCTGAAATCCACGGGCCCATCCAACCATAGGGACGTCGCCCGCAACTCTCGGCCACCGTCTTGGTCGCGTGCACGATCATTGCGGCCTCGGTCGCTTCATCCATGTCGGATTGGCGCTCCGAATTCGTATAGCCGTGGCCGATGACTTCGTCCCCACGCTGGCGAATACGCGCGGCAATTTGCGGCATCTCTTCACAGACCGACGCATTGAGGAGATGGCACATCGGTAACTTCAATTCGTCCATCATATCGAAAACGCGCCAGATGCCGACGCGCAGACCGTAGTCGCGCCAGCCGAAATTGCGAACATCGGGCTGAGGGCCAGGCACCGTCGGGGTATGGCCGAGGCCTTCGCCAAAACTGAAATGCTCGACATTAAGCGCGCAATAGAAGGCAAGGCGCTTACGGTCCGGCCACGTGAAGTCCTGCCGCTCGGTGATTGGCGAATAGGCGTAACGATTGTGCTTCTTCAGTTTCATGCCGCGCCAGCCTTTTCGTGCCGCACACTCTCTTCAGGCATGGTCTCAACCAGCTACGCGTTCCGTCCGCTTGCCGCTCCCGTTCCGGCGATGCGGCCGAACACGGCGCCCGACATCAGCCCGGAGCCGCCGGGATAGTTGAAGTAGAAGATGCCGCCGACCAGCTCGCCCGCTGCATAGAGGCCGGGGATCGCGTTCATGTCGGAGTCGATCACCTGGCCGGAGTCCGGATCGATCCGCACGCCCCCGAAGGTGAAGCTCACGCCACAGCCGACCTGATAGGCTTCGAACGGCGCCTGGTCGATGGTGTTGGCCCAGTTCGACTTGTTGACGTCGAGACCGACGGTGCAGCGGCCGTCCTTGATGTTGGGATTGAACTTGACGCTCTGCTTCACCGCGGCGTTGTACTTCTTGATCTCATCGAGGAAGGCCACCGGGTCGACGCCCTCAAGCTTGTGCGCGAACTCTTCGATGGTGTTGGCCGAGACCTTGCTAACGCGCTTGATGCGGTACTCGTCGCGCAGCATCGGCACGATCTTGCCGTCGAACACCTGCCAGGCGAAGTTGTTGGGCTGGCGCAACACGATCGCGCCGTACTTGGCATAGGTGTAGTTGCGGAAATCGGCGCCCTCGTCGACAAAGCGCCGCCCGGTGGCGTTGATCAGGATGCCCCAGGGATACGAATGCTTCTGGAAGTTGTCGCCGACCGA
>Ga0207701_10007546_pt1 | contig 10802 bp, 8 predicted proteins | sample KBSSwiSSwithPhiX_FD_184294 | JGI IMG/M metagenome (GOLD analysis project Ga0207701, IMG submission 184294) | Switchgrass rhizosphere bulk soil microbial communities from Kellogg Biological Station, Michigan, USA, with PhiX - S5 (SPAdes) (version 2) | ecosystem: Environmental > Terrestrial > Soil...
CCGATCCGGTTGTCGCGCTCGAATATCGTCACGCGATGGCCCAGCTTGGCAAGCTCGTAAGCGACGGCGAGGCCCATCGGTCCGGCGCCGATCACGGCCGCCCGGGGCCGCGCACTGTCAGTCATGGGGAGTCCTGTCGATCGCGCGCTGGTCGCCTCCTGCCGGGATCCGGGCATGCCGACGCCTGAGGCACCCGCGTCGCGCTCGCGCCTGGCGGCCTGGGGATTCTTCGTGCTGTTGGTCGCACTGTCGACCCGCCTGCTGGCGAGCGCCGTGTGGCGCGGGGTTCTGCTGACCGATGAGTCGCCGCTGCTTTATCACGCCGCCGCGATCGGGTTCAGTTACTTCGACGTCGGCTTCGTCCGGCGCGGGCTGGCAGGCAGCGTTGTTTCCCTGCTCGGCCCCGACCGCCTGCTGGGGACCGCGGTTTTCCATGTGCTCTGCGCTGCCGCCGTGGCGGGCGGCGCCGCGATCCTGTTCCTGCGCCTGCGCCTGCGCCTGCCCGCCGGCGGACGATGGGTCTACGTGCTGCTGTTCGTCGCGCTCATGTTGCGCTGGGCCGAAGACCCGGGCCGCACCGATCTCGCCGTTGCCGCGCTGTTGGTCGCCGCGGTGCTGGCTTTTCAGGCGAAGCAACTGGTGCTGTCTTGCCTGTGCCTCGGGCTCAGCCTGGGCGTGCACGAGACCGGACTCGTCTACGGGCTGTCGCTGTTCGCCGCACTCTTTCTCGACGGCGCGCGCTGGCGGCAGGTGCCGCGGCGCACGGGCGCGGCGGGCCTGCTGGTTCTTGCGGCCTTCGTTGCCCTCTATCTGCTGCTCGGCATGCTGCCGCACGCCGATGTTCCGACCATGGTATCGGTCGTGCGTTCCCGCTTTCCGACCAACGAATACGTCGACTGGGCGATCTATTTCGCGGTCAGCGGCAGCCGCGGTGTGCGTACCTCGATCTGCCAGAACCTCGGCGACCCGACCTATCCCTTGCACTTGGCAACGGGTCTGGGCGTGATCGCGATCTTCATCGCGCTGCTGCGAAACCGGGCAAGGCCGTCGCTGCCCGCCGCGCTGCTGGCCGCCGTGCCGCCGTTCCTCTTCATGAGCGCCGTCGCCAACGACCTGTCGCGCTGGACCATGCTCGCGGCCCTGAATGTCTGGCTCCTCAGCGCAGTCAGCGCGTGCGACCTTGCAGAAGATGCCGACGGTGCAGACCGCCGGCCCTGGCGGCGGGCCGCCCTGCGAATCGGCACGGCGATGCTCGTCATCCCGCTCATACATCCGAAGACGTGGCGCATCCAGGACCCCATCTTCTCGCCCGCGCCAGTGATCGACCACGCACTGCAGGAGGTCGGAGGCCCGAGAGCGCCGCGCTTTCGCGTCGCCCTGGCGCGCTGCGACGCGGACTGGCGCAGCGTGCTCGGAGACGACCCGGCAGCGACGCCCAACCGTTGAGCCGGGCTCCCACTTCGGAGGCGTTACGGCGAGACCGCAGGTGCAGGACATGGCTCCGCCCCGGCAGACTGCGGCGTTTGCCGCTGCAGCACCAGAACTGACCGAAGCGCGAACGTGGCACTGCGGCATGGCACTTCGGCGATGACCTGCCAACCGGGATCCAGGGCCTCTCCGAGCCCCCAGGTCAAACGATACGTGGCATTCCATGACCGGGCTGCCATCCAGGCGTAGAAAGGATTGAGCATCCGACCAGGTCAAGCGGGAGAGCGAACGCCGCGCCGGTGGCCGAAGTCGGGATACTTCGCCGGCTCAGGACTGGCCGAAGGAATAGCGGCGGTGGCCATAGAAGGAAGTGAGGGAAGCAAGACCCAGGCCGGCGATGTGCGCGACGAGCTCCGGGTAGGTGTCAAAGCCGACCCGTGGGAAGACGATGCGTAGCAAGCCGACGGCGACGACCCAGGTCACGGTGAGTGAGACCACGTTGACGACGGTGAAGCGTGCAAGTTCGTTGGACACTTGGCGATTGGAGCGCTCGAAGACGAAGCTGCGGGTCAGCAAAAAGGCGGTCAGCATCCCGCACAGGTGCGCTACCACCACCGCTGCTTCGTACGGCATGATGCGTGAAAGCAGGAGGCGCGACCCGAGATTGACCGGTACGGACAGGCCGCCGGCCACCAGGAATTTGAGGAATTGCTGCCGCACCTCGCTCCCGGCGATCATGGGACAGGCCTTTCGCGGGATTCCAGCACGGTCAGCGACCCGGCGCGAAAGACGGGCGCGAAGTGCGCGGCGAGGTAGTCGTCCAGTGCCGTCACGCCGCTGGAGCGTGCGCTTTCGTTGGGCTCCGAAACGTCGTCCCATTGGCGGTCGAGCACCACATAGGCCAGCGGTTCGGCGCTCAACTCCCGGATCATCTGCGCCTGCACGTCGGCGCGTGTCTGGACGCCGGGATGGAGGTCGTGCCAGCGCGTCGGCGCGACGACTGCGGCACCGAAGGTCAACGCCAGGTTGGCCGCGTGGATCTTGTCGTGCCGTCCGAGGCCCACGTACACGCGTTGACCGGAGGCGCCGTGCTGCAGCAGGTAGGCGGCGACCGCCGACGTGTCCGGCTCCAGCCGCAGGCAGCGCAGTCGCGGAACAACGGGTTGGCTACAGAGCGCTGTGGCATGACTCATCCATCGAGCCGACAACAATGCCGCCGTCGCCGTGCCACCAGCCGATCGTTCCATCGCCGTGATGATCGGCTTCGCGAGCAGGGCCACACAGGCAAGACCCGCGGTGCTCGCCAGGAACAGGCGCCACGCCGGGTTGCGTGCCCGCCCGATGGCCGCGCCCAGGACGGCGACTGAGAGGATCAGCGAAGCACCCATTTGCAGAGGCGAGACCCTCACCAGACCCTTGAGGAAAAACAGGGCGCCGAGCAGGACCAGCAGTCCGAACAGGCGGTTGCGTGCACGGACGTCCTCGGCGCCGGCGTCGCTGGTCCCGGTCACGCGCGGCGATCCGCGAGGAAGGAGTTCGGTGGCGACGGCCCCTCCCATCACGACGAGAGGCAGGTAGACGACCAGCGGACCGAGCTTGGCGGGCGAGCGTGATTGCACCGCGCTCGAGAGCGCGTCCACGATCGACGGAAAAGGCAGGGCCCGTACTTGTGGGTAGACCGAAAACGGCACATCCACCAAATCCCGATAGAGCTCGGCGGCCGGTACGTTGAAGGCGAAGTAGGCCACCACCGGACCGAGGGTGATGGCGTACCCGACGGCCACCCAGCCGACCGTCGCGAGCACGCGACGGCGGGGCGGACCGGTCGATGCGTCCCATGCGACCCAGATCATGAACACCCCTGCGGCCAGGAGGGTGTAGGCGCCCAGGTCGTGACGAAAGCAGGTCGTGAACGCGAGGGCGACGCCCGCCAAGAATGCCGGCGTGGGCCGCGCATCGATCGAGGCGCGGTGGAGGGTCAAGACAGTGGCAAGCGACGCAGCCATGGCTGGGAACAGAGGTGCCGAGTAGCTGCGGAGATAGAGGAGCAGGCCGAGCGAGAGCACGCCGGCCGCCAGGGCGACGGTGCGGCGGCCGAACTGCAGCACCAGGGCGACAACGAGCGTCGCGATCGCCGTCTTGGCCGCGACGTCCAAGCCGCGCTCGACGAGGGCGAACTCCCCGAACACCCTATAGAGGCCGGCGAGCAAATAGTAGCTGCCGGGCCCGTAGAAAGTCCAGAAGTCGCGGTAGGGCATTTCGCCACGCAAGACGCGATCGGCGCCGACCAGCACCAAGCCTTCGTCGTAGGTGCCTACCGTCGCATCCATCCAGGCCAGCTGGGCAACGATGCTGACGAATGCGAGGGTGATCCAAGGGACGCGGCGGCCCCCCTTTCCGGAAATACGGGCGCGCGCGGGGCCGCTCATCAAAGGCACGATGCTCGCCTCATGCGGTCGTGAATAATGGTCGAGAAAGAAAGTCGACTCTACGTGACGAAGCACCAGTACGCTCGTCAGCTCCCTCATTCAAGGTACTTCCCCATTCAGCGGTCGCCCGCGGGCTGATGCGGGATGTCCGCACCAGTTCCGCCGCTAGTCGCCACGTGAGTCTCAGGTTTCCAACAGTGAACCTTCCCGTTCGCTCCGACGTTGCCACCGGGGAACCCCGCTACCGATTCGGCTTCGTGCTCAACACGACGATCGGTAACCGCACCCGTTTCGAGAACCTGCGCAAGTACGCGACGCGCGACCTCGAAGTGCGTTGCTCGTGGACACCGGTGACACACCTTCTGAGTGTCGACGCCTCAAGATCCCTGCGCGGCCTGCCTCGGGCGCTAGCTGTGCGGCTGTGGGTGTTGCGGCAGATGTGGCCTGCGCTGCTCACCCTGGCCCATCAAGACGTCGTAATGCTGCACCTGTTCGAGGCGGAGATCGCCTGCGTGGCGCGCAGCTACCTCTCGCGGCGACCGGCGCTCGTCAGCAGCACCGACGAAGCGCCCATCGTCGATCCTGATAGTTACCCGGTCTACCCGAATCAAAGGAGCAAGCCGCCCTGGCGCCGAAGCTTTCGACTGTGGCTCGACCGCTGGCGCGCGTCACGCATCGACGCCTTCATTCCATTTTCAGCGTGGGGCGCGCGCATCCTGGAGGACAGCTGCAAGGTCCCCCGCGAGCAGATTTTTCCGATCCACGTTGGCCTCGACCTTGAGGTGTGGACGTCCCGCGGCCCCAGGCGCGGGGCGTCAGACGAGCTACCGCGCCTGCTTTTTGTGGGCGGGGATTTCGATCGCAAGGGAGGGGATTTGCTCCTTCGGGTGTTCGAGCGGCACTTCTCCGATTCGGCAGAGCTTCACATCGTCTCGTCGCAAGCCCCCGAAGAACTTCCTGGCCGCGTTCACGTCCATCGGGACCTGCAACCGAACGATGCCCGCCTCATCGCTCTATACGCGAGTTGCGACTTGCTGGTGTTGCCCACGAACGCGGATTTGGTGCCATGGTCGGTGCTCGAGGCGATGGCCATGCAGCTGCCGGTGGTGAGTACGGGCGTGGGCGCGATTTCCGAGATCGTCGTGCATGACGTCACGGGGTTCATCGTGCCAGCGGGCGACGCCGAAGCGCTGGCCAACGCCATCGCAGGCCTGCTGTCCAACGGGGATTTGCGTCGAACCATGGGGCAGCGCGGCCGTGAACGCATAGAGAACGACTTCGATGCAGCCATCAACGTACCCCGAATTCTCGCCGTCATGAAATCACTGGCTGACGGTCAACGAGTTGCACTCGGCGCAGCTACGTGAACGTGCACACTACGGCGAAACGTATCGTGCGGCCTTCGGTCCAGCTCAAGGGTCCATGGCCCCTTTAGACCGGCCTCGGTCTCAACGACGCTCGTCAAATACGCGAACGTTGCGGTGCTTGGGCCCGCGCATCGAAGGGGCACTGGCGAAACGCGCTTCACTGAGTCTCGACCAATCCGCGAATCCTGCCCGTGACGAAATTCAGCGTCGACGCGCACCGCGCATGCTTGCAGAGCGCCTCTCGATCAAGCCCTCGAAAGCAGCGGTATCGATCGATAACGATCAAGGACCGTAAATGCCTCGGCCATTGGTAGGTGAGGGGTGCATAGAAGGAAGCGGTGCATTTCCGCGTCATGCCGCGGCTTGTCGTAAGCGGCTGCCTGAGGCCGCAGGCTGTGATCGACCGCTACCGCGTCGATGATCCCCATTCTGAGCGACCGACCCTCGATCGCTAGGGGCCAGACAAGATCTAGCCCCCATAGTTGCTGCGGATGGGCGAACGGAAGCAGGGCGGCGGCTGCGTCGCGGCGAAACGAGACCAATGGTCCGCATTCGACAAAGCGCGTGCGCCGCGCGAGAAGCCAGGGGCGGCGTAGGGCAAACGCGTGGTCGAAGTGGCTGTGCCACGCTCGCGCCGGTTGCGCCAGGGCGAAATCGAACGCTTCTTGGTAGGCCAGGAAGGAAGGCAGGAAATGGCGTGGAAGATAGATGTCGTCATCAACCACCAGTACATAGTCGAAGCCACCTATGTCGATGTCGGCGAAGACCCGGTTCATCAGGACAAACTTTGGCACTGCGGATGCGACCTGTAGGACGGTGACTCTGCCGAGATCGGTGCTAGTCGATGCCGGCCCGACGGCGACCCAGCGCTGCACGACGTCGATGTTCGGGTGAACTTGCGCGAAGGCTCGCGCGAGATGCTCCGCTGAGTGCTCTCGCGTTGCGAGATAGACGCCAACAACGAGAACGCGTCGCGGTGCGCCGGGGATAGTTGTCCCGGCGGATGAAGCCAAAAATAGTCGATGCCGCAGTCCGCGAAGCGGCAATCTCCTCAATACGTCCAGCGCAATTTGACGCAGTAGCTTCACTCGTGAGCACCTCCGACTGTCGGAGCCTTCGACTGTCGCTTCATTGGACCCGGGCAGACTATGGAATCCTTGTCGGCATGCGGCAGAATGGTCATTATCGAGGCCGCTCCGTCTGCAATACCCTTGAGGCTGTTGCCCGGCCGCCGGGAGTCGAACCTCAACAGCGGATATTGCTGCTAGGCTCATAACCCAAGGTCGCAGGTTCAAATCCTGCCCTCGCAACCACGAATTCGCGGGCTCGCCGCACCGAAACGCCAACCTCCGGGTTGGCGTTTTGCTTTGCCGACCTGCCTCTAAGGGCAATGGACAGCCGACCCCTCGGACTCCAAAGTTCGCCGCTGGCGGCGACCCGGAGGCGAGCGAATGAATTCTCCTGTTCGGACCGATCTCGTCCTCGAACGGCGCTTGTCTTCGCGGCTGATCGACGTCTTCATCCGCGCCTGCCTGATCCTGGCGCTTGCGATCCTCTGCTACGACATCTTCTCGCCCTTCGTCTCGTTGATGGCGTGGGCGCTGATTCTCGCCGTGTCGCTCTATCCCGCGCATCAGATGCTCGCCGGCCGCCTCGGCGGTCGGGACGGCCTCGCGGCCACTTTGCTGGTGCTGATCGGCATCCTCCTGATCGTCGCCCCGACGACGGTGCTGGGCATGGCCCTCGGCGATTCCATCCAGGGCCTGGTCGACCGCGTCAGCGATCACAGCCTCCAGGTTCCCGAGCCGCCGGCGAGCGTTGCCGCCTGGCCGGTGGTGGGCGCGAAGGCCCACGCGCTCTGGTCGCAGGCGCACACCGACCCGGCGTCGCTCGTCATGAACCTACAGCCGTATCTCGGCGACGTTTCCAAGAAGGCGCTCGGCGCTGCCGCCGCCATCGGCGGGTCGGTGCTGCTGTTCCTGTTCTCGTTCGTCATCGCCGGGGTCATGATGGCCTTCGGCCAGTCGGGCGCGGCCGGCATCTGCGCGGTCTTCGACCGGATCGTCGGCGTCGAGCGGGGCGAGCGCTTCGCCCAGCTCTGCACTTCGACCATCCGCGCGGTCGCCCAGGGCGTTCTCGGCGTGGCGCTGATCCAGGCGATCGTCATCGGCCTGTTGCTGCTGTTCGCCGGCATCCCCTTTGCCGCGGCTTTGGCGGCGATCGTGCTGGTGCTCGGCATCGCACAGCTGCCGGCGCTGCTCGTCACCCTGCCGGTCATCGCCTACATCTGGTGGAGCCCTTCCTACGGCACCGGCGCCGCCGTCATGCACACCGTGCTGCTCGCCCTGGCTGGAACGCTCGACAACATCCTCAAGCCGCTGCTGCTCGGCCGCGGCGTCGAAGCGCCGATGCCGGTGATCCTGATCGGCGCGCTCGGCGGCATGGCAAGCAACGGCATCCTCGGGATGTTCCTCGGCGCGACGTTCCTCGCCCTCGGCTATCAGATCTTCATGTCGTGGGTGAAGACGAATCCGGATGTCGACCAGGTCCCCCCGGAGCCGCCGGCCCTGGAGCAGGAAGCCTCCTGAAACGATGCCGTCCCGGTCAGGCGCGGCGCCTGATCGCGAAGCGGCCCGGGCCTACCAGCGCCAGGTCGCGCCGAGCATCGGCCCGTTGAACCTGAGCTTTTCGACCGGGTCGCCCGACTTCAGCTTGTAATCGAGCACGCGCCACAGCGCGAGGATCTCGCCCCACTGATACGCGTAGCGGATGCCCGTGGCGGCCTGCCAGGTGCGATCCGAGTCGCCGGTGCCGATGTCGGCATAGAACGGTATCGACCAGGAGCTGTCCGCGCCGAGCGCCACCCGGCCACGTACGCCGACGATGCCGTCGATCAGGGTTTCATCGGCCTTGTTGCTGCCGGTGCGGCTGGCTGGATCCAGCGGCCCGAGGTCGCCGGTGATGCTCCAGCTGCTGGAGCGGCGAATGTCGAGCAGGCGGATACCGCCCAGCGCATCGAGCGTGAAGCCCGGGCTGGAGACGAAGCGATATTGGCCACCTACGGTCCACGAGACGCCCTTGAGGTTCCAGTCGATGTCGGCGGTGGTGCCCACAGGCAGGCCGCTGTTGCCGATCGTGAACTTGCGGGTCTGGCTCCTGTCGCCGCCGAAGTCGAGATAGATGAAATCGGTGAAGGCGCCCCATTGGCCGTTGTGCGCCTCGAGCGAGCCCATCAGCGTGAATTTCAGGTGCTCGAGGACGTCGAAGTTGATCGTCGTGCCGCCCGAATCGGCGGGCACGCTCGTCTTGCCGCTCACCGTGGGCACGTAGAAGTAGAGGGTCGCCCCATAGCGCCAGGGTCCCGCCTCCGGCGTCGACTGCGCCGAGGCAGAGGCAGAGATCAAGGCGCCGAGCAGGACGACGCTGCCCCGGAGGGACAGAAAGTGGGAAGCGGTCATGGGGAGGCCCGGTTGTGTTTCTGGTCAGGTGTCCGCGGGGGCGAAGTCGCCGCCGAGCGCCAAGTGCAGCTGCACCCGCTGCACGCGCTGCTCGGTCTGCACCCGGAGCAGCGACATGGTCACCGCGTAGGCGGCGAGCTGCTGCTGGGTGACGCTGCGCAGGTCCTTCGAGCCGACGCGAAAGCGTACCTGCTCCAGTTCGAGCGCCCGCCGGCTGTCGCTCAGGCCCTGGCGCAGCACCCCCTCGCGGGCGGCGAGCGACGACTCGCTCGCCAGCGCGGTCTCGACCTCGTTGAAGGCCTTGAGCGCCAGCTGGGCGTAGGCTGCTCCGGCCTGCTTCTGCTCGGCGGTGCGAAGCTCCACCTGGGCTTCGAGCTGACCGGCATTGAAGATCGGGAAGAAGACCGCGACCGCGCCGCCGGCGCTCGGCTGGGAGTCGGTCTTGAGCACGAAGGTGTTGCTCGTGAGCGATGACACCGCCGCGCTCAGCGAGATTTTCGGCAGCCGCGCCGCGCGCGCCTCGCCCACACGAGCAAACGAGGCGGCGAAGCGCCGCTCGGCGGCGACGATGTCGGGTCGGCGCTCGAGCAGATCGGACGGCACGCCGGTGGCGACCGGCGGCGGCATTGCGATCAGACCCGTGGGCAGCTCGATCTCCGCGGCCGGATAGCGCCCGAGCAGCACCTCGAGCGCACGGCGCGATTGCGCCAGCGAGAAGTCGATCTGCAGGGCGGTGTCGCGATAGCTCTGCAGGTCGGCGCGGGCGATCGCGACGTCGGCCTCGGCACCGATGCCGAAGCGCAGCCGGTCGTCGGCGAGTCTGACGATGGTTTCGGACGCGCCCAGCACGTCGGTGATCACACGCTTCTGCAGCGTGCTTTCGCTGGCGAGGAACCAGGCCTTGGCGAGCGCCGCGACGATCGCCTGCCGCGCGGCGCGCTGGTCGGCTAGCGCCGAAGCGTACTGGGCATCGGCGGCCGCCGTGCCGTAGCGCACCCGGCCCCAGAGGTCGAGCTCCCAGGAGGCTGACACCACCAGACCGGAGAGACCCTGGGAGCCGTTCGCCTTGCCGCCGGCCCGGCCGGTGAAACTCACCTCCGGCCACTGCACGCCGCCGGCCGCCTTGAGTGCCGCGGCGGCGATCTCGACCCGCGATTCGGCGATGCGCAGGTCGGCGTTGTAGAGCAGCGCTTCGTCGGCCAGCGGCACCAGCCGCGGATCGTCGAAACTCTTCAGCCAGCCGGCCTGCACCGCGGCGGTATTGCCACCGGCGCGATAGCCGGCCGGCAGCGGGGCGTGCGCGAGCTCGGTCTCCGAGAGCTCCTTGGCGGTGGGCGGCGAATTCAGAGCACAGCCCGGCAGCGCCGCGGCGGCGGCGACGAGCGCCAGCAGCCGTCGCCGCCCGGGCCGAGGCGAATCGAGGCGGGCGTGAGCGGGCCTCATGCTCAGTGCAGCTTCAGGATCAGGTAGTCGGTCTTCGTGCTTATCCTGAGCAGTGTTTTGCGAAAGATGTGCAGGAAGGCGAGCTGGTCGGTATAGACCGCACCCTGGCCGATCGCGCCGGCGGGTAGGAACTTGTCGGCGTCGCGCGCGTCGACGGTCAGCTTGACAGGAAAGCGCCCGGGGGCGATCGGCCCGAAGCCGGTCGTCGGCAGCGCGGTGCTGTTGACGAACTGGCCCTGGCCCTGGGCCCAGATGATCGAGTCGACCTTGGCCTTGAACACGTGCCCGGGGATGGCCGGAAGGATGAACTCGGCCTCGTTGCCCGGCTCGATCTGGTGCAGCTCGTTCTGGTGATAGAACGCGATCACCTGGTAGGTGTTCTCGACGAAGGTCATCGCCGGCGTGATCGGGAATGCGGCGGTGAACGAGCCGGTGCGCAGCTGCACGTTGATCGCGTAGCCGTCCGACGGCGCCACCACGGTCGTCTGGGAGAGCTGCCAGCGGGCGTTGTCGAGCTGGGCCCGGACCTGCGCCACCGGTGCATAGATGTTGCCGACCTTGCCGCCGATGCGCTGGCGCACCTGGCGCTCGCTGGCGGAGGCCTGCACCTCGTTGCCGCGCGACTGCGCCAGCACGCCGCGAGCGGTCTCGAGCTGCGCCATCAGCGTCTTGGCATC
>Ga0207701_10007549_pt1 | contig 10802 bp, 7 predicted proteins | sample KBSSwiSSwithPhiX_FD_184294 | JGI IMG/M metagenome (GOLD analysis project Ga0207701, IMG submission 184294) | Switchgrass rhizosphere bulk soil microbial communities from Kellogg Biological Station, Michigan, USA, with PhiX - S5 (SPAdes) (version 2) | ecosystem: Environmental > Terrestrial > Soil...
GGTGTCCTTGCCGTTGCCGCCGTCCATGTCGTCGTCGCCGGCTCCGCCTTCAAGCACGTCATCGCCGTTGTCGCCCGACAGCGTGTCATCGCAGGCACCCCCCGAGAGGCGATCCACGCCGTTTCCACCGGAGAGGTCGTCCGCGCCCTCGCCGCCGTAGAGCTGGTCATTGCCGTTGTCTCCGGACAGGCTGTCGTCGCCGCCGCCTCCATTGATGGTGTCGTTGCCGTTGCCGCCGCTGATCTGATCGGCGGACCCAGTTCCGTTCACCACGTCGTTTGCGTTGCTGCCGCTGATGGTTGTCATGCCGTTCCCCTGTGTTTTTTGCGATCGCGCACCGATGCCTGACGGTCGAGCGCGAATCCTCGCGGGCGACTCCTAGGCTCGGCCGCGTCAGGGAACCGTCAGCGCATCGTCAAAACGGAGTGGCAAAGGGGTGGAATGAGCGAAATTTAATGCGGCTATGACGCCGCATGCGTTCATAGTTAGCGCGGCTGGAGCTTTACGGAGCGCCCCGGCAGGAAATACAGTCTTTTTCTCAAGTCCTTATATCCACAGCCAACCGGCACGTAATCGACCTCCCCTGATGCTCGAATCGAGACCTCTCGGCCGGATCCGGTTCCAGTTGCTGGGACCGGCAGGGCTGTTCGCCGGTCATCCCAGCAGCGCTGTCCGCGTCTCCGCCCAGAAAGGCCTCGCGCTGCTGGCCTATCTGGCGATGAATGCGGGCCGTCCGGTCGCGCGGGCGGTGCTGGCGGATTTGCTCTGGGGCGACCGGATCGAGGCGCAGGCGAGGCAAAGCCTGCGCCAAGCAATCTTGACCCTGCGACGCGATCTTGGGCCCGCCTCTGCCTCGTTCTTGTCGGTCGACGATCAGTTTCTGTCGCTCGCAGTCGAGCCCGATGACGTCGATGCCCTGCAATTCACTGCGTGCGCAAATTCGCCCGATCTGGCGCAGCGGCAACGTTGTCTGGATTTTCCGTGGGCGCCGTTCCTTGATGGGTTCTCGGTCGGTGCGGAGCGCTTCGACGAGTGGATCGTGGCGGAACGCCACCGGCTGGACGCCATCGCGACCCGCGTTTTCTCCGAACTCGCCAGGCAATTTGACGAGGCCGGCGACGGCGAACACGCGATTCTGGCGACGGAGCGGCTCATCGCGATTGATCCGGTCGAAGAGGAGCGCCACCGTCGGCTGTTGGCACTGGAAGCGCGCTATCGTGGTCCTGACGCTGCCTTCGCGCGCGCCAAGGAGCTCGTGGCGCGGCTTAGACGCGACGTGGACGCCGAACCTGAAGCTGCCACCCTCGCGCTCATGGACGACATCAAACGGAGGCGCGAAACCGTCGCGGGCCTCGGCCCGCGTTTGGAGAGCCGCTCCGGAACTGTCATCGAAACCGGCGCCCATCTCGCAACTGGTCGCGTTGAGCCGGAGCGCCCTTCCCGTCCGCCTTGGTTGTCAAGCAAGGCGTTCGCAGGCCGGCGCGGGGTCGGGCTGCTGGCGGTTATGACATTGATTGCAGGCGGCGTGGCGCTGCTCGGGGCCATGAACGCCAAGCCCCCCAACAACAGCGTGATCGATCCGTCGCCAATCGTCGCGTCGACGACCGATCCGTGGCAATCGCCGCCCTTGCCTTCCGGGCGCACCGGCGGCGGAGCTGATCCACGAAAGGGAACCATTCCGATCGTCATTCTGCCGTTTAAGACTTACGAGGACGCGGGGTCTGTCCCCATGATTGCGGATATGATGACGGACGACCTCACCAACATGTTGTCGCGCGTTCGCTATTTTCGCGTGGTCTCGCGGCAAACCGCGCGCAGCTACCACATGCGGCAAATCGATGTCGCCGACGCCGCTCAAGAGCTCGGAGTGCGGTATGCGCTGGAAGGCAGCGTTCGGATCCACGGCGACAAGCTGCGCGTCAGTGTTGAACTGACCGATACCGCGAGCCGCACCGTCGCCTGGGCGGCTCGGGTCGAGCGCGAAGATGTCAACCGGCATGTCGTGCTGGACGAGATTGTCGGGCGGCTGGTCCGCGAACTTCAAATCGGATCGTATCCAATCGAAAGCGCGCGCCTGTCGAATGATCCGGACGCCGACGCCTTGTCGTATCGTGGAATGGCCGCCCTGCAGGCCGCTTTCTCCAACATAAGTCTCGAAGCTTACAACCGGGCGCAGGCGCTGTTCGCCGAGGCACTGCGGCGCGATCCGCAAAACGTCATGGCGCGGCTCGGGCTAGGCTCGTACCACGCCAACGTTGCGGTCCAACGCCTCGTCCCGGATGCCGACGACCACCTCGACAAGGCACGCGAGATCATCATGGCGGTGATCCGCGAAACCCCGACGATCAGCGGCGCCCACCACCAACTCGGAATCATTCTTCAGGGCAGCGGAAAGCTGAAGGAAGCCATCGAGGCATTCGAACAGGCTTTGGAAATCAATCCGAGCAGTGCGGGATCTCACGCTCATATCGGCTTCGCGTTGGCGCGGATGGGGCGCGCCAGCGATGGTCTTGAGCACATTCGCTACGCCATGCGGCTCAGCCCAAAAGATCCGTCGCTGGCAATCTGGCTGGAATTTGCCGGTTCCGCGGAGCTTGAGCTTGATCACTACCAGGCAGCGATCGAGAATTTCCGCCGTTCGATCGCATTAACGCCGGCCTATCCACGCCCTTGGGCCGGGCTGGTGGCCGCCCAGGCGCTCGCCGGTGATGTCGAAGCGTCGCGTATATCAACCGATCAGCTTCGTACATTGGCGCCGAACCTGACAGCGCGGGCGTTGTTTCAGCGTTTCGCACGGCTTACCGCGCAGTGCCCACGTTTGCAGGAAGGCTTACGCTTGGCTTTGGCGTTACCGGTCCGTCCTTAGCTGTCGTCCACTATAGGTCAATGTCACTGACCTGAGCTGCCCAGAAAGGTTGGGCACAGCCGATAAAATCGGCAGCGACCCGCTTAATCTTTGTCCGGGTTGCCGATATCGTGCTCACCGTGCGGGGGCGCACGGACCTTTTCCGGGTCGCCGCCGACATTGAGCATATGTGTGCATTCCGCGGCTCGCCGGGCCGCCTCATCGCGGGACGATCCATGAAACTGGTCATCGCCATCATCAAACCGTTCAAGCTCGAAGACGTTCGCGACGCACTGACCGGGATCGGCGTGCAGGGCATGACGGTCGCCGAGGTCAAGGGTTACGGCCGGCAGAAGGGGCACAAGGAAATCTATCGCGGCGCCGAATACGCCGTGAATTTCCTGCCCAAGGTGCGCCTCGACGTCGCGATCGACGACAACCAGGTCGAGAAGGTCGTGGAGGCGATTTCCAACGCCGCCAAGACCGGCCAGATCGGCGACGGCAAGATTTTCGTCCACGGGATCGAGCGGGCCGTACGCATCCGTACCGGCGAGACCGACACGGACGCGCTCTGAACGAAACCAAGGCGACAACGCACGGGCCGGGGGCCCGCGCCTGTCGAAATGTGTGACGCCGGCAACGGCGTGCTACCAGGGGGGACATCAATGACGATCAAGGCATCGCCCATCCGCATGCTCTGCGGCATGGCAGCTTTTTCCATTGCACTCGGCTGCGCCGCGCCGGCGTTGGCCGAAGCGGCACCACCACCGAAGATCGACGCGGCCGACACCGCCTGGATGATCTCGGCCACCGCGCTGGTGCTGATGATGACGATTCCGGGACTGGCGCTGTTCTACTGCGGCATGGTGCGCAAGAAGAACGTGCTGGCCACGATGGCGCAGAGCCTGCTTTGCACGGCGCTCTGCTCGGTGCTGTGGGCGATCATCGGCTACTCGCTCGCCTTCGGCAGCGAGGGAACGGTGCTCGGCAATCTCGACCGGCTGTTCCTGCACGGCATCGGCATGGAGACCGCGCATTCGGCCGCCAAGACCATCCCGGAAATGCTGTTCATGATGTACCAGATGACCTTCGCGATCATCACCGTTGCGCTGGTGGCGGGCTCGGTCGCCGACCGGATGCGATTCTCCGCATTCGTATGGTTCGCGATCCTCTGGTTACTCATCGTCTATGTGCCGATCGCACATTGGGTCTGGGGCGGCGGCTTCCTGATGACCGCAGGCCTGCTCGACTTCGCCGGCGGCACGGTGGTGCACCTCAATGCCGGCGTCGCCGGCCTGGTCGCCGCCTATGTGGTCGGCAACCGTCATGGCTACGGCAGTGACAACTTCTCGCCGCACAATCTGTCGCTCGCCGTGATCGGAACCGGCCTGCTCTGGGTCGGCTGGTTCGGCTTCAACGGCGGCTCGGCGCTCGGCGCCGGATCGCGCGCGGCCTTCGCGATCGTGGCGACTCATCTTGCCGCCTCCGTGGGCGCGCTGACCTGGATGGCGATCGAATGGTGGACACGCGGCAAGCCGTCGGTCCTCGGCATGATCTCCGGCGCCGTCGCCGGCCTCGGCACCATCACGCCGGCGTCCGGCTTCATCCTGCCGTGGCACGCGCTGATCGTCGGCCTGCTCGCCGGCTCGATCTGCTACTGGGCCTGCACCTGGCTCAAGCAGAAGCTCGGCTACGACGACTCGCTTGACGTGTTCGGCATCCACGGCGTCGGCGGCGCGCTCGGCACCTTTTTGTGCGGCGTGTTCGCGGTCGCCGCCTTGTCGGATGCGCCGGGGACGCCGGGGACCGCCGGCCTGCTCGAAGGCAATAGCGGCCAGGTCCTGATCCAGCTCTATGGCATTGGCGTCACCGCAGTCTGGTCCGGCGTCGCGACCTTCATCATCCTCAAGGTGATCGAGTTCATCGTGCCGCTGCGCGTCACCCAGCAGAGCGAGATCGAAGGACTCGACGTCACTCAGCACGGCGAGGCGCTGCAATAGTTTGGCGGGGCGTTCGCTCGAGTGCGACAAATCCCCGGCCGCCACCGGCCGGGGATTTTTTTGGGGCCCGCATCACAGGTTTGCGCTTTCGACCTCGCACCGCCCGCGCCGGGCCGTTCCAACGAATCCTGCGGTGCGAAAAAACAGCGCCGAAACCAGGCCGTGCATACGCCCTGAGCAGCCTGCGCGACCCGGAGTCAGCGCCGCCTAAAAACTAGGCGGCCTTGGCGTGCGATTGTGCGGCGTGTCATGGCGGCGCCGCAGCTCGACTCGTTCGGCACAGAAATCACCCGACCCGCCAATCACTTAGACTCTGTTTCCCGAACTGGCACGCGGCTTGATTCGCAACTCCCCGCGTTGCCCGCGGGGGGTTCACTTTCGTGCGGCGAAGCGATGGTGAGCCGCCCACACCTGCGTACCGCAGGGCCGGGCTCAAGCGGGGATTGCATCCATGAAAATCGTCATGGCCATTATCAAGCCTTTCAAGCTCGATGAGGTCCGCGACGCTCTGACCGCGATCGGCGTGCACGGGATGACCGTGACCGAAGTGAAGGGGTACGGGCGTCAGAAGGGTCACACCGAAATCTATCGCGGCGCAGAATATGCCGTGAGCTTCCTGCCCAAGATCAAAATCGAGGTCGCGGTCGCATCCGACCAGGTGGACAAGACCGTCGAGGCGATCACGGGCTCTGCCAAGACCGGCCAGATCGGTGACGGCAAGATCTTCATCCTTCCGCTCGAAGCCGCCGTGCGCATCCGCACGGGCGAGAGCGACGTTGCTGCCCTCTAAACCCGCGCATCCAAGATCAAGGAGTTGACCACGATGCAAAAGACACTCATTCGCGCGGGACTGGCAGCACTTGCCCTGACCGGTATCGCGTGCCTGCTGACCGTTCCCGGCTTTGCGGAAGAGGCGGCCGCGCCGCCGGCCGCGCCGCCACCCAACTTCAACAAGGGCGATGCGGCCTGGATGATGACGTCGACCGTGCTCGTCCTGCTGATGACGATCCCCGGCCTGGCGTTGTTCTACGCCGGCCTCGTCCGCCCCAAGAACGCGCTGTCGGTGCTGACCCACGTCTTCTACACGGTCTGCATCGTGATGCTGATCTGGGTGATCTACGGCTACAGCCTCACCTTCACCGGCGGCACCTCGATCATCGGCGGTTTCGACAAAATCTTCCTCAAGGGCGTCACCGGCGACTCGCCGGCCGCCACGTTCTCGGTCGGCGTGCCGCTCTCCGAGATCATCTACATCTGCTTCCAGATGACCTTCGCGGCGATCACGCCTGCGCTGATTGTCGGCGCCTTCGCGGAGCGCATGAAGTTCTCCGCGGTGGCGTTGTTCATTCCGCTGTGGGTGACCTTCGTCTACTTCCCGATCGCGCACATGGTCTGGTACTGGGCGGGCCCGGACGCGATCGCCGAAGCCGCCAAGGCGCTGGCCGCCGCGACCGATGCCAACAAGGCGGACTTGCAGGCCAAGCTTGACGCCGTGAACGCCGACTCCGGATTGGTGTTCGGTTGGGGCGCCATCGACTTCGCGGGCGGCACCGTGGTGCATATCAATGCCGGCATTGCCGGTCTGGTCGGCGCGCTCATGGTCGGCCGCCGCACCGGCTACGGCAAAGAACTGATGCCTCCCCACTCGCTGGTCATGACCATGATCGGCGCCGCGCTGCTCTGGGTCGGCTGGTTCGGCTTCAACGCGGGTTCCGCGCTGGAAGCGACTGGCGCGTCGGCCGGCATCGCGATGATCAACACCTTCGTTGCCACCGCGGCGGCGGCGATGTCCTGGATGTTCGCCGAATGGCTGGTCAAGGGCAAACCCTCGCTGCTCGGCGCATTGTCGGGCGCCGTTGCCGGCCTGGTCGCCGTGACTCCGGCGGCAGGCTACGCGGGACCGATGGGCGCGATCGTGCTCGGCCTGATCGCCGGCGTGGTGTGCCTGTTCTTCTGCACCACGATCAAGAACATGCTGGGCTATGACGACGCACTCGACGTGTTCGGCGTGCACTGCATCGGCGGCATCATCGGCGCGATCCTCACCGGCGTCCTGGTGAACCCCGCGCTCGGCGGCGCCGGCATCATGGACTACGCAGTTGGCAAGATCGCCGACTACGAATTCGGCACGCAGGTGCTTGCTCAGATCAAGGGCGTGCTGGTCACGCTGGTGTGGTCCGGCGTCGGCTCCTTCATCCTCTACAAGGTGGTGGACGTCCTGGTCGGCCTGCGGGTCCCGATCGAGCAGGAGCGCGAGGGTCTCGATCTCTCCGACCACGGCGAGCGCGCCTACAACCTGTAGAGCATGATCCCGAAAAGTGGAGACCGGTTTTCGGACAAGATCATGCTCAGGCAATAAGCCGCACAAGCAATACGGTTAGGGCGGATACCCGGCACCGCCCTTGCCGTCGAGGGGCCCTGGCGCAAACCCAGGGCCCCTCACTTTTTGGGCCGGGCGCACAGGGCTGTCAGCCCGCAACGGGCCGGCGACTTGGCCGCATCTGGGGTGTGAATTCCGGGCCTGTGTGGCGTCCGTGCACTAGTCCCGCCGGTAGTTCCGTACCAATGTACTTCCCGAGCGGCGTCATATGCCGCTGGTTACGGGGGTTTCCTATGAATAAAATCCTGCTAGGCGCATTGGGCGCTGCTGTCCTCGCTTTGAATTCGATGCCGGCCGCGGCCGCGGATCTTCCCGCCCGCATGCCGGTGAAGGCGCCGGCGCCGGTGGTCGTTGCGGCGTTCAACTGGACCGGATGTTACATCGGCGCCCACGGCGGCTATGCCTGGGGCGACAAGGACTGGACGTGGAACGCGTTCCCGGCGGCGAACGGCGGCCACGACGTCGATGGCTGGCTGGTGGGCGGACAGGTTGGGTGCAATATCCAATACGACCGCGTCGTGTTCGGCATCGAAGGTCAGTTCAGCTGGACCGACCTTAAAGGTTCACACAGCTTCAACTTGAACCTTCCCTTCGTCGGCGGCACCAATACCTTCGGCTTCCACACCAAGGTGGACTTCCTCGGCACGGTCGCCGCCCGGTTGGGCTACAGCTTCGACCGGACGCTGTTGTTCGTGAAAGGCGGCGGGGCCTTCGCCCACGACAAATACCGGATCACCGTGAACGGCGCGAACCTGCTGACCGGCGATGATGACATGCGATGGGGCTGGATGGTCGGCGCCGGTGTCGAATACGCCTTCACCGGCAACTGGTCGATGAAGATCGAATACAACTACCTCGACTTCGGCAAACGCGACACCAGCTTCTGCGGCGCCGGGTGCGAAACCATCAAGATCGACCAGCAGATCCAACTGGTCAAAGCCGGCATCAACTACCGCTTTGGTGGCGGCGGACCGGTAGTCGCGCGCTACTGACGCAAGACACCTCTTGGCTTTCTGTGCGAGGCCCCGGAGCAATCCGGGGCCTCATGCTTTCGGAAGGTCCGGCCGTACATCCGGCCCGTTTGTCTTGCCGCCGGAGTTCTGGAACACTCGCCGGCCCTGCAATGACCGCGCGTGACAGCAACAATGACTTCGGCGCAACAACTCACCTGGCGCAATCTCGACGAGCAATATCGCGCAAGCGTTGCGCATCAGTTCGCCCGCTATGCGCTGGCGCTGCGGTTCGAAGACCTGCCGGAGGATGTCGTCCACCACGCCAGGCGCAGCCTGCTCGACGGACTCGGCAACGCCATCGGCGGCTACGCCGCTCCCGGCCGCGCCGCCTGCGAGGCGGTGGCGCGTGCGCTTGGAGGTCCCGAGGAAGCCACCGTGTTCGGCTCGGGGCTGCGCACCGGCATCGCCAGCGCGACGCTGGTCAACTGCTTCATGATGCGCTTCCTCGAATACAACGATCTCGGCGGCGGCAACCACAACGAGGAGGCAATTCCGTCCCTGCTTGCCGTGAGCGAACGGGACAGCCGCTCCGGCCGGGATTTCCTGACCGCCCTTGTCATCTCTTACGAACTCGGTTCGCGCGTCGTCGCCGCGGCCCCCGACGGCCCGATGGCCTACGACAAGCATGGCTGGTCGACCGACGCACGCGGCGGGCTCAGCATGCCGCCCGCGATCGGCAGGCTCATGGGCCTGACCGAGACGCAGATCGCGCACGCGACCGCGATCTGCGCCGGTCGCGGCGTGCCGCTCGGCATTCTCGATGCCGACAAGGAAGAGAACTCGATGGCCAAGAACCTCCGCTTCGGCCAGATCACACGCGATGCGATCGTCGCCTGCATGCTGGCCAAGGAGGGGTTGACCGGGCCCCTGCGCGTGGTGGAAGGCGACGGCGGCTATCGCGACGGCATCCTGCGGGGCGATCTCGACCTCGCGGCGCTCACCAATTTCGACGGCTGGAAAATCCGCGACACCCGCTACAAGCGGCTGTGCGCCAACGGCAGCACGCAAGGCTACCTGCACGCGCTCATCAACCTCGTGACGGAACACGACCTCAAGCCGTCCGATATCGTATCGGTGAAGATCGGCGCCAGCGCACGCGAGGCCCGGCATACCACCGCGATCGCCAAGAAATATCCGCGCAACGCCGAGACCGCCGACCATAGCGCGTTCTACGCGTCCGCCTTTGCCATCAAGGAGCGCCACTTCGGTCCGGATTCGTCCGACCCCCGCCACTTCAGCGATCCGATCATCCTTGATCTGATCGAGAGGATCGAGGTGAGCCGCGACCCCGCGCTGCCGCCGCGAACACGCACCGGAAATGCCGAGATCACGACCACCGACGGCAAGGTATACCGGATGCAGTGCGATGCGCTCGTCGACTACCTCAGCGACAGCGAGCTCGAGAGCAAGTTCCGCGACACCGCACAGAAATACCTGACCGCGTCGCAGATCGAGCACGCCTTCGACGTCATCTGGACCATCGACAAGGCCGCCGACATGCGCGAGGTCGCGACATTCATGCGCTTTGAACCGCCACACTAGGTGCCCGCAATGTCAACAATCAAGAAACTGTCGGCCTGCCTCGGTTTGCTTGCGGGCGCGCTGGTGGTCGCGCCGGCGCAGGCGCAGGACTTCTTCCGCGGCAAGCAGGTGACCATCGTGGTCGGGTTTACCGCCGGCGGCGGCTACGACCTGACCGCGCGGCTTTATGCGCGGCACTACGGCCGCCACATTCCGGGCAATCCGACCGTGATCGTGCAGAACATGCCGGGTGCCGGCAGCGCCGTCGCCGCCGCAAGCCTTGCCAATGCGCCGCCCCAGGACGGAACGCGGCTGGGCTTCATCGCCGGTGGCGCGGTGATCGATCCGCTGCTCGGCGGCAAGGCGCGCTACGACGCGCGGACATTCCATTGGATCGGCGGGCGCGCCAACGAGCCGAGCATCTGCGGCGTCTGGCACGAGGCGGGGGTCCACACCATGCAGGACGCCATGACCAAGGAAGCGGTCATCGGCGCATCTGGCCCGGGCTCGCGCACGCTGACCTATCCGAAGATCCTGAATGAGCTCACCGGCACACGCTTCAAAATCGTGACCGGTTACCCCGGCGGCAACGAGATCGCGATCGCGATGGAGCGCCGCGAAGTTGACGGCTGGTGCGGCATCTCCTGGGGCAGCGTGAAAACACGGCTGGCGTCGTGGCTGCGCGACAAGAAGCTCGACATCCTCACGCAGCTGTGCACCGGCCTCCACTACGCACACGAGCAGGGCATCGTGCACCGCGACGTGAAGCCGGCCAACGTGATGCTGACGCCGTCCGGCCAGCCCAAGATCATGGACTTCGGCATCGCCAAGGTGCCGCACATGGAGCTGACGTCGGCCGGCCAGTTCTTCGGCACGCCGCTCTACATGTCGCCCGAGCAGGCGTCGGGCGCGCCCGTGGACGGCCGCTCCGACCTCTTCTCGCTGGGCGCGGTCGCCTATCAGCTCCTGACCGGCCGCCAGGCCTTCCGGGCCGAGAACGTGATGCAGGTGCTCTCGCGCGTGGTCAACGAGACGCCCACGCC
>Ga0207701_10007550_pt1 | contig 10801 bp, 8 predicted proteins | sample KBSSwiSSwithPhiX_FD_184294 | JGI IMG/M metagenome (GOLD analysis project Ga0207701, IMG submission 184294) | Switchgrass rhizosphere bulk soil microbial communities from Kellogg Biological Station, Michigan, USA, with PhiX - S5 (SPAdes) (version 2) | ecosystem: Environmental > Terrestrial > Soil...
GCCGGAATTTCAATTCCGATTACACGAACTCCGATCGGGAGAACAATTTCAATAACGATGCGCCGGCGGAATCGACCGAAGCGCAAACTGAAGTAGTAGCCGGCGAAGGTGAAAACGCCGAGCCACGGGAGCCGGAGTTTGGCGAAGGGATCATCGAAATTTCAGGGAAAGGCTTCGGATTCCTGCGCGATCCGAAGCGCAATTTCGTGCAGGCGCCGCAGGATATTTTCGTGACGCCGGAGATCGTCCGCCGTTTTGCCCTGCGCGATGGAATGTGGATTTACGGCGAGACCCGGCGTGGAAACCGCGGGCCGCAATTGATCAAGCTCCTGAAGATCAATGACGAGGACCCGGCCAAGTATCAGGGACTGCGTCCGTATGAAGAGCTGACCACGATTAATCCGAACAAAAAGATCAAACTCGAAACGGTGCCGGACCGTTATACCACGCGCATCATGGATATGATGACGCCGCTCGGGATGGGACAACGCGGGCTCATTGTTGCGCCGCCTCGCACCGGAAAAACGACGCTGCTGCATCACATTGCCGATGCCGTGGTGAAGAATCATCCGGAGATGAAGTTGATCATCTTGCTGGTGGACGAACGGCCAGAGGAAGTGACCGACTTCAAACGCTCGCATCCGAAATCGGAGATCATTGCCAGCTCCAATGACAGCGACATCAAGAGTCACACTCGTATCGCACAGTTGGCGATCGAACGCGCAAAACGTCTGGTTGAAGCAGGCCGGCACGTTTTCATTTTGCTCGATTCCATCACCCGCACGGCCCGCGCTTTCAACAATGCGATGGGCGGTGGCGGACGCACCATGAGCGGTGGTATCGACGCCCGCGCCATGGAAATTCCGCGCAAAATTTTCGCGGCCGCACGCAACACCGAAGAAGCTGGCTCGCTCACCATCGTCGCAACGGCGCTGATCGAAACTGGCAGCCGCATGGACGAATTGATCTTCCAGGAATTCAAAGGCACCGGAAACATGGAAATGGTGCTGGACCGCAAAATCAGCGATCAACGCACTTATCCTGCAATCGATATTTTCCTCTCCGGCACCCGCCGCGAAGAACTGTTGTTGCAACCGTGGGAACTGGAAAAAATTAATTTGATTCGTCGCGGCCTCGCCGGTCACAAACCGAATGAGGCGATCGAGCGCCTGTTGATGTTCGTGAAGAAATTCCCGACCAACGCGGAAATGCTTAAGGGCATTCCCGGTTAAGGCCGCTGTCATTCCCTCGTTGCCCATTCGCAAAGTCACAAGGCGGGTGCATCAGGGGGAGAAACCGAAGACCGCGCCAAGCCCGAAACTCAGCCCTCCGACTATTCAGGGAGCGGTGCTTGACGCAATCGCGGCCGCAAACATCCACTCTCCCCTTCCCGGCGAAGCACTCGATATCGGAAGTGGCAACGGCGAACTGGTAGGTGCAATTCGCGCGCGGTTCGGCCTTCGCACCAGTGCTTGTGATTACACCGATGCGCTAATGAAAGATCCCACCCAAAGGGTGGACATCGTCGATCTCAATGCCGATAAGTTGCCGTATCTCGATGGCCGGTTTTGTCTGGTCACCTGCATCGAAACGATCGAATACCTCGAACAAACGCGCCCGCTGCTTCGCGAAATCTTTCGCGTACTCGAGCCAGGCGGTGCCGCCGTGATCAGCACGCCCAATATCTTGAATTTGCCTTCACGCCTGCGCTATCTCATGACTGGTTTTTTCAGCCGGTTTCACCCGCTCCCGATCCGCGAGCGCTGCCATCCGGGCGGCCGCATTAATCCGGTTGGTTATTTTTATCTTGCGCATGCTCTGCTCGAGACTGGTTTTCTTGACCTTGAGCCCGGGGCCGATTCCTACCAGCGCTGGAGCCGGCTATCGTGGATCGTCCTCCTTTTGCCGATAAAAATCGCCGGCCTTTTCTTCTGGTTACGGGAAAAAAATAAATTCCGCACCATCGCTCCGGCAAACCGGGCCCTGGTCGCGGCGGTCAATTCGCGCGATCTTTTGCTTGGTCGCACCCTGATTGTATGCGCACGCAAACCGATGTAATTGACGCCGAATGGGAGGTCCTGCCGCCGGAGGAAAAGAACAAACGCGCGCGGTTGGAGCCACTTTTCCGATGGGTCGCGATCGTAATGGACGAACTAATCGCCTTGCCCAATTCAAAGTTTAAGTTTGGACTTGATCCGCTGATCGGTTTGATCCCGGGAATTGGCGATACCGCTTCCGCAATTGTTTCGGCGCTGGTCCTGATTCAGGCGGCTCGCCGCGGTCTGCCGAAAATTTTGCTGGCGCGAATGTCGCTCAACATCCTGATCAACGAAATCGTCGGAATCATTCCGGGCGTGGGCGACGTATTTTCGTTTTGGTTCAAATCGAACAAACGGAATTACGAGTTACTTCTCGCGCACACGGAGAAGCCGCGACGCGCGCGCGTATCGGATTGGTTCTTCGTCATCGCAACCCTTGCCATTCTGTTCGTGGCTGTGGCAACGGGGATTTACGTTAGTTGGCTGATCTTGCGCGCGATCGGGCAGTTGCTCGGTTTGCATTGAAAACCATGCGCGCGTTTTAAGTCTGCTAGCTCGTCGATCGAAAATACTTGTCATAGATGCCGTGAATGTCTGCGCGGGCGCGCTCGCACTGCTCTTGCCATGTTTCGCGGTCTTTGAATTCCATGCCGATGGCGAGCTTGCGTTGTTCCGTTGGATCGGCCGGCAAAGACGACACGCTGATATTTCGTCGACGTCGCAGAACCGTTTCGAGTTGGCGCAAAAATTCGTAGTGCCTCCCAAGGAGATCGACGTCTTCGGAAGAAATAATGCGGGCAAGCTTCATGATCGCCAGTCGCACGGAAGTTTCGCGCACATCGTTTCGCATTTGCAGCGCCTGAACGAGAAACTCAGCCTCAATGATTCCCCCCACGCCAGTCTTGAAATCAAGTGCATCGCTACCGCTCCCCCGTTCGGCGCGGACTCGATGTAGCATCGCGTCGATCTTCTCAAAGAGATCAGGATCGCGGCCGGCGACGGACCAGGCCGCGTGCGCGATCGTCCGGAAGCTTTCCTGGTCTGGCCCGGTTACTGGGCGGGCACGGGTAAGCGCCTGAATTTCCCAAAGCTGAGCACGACCACGATAGTAGGCTTCGAAGGCTTCAATCGAACTGACGAGCGGTCCTTTTTCACCTTCGGGACGCAGGCGCGCATCGATCGTTGCAATCACCCCCTCCGGGCTCGGAATCGAAAGCGCCGTGATCAGATTTTGGGCAGCACGAAAATCGTCGCCGACAAACATCAAGTCGAGATCGGACGCATACGTTAGTTCGCGACCGCCAAATTTTCCCATCCCGACGATAGTGAGATTATTGGCACCGGCGATTGCGGTGGCCGCGAGGAGGCAAGCTTCCGCGATATCGGTAATCTCCTGCCATAAATCCGTTAGTTCGCTTAAGCCCAGCACATCGCGCATCGTCGTGCGCAACAATTGCGTTTGCCGATAAACGCGAATGGCATCGAGATCGCCACACTCCACGAAAGGATGAAGCGCCGTTACATGTTCCGAAAGCGACAAGGAACGATTGAGAGTGGCGCTCCGCGTAATTTCCTCCAGCAAATGCGGATGACGGACTAGAACATTGGTGGCGAAAAAACTGGCATCAAAGGTTCGCACTAGTAGTTCGAGCAATTTCGGATTGGTCGCGAGCAATTCGAAGAGCAGACTGCGCAAACCAAAAGCCTCAACGAAACGGACAATAGCGATAAGAGTGGCGTCGGGATCTGCGCACGCGGCCAATTCCTCCAGGAGAAGTGGACGAAGTCTGCGAAAAATCTGCCGAGTGCGTGGTGCGACATGAAAGGAAACAGACCCCTGCGCCAGGTCGTTCAGCGTTCGAGTGGCGCGCGCCGGATCGGCAAAAATATCGAGATTGACGGCTGGCGTAGCAGTGCCGGAGGCGACGAGACGATCGAAAATTTCCTGAACGCGCTCATTGCTCACCTTCACCTCGGCGAGAAATGCGTCGGCAGAATCAAAACCAAGACTCCGTGCCAGCCGCTCACGTTTCACCGGATCATCGGGAATGGAATGCGTTTGCCGTTCTGCTTCGATCTGAAGGCGATGCTCTATGCGCCGCAAAAACCGATATGAGTCGTCGAGAACGCGCACCTCGGAGGTCGGTAACAATTCGAGCTGCGCGATGGCGTGCAAAGCCTTCAGTGTCCCCTGCTCCTGCAGGAATGCCTGCTTGGCGCCGTGGATGAATTGCAGCGTCTGAACGACAAACTCGATCTCGCGGATGCCGCCGGCGCCCAGTTTAACGTCTAATTCATCGGCCGGGATCTCGCGTTCAATTCGGCGTTTGATCGCGGCAATTTCATCGAGCAATTCCGGCGTGGGATTTTTCGGAAAAATGAAAGGCTGATGCTGTCGCAGAAATTCGTAGGCCAGCTCGTTACTGCCGCAGACACGTCGCGCTTTAATCAGCGCAAGTCGCTCCCAGGTTTCGCCAAAACCCGCGTAATAATTTTCCATGCTTTCGAGCGAACGGGCGAGCGGACCGGCCGAACCCTCGGGACGTAAACGCAGATCCAGACGAAACAAAGCGGGCTCGCCACCGGAGAAAGATTTTACGATCTGCGCCGCCAGCTGGTTGTGCCATTCGTGGTTGGAGAGTCGGCCCTGTCCTTCCTCACCATAGACAAACATCAAATCGATGTCCGAACTGTGATTCAATTCGCGTCCGCCCAGTTTGCCGAGACCGAAGACAGTGAACTCAGTGCGTGGTTCCCCCAAACGGGTCCGCAGTCGCGTGTCGCATTCTTCGTAAACGGTTTCGAGGCAGACACCGGCTAAACACGATAACTCCGCCGTCGTGTCTTCCAGTGAGGAAGCCTCCGCAACCTCCCGGAGCGCGATCCGCGTCATCTCGCGCGCTTTCCACAAACGCAACGCACGAAAATTCTCCGCCGGAATTGATTCCGAACTGCTCTGCAATTCGGCGCGCATTCGGCGCGGTCCCCGGTCCGACATGGAAATTTCCGGACGCGCCAGCCAACGCAGAAGCTCCGGAACGCGCTGCAATCGCTCAGCGCAAATCTGGGAGACGGCGAGAAGGTGAATTAGTGCTTCTTCGCCGAGAGGAAAATCGCGCAAAAATTCTGAAAGCGGGCCATTCCATGCGGCGGCAAGCGCGTTCAGCGTCGTTTCGACCTGCGCGGGATTCAGTGAATCTTTCGCCTTCGATTTTATCCAGAGCGCCTGCGAACTCATCGCGCCTTCGAATTAACACGAAAGGAATGCTTCGCGCCAAAAGCGCGTCAATTCTTCTGTAGGGGCGGCCGTGTCAGCCGCGGGTAGAACTAACCAAACATGTAATCAGGGCGCGTTTCCCGAGAGCATCTTCTCGCGCGCCTGTTCGAGCAGCCGGCGTTCGCGCCGGCTCAGACTTGCCAGACCACGCTGGGAAATTTTTTCCAGCAACGGATCTATTTCCTCAGCGACAAATTGATCGGCCCTCATCGACTGTAACCGAGCTGCTTCGAGACGCCGCTGACGAAGAACGCGTTGCAGGAGCGAGGTGCGGCCAAAGCCGAGGAGATGGGCATAAAACCAACCAGCAATGGCACCACCGACAAAAGCACTGTGACCGACGGCGCCAGAACGATCATAAAGCAAAAGAGCCACGGCACCGACAAGTGCGATCTGGGCCAGGCGGCGCATCTTCAATCGAACCGGCACCATGAAGAGAAGCAGGGTTGTCATTTCCAGCTCCGGTAAAATCGTGGCGTAAGCGATAAATATTGCCGCGACTCCCCCGCTGGCGCCGAAAAGAACGCAATTGCTCGGCATGAGAAAGAGATGACCGAGCTCGCCACTAAAGGCACCGAACAGATACAGGAACAGAAATTGGCGCTGCCCGATGATGGCTTCGACATCGCGCCCGATAAAATAGAGGACCAGCATGTTGGCGGCGAAATGCCAGATGTTGTTGTGGAGCAATGGCGCGGTGAAAAACTGCCAGGCGTAGGCGTCATTGATGCCGCGGTCGCTCAACCCGAGGTATTCAAGAACAAATGGCTGGTTCCAGGAAGTGAGGACGAGCTGGACGATGAAGGCGGCAGCGTTCAGTCCGATCAGAGAAAGCAGAACAATGCGCTGCGGCGGCGCCCATGAGCGGGTGAAACGAGACGCCTTTCGCCCTGATAACCGCATACATTAATTTTATCGCACCCGGCCCGCGGTGTCGACGGGTGATTCGCGCGGATTACGAAATTAGACTGGGGTAAGCACCCGGAGGCCGCGTTCCCGCACCCGGAATTCGACCGGGCAGTTGCCAATCAATTCGCCATCAACCTCGACCGGGACCTCTTCCTCGGAAGAAACCCGGAGACGTTTGGTCTGGAAATACTCCAGGTCAGGCATGCTGATGGACGAGCTGAAGATCACATCCTGCAAATAGCGAATAATATCGAGATAACCGATGCGCTTGAAAACGACCACATCGAGGAGACCATCATCGATGTGGGCGCGCTTAAAGAAGGGGAACGGTCCGCCGTAGAGGCGGCCGTTGCCGATGAGAACGAACGAGCCTTCGATGGTTGCCGCACCTTTGGATTCGATGACAAGGTGTGGCGGCGGGCGCGAGGCAATCTGCGCGGCCGAAACCAAATAGCTTAGCGGGCCGAAGCTGCGCTTGAAAGCGACACTGGTCTCTTTCACCGCCTGAGCATCCAGCCCGATGCCGGCGAGCTGGACAAAATGTTTTCCATTCGCGCTTGGCAAATCGATCGTGCGAGTATGCCCCTCACAAATAATCTGCCAGCATTCCTTGAGATCGCCCGAAGGCAAGCCCAGCTCTGTCGCAAAAACGTTAACCGTGCCGATTGGCAACAGGCCGAGCGCGGCCGTGGTTCCGGCAAGACCATTAACAACTTCGTTGATCGTCCCATCGCCGCCAGCCGCGACAATTCGCTTAAATCCTTCCCGCGCTGCTTTCCGTGCCAGCAATTCAGCTTCCCCGATCCGCGACGTAGCACGCAACGTCGCTCCTCGCGCCACCTTTTCCACACGCGACCGCCAATGGCCAGCGCGCTCGCTACGCGCCGCCGGATTCAGAATAACGACAGTTTCCTGCTCAAATGATTTGCTCACGAATGATTCGGTCACTAATGTTTTGCTGCGTTGACGCGCTGGGTAAGGTTTTTTGAATGCTCCGCCTCAGGCGAACCATCGGTTGGTTGTTGGTGGTCGTAATTGCGATTTTTCTCGTCTCGCTGCTGGGGGCAAACCTGTATGTGCAATCTCAGACAACACAACAGCGGATTCAGCAGGAACTCAGCCAACGTCTCAAGATGCCGCTGCAAATCCAGCGCATCAGTGTTACTCCCTGGGGCGGACTGAACCTTAGCGGAATCACCATCCCACAGCTCAACGACCCTCACGCGACGCCATTTCTCGAAGCCAAGAACTTTCGACTTCGCGTCAAAGTGCGATCGATTTTTTGGCGACCGCTGGTGATTAAAGAAGTCGCGCTGATTGGGCCGGCGGTGATTTGGCCACAAAACGAATCGGGCGAGTGGCGTGTACCGATGAAGGAACCGTCCGTCGAACCCCAAATGCCGCCGCAACCCGAAGCCACTGCGACCGCACCGCCGGAAACCGTGGTTGAAGTGACGCCCTCACCCTTAGAAACTGAGTCGAAACAAGCCAAAGTCGCCAAGACCGAAAGCACCGCGACTGGGCCACAAATCAGAAAAGTGCGGCTGAGCGATGGTAGTTTTCATTTTCTGGATCGCGAAAAACGAAATGTCGCACTGTTCGATGGCGTCCAATTTTCCTCGTCCATGCGCGATATCACGACGCTTCGAGGCCAGGTCAGGATCGAAAATATCGCGTTGCGCGATCGCGTTTTTCTGTCCGCCCTCCGTTCGCCTATTCGCTACAATCCGGACGAACTCGCGCTCCCCGAGCTTACCGCGCAAATTGCAAAGGGACAACTGACCGGCGATTTCTCGATGTCACCGCAGGAGGAAGATTCGCCCTTCACGGTGCACGCAAGTTTTCATCGCCTACAGGCAGACCAATTAGTAGCTGAAGCTGGTGGGTCGCGAGACATCGTCCGAGGTGTCCTGGAAGGAACTTTGGATGCAACCGGAAAGACGGCCGATCCCGATGCACTGACCGGTTCCGGCACCATCTTACTGCAAAACGGCCGCGTGCAGCAGTTCGCGGTTTTGGCGGCCGTTGGGCAACTGCTGCAAATCGAGGAGTTGACTCAGCTCGATCTCGAACAAGCCGAAGCAAAATATCACCTGAACGGCAGCACCGTTCTGATCGACGAGCTGATTCTGCGTTCTCCTAATCTGCGTCTTACCGCCACCGGTTCGATTTCGCTGCGCGGCGGCAAGCTCGCGCTCGATTCAGTTCTCGCGATCAACGATAAGATTCGGAGTCAATTGTTTCGTGGGATTCGCGAGAATTTTGTGCCAACTTCCGAGCCCGGTCAGTACGCGCTCCAGTTTCACGTCGGCGGTACGGTCGACAAGCCGAAGACCGATCTGGTAGAACGGGCGGTCGGCGCCGATCTCAACAACTTCGGTGGCGTCATCGACGCGCTTCTCGGCCATGGCAAAGGCAAGAAAAAGAAGAAGCCTGAAATGAACACCCCCGCGTCCTCGCCCACGCCGTGAGAGTCATTGCGGGCAGTGCAGGTGGCTTGCAACTAAAAGTCCCGCGGATCGGAGTTCGGCCGACCATGGATCGGGTGAAAGCTGCGATTTTTTCCAGTTTGGGCGAGAAAGTGATTGGAGCGCGAGTGTTGGACCTTTTTGCCGGCGCCGGAGGCCTTGGCATTGAAGCGATGAGTCGCGGCGCGGCCTCAGCGGTTTTTGTTGAATCGAATCGAAACGCTGCGCGAGCAATCGAACGCAATCTTGTCATCACCGCCGTCAACGGTCGCGTCCGGATGCAAGATGTGTTCGATTTTCTGAAATATGCGACTGGGCATTTCGACATTATTCTTGCCGACCCACCGTACGAAGCAGCGCCCGGAGATAAAGCGTATACCGATTTGCTGTTAAATGATCCGAGAATCCCGGTCCTCCTCGCTCTGCATGGAGTATTCGTTCTCGAAAAACGACCGGGCGAGCGTCTACCGCATCATTCGCACTGGAAGATAACGCGAGCGCGTCGCTACGGAGCGACCGAGATAATTTTCGCGGAACACCAAAGATGATTCGGTTAATCTACAATCTACTGTGGCCGGTTGGGCTTCTGCTATTTCTGCCTGGATATCTCGCGAAAATGTTTCGCCGCGGCGGCTACCGCAGAAACTTCGGGCAGCGGCTCGGGTTCTATTCGGCTGAGTCTCGCGAACGTTTGCGCGGTAAGCATCCGACGTGGATTCATGCGGTCAGCGTCGGTGAAATTGTGATCGCATTGAAACTGGCCGACGAGTTGCGCGCGCTCCGGCCTGATCTGAAGTGCGTCCTCACTACCACCACGACAACCGGTCATGCGTTGGCGGAGAAAACTGCGCCTGAATGGATGCGCGTTCTCTATGCGCCGCTTGATTTTTGGCCGGTCATGCGCCGGGCGTTTCGCGTCATTGCGCCACAACGAATCGTTCTGATCGAAGCGGAAGTGTGGCCAAATCTGGTAGCAGAGGCGAAAAAACGGGCAATTCCCGTGATGCTGGCGAACGCACGCCTGTCACCGCGCTCGGAACGAAGATTCCGTCGCTTCAGGTTTTTCGTCACGCCCACTTTTCGTCAGCTCGATCTGGTTTGCGTGCCCGCAACTGAAGATGCGGAACAATGGAAAAATCTTGGCGTCAAGCCGCCGCAAATTCATGCGGTTGGCAACATCAAATACGATGCTTCCAATCGGCGACATTCGTCAGGCGACGTACAGCGATTGATCAAAACCGCAATTGAGACAACGCGTTCAATTCTTTTCGGCGGCAGCACCCATCGGGGCGAAGAAAAAATCTTGATCGATGTTTTTTGCGCACTTCAATCCGAATTCCCGAACTTGTTCCTCGTTCTGGCGCCGCGTCATGTCGAGCGTGCCAGCGAAATCGAAGCGGACTTGCGCGGCCGCAACCTGCGGTCGATCCGGCGCAGCGCCGCGGGCAAAAGCACGGAGCGGTCCGACTGTTTACTCATCGATACCACGGGCGAACTGCGGGATTGGTACGAGATCGCGACGATTGTTTTCATAGGAAAAAGTCTGACCGCGCACGGCGGCCAAAACCCCGTGGAAGCGATCAGTGCGCGGAAACCGGTAATATTCGGTCCGCATATGGAGAATTTTGCGAGTCTGGCGAAGGGACTCATCGAGGCAGGCGGCGCAGTGTGCGTCCGAAATTCGCAGAAATTAATCGAGGAATCGCGGCATTTGTTGTGCGACGCGACCGCGCGAGAGCAGCTCGTTACCAACGCGCTTCGCGTCATTCAGCCGCATCGGGAAGCGGCGGCACGTACCGCCGCATTGATTGAAAAGATTTCTACGCGCGGCCAAGTCTGAACATGGAAGCGGCCTCCGCGCCGCGAGTCCGAGCCGGACTGGCGGTGTCGAACACTAAAGTCCACCCACATTGAATAATTGTAGCCTCGCCTTTGAGGTCCCCTTCGGGCGACGTAACACGTGAAACGCAGCTTGCAAGGTCTGGCCGCATCCCGATATTTGGCGCTCGCCGACCCTATCGTCCAGTGGCCTAGGACACCGCCCTTTCACGGCGGTAACACGGGTTCGAATCCCGTTAGGGTCGCTTCCTTCGTAAGCGAGAACAGCT
>Ga0207701_10007556_pt1 | contig 10799 bp, 8 predicted proteins | sample KBSSwiSSwithPhiX_FD_184294 | JGI IMG/M metagenome (GOLD analysis project Ga0207701, IMG submission 184294) | Switchgrass rhizosphere bulk soil microbial communities from Kellogg Biological Station, Michigan, USA, with PhiX - S5 (SPAdes) (version 2) | ecosystem: Environmental > Terrestrial > Soil...
GATGGGCTGGGCGTTGGCGTATTTCGCGATCTGGTTCCTGATCGGATTTCTCTTCGGAATACCGCGCGTCTTGCAGGGCGAAGACAACAGACAAGCGAAATACGCGCAGCGCGTGAACACCAATCTCGAACAGATCTCAGATTGGCTGACCAAGATCATTGTAGGGTTGGGACTCGTGCAACTCCAAACCGTGCCTGAGCACCTCGCGAAGGCCGCGACGTGGATGGCGCAAAGTTTCGCGCCGAGCGCGGCGAGCACGGCGACGGTGCCGTCCGACGCGATCTCGTTCGCCGGAGCTTTCATCATCTTCTTTAGCGTGCTTGGATTTTTCAGCGGTTATCTTTCCACGCGACTGTTCCTGGCGCTGGCGTTCTTTCGCGCCGATTTGGAACCGGATCGGACGATTCTTGAGAGGGTCAACTATGCCGCTGTTTCCGGAACGGTAGCGACCGGAGCAACGGGCACGGTAACAACAACGCCATTGCCCGATGCGGTGGAAAAGCTCCGCAAATTTTCAGAGACGAGCGAGAACCGGCAAAAACTTGAGGCCTGGCTCGCACAAAAGGGTAAGACCGGCGTGTTGGTGGCGGACTTGATCAACGATCCGCAATACGCCGATTTGCGGACACAAGCGCTAGATGACAAAACGCTTGGGATAGCGTAGAGTTGAAACATGTCGCGACGCGTTAAAGTCATCGAAAACATTCCAACCCGGGACGAAATGGCGGCGATCATTTCGGATTATAAAAGGGACGGGGCGCGTGTGGGCTGGAAGCAACAGCCAGACGGACGTTATCGAATCGAAGTAGTGCTGGAGGATTTGCCCCGCCAAGAAACATTCCGTTCGCCGCTCTCCGGAGAAGAACTGCATCAGGGTTGACGCTAAAGCCTCGCCCATGTCCGGGCAAGGCACGAGTGTCGCGCTCATTGGCGCGTATGTGCTCGCCGGAGAATTGGCGGCCGCGTCCGGCGCTCATCCGCGTGCATTTGCGGAATTCGAGAACGTGATGCGACCCTTTGTGGAAGCGAATCAGGCGCTGGGACTCAGATCCTCAAAGATAATGAGGTCAGGAGAAACGAAATCGGTCCGCCGTTTGCTTCTGAAGCAGTTGATGCGGATAGTGCCGGGAACCCGTGACGGAGCGGCTTATCAATCGCTCCACCGAGCGGAGCGCCAAGGCGGCCAACGCAATTTGACTGAAGGATTATTCGTCCTTCTTGAAATCAAAAGAAGCGCCGGCAGGATGACCGGGTTTTGCTATCTGCCACTTCTTACTTCCTAATTCTTACTTCCTTCAGTTTGCAGTCTGATACCTTCGGTTAACGAATTCGCTCTGTGTCGATAGTAGGCTTTGACCCCTCTCTGTGACCCCTCAATTCTTGGCTCGACACGCTTGACCGCCCGCATCAGTATAGCTGCCCGCCCCGGTAGCCACCCGTTGTCCTCAGCTCCGAAGACTACATGGCGCGTTTCATTAAGGATTGTTATGCGCACTTGCCAATTGCGCGGTCACGTTCGTCGCTCCGTACAATGCGACGAATCGACAAGCAACTCACCGAGACTCATTCGCGAGCTTGAGTTCGGTGTATCAGCTGTCGCTTGGCGCGCGGAGCGAGGGCATCGCCGCGTGAAAAGTCTTACGGTCCGTCCACATGTTTTGGCTTCGCATTTCCTCGGCCCCGGCCGCAGCGCCAAGCCATGAGCGAGCCTAAAACGGTTCAGTTGCCATGGCAGGGCCTGCTTGCACTGGCGGCAGTAGTCGCGGGAGCGGTTTGGTATTTCGCGCCCCTAGATACTTCGCGGCCGCAGGAACGCACAGGCTTTTTGATCAAACTCAACCTTGATCAGGATGTCGATGCACGCCTTTGGCAGGATCCACTCCCTCCCGCTTTCGCACACGAACAACAAATTCGCGCAATCGATCCGGAAAAAGATCGGGTGACCCTAGCGAAAGAGGAATCAATCCATTCGGTTGATGCATTACGCGAAGCAATCGCTGCCGAGGAACGCAGCAACAATTTGACCGTGATGCCTGTGCTCGTTTCGGGAGGTGCATACGCCGAGTACGGCGAGAGTCGGTTACGCGAACGCCGCGCAATCTTGGAGGCGCTTGGCACAAATCAGTTATCGCCGAGGGATGGAGAGCACATCGGCTATGTTCGAATGCCACGGATCGGTTCAGTGGGCGGCAATTGTTCTGGGCCTCTCGAGTATTTCATCCTGCCCTATGAATGGTGCGGTCCAGCTTTCAAAGGTAGTAGCGCCAACCATGAAAAACGGGTCCTGATTCTTTGGGTAAGAGAGGAAGAGCTAAATGATAAGCCACTCAGGGGTCTTGAAGCGATCCTGAACGTTTTGGAAATCGATCCAAGTCGGGTAAAGATAATCGGTCCGCCCACGTCGACAGCTTTGCGGGCTTTAGTCGATGAAGTAACCGGCACCGACGAGCCCCCGCCAAAGCTCGGAGGTGCGATCATCTTTTCCCCAACGGCGACAGTTTCGGAAGAATTACTATTGCGCGGCCATGAAGCGGAAAATGCAAGAACCGTCAAAGCCCTCGTCGAGAAGAAGATTACCAAACTCGCCTTTCATCGCCTTACTTTGGCGGACAATGTTGTTTGTCGCGAACTAATTGACGAGCTAGCCCGCCGTGATGTTGATCTGAAATGTGACTACATAGCCCTGATCTCAGAATGGGACACCTTTTACGGTCGTGCACTACCAACAAGTTTCGTCCGGGAATTACCACGTCCGGATCTGAACTCACTTTCGCAACAATACCCCGAGAACGTCGTGGCCTTTCAGTACCTGCGCGGCATTGATGGACTGTTGCCGGGTGCGTCCACTCAAGAACAGGACGCTAAGAATGCAAAGAAGTCTGAGACACGTAAACGCCCGCACGAGATAATCGAAGGACTCAATCAAGCAGACTACTTGCGTCGACTTGCAAGAGAGTTGGAGGAAACAAACCGCAAGCTCATACACGACAAGGGAAAGCGGATAAAGGCAGTCGGAGTTCTAGGCAGTGACGTGTACGACAAATTGTTGGTTTTAAAGGCACTTCGTCCGACTTTGCCCGGAGCTCTCTTTTTTACCAATAACCTTGATGCGCGTTTCGGACATGCCGATGAATGGAACTGGGCGCGAAATCTTATCGTAGCTTCACCTTTTGGCTTGCGTCTCCGCGACCAATGGAAGGGGTGCGGGGGTCCGTTTGATTTACAGGGGAAAATTTTGCCGTTCCGGGACGCCTACCAAACAGCTACCTATACTGCGGCGCTCTTTGCGTCGAACGATAAGGCGGCCGCTCTTCTCGATGACCAGCGGCTGGGCGCTCAATACGAAGCACGCCTAGGGAAATTGTTGGGAACGCCGCGTTTGTTCGAGATCGGTCAAAGCGGGCCCTACGAGCTGCCCGCAATGCGCTGTGCCGACGAACAGCTCGATTTGCATCCGGTTCAAGTCATTTACTGGTGGAATAACTGGCGCCGTGTATTCGCTGTTCTTCTTTGTCTCTCAGTCGTTGGTTTGATCTTTTGGATATGGCGTGTCGTGCTCGGGCACACAATCGGGCAATTCTCCGTGGCACCTGAAGGTAGTGATTCCAGTTCGCAAGCACGCCAATCGAAATGGGCCGCACTACGCCATTCGATCGTACAAGAAATTAGCGGTGGTCCCTCATGGGCTGCTTTCCTCAAAGGAGCGCTCGTAGCCTGGGGTGTCGTTTGGGCGCTCGCCTACGCCCAGTTAGCAGGCGGTGAGCCTTTCGTCTGGATGGAGGGAATCAGTATCTGGCCGACCGAGACGATGCGTCTGCTTGTTGTCCTAATGGCGCTGTGGTTCTTCATGAAGACGAACACCTCACTCAAAAACAACGAAGGACCGATTTCAAAGCAATTTGGCCTGAAATCCCCTAACACGGAGCCACGTGAATTTGCGCCTTTCTTTTCCAAACAAGGCTGGAAAGACCGGAAAGCTTTTGCCAGTTTTGGTGATTGGGATGATAAGCCTGACTTCTTCGATCCTCCCCGTCGCCCAGGTTTCGAAAACGAAAGTAGGATCGTCGCCCAAACCCTTTGGACGCGCTACATTCGCGGCGGTCGCATTAGTGTGCGCTTAATTCGTGTGGTCCCGCTTGCCCTGCTTTTTATCGCCGCGGGCTTTAGTCTCATCCTTCTTTTGTTAGACGGTTTGCCGCCAGTTCCCGGTCGGGGAAGTGCAAGCTTTTGTTGGGATCGTTTGTTTCTCGGCCTGGCTATCCTCACTTCAGTCGGTCTTACCTTTTACATCGCCGACGCTACGACGTTAAATCGCCACCTTATTGATTACCTGGTGCAATGTGAAACGAAATGGCCGGAAGACGCTTATCGGTCTTTGCGAGAACGCTGGAAAGCCTCGACTATTCTACAGCGGAAAGAAACCGAAATTGACCATTATCCATCGCTTTTGGGCTGGCTTCGTTCCCGTTGGTATCTCAGGCCCTTCATTCCACGCCCTTCCACGACGAAGTCTGAAAACCTGCCGCAGGAAGTTGACAGCGGCTCTCTCATTTCCAAGCACTCCACCGAGAAGGTGCCACCGGAAAGGCTGCTCGATGAATATCTCGACATCGATCTTATTGCCACGCGAACGGAAGTGGTCGGTGGCCTCATCTACTATCCCTTCGTCCTCATCACCCTCATGATCGTCTCGAGAATTTCGTTGTTTGATAACTGGACCTGGCCCGCTGGTCTTTTTATTGTCATTGCCGGTAACGGAGGATACGCGGCCTGGTCGGCGTGGATGTTACGCCGAGCGGCAGAGGACGCCCGACAACGCGCCTTAAAAAACTTGAATGACATTCTAATTGCTCGCACGGCAGAGGGAGACGCTAAGGGAGCCGTGGCCGAAACCGCCCGGGAAACCATCGCGATGATCAAGGCAGAAGAACGCGGTGCCTTCGCCGCGATCTCGCGTCATCCGCTTATCGGCGCTCTGCTGTTGCCGTCGGGTGGCGCCGGGATTTGGGCGCTGACTCAATATTTGCCCGGCTTGTTCTGACGTCGCCTGCGTCAATCACCGCAGCGAGGATTTTCCGCCCAGCGACCTGTGCCATTCTTAACGGTCATCCTCAACCGCAAATCGCGAACCAGCTCATGTTTTAGTCCGTCGCAAAGCTTCGAAATGAAATCAGTCATCTTCGCAGCTCGTGCCTTAAGGAAATCCGAGTAACTGGAATCTGCATAATTAAATTCCGTGGCTGATGGCATAACGTTTGACTGAAGGATCAGGTCCGCGACAGCGCAAATGTTAAATAGCCTGCTCGCGAATACTTTAGGAGTTTACATCTGACGCCTTCTTTCTTCTTCCTTTCCCCTTACTTCCTTACTATCGTCGTTACAAATGACCACTCACACAAAAGTCCGCAACGTCCATCCGGATTCCCAGGATCTTAGAGATAGGATCTACAACCCGACCCTGCGGCTACTGCCGAAATCATTGAATTGTGAGCCGTTCGCAAATGCCGCTTGGAAAAGAAGAATCAAAGATCAGAAGAAAACATCCGCTTGTACCGGTTTCGCTCTCGCCAGCTTGATCGAAGCGCTCGTCCTAAACGCGCAACTCAACGTTAAGTCCAAGCCTAGAACGCAACGCGAAAGATTCGATCCGTTCTCTCCATACATGCTCTATTTCTTCGCCCGCAAATACGACGAAATCCCGGGCGACGCGGCAGATGAAGGTTCTACAGCCCGCGGTGCCATGAAGGCCTGGCATAAGCATGGTGCCTGCAAGCTGTCGCTATGGCCAAGCATCGAAACGACGATGAAGCCGGACAGCACAAAGTGGATCGCAGACGCATTCTTTACCCCGCTTGGTGCTTATTACCGCGTCGATCACACTTCGGTCCCTGACCTCCACGGCGCATTAAACGAGACTGGCGTAGTCTATGTGACGGCACAGACCCATAGTGGCTGGGACAAGGTGCTCGAGGACGGTTTGATTGCATTTGATTCCAAATCCAAGCCATCTGGTGGTCACGCATTTCTCCTCGTCGGGTACGATGAAAACGGTTTTTGGATCCAAAATTCGTGGGGGAATAGCTGGGGTAACCGTGGTTTTGGTCATATCAACTATAGCGACTGGCAGACGAATGGAATGGACGCTTGGATAGGTCAACTCGGAGTGCATATTAGCCGCCTGACAGAGGATCTTGAATCCGGACTCAACTTCACGCGTCTCGGAAAGATCAGCGGCCGCAGTGCCGCTATTCGAAGCCCGCTACTCTCCTCAAACGAGAATCTTAGCGCACAGCAGATCAACCCTTACATTGTTAACTTGGAGAATAACGGGACGCTTTCCGACGGCGGTCAATTTTCGACCTCTCCCCAAGACTTACGCGACTTGCTGTCCCACTATCTTCCAAAGGCAATCGAACAATGGAAACTGCGATCTAACAATCCAATCGACATCGCTATTTACGCCCACGGTGGTCTTACGCCCGAGGAGGCCGCTGCGCAAACCGCTCGAATCTGGGTACCAGCACTCTTCGCGCGCAAGATTTTCCCAGTTTTCATTATGTGGGAGTCCGGCTGGGCTGACATCCTGAAAGCCATCACGAAAGACGCTTTCGAACGGGTAGCCGGTGTCGCTGGGACCACATTCTGGGGCAAGGCGGTAGATTGGTGGAATGAACGAATTGAGAACCTTGTATCGGGCCTTGGCACATTGGAATGGGACGAGATGAAGCAGAATGCTGAGGCTGCTTCAACCAATCCTAACGGCGGGCTCCAAATGCTCTACGAAGAGCTGCGCGACCCGAAGCACGACGACCTTCGTTCAAGACTTCGTTTCCATCTAATTGGCCACAGCGCAGGCGCCGTGCTGCATGCCCACCTTGGTGCCAAGCTTGTAGCAGCAGGTCTCAATGTGGATGGCATCTATTTCCTTGCCCCTGCTTGCCGCGTCGAACTCTTCGAACAGAAATTGATGCCGTGCTACAAGGACGGAAAAATAAGAGCTTACACACAATTTCATCTTAGAGATGCTGTTGAGCGCAAGGATACCTGCATCAACATCTATCGCCATTCCCTTCTGTATTTGGTTTCCAATGCATTCGAGCACAAACGGCACACGCCAATACTGGGTATGGAAGTTTTCTCTAAGAAAATGCGTGCTTTCCAAAATCGACGATCTAAGGGCACATCCCTTTGGGATTGGATCGCTGCGCCTACCGGCAACGCGGACGTTAGGCAACGAAGCAATGCGACAAGCCACGGTGGATTTGATGACGACGACGACACTCGCACGGCCGTGATCGAGCGTATCACCCGTCGCTAGTCGTTGTCGCTTAAAGCAACGCGGTAATTACGACTTTCCTAGGATAACGCAAGACGTAAACAAGCCAGTTGTCTTCGGCTCGCAGCTCATTGGGGTACTCATTGTCGTCGCGAGCCTGCTCGACACTCGTCGCCATCACTCATCACTCTGGTAAACTTCCTTCCTTCTTACTTCTTACTTTTCCTCCGACCGGCCTGCGATCGCCCCGCAATGAGCAAGGGTAAATGTTTAGACGCGACCCCCCTTCTCTTCTCGCTAGACGCGACCCCCCTTCTCTTCTCGCAATAAACGCCGGAGCTTCGGTTAACGGATTCGCTCCATTCGCGCTTTAAGCGTTCTTGTCGCGCTGAGGCTTGGGCGTCGGCGGATCAGGCGTTCGTCGTCGGAACCGTCAAATGTTTTAGATTTGACCCCGGCTTTGTTCTCTGGCCGAGACGCGTAACATTGCTGCGGCCATAAAAAATCTGATGCAATCTAATCTTGCCGGCCGATATCGTAGCAAATAGTATTGCGCCGAAGGTGGATGTCGCGCGCAAGTAAAATCACGGGTAAGTTTTCTGACCAACGACGGTTGTTCGTCACAGGCTTCGACGTTGCACGCCATTGGAAGTTCCCCGAGCGATTTGACCCGTCGGATTACTCTGGGATGTGCTTCTGCCAGCGCCTTCGCACAGGTGCGGCAAACGATCTCCTGCTGATCTGGTGGGAAACACCGGATTGCTATAGCCCCTGCTGGTCAGTCCAGCTGAGCGACGATCTGGATATTGCAGCGCCGCGATTCGCCGGGACTGCGCTTGAGCAGCGACCAAAAGAGCGACGTTGGTATAGCACACCATCGGACTGGGTTCCCTGGGCGATTACAGCAATTGCGACAACTGCTACCCTGCTTGGCAACTTCACCCAACTGGAGAACTACGGTGCTTGGGCTTTCGCCAAACCGGAGACCGGCATCATTGTCAGTCCTGGTCCGGTGAAGCTCGTAGAGAACGAATCAAGCGGTTTTGAGTTTAAGATACACAACCGTAGTAGAGGCTCGGCAAAGATCGTCGATTTACGTGGAACTCCTGCCGTAAGCGAAGTTGCTGAAGTCAGTGCGCAAATCGGGCCGCTAACGCCTCTTGAGCCTGGGGAATTGCGTACTGTGATCTGTCCGATATTCACCAAGAAACCAGGTCGAGTTGAGATCACGCTAACGGGCGAAGCGACGGCCGGACGACTACGCAAGTCCGCTCGACTCGGCCCCGCTCATGTTCAAGTTACTGTTTGGCCCGCCGTTGAAGCGTCTCCGCCGCTCAGATTGCAGCACTCGTTCAAGGACAACGCCGTTTATATCGTGGAAGCCCATCATGGGAAACCGCCAACGAAGGGGATTTCGTATCAAGCTACTGCGCCGGGCGAGTTCACCTTTGTAGACGTAAAAGGTGCGGTCGCGTCGTTCAAGTCAGCGCCCACAGAACCATCTGCCGTTATTCAGTGGACCAAAGAAGCTGCGCCACTAGTTGTTCAACAATTTAGCCTTACCGTCCATGCCAATAAATCGCACTCAAAGGAAGAATGGAAAGAATATGAAAAAGAGATCAAAGTCGAAGCTGCCCCGGCTCTTTAGCCATAGATTACTTGTACTCTGCGCGGCGACGGTTGCGCTTCACGAAGCGGCAATGGCTGGTGAGATCAAAGTGATCGCCTACATCGCAGAGTCGGACAAGGGTCAGTCCGGGGTCCTCGTTCAACTAGAAGCTTGCGGGCACGATGCGAAGAGTAAGGTCACGCACACCACCGGGCCAGACGGCGTTTGCGTGTTCAGCAATCTGTCGCCCGGCACATATTGCCTGACCTTCAACAAAACTAACTACACGATCATTGTGCCATCTACGACACACAAGCTCGCCGCCGCTGCTTCCTCAGCTACAGAAGAAGTGCGGACATACCGCGATGGCAGCCTTGTCAGCCCGAACAGTGTTATCGCTTTTCTGCAACACCGCGCCGCAGGAGACTCGACACGCTATTCAGCAGATGTAGAAGCACTCCGAACGGGGCACCAGCTGGATCCAGCAAAGCTGACCCTTGTGGCTCAAGGGAATGCAGCTCAGAGTGGCACACAAGTAACTACTACAACAACGACCACGACGGATACCAAGGGGACGATCACCGAGTACACACCAGGCAGCGCGATCGTGCTTAGGGAAACCAGTGGTCCGCGGCATTATCGCTTCGGCAAAAGCGTTACCTATGTGACGCGCAGCGGTAAGGTCTTGGATGAAGACGTCGTGAAGACAAGGGTTAAAGTGGGTGTTCCTGTCCGAGTTCACTACATTGGAACAGGTGACAACGTAACGGTCGATCGAGTGATTCTCGACGAAGACTAACAGGAAAAATGGCGTTAGTCTTAACGCTCAAGGATTTCACACGCGCCGGCCCGTCGACTACCTTCTTAGGCCTTCCTTCTTACTTTTCTTACGCGAGGTAACCAAAACTGCCACCGGAAAAATTCAGAAATATATTTTCAGAGCGCAACGGGAGAGAAAAAGTGGGAGAAAAGTGGTGGGAGAAAAGTGGGGAAAAGTGGGGTCGCGTCTAAACATTTGACATTCGCTTCTTCAAATTCTTTGGCGGCATTAATTGAAAATTTCACGCACTTTCACCCGCTTCGGAACTGGTCGTCCTTGTTCTTGAACAGGATCCTACGAATTTGCGATTGCCGATTTTGAACAGATTTAAACACGGCGGCCACGGAGAACGCAGAGGCAACGTGACGTTGCTCGCGTTCACCTTTTGCTCGAGAACTCGCAGATTCCTTCCGAGAAACATGCCGAATATTGCCGCGCCGAATACGAGCCCGAATACAATCACACCAATCAGAATGTCGCTTATCCGGCTCTCCCTCGCTCGAACACCCGGACCTTCCGCTAAGACTCGATCCAGTCGATGATCAACTGCGCAAGGGCGTCGCTGTTGCGCTCCAGCATCAGCATGTGGCCGTTGCCGGTGATACCGAGGTCGCCGAGGTAGATGAAGTCGGCTTCAGCTCCGTTCGCGTTGAGCCAATCGACGATCGGTTCGTCTACCGCACGCGCGTGACCGAGGTCGTTTGTGCCGATCAGGACCAGCACGGGCTTGCCACGAAACTTGCTGAAATCCGCGACGCGCAACTGGCTGCCGGCAACATTGCGCCGTTCCAGCAGCAGCCGTGCCGGGATCGGATTGAGCGCGGCCGCGTAGCTGGCAATCTGGTCACGCGGAAACAATGTGCTTCCGCCGAGCAGTGTGTGATCGACGAACGCCCGGTCGATCGGCTGCTCCGAATGCCGCGCGATAGCCATCGTGGTGCCTTCCAGGCAGATTGTCACCGCGTCGACGGTCTCGCCGACAATCTCCGCCGGCCTCTGAATGTTGCCGGGGGGCGCCGGCGCCACCGCAATCAGCTTGGTGATGCGTTCGCCATGCCGCTCGAGCAGCTTCCATCCATAGGCGCCCGACATGG
>Ga0207701_10007558_pt1 | contig 10797 bp, 9 predicted proteins | sample KBSSwiSSwithPhiX_FD_184294 | JGI IMG/M metagenome (GOLD analysis project Ga0207701, IMG submission 184294) | Switchgrass rhizosphere bulk soil microbial communities from Kellogg Biological Station, Michigan, USA, with PhiX - S5 (SPAdes) (version 2) | ecosystem: Environmental > Terrestrial > Soil...
AGGGATCTCACCTATGAATAGCAGGAAGACTCCAATTCGATCGTGAGATCCCTCGCTTCGCTCGGATGACATTGAAAAAGAATGAACAGATTCGGGATGACATTGAAAGAGAATGAGCAGATTCAGGACAACCAAGTAAAAACAAATAAAATACAAAACGATTATAAATGGATTTCATCAATATAACCGAGCAAAGCTCCGATCACAACGACCTCGACAAAATGAGCGTCCACGAACTATTAACCTCCATCAATAATGAGGATAAAAAAGTTCCGCCCGCTGTGGAAAAAGCGATCCCGGCCATTGAGGGATTGGTAACATTGGCCGCGGATAAGATACTGGGTGGGGGGCGCTTATTTTATTTGGGCGCCGGCACAAGCGGCAGACTGGGCATTCTCGACGCCAGTGAAATACCCCCTACTTACGGAATGGAATATGGAGTAATTGTAGGGATCATTGCAGGCGGGGAAAGGGCCATTCAGTATGCAGTGGAAGCCGCAGAAGATGACACAGAGCAGGGCTGGAAAGACTTGCAGGCGCATAATGTAAGCGATAAGGATGTGGTAATAGGCATCGCATCGAGCGGAAAAACGCCTTATGTGCTCGGTGCTTTACAGAAATGCAGGGAGAATAATATTACAACAGCGGGAATAGTTTCCAATCCGGGAAGCCCTATAATAAAATATTCAGATTTTGGAATAGAATTGATTGTCGGCCCGGAATTTGTGACAGGAAGCACGCGGATGAAAAGTGGTACAGCTCAGAAGCTGGTGTTGAACATGATCTCTACTTCGGTGATGATTTTGATTGGAAGAGTGGAAGGTAACCGGATGGTAAACATGCAGCTGACAAATTCGAAATTGATAGAAAGAGGAACGCAAATGGTGATGATGAAAACCGGTATCAGCGACCATGAAGAAGCCAGGCAATTATTACTCAGATATGGCAGCGTAAAGAAGGCAGTAGAATCCACTTATCATTAAGCGTAAAGAAGGCAAGTAGAATCCACTTACCATTAAATGAAAACTAAAAACCAATATACTTTCGAAATGCCGTAAAACGTTATATACCCCTATAGATTTTTAATACAATTTCCGAATCTAAACCCTGCTTATGAAGTTAAGGCTAACTGCAGCAGCAATGCTATCAGTCGTGATCACGACACTGGTCTCCGCCCAGGAACCTGCAAATAATGCTTACGCAATTACCAGTGAAAGTATTGGTTCGTCGGTCTGGACAGAAGTAAAACTGATCAACCTTACGAACGGCCAGGTAATAAAAAATGTATTCGAAAATTCGAAAGCCAATTATAATCTTTTTGATGCACGTTCTTTAAAACAGATCACCATTGCAAAGAATGATTCAACATCTGCAATGAACGACCTTCGCCCGTTTGCAGGCTATTCAGCCGCATGCGCATTCGATAAAAAGAAGAACCGTTTATACTACGCCCCGCTATTTATCAACCAGCTCCGGTACATAGATCTGAATGCAGCCACACCTTCCGTTTATATTTTCAAAGATGAAAAACTAAGCAACGCGCCTGATGTTGAAGCCGAAGAATACCAGGTAACGCGCATGGTGATCTCTTCTGACGGAAATGGATATGCGCTGAATAATTCAGGTTCACACCTGGTACGTTTTACTACAGGTGAAAATCCCCAGATCAGCGATCTCGGGGAACTTAATGATGCTCCTGAAAATGGAGACATGAAAATTTCCGACGCCAGCACCAGTTGGGGCGGCGACATGCTTGCGGATGTTAGCGGTTACCTTTATGTGATCTCTGCACACAACCAGGTTTTCAAAATTGATGTACAGACCAGAACAGCAACTTACCTGCAGAAAATAAAAGGATTACCAGAAGGGTTTACCACAAACGGTGCAGTTGTTGATGGAGACGGAAACATTATCGTCAGCAGCGCTAATTCTATCATTTCCTATTATAAGGTTGATTCTGATGTGTGGGAAGCAAAGGAGATCGCTGCAGGCAACCAGGTGTTCAACACATCCGATCTGGGTAATAACAATTTATTATTCGAAACGAATCTTGCAAAGAGAGATGATGTTTTCATTACAGAAAAAATATCAGTATATCCTAATCCTGTAAAGTCAAAAGTATTCAGGGTTACATTTGATAATAAGGAACCTGGTGAATACAATGTTCAGCTGATAGATATATCAGGAAGAATTGTATCCGACAAAGCGGTGAGCGTGTACAGGGGTGCCCAGGTAAGTGAAGTAAGAGTGAACAACAATCTTACAAAAGGCATGTATATGGTGAAGGTATTAAACCATATTAACAGGGAAGTTTATACCAGGAAAATCATACTCGATTAACAGAAAAAAATATTTGGAATACCTTTTAGGAAGGCTGTAACTTGCTTACAGCCTTTTTTGTTAACTGGTACTGTATGCATGATATTGAACCTTTCTACAATTGGCGGCATTTGTACGTGAGTGAAGAAGATGAGCGGTCACCTTTTTACGGAAGAGTATACTCTGAGTTCGAATTTTCCCAAACTATTTACAATTATTATATCCATCCGCAATGGGATGATTTCGATTCCCGTACACTCTATTTAAAAGTGTTAATTGCAGATTATGATGAGCGTTATATTATTATAGAGCTGATAGGAGAATGGAATGACGCCATTGAGAACGACATCATGAACCTGAAGCGCGAAGTGGCAGATAAATTTATGGCCGAAGGGATCTATAAATTTATTTTGATTGGTGAGAATGTGCTCAATTTCCACAGCAGTGATAAAGAATATTATGTGGAATGGTTCGATGAAGTAACCGATGAGAATGGCTGGATCGTATGCCTGAATATGCCCGAACAAACGCAGTACGACTTCACCCGGGCCCATCTGAACCGCTACATTGAATTAATGGATATAGACAACTGGCGTATATACAAGCCTTTTCACCTCTTTAAAAAGATCAATGAAGTGATCTCCAAACGGCTTGAATAAAATATTTTTTGATATTCTAATGGTTCTGATTTATTTTTGATACTTCATGAACATCGCAAAGGCATTCCCATTCTTTTATTTTTATTTCTACTTTAAAAGTGGCCGGGAAAGCTTTTGTTAAAACTGAAATGAACGATTAACATAAAGAATCCCGGCCAAAAGCCGGGATTCTTGCATTAGAACCAGAACTACACACATGAAAAAGGAATTGAAATTGCCTGAAAAAAAAGCACAGCCTGTTGCAAGAGTTTCCATCCAGGGATATGAAGGCAGCTTTCACCAGGCTGCTGCACTGCATTTTTTTGGAAAGCATGTTGAAGTGATCCCATGTTCAACTTTCAGGGATGTGGTGAAGATCGCGGCAAATCCAAAAGAAAGCAATGGTGGTGTGATGGCGATAGAAAATTCCATAGCAGGCAGTATCCTGCCAAATTATAATCTCCTGCAGAAGAGCAACCTTACCATCGTAGGAGAAGTTTACCTGCAGATCAGGCAACATCTGCTGGTGAATCCCGGGGTGAAGCTTGAAGATATACGTGAAGTGCATTCACATCACATGGCGATTCAGCAATGCCTCGGGTACCTTGATAAGTTTAACTGGAAACTGGTGGAAACAGAGGATACCGCGTTAAGTGCAAAGCTTGTACACCAGCATAAGAGCAAACATATTGCAGCTATTGCCAGCAGGCTCGCGGCTGAATTGTTTGAGCTGGAAGTGATCTCGGCGAATATTCAAACGATGAAGAATAATTATACACGCTTTCTTATTCTTCAGCCGGTGAAGGAAAAAATTTTAATAAATGATGCTAATAAGGCATCTGTGAATTTTCATACCGATCATTCGAAGGGAAGCCTGGCCCGCGTGCTTACGAAGATCGCTGAGCTTGGAATTAATTTAAGCAAGCTGCAGAGCTTTCCGATCCCCGGGAGCAATTGGCAATATTCATTTCATGCGGATATGGAGTTTGAACATGTGGATCAGTTCGAGAAAGTGATTGATTCGATAAAAGGTGTGACGGAGGATTTGAAAGTTTACGGAGTGTATAAAAAAGGTGAAACTTACTAATGCACCCCCGGCGCTTCGCGCCACCCCCTCAAGGGGGATTATTTTTTTAATTAATTTTTTTAAGCCTTAGGCGCAAAAAATGCAAACATCAGAACGACTCAACGGCATCGGCGAATACTACTTCTCTCAAAAACTAAGGGAAATAGTGAAGCTTAACGCCGAAGGCAGGAATATTATTAATCTCGGCATCGGAAGTCCCGACATGCCCCCGCATCCTGACGTAATAAAAGTATTGCAGGAAGAATCGGCAAAGCCCGACGTTCATGCATACCAGGGATATAAAGGCGTACCTCAACTGAGAAATGCATTCGCGTCATGGTACAAAAAATGGTACAACGTTACACTTGATCCTGAATCAGAAATATTGCCGCTCATCGGATCGAAAGAAGGCATCATGCACATCTGCATGACCTATTTAAATAAAGGCGACCAGGCACTCGTACCCAATCCAGGATACCCCACGTACAGCAGCGCAGTAAAATTGTCGGGCGGAGAATGCATCAGCTATGAATTGAAAGAAGAAAATAGCTGGTATCCGGATTTCAACACGATAGAAAATTCAATCCGGGAAAATAACCGGGTGAAACTGATGTTTGTGAATTATCCGCAAATGCCAACCGGCCAGCTTCCCGATCAAAAATTATTTGAAAGCATCATTGCATTTGGAAAAAAACACAACATCCTTATTGTGCACGATAACCCTTACAGCTTTATCCTCAACGAAAACCCGATGAGCATACTGGGTGTGAACGGTGCAAAAGACATTGCGGTTGAACTGAATTCACTCAGCAAATCGCACAACATGGCCGGATGGAGAGTAGGAGTATTATGCGGCGCGAAAGAAAAGATTGATGATGTGTTACGCTTTAAATCGAATATGGACAGCGGTATGTTCCTTCCCGTGCAATTGGCAGCAACAAAAGCACTGCAACTCGGGAAAGAATGGCACGATGAACTGAATGAGTCATACGCGAAAAGAAGAACGCTGGCGATGCAGTTACTTGAATCAATACATTGCAAGGCAACACCCGGCCAGGCGGGAATGTTTATCTGGGCAGCAATTCCTTCATCTTACAAAGACTGCTACGAGCTGAGTGATGAAATTTTATATGGCAGCAATGTATTCATTACGCCGGGCGGAATTTTCGGAACAGCAGGAGACAAATATATAAGGGTAAGCCTTTGCAGCACGGAAGAAAAACTTAAACAGGCAATAGGCCGGGTACAAAAAATTAAAGCATGACGATCACAATAATAGGAACAGGTTTGATTGGTGGCTCCATGGCACTTACATTAAAAGATCTGGGGATCGCGGAAAAAGTGATTGGTGTGGATACGAACAAGAAACACCTTAAAAAGGCACTTGAGTTGGGAATTATTGATGAATCTGCTGACATGGTTGAAGCGGTTAAGCAATCAGACCTGGTCATTGTGGCCATCCCGGTGCAGTCAACGGAAGAGTTGCTTCCACTGATCATGGACCATGTGAATACACAGGTAGTGATGGATGTGAGCTCAACCAAGGAGCCGATTTTAAACGCAATAAAGCACCATCCGAAACGGTCGAGGTTTGTAGGCACCCACCCGATGTGGGGAACAGAGTACAGTGGTCCCGAAGCAGCAGTAAGGGATGCATTTACAGGAAAAGTAACGGTGATCTCAGGCAAAAATGAATCTGATAAGGATGCAGTGGAAATGGTAGAGGGTATTTATCATAAACTTGGAATGCGAATCATTTATATGGACCCTTCAGCACACGATGTACATGCGGCATATGTGAGCCATATATCTCACATCACCTCTTTTGCCCTGGCCAACACAGTGCTTGAAAAGGAGAAGGAGGAGAGCGCCATATTTGATATGGCCAGCGCCGGTTTTGAAAGCACTGTAAGGCTGGCCAAGAGCAACCCGGCCATGTGGGTGCAGATCTTTATGCAGAACAGGGAGAACATCCTGGATGTGCTGAATGAGCATATTTCGCAGCTTAGAAAGTTCAAAAGCTGCCTTGAAAAGGAGAATGAGGAATACCTCACGGAACTCATTGATAATGCCAATAAAATAAGGAAGATATTGAAATGAGGTACCTTTGCAAAAATTTTTGATTTTATGATGACATTTGAAGGGTTAGGTTTGGATGCTAAACTTGTACAGGCCACTGATGCTCTGGGCTTTACACAACCTACACCCATTCAGGAACAAGCGATTCCTGTTTTAATAAGCGGCACCAAGGATCTTGTGGGACTGGCACAAACTGGAACCGGTAAAACTGCAGCTTTCGGGCTGCCTTTACTACACCTGATAGACGCAGAAAAAAGGTACCCCCAGGCACTGATCGTTTGTCCTACACGCGAACTGTGCATGCAGATAGTAAATGAAATAGATCTTTTCAAAAAGTTCCTTCCGAAAGTACAGGTGCTGGCGGTTTATGGCGGCACTCCGATAGGCGCACAGATCAGGGAATTGAAAAGAGGAGTACATATAGTTGTGGCAACACCAGGAAGACTGATCGACCTTATAGAAAGAAAAGCAATCGACCTCGGACAAATACATTATGTAGTGCTGGATGAAGCAGATGAAATGCTGAACATGGGCTTCCAGGATGATATAGAATTCATTTTGCAGAATACACCCCAGCGCGATGCAACATGGTTATTCAGCGCAACTATGCCACCGGAGATCAGGAGAGTGAGCAAGAAATACATGAAGACTCCTGTAGAGATCACTGTGGGTAAAGTAAATACCGGTAACAAGAATATCGATCACCAGTATTTCATCACCACAGCGCAGCACAGGTATGAAGCATTGAAAAGACTGATAGATTTTAATCCGGGCATTTATGGCATCATCTTTACCCGTACAAAAGCAGATGCGCAATCGATAGCGGAAAAGCTTACGCGTGAAGGTTATGATATAGATGCACTGCATGGTGACCTTACCCAGCAGCAACGCGATAAGGTGATGGGAGACTTCAGGGAAAAAACATTGCAGCTGCTCATTGCAACCGATGTTGCGGCGCGCGGTATTGATGTGCAGGGCATCACCCATGTAATTAATTATGAGCTGCCCGATGATTTAGAAGTGTATACACACAGAAGCGGAAGAACCGGAAGGGCAGGATTGACAGGCATATGCATGTCGATCGTTCATAGCCGTGAGATCGGCAAGATGAAGCAGATAGAAAGAATGGTGCAGGCGTCTTTCCACAAGCTGGAAATACCCAGTGGAACAGATGTATGCCGCAAGCAGTTCTTTAAGTTCATGGACAAGTTGATTGAAACCGATATCAGCCACGGGGGATACGAAGCGTATGTGCCTATGCTTGAAGAGAAATTTGCAGACATGAGCAAAGAAGATGTGCTGAAGAGAGTTGCTGCAATGGAATTCGACAGGTTCCTGAAATACTATGAAAATGCAGAAGATCTCAATGTGAGAGAAAGAACACGTCAGCCGTGGGACAGGGAGAGAGCCGGAGGAGATGCAAGAAGGGGAGAAGTCAGAGGAGAAGGAAGAAGGGAGAGGGGAGAAGTGAGGGGAGAGGTGAAACGTGAATATGCTTCCAATGGAGATTCTACAAAATTGTTTGTGAACCTTGGAACCAAAGATGGATTTTATAAAGCAAGTTTTTTACAGTTCATTTTAGATATGAGCGACCTGAGAAAAGATGTGCTGGGAAGAATTGATATGAAAGAGATGAATAGCTGGATAGAAGTTGAAAAAGGCGCTGCCAAACAAATGATCAGGGCTATAGACGGAAAGAACTATAAGGGACGCAGGATTCGTATGAATGAGGCGAACAGATAGTTAAATAAAAACTGAAAAGTGAAAAGTGAAAAGCTGTCACTTTTAACTTTTAACTTATAACTTTTAACTTATATAATGGAACAAACACTCAAAACCGCTGCTTCAATCGACCAGGTATGGTCGAAGCGCCCACTGATCATTTCAGGTCCCTGCAGCGCAGAAACTGAAGAGCAGGTATTGCAAACCGCACAGCGATTAGCAAAAACCGGAAAGGTAGACGCATTGCGCGCCGGCATATGGAAACCCCGCACCCGTCCCGGAAGCTTTGAAGGCATCGGCACTAAAGGTTTACCATGGTTGCAGCAGGCAAAGAAACTTACCGGCCTTCCCATTGCAATTGAAGTAGCCACCGGAAAACAGGTGGAAGATGCATTGCATTTCGACATCGACATTCTCTGGATTGGTGCAAGAACTACAGTGAACCCATTTAGTGTTCAGGAAGTTGCAGATGCTTTGCGTGGTGCAAATGTTCCGGTGTTAATCAAAAATCCTATCAACCCTGACCTCGAACTGTGGACAGGAGCTGTGGAAAGGGTTGCCAAAGCAGGAATAAAAAATATTGGTCTCATCCACCGCGGCTTTTCATCATATGGTAATACAGAATACCGCAATGCGCCGATGTGGCACCTTGCCATTGAAATGAAGCGCCGCAATCCGGAAATGATGATCATCAACGACCCTTCGCACATCTGCGGCAGAAGAGATATCCTGATGGATGTTGCACAGAAAGCAATCGACCTCGACTTCGACGGATTAATGATCGAAAGCCATATCGATCCCGATAATGCGTGGAGCGATGCCAAACAGCAGGTAACTCCTGAGGCCCTTGCAGAATTGCTTAACTCGATCGTGTGGAGGAAAGAAGACATTAATTCTGAAGCATATCACCAGGCACTTGAAAAATTAAGACAGCAGATCAATCATCTCGATGATGAATTACTGCAACTCCTTGGCCAGCGTATGAAGATCGCTGATCAGATAGGCGAATTCAAAAAAAATAACGACATCACTATACTTCAGACAAACAGGTGGAACGAAATACTTGAAAGGGCATACCAGAAAGGTGACGTCCTCGGTCTTACGCGCGAATTCATCACCAAATATTTTGATGCCGTGCATATGGAAAGTATTAACCACCAGAACAGGGTAATGAACAGTTAGCAGTTTCCAGTTTGCGATTAGTAGTTAATCTACTGCCAACTGCTAGTTGCAAACTGCCAACTTTAAAAAATGCAGCGCAAAACATATACATTTTCGGAGAAGAAGACCATTTACTATTTCAACGCTGAATTCAGTTTATTGGACCAATTGGTGGATCCGGTAAAAACGGTAATTGTAACAGACGAAAATATATTCAATGCTCACTGGCGTAAGCTTAAGGGTTGGAAAACCATTGTTCTGCAGCCCGGTGAAGAGAATAAAATTCAGTCTACGGTCGATTCTATCATTCAGCAGCTTATAGATTTTGGGGCCGACAGAAAAACATACCTGCTGGGGGTGGGTGGCGGAGTAGTAACAGACATTACGGGTTACGCGGCATCAATATATATGAGGGGTATAAAATTCGGATTTGTTCCCGTGTCACTTCTCGCGATGGTAGATGCTTCGATCGGAGGTAAAAATGGAATTGATGTAGGTCCTTATAAAAATCTTGCCGGTACTATCAGGCAACCTGAATTTTTAATTTACGACAGCTCGTTTTTGAAAAGCCTGCCCCAGGCTGAATGGGTAAACGGATTTGCGGAGATCATCAAACATGCTTGTATAAAAGATGCGCGTTTGTTCAAAGAACTTGAAGAGAACAGCATTAAGGTTTATAAAAATGATAAGGATGCACTGAGTAAGCTTGTGCAGAAAAATGCCATGATCAAATCCAACGTGGTGATGGCAGATGAATTTGAGCAGGGTGAAAGAAAGCTGCTGAATTTCGGACACACGTGGGGGCATGCGATAGAAACCAATTATTCTTTACCCCATGGTCACGCTGTATCAATAGGTATAGCAATGGCGTGCAGGATTTCTGAGCGGCTTACCGGATTTAAGCATACAAAGAGAGTGACAGACCTCCTTGAGGAATATGGTCTTCCTGTTGAAATGGAGGTAGACAAAAAGAAGGTGTTTGAAGTGCTTAAGATGGACAAGAAAAAAGTGAACACTTCTATGAACTATGTGTTGCTGAACGATATCGGTAAAGCAGTTATCAAAAGCATACCGCTTGAAAAGCTCGAGGTGCTGGTTAATAATAATTAAAGATGATAGTTACTATACATCCTTCACCGATCAGTGGTAAAGTACAGGCTCCGGCTTCGAAAAGCTCGATGCAACGTGCATGTGCGGCCGCTTTATTGTCGAAAGGAACAACAAAAATCCTTAATCCGGGTTCTTCCAATGATGACCTTGCAGCGCTTGATGTGATTTCAAAACTTGGCGCGAACATCATAAATCAAACCAGTGATGAGATCGTAATCAAAAGTAATGGAGTAGACCCGGTATCTACTTCAATCAATTGCGGTGAAAGCGGCTTAGGGATAAGGATGTTTACACCGTTGGCAGCCTTGAGTGGGAAAGCCCTTACTATAAATGGAACAGGAAGTTTGTTGAAAAGACCGATGCATTTTTTCGATGAGATATTTCCAAAGCTGGGTATTGAAATCTCATCAGGCAACGGTTATCTTCCTATCCATATAAAAGGCCCGTTGAAGCCTGCCGACATTGAGATTGACGGTTCACTGAGTTCCCAGTTTCTTACAGGCTTACTGATGGCATATGCCGCAGCGGGCGCACAGCAGGTAACTATTAAAGTTCGCGACCTGAAAAGCAAACCATATATCGACCTTACGCTGGATGTGATGAAAAAATTTGGTGTTGAAGTGGAAAATCATCAATACGAATCATTCACGTTCACCAACCCCACAGGATTTGAACCCGGCACATACACCGTTGAAGGTGACT
>Ga0207701_10007559_pt1 | contig 10796 bp, 6 predicted proteins | sample KBSSwiSSwithPhiX_FD_184294 | JGI IMG/M metagenome (GOLD analysis project Ga0207701, IMG submission 184294) | Switchgrass rhizosphere bulk soil microbial communities from Kellogg Biological Station, Michigan, USA, with PhiX - S5 (SPAdes) (version 2) | ecosystem: Environmental > Terrestrial > Soil...
TTTCAATATTACCAGTGTTTACAGCAGCTGGATTTGCACCACCCACAACAGTGATATCACTCAAAGGAGCGAAAAGAAGTCCGTTGATTTTTTTATTGAAGACGTCAAAAGTGATATCCCAGTTTTTGAAGATTGTCGCGTCAAAACCAATGTTTGCCATTTCATCTTCTTCCCATGTTGTTTCGGGGTTACCAATCTGGCTCGCATAAATACCGAGCACAGAAGAAGTATTTGCACCGTTAATATCATAGTAAGAATTGGCTGCCGACTGGTTGTATAAACTGAAGGCGTTGGTTGCACTTATATTACTGATAGAACCCAGTTTACCCCAACCTGCGCGGAGTTTAAATTCATTCAACCACTCAACATCAGACATGAAGTCTTCACGTGTTAACCTCCATGAAGCAGACACAGAAGGGAATACACCATAACGATGTTCCGGATCAAATACTGAAGATCCATCCCTTCTTATAGTTCCCGTTAAGAAATATTTTTCCTTGAAATTATACTCTGCACGAGCGAATAGTGAATACAAAGAACTGGCGTAAGGAGTGTTGTTGATATTACCTGTAGTCTGGCCACTTGGAGGACCAAAGTTCAGTGTCCATAGATTTGGATCAACAGTAAGGTTGCTTGGATCAGTTACCAGGTAACCACTTCTAACACCCTGAATTGCGCGACCATAATTATTGATGGCCTCTGTTCCCAATAATGCCCTGATGTTATGTTCACCAAAACTATTATTGTAATTCAAAGTATTTGTCCATGTCCAGCTGGTATTGTATCCATAGTTTTCCTGGTAATTATTAGGGTTCTTGTTGTTTTCAGCATTCTCGTAGGCTGTATAACCAAACTGCTGCCAGTTATAGTTGTCAACCGTACCACCAAAACTGGTGCGTATTGTCAAATGCTTTAAGAAATCAACTTCAGCAAACACATTACCAGTAGCTACGTAATTGTTTCCAACGTTATCATGTGTGCGTTTAAGGTTGGCAACAGGATTCTGTGCATTACCCAGACCCTGTGAACCAGTACCTGCGAAATTACCAACCACATCATATACCGGAATAATCGGGCTTTCGCGATAACTCATTGAAATCGCATTACCCTCATTCTGGTTATTGAATCCAGGATTCTGTTTGTAGAACATGTAAATGTTCTCACCAACACGAATGTTATCCTTAACGTTGAAAATAGTATTGATCCTTGCTGAATAGCGTTTCAGGTAAGTTTCCTCTAAAGTACCCTGTTGATTGAAATATCCCAGAGAGAAAAAGAAACTTGAACGATCGCCACCTGCACTCACAGACACGTTATGGCTCTGAATAGGAGCTGGTTTGAAAATTTCATGGAACCAGTCAGTACCTGCTTTGTTTGCCTGCGTGATCTGGTTATCATACAATGCGTAAGTACCGGGATTTGATCCGGTATAACCTACAGGAGTAATATAGTCAGGAATAACCGGAGTAGTTCCTGTTCCAAATTGTTTATGTGCGGGAGTTAAACCGCTATTGATATAAGATTGCTGTGTTGCGTTTGCTGTCTCCTGTGTGTTGGCAATCCGGAAACCATCTGGGTTCGGTTGCTGTGTACCATAATAACCATCATATGATACTTTAGCCCTTCCTGATTTACCTCTCTTGGTAGTAATGATGATAACACCGTTTGAACCGCGAAGACCATAAATGGCAGCGGCACCAGCATCTTTCAATACCTGGATCGACTCAATGTCATTTACGTTCAGGTCTTGCATATTACCTGGCGTTCCATCAATGATTACCGTTGGATCTGAAGAACCAATTGAAGTGATACCACGAATCCTAACGTTACTACCACCACCTGGTGTTCCAGAGTTAATCACCGTTACACCAGCAGCCTGGCCTTGTAAAAGTGATGTTGCTGATCCCGATGGAACAGCTTTGAAATTGGCAACATTGACTACAGTTACCGCACCGGTAAGATCTTTTTTCCGTTGCGAACCGTAACCAGTTACAATGACCTCATTCAAACTTCCCGCTGTTTGTTTCAGCGAAACATTGAGTATGTCATTTGCACCGATCTCAACTTCGTAAGCATCATAACCTACCGAGCTAACTACCAATGTAGTTCCTCCAGCAGGTACTGCGATGATAAAAGAACCATCCGCCGATGATGAAGTTGCAACAGCTGTTCCTTTTACAGAAACTGTTGCGCCACCTACCGCTTTCCCATCCGGGCCGGTGACTTTTCCCGATACATTTTTTTGGGCAAACGCTGCTGAGCCTAGCAGCATTGTAATAATAAGCATGGGTATCGCCTTACCCAGGCACTTGAGCAGTTTTTGTTTCATAAGACAACACAGTTAGAGTTGGTTAATTTTAAAATCCTTGCTAAATCGTTTTTAGAACTAGTTTTTAAAAATAGAGAAATAGTTCGTAAAAGTTAAAATTTTTTTATCTATTTTTTATTGAAATGTTTATTTGTGTTATTGATACACATTATCATTTGATAATATCTAATGCGATTAATCTCGGGTAAGAGCTTGGTGTCAGGTGAGCAGGGGGCACGTAATGCAGTATGACAGATTTTATTTTTGTTATGCTGCTTTTGGTTCAAAAAAATAGGCAATCACCTAACTTCATTGAATGAAATGGCTCAATATTTTTTTCTCTATTATGTTTATTGGATTTGCCGCTTTGCAATACAATGATCCTGATCCCTATATCTGGATGCCTATCTATTTATTGCCTGCATTCCTTTGCTGGCAAGCATCTAAAGGGAAATACCAATTCTCACTTTACCTACTTTGTATTGGAATATGTGTTATGTACGCAATCTATCTTTTCTTTGATAAGAACGGAGTTCTCTCATGGGCTAAAGACCATGCATCTGAAAGTCTTGTAAATACGATGAAAGCAGAAAAACCATGGATTGAAGAGTCCCGTGAGTTCCTTGGATTGCTAATTATCGTTGTTGTAGTGGTAATAAATTATATAATCGGCCGGAAACAACTAAGGGTTGTTCACAACCCTTAAAGTGAATAATTTCACGTCCTAACGGCAGGCTATAACTGCTTTATTTGTTAAAATTTTAAACCCTGACTGTTTCAAAATCCTTTATTTTTTGCTCCGGAACCCCATTTTTAAATTCTTAAAGTTCCGGAGCCTTAATATCTCAATTTTTAAAATAACCTAAAGCCCGTTATATAAACTGCAGTTCCTTCTGATGGATTAACCTTCTTAATTTTAAAGACAACCGGCTTCCCTCCGGCAACACCATTCAGTTTCATCAACCCCTTGGAAGGCGCCATCGGCTTATTCCCGGAAATCTTTACTTCTCCAATTTTCTTTCCATCGGTTATTCCTTCAAATGCTTCAATTATATATCCTTCAACCAGGGGAGACTGAGAAGCATACATAACCTCCATGCTGCTGATACCTTTAATATCTGCATTTCCAAACTCAACAGTTGCATTGTTTGAATTGACCGAAATAAATTTCTGTCCGCCGTAATCAGCTGTTTCCGCTCCATCCAGTTTGGTAGTGTTTTGCGCCAGTAAGATCGGGCTCTTGATAACGGCAATATTCCCACCGGTCAGTGATTTTATTCCGGCTCCCCCTTTATCTGTATAAGTAGCACTGATCTGCATGTCCTTCCCACCTGAAACGTCTTTCTCTGTTGGGACAATCACTCCTTCTGGCGCCAATGACTTTGCCATAGCAGTCGCATGAAGCGACATAACCCAGTTTACGATCTTCTGTGCATCGGCCGGTTTCAGATCAGGATGTGCTGCCATGGCAGTTTCACCCCATACTCCGCCGCCACCTTTTATGATCTTGTCTACCAGGTATTGACTGGCTTTTGGATTTTTTGAATATTTCCCTGCTACCGCTGATAAGGCCGGACCTATCGATTTCTCTTCTACTTTATGACAGGTCTTGCAATCACCGTTCTCAAATAAAGCCTTACCCTCCATTAAAGAATTGACGATCTGGTGACCCACCACCTGCGCTTTATCCTCACCGCTTACATAATCCACTTTTACATACAAACTGGAAGGGTCAATTGCTCCTCCATCTTCCTTATCATTCACCGTTACTTTATATTTTACCGGTTTGCCAGGGAAATAGAAGTTCGGATTATCCGGTAATTCAATATTTACCCGCGGTGTTTCATTACCCGCATAAACGAATTTTGATTCGCTACGTGCAACTCCACCCTTATCATCTTTTACTTCAACATATATTTCATAGTCGCCCGCCTGGTCAAAACGGTGACGCATACCTGCTTCTTTAGATGGCTTGACATCCTTACCAAAATGCCACACATAGCTAATGGAATCCTTATCCGGATCGGCAGATCCCTCGGCAGATACATTCACTTCAAATGGCAATGCCCCCGTGATATTATCAATATTGATTTTGGCAACAGGCACTCTGTTCCCGGCATTAAAATCAATTCTTGAAAGCCCTGCGTCAGGATTTTTTGTGAACCAACCGGTTCCATACTCAAGTATATAGATCTTTCCGTCGGGTCCCATTTCCATGTCAATAGGTGAGTTCAATTTTATATTTGGAATGAATGGTTCCATTTTTTCAAAATCGCCCTTCTCATTCATAGTCACTGCTTTTACCCATCCCCTGATCCAGTCATAGAAAATCAACTTACCATTATAATAGTCTGGCATCCGCGTTTCCTTAGGATAAAACTCCGGATAGTAAATCGGTCCGGCCATTGCATTTCTTCCACCTGTTCCCAGTTCCGGGAATTCTGGTGATGCTGCATAGGGATACCAAATAAATGGCGGCGAAACAGCAGGCAATTCTTTTAAGCCTGTATTGTTTTTTGAATCGTTCACAGGTTTAGCCGGATCAAATGGATCGCCAACTTGTCCGGTGGTATAATTCACTTTGCGGTAGGCATAATTTCCGCCCACAAAAAACGGCCAACCAAAATACCCTGCATGTCTGGCCTGGTTCAATTCATCATATCCTCTTGGACCATGTGTAGTCAGACTATCATTCGCAGCATCCGGTCCAACTTCACCCCAATACAGGAACCCCGATTTTCGATCCACAGAAATACGATATGGATTTCGGTTACCCATTACGTATATCTCAGGCCTCGTGCCTGGCATACCCGCAGGAAATAAATTTCCTTCAGGAATGGTGTAGGTACCATCGTCCTTAACTCTGATTCGCATGATCTTGCCCCGCAGATCTGCTGAGTTACCCGCGCTCCTTTCAGCATCCCATTGTTCAAAACCAGCCCGCTGATCAATAGGTGCATAGCCATGTAATTGATAGGTTGATTTTGGCTGATCAAATGGTGTGCTGTTATCTCCCGCAGAAACAAACAGATCTCCATTCGGACCAAATGCAATTGAGCCGCCAGTATGACAACAGATATTTCGTTGAGAATAGAATTGTAGAATTATTTTTTCTGTTGAAAGATCAAACTTGCCGTCTTTATAAATAAATCTCGACAGCCTGTTTACAGAAGTATCAATCGGTGAATAAAATATATAGACAAAATTATTTTTTGCAAAATTCGGATCGGCACTCAAACCAAGAACACCTTCCTCAGCATTCACACCAGGTATTGTAGCATGATGGTAAACATTCAATTTTGCAATCTGCGTGAGATTGTTTGTTGCATGGTCAACCAATAAAACCTCTCCTTTACGTTGTACTACTAAAATATCCAGGTTTGGCAGCACCGTCATTTCTGTTGGTTCGTCAAAGCCCCTTGTCAGTACCGTTTTACTGAACCGATCTGCATCAGGCGGATATTGTGTTTTGGCTTTTGCATAATCCAGTTCTTTATTGTCGCCAATAGCATAAAGAATACCGCCAAGTATATGTTGTAAAAATTTTGGATCTGTATAAAGGCTCTCCGAATGTCCAAGTGCAGTATAAAATGCCCGGCCCCCATCATAATCGTGATACCATGCCATCGGGTGATAGTCACCGTTAGTACCACCCTCGTAAGATTTTTCGTCAATCGTCAACACAACATGAACGTTGGAATCTGAAGGCGCCTGTCGGAAATTATACCACTCGTTATGTAGCTCCCAACTATCACCAAGATGTTTGGTGCTGATATGTGTTTTATCCTTTACTATTAATTTGGCATTCTGTTCTTTTGGATGGTTCCTAAAATAAGCACCTACCAGCCTGCCATACCAAAGCCATGAATATTCAGTGTCTGATGCGGAATGTATCCCAACAAAACCACCGCCGGCCTGGATATATCTTTCGAATGCGACTTCCTCATCATAATTAAGCACATCGCCCGTGTTATTCAGGAAGATCACAGCACTATAATTTTTCAACGAATCTTCATTGAAATAAACGGTACTCGTTGTTGTGTCCACAATAAATCCGTTTTCAACACCAAGCTTTTGAATTGCCGCAATACCATTGGGGATCGATTTATGATACCAGGCTGCATATTTGGCAAATACCAAAACACGGGGTGTAGTTTTCTTACTTGATGAACATCCAACGATGACAGAAGTCATCATTATCACCGATAGAATCCAAACCAAAGATTTCATGAGATAATTATTATTCGATTGATTAGAGATTTTTGATCATGATATTTTTAAACCAGACTTCACCGCCATGATCCTGCAGTGCCAGACTTCCTTTAGACGTTTTTGCAAAATTCTTATAGCCGGCGAATTTACTTCCGGCGATCATCGCATTCCAATCTTTATCCCACAATAAAGCATCCACTACTTTTTTATCATTAACGATAAATGTGATCCTGCCTTTTTCAACAATGATCTCTGATTTATTCCATTCACCGGTTGGCTTCGCATATTCAGCCGGACAGGCAATAAGATCATACAATGAACCAGAATATTGTTTAGGTCCTAATGGTTCCGGATATCCTGTATTGTCAATAAGTTGAAATTCTGGTCCTGTCTGCCAACTGGCATCTTTGGATTTTTCATCTACCAGAAATATCAGTCCGCTGTTAGATTTTGGTGCAACCTTCCATTCGAATTTCAAATGAAAATCTTCAAATGATTTGTCGGTCACCAGGTCACCCCGTCCTTGTTTATTAGTTACATCGAGATAGATAGCATCATCTTTTACGGTCCACGATGGAGTCATGCCCGGGTTTTTAAAACTATGCCAGCCCGACAATGTTTTTCCATCAAAAAGCGAAACCCATTTGTTGGATTCCTGTGCTTTGGCATTGAATACCGTTAGCGTAAGAAAGAAAAAAGCAATCGTTGATTTCATAATTAACCGTTGTGGACGAATTCGTTGATCATAATGGTGGATGCCAAATTAAACCTAATCCTTTGGTGAAGTCAATTTTGTACAATAAATCAGCAACCGTTTATCAAAAAAAATTGTACAAAAAAAAGACACAAATGGTTCTGTGTCTTTTTCATAGTTTATTTTTCAGAGTTTTCTGATCTTAATATTTCGGTACCAGACCTGGTTTCCGTGATCCTGCAGACCAAATTTCCCCTTTTTGATAGTTCCAAACTCAGGTAGGGTTTTAAATTTACTTCCGGCAATTAATGCTTTCCAATTATCATCCCACATGGTTGTACTAACTACGTTAGTACCATTGAGATATAGATCCAGCTTGCCTTTATAAACTTTAATTTCAGCTTTATTCCATTCTCCCCATGGCTTAACGGTTTCTTTAGAAACTGTAATCAGGTCATACAGATCTCCAGCTCTATGCTTTATGATTTTGGCATCAGGATGACCAGAATTATCAAGCACCTGCATTTCCGGTCCTGTTTCATAAGAGTGCTCATGCTGAGCATCCTCAAGAATATTAAATATCATTCCGCTGTTCCCGTTCTGTGAAATTTTCCATTCCAGGACAAGGTGATAATTTTCAAAACTTGAATCTGTAACGATATCGCCTCCGGCTGTCTTACCATCAACTTTTATAGAAGGATCGAAAAAAAGCATCCCGTCTACAACTGTCCAGGCAGATCCATTTGTCTCATTATTATATATATGCCATCCATTTTTTGTTTTGCCATCAAATAATGAGATCCATTCTTTAGCATTTTCTTGTTCAGAAGACATAACGGGAGTTTTTGTCTGTTCAGGTGATGTTGTTCCATTTGGGAAAATAAAAAACATCACGGACGACAAAGACGCCGCCATTAAAGCGGGCAGAAATAATTTCATGTAAATAGTTTACTTAATAGATAAGATATATTTTACCATCGCCTGTGCATCCGCTTCTGAAAGATTAGGATGGGGCAGCATAGGAAGTTCACCCCAAACGCCTGTACCGCCAGCAATTACTTTATTGGCCAGTTTTTTTACGTTTTCTTCCGTATTGGGATATTTCTTAGCGACATCACTATAAGCAGGGCCAATTACTTTAGCCTTATCCTGATGACAGGTTCTGCAATCAGATGCTTCGATCAGGGCTTTACCATCAGGGCCGCCCGTAGCTGCTGTCGCTGGTGCAGTTGCTGCAGTTGTATCTGTGGTAGCTGGTGTTGGGGCAGGCGTTGTTGACTCGCCACCTATCTGAGAATTACCATTAGAATCATTATTACTAACGGGAGTTGTTGATTCCGTTGAACTACCTCCGCAGGCATAGCAAGCTGTCGCAATGGCGAGAGCCAAAAATACTTTCTTCATATAAAGTTTGATTTTCAAAATAAAGTTAATAAAACAAAGTGGACATCCTTGAATATAAATAATGGGCCTACTTGCATTAGATCCCCAAAATACTTCGGTTAAAAGCTTCATCACTTCCTGTTCCAGCAAAATCATCAAAAGCTTTTTCAGTTACCCTGATGATATGGTCACGAATGAATGGCGCGCCTTCCCTTGCTCCGTCTTCCGGATGTTTGATAGCGCATTCCCATTCTAATACTGCCCATCCACTATAATTGTATTGGGCAAGTTTGCTGAATACACTTTTGAAATCGACCTGGCCATCACCTAATGAACGGAACCTTCCTGCCCTTTCAAGCCAGCCCTGGTAACCACCATAAACTCCCTGTTTACCGGTTGGGTTGAATTCAGCGTCCTTGACATGGAACATCCGGATTCTTTCATGATAATGATCGATATAACTCAAATAATCCAGGCATTGTAAAACAAAATGGCTGGGATCATAAAGCAAACAAGCTCTTGAATGATTATTGACTTTTTCGAGGAACATTTCATAACTGATACCGTCGTGAAGATCTTCTCCCGGATGTATTTCATAACAAAGGTCTATTCCTGATTCATCAAATGCATTCAGGATGGGAAGCCAGCGTTTGGCCAGTTCAGTAAATCCTGTTTCCACCAGTCCGGCAGGTCTTTGTGGCCATGGATATACAGTATGCCATAATAGTGCACCACTGAAAGTAGCGTGCGCATTTAGTCCGAGGTGTTCAGAAGCCTTGGCAGCATATTTCAGCTGCTGCACGGCCCACTCATAACGGCCTTTCGGATTACCCCTTAATTCTTCCGGAGCAAAGCCATCGAACAGTGTATCATATGCAGGATTAACTGCAACGAGCTGGCCCTGCAGATGGGTACTGAGTTCGGTGATCTTAAGTCCTGTGTCTTCTACTATTCCCCTGATCTCATCGGCATAGTCCTTACTTTCTGCGGCTTTTTTCAGATCTATGCAACGAGGATCCCATGTAGGGATCTGAACTCCTGAAAATCCCAATGACTCTGCCCAAAGGCAGATGGATTTCAGGTTATTGAATGGTGCCTGGTCGCCCATGAATTGGGCGAGAAATATCCCCGGGCCGAGAAGCGTCTTCATGTTAGTTTAAATTTGCTGCGCAATTTGCAAATTCGAAAATCTGCATATGCGTAAATGAATACAATTAATAAAACTTTCAAACGACATGTGATAATGTGAATTTCTAATTTGTACTTCCACACTTACCACACTCCCCACACTACCACATTTAGACAATGTGGTCATACCATTTCTGATCCGAAACACTGCTGGCGACCACATTGTCTATAAACCCCATCCCGCGGATTCCTTCATCCACCTTCGGGAAATCAAGCATCTCAGGCGTAGGTGTTGTACCATCAATTTTCGCAGATAATGTGAGTGCAAAATTTCTATAAATATTTCCAAACGCTTCAAGATATCCTTCCGGATGTCCGCCAGGAGTTCTGCAATTATGTGTTGCATAAGAAGAAAGCCGGTCGCCATAATTTCCACCAGCCCTCAATATCTGTGTAGGTTGATCAAGCCATTTCACCAACAAAGTATTGGGTTCGTGCTGTGCCCACTCAACGCCACCTTTCTCGCCATATACCCTGATCTTCAAAGCATTTTCTTCTCCGGCAGCAACCTGCGAAGCCATCAAAACACCAGCGGCACCGTTCTCGAATTTCAGCAATACATTCCCGTCATCGTCCAATGCCCTTCCATCTACCATTATATTAAGGTCGGCGCAAAGTTTTGTGATCTTCAGTCCGGTAATATATTCTGCGAGGTGTGCGGCATGGGTTCCGATATCACCCATACATCCACTCTTACCACTCTTCTTAGGATCCGTTCTCCAGGCCGCCTGCGCATTGCCTTCACGTTCAGACAATTTACTCAGCCAACCCTGGGGATATTCCACCCAGACTTTCCTGATCTTCCCCAACACACCGTCTTTCACCATCTGTTTAGCCTGCTTTACCATTGGGTAACCAGAATAAGTATGCGTGAGGCAAAGTATCAATCCGGTTTCTTCAACTTTCTTTTTTAATTGCCTGGCTTCATCGATCGTAAACGTGATCGGCTTTTCAATGACAACATTGAACCCTTTATCTAATGCCATCATGGCCGGAGCAAAATGCGCAAAA
>Ga0207701_10007562_pt1 | contig 10794 bp, 8 predicted proteins | sample KBSSwiSSwithPhiX_FD_184294 | JGI IMG/M metagenome (GOLD analysis project Ga0207701, IMG submission 184294) | Switchgrass rhizosphere bulk soil microbial communities from Kellogg Biological Station, Michigan, USA, with PhiX - S5 (SPAdes) (version 2) | ecosystem: Environmental > Terrestrial > Soil...
CACGCAAGAGGTGCAGGCGTCGGAGTCGGTGTAACCGACGGCGTCGGAGTCGGAGTCGGAGTCGGAGTTGGGGTTGGCGTCGGAGTAGGAGTAGGAGTCGGCGTCGGGGTCGGCGTCGGAGTTGGAGTCGGCGTTGCCGGGCCGGGCGAAACCGACGGGTCGACACTCGGTGAAGGTGTGGCCGATACACTATCCGGATCCCACACGGCGAGCAGCGGATTCACTGCATAGTTGCTGTTGACGTTCGTGACCGTCGGATTTGAAAACGTCGGAACGGCCGTGCCCCCGTACATCATCGCGGCAGTACCGGTTGGCGAAACGAATATAACGTTGGAATTCGCCGGGCCCGCGGTCGACATCGAACACGGAGTATTGCAAAACACGACCTTCGATGCTTCATTGACCGGGGCCGAACAAGGTCCTGTCGAAACATTACCTCGTTGATCGAAACGGATCGTGTAAGGAAAATCTGTGTTTTCCCCCACGATGCGAACGTCGCTGCGATCTTCAAAATCGACCACGCGGGCTTCATTGCCGGTTTCGATAGTACCGTTTTGGTTAAGGTCGGTAAGAAGCGTAAACGAGGACGCGCTTGTGATCGTGACGCGCGACATGTGGTCGCAGACTGTTGCCCGACGTTTCACGGAGTCGAACCTCGCCCTTTCCAGGCTGACTTTGAATTCACGCGCGATATTTTGCCTGTCAAAATTCGTTCCGGCGGAGCCAAACTGTGATACTGCGATGGTTACCAAAATGATGATCACCGTCAGCACGATCATCAGCTCCATGATGGTCTTGCCGCTTTCGGCTTGGGGGATTGGATTTTTCATGGCTCGTGTTTGAATGTTAAGGGCGTGGAAACGAGAGGCCTCGGGTATATGGGACACCCGAACATCGATTATATTTCGGAATGCCCAACAATGTCAATATATGTTCAACGCACTTGTACATCCAGAAATAACGACTCTCCATATGAGAAGGATGCCCCTTCTCAGCAGCCAAATTCTCAGATTATTAAGGTTATGCTACTTTTCGAGGCTTTTCCGATCGATTTGTACCGTATTTTGGCGATTTGAGGGTGAGGCCCAGGCAAGACTCGTGCTGGTTTATGTATGAAACGCGGGGACTGGTGCGAAGGTCGTTATCAAGCCGTGAAACTTTCAAACGCAGCTCAAAAAATCATCGCTCCTGTGGACGCACTTATTTTTATTTTTCGTTTGCCTTTAACGCCCGCTGCTCGAGATCACGGAATTTAGTTGCCATCTGTTCGTGGATGTGATCGATCTTGTGGTGCAGTTCAGCGACTTCGAGCTCTGCCTTGATATTCACATCGTATTCGATATCTGATCGAATCTTGTCTTTTGCGGCCTGCCTGTTTTGAGAGATCAAAACAAAACAAGAGAGAAAGATCGCTTCGAGCGAAACGATCATCGTCAGCAATCCGAACGGGAACGGGTCGAAATGGTAAGCATCGGCCAGAACAACATTTATGAATATCCAAATGACGAACCATAGTCCGTTGAGGATCAGAAAATGCATGCTGCCGCTAAACCATGCTATCCAATCAGCGATCAGCTGCAGGGTCGGGAGTTTCTCCTCCATTTCCTCGTTCACATTTCGTGCAACGCGAGTCTTAAGAAGCCTATCCGCTTTGCGTACCTTTTCGCTCATTGCAGCCAACATGTTGAGACTTGCGCCCGGTTGTTTTCGGAACAAAAGGAGCAGGTCGTCGCGGTCAAGCAGAAGAAGCTCGCTGTCGACTAGTGCAAGGGCCGTCGCCGAACGCGGACGTGAATCCAGCATCGAGAGTTCTCCGAAAAGGTCATTTTTTTCAGCTACGGTCAACACGATCTTTTGACCGGTCGTGTCCTTCACAAATAATTCGACCTCGCCTGAACGCACAACATACAGTGCATCCCCAATATCACCCGCGTGAAAAATGATTTCCCCGGCTGCTACCGTGTGTGATTCGATAACTGAAGCAAGCTCAACAAGCTCAATTTCGTCAAGCAGTTCGAATAGTTCAACTTGCGATAGGTCCGCGGGATTGGCGTGCATTTTCTTTATGTTAATTCAGGCTAAAAGGTCCGAAACTTTCTAATTTTTTATGAAGGGGATCAGCTGAAACAGTTCTCAGGTACATTCTCCAATGTATTTTTCATCAACATATCGACGACCGCGTTAAAATCGCCGCCGGTTTCTTCATAAACGCGGAGTTGTTCGTCAGCAGATGTTCCGCGATCGAGCATCGTATGGATATGTTCGATCTCTTCCCGCGACCCGAGCGGGTCGACAACCTCATCGACAAAGTCGAGCAATTCCCGAATCAGGTCGCGGACCGGCACTTCCTTTTGCTTGCCAAGGTCGAGCAGTTTACCGTCCAGTCCATAACGGATCGCCCGCCATTTGTTTTCCAGGATGAGACGTCGGTGGTAAATGCGAAATCCAAGGTTGTTATCAATAAGGCGGTGCAGCTTGCAAACGATTGCCTGGAATAACGCGGCGACCGCAATCGTATCATCGACCCTTGTAGGGATATCGCATACGCGGAATTCAAGCGTCGGAAATTTGTAATGCGGCCGCACATCCCACCAGATCTTCGACCCATCCTGAATGCAGTTCATATGGATCAAAAGGTCCAGATAGGTTTGGTATTGTGCGTAGGATTCAAAATGATCGGGCACTTCCGTTCTTGGGAATTTCTTGAAGACTTCCGATCTGTACGATTTAAGCCCGGTGTTAAAGCCCAGCCAGAAAGGCGATGACGTCGTCAGTGCCAACACGTGAGGCAAAAAATACCGAGCGGCGTTCATTATCTGTATTCGTCGTTCAAGATCGGGTATGCCAACGTGCACGTGAACTCCAAAGATCAACAGCGAACGAGCCACCATCTGCAGCTCATCGACAAGCAGTTTGTAACGGTCGCCTTCGTATATTTCTTGCTCGGACCATTTTGAAAAAGGATGCGTCGAGGCTGCGACGATCGCCATTCCCTTCTTTTTCGCGAGGCCGGAAATCATGCATCGAAGGGTTGTGATATCCTCGCGGGCCTCCTGGATATTCGCGCAAACCCCCGTTCCGACCTCGATCATCGACTGGATCATTTCCGGCTTTATCTTTTCACCGAGGAGAAGTTTGCCTTCCTCAAGGATCTCGGCGACGTGCGATTTAAGTTCGCGCGATTCCGGATCAACGATCTGAAATTCCTCTTCGATACCAAGAGTAAATTGGTCGAACATATTGGTTGGATAGATATTAACCTAGTTTTGCGAAATCATTGATCACAAAGCTAATCACGGCCGCTTTTCGCCGTCGAGATAAATTCTCGTGCGGCGTGCGACAGCGATGCGTTTTTTCTGTAAACGATATTCAGGTTGCGCGTAAGCTTTAATTCGCGAACCGCGATGCTGTTTAGGCTTCCATTTTCGAATTCAGATATAACAGTAGATCGAGGAACAAGTGCAATGCCAACGCCAGATTCCACCAATCGCTTTATCGCCTCAAGCGACGGCAGCTCGACCGTGATATTCAGTTTTACGTTATGGCGTTCGAAAGCTTCGACCACCAACTGACGATACGGTGAACGAGCGTTATGAGCAACAAACTTTTCGCGTCCTAGTTCGGCGATGCCGACATCCTTTTTTGCAGCGAACTCATGCTTCTTTGAAACGATAAGTACAAGTTCGTCTGTTCCGATACTCACGGCCACAATTGCGGGATCTTTTGGCTTGAAGGAAATAACTCCTAGCTCGACCTGCCGCAATGCGATCTCTTCCGGAATGCGGCTCGCAACGCCGCGGCGGACCTCGATCTTTATTTCCGGATGGGCTGTCTGAAATCTTGCGATGATCGGAAGTAGGGCAAAAACGGTGTGTTCGTTTGCGCTGAGCGTGAGCTTGCCGCGTTTAATGTCTTTAAGGTCCGCGACTGCCGTCAATGTATTTTGCCGGAGGTTCAGCATTTGCCGTGCATATTCCAGTACGACCTCGCCTGCCGAGGTCAGCGTACCGTCTTTCGACGACCGATCGAAGAGTGTCGCACCAAGTTCCTCCTCCAGGCGGCGTATTGATTGGCTTACCGCCGGCTGGGTTCGGCCCAGGGCCTCTGCAGCGCGCGAAAAGCTTCGTTCACGCGAAACTGCGACCATCACTTCGAGTTGATTAATGTCCACAATGCAAATTCCTGATCGTAGTGTAGGTTATAAATATTCTGTTTGCATAAGGTAGTATTGCGATTTTAATTTGCCCGTGGAAACGGTACTAAACTGGAGCTGCGAGTTAGTCAAATTTCCGCATACGATATAGAATAATAAGGTTATCGCTTGAACAAACTTTCTTGTTTATGGGTTTTTCGACGACTGCCATTCACGCCGGAAATGAGCCGGACACTGCCACCGGCGCGGTCAGCGTGCCGATCTATCAGACGTCAACGTACGCGCAGGAATCCTTGGGTAAACACAAGGGCTTCGAATATGCGCGAACGCAGAATCCGACGCGTTCTGCGCTTGAGCGGAATATAGCGGCCCTCGAGAACGCAAAATTCGGTTACGCTTTTGCTTCCGGAATGTCTGCGATCGACGCGGTGCTAAAGCTTGTAAAATCCGGCGATCACGTTATTCTCGGTGATAACACCTACGGCGGAACTTATCGTCTCTTTGCAAAGATCCTCGTAAATTACGGCGTCGAGTTCGACTTGGTCGACACTTCGGACGCTAATCTGGTCGAAGCAGCGTTTAAGCCGAACACAAAAATGGTGTTCGTGGAAACGCCGACTAACCCGGTGATGTCCGTCACCGATCTTGCTGCAGTATCGAAGCTGGCCCACGCTAACGGAGCCAAAGTCGTTTGCGACAACACGTTCATGTCGCCCTATTTTCAACGGCCGATCGAACACGGTGTCGACATTGTGGTACATTCGACGACGAAATATTTGAACGGCCATTCGGATAGTGTGGGCGGCTTTGTTGCGCTAAACGACGAACAAGATGCAGAATGGATAAAGTTCGTACAGAACAGTGTGGGCGCGATCCTATCGCCCTTCGATTCTTTCCTTGTTCTGCGCGGTACAAAGACACTTGCTGTCAGGATGGAGGCCCACGACCGGAACGGACGGATCGTCGCGAACTTCCTCGCCGAACATCCAAAAGTGCAAAAGGTTTATTATCCTGGATTATCCGGCCATCCGCAGCATGAATTGGCTAGCAGGCAGCAGTCCGGGTTTGGTGGGATGGTCTCATTTGAGACAGGCAGCCTTGATAACGCAAAAAAAGTTTTGGAAAACGTCATGTTGTGTACTCTAGGTGAAAGCTTGGGCGGGGTCGAGACACTGATCTCGCATCCCGCGACTATGACACACGCATCGGTTCCCGAAGAAACACGGAACAAGCTCGGCATCACTGATGGGCTTGTCCGTATCTCAGTCGGCATCGAAGACGTTGAAGATATAATTGCCGATCTTGACCAGGCATTGGGTTAAAAATCTTGTTCTAATCGACTATTTGGGTCGAAAGCCGTCTATAATGGCACACGGCTTTCATTGCACGTTATGGCATCTCTCGAAGTGCATGCAACCTCGCATGTAGGCCGCGTTCGTCGCGGTAATGAAGATAATTATTTGCTCCTGAACATCGCAGGGTCACGAGCCTGGACGAGCGCGCAAAGTGACGGTGAATTCGTCATCGAGAGCCAGAATTTTGACGTCGACGACAACGGCGTCGTTCTCGCAGTGTCAGATGGAATGGGCGGAGCACTCGCAGGCGAAGTCGCGAGCAAAATGGCGGTCGAGAGCGTTTGCGAGCGTCTGCTTAGCGAGGATATCGAAGAGACCTTAACGCCAGAAGCTTACGATTACCATCTCGTCGCAAAGCTCTACAACGCCACACTCTACGCAAATCACCTTGTTCATCAGCAGGGACGAACCGACCCGCAGTTTCAGGGAATGGGAGCGACATTCACCGGCCTGGGCGTAACTTCGAGAGGCGTTGACGTCATTCAAGTGGGCGACAGCCGTGCTTATTTAGTGCGCGACGGAAAGATCTATCAGATAACCAAGGACCAATCTTTGGTCCAACAGTTGATCGACGCACAGCAGATCTCTGCCGAAGAGGCCGAGACCCACACGCTGAAAAACGTAATCCTGCAAGCGTTGGGCGCTCAGAACGAGATCTATCCGGTCTCAGCTCGTCTCGCTGCGAACCGCGGCGATGTTATTTTGATCTGCAGCGATGGCCTTTCTAATAAAGTAGCCGCGGCCGAAATGCAGCGGATCGTCGTTGAAAACATCGACTCGCTCGAAATGGCATGTGCCGAACTAGTAAAACTGGCGAACGAGAACGGTGGAGAAGATAACATTACGGTCGTGATCGGGAAATTAGTTGGGGACGACCTGCCCGAACCATCGGGCGAGGATGTTCAACTCGAGATGATCGACCTCGGAAACATTCACGACACTGCGGATCAAGAAGAAAGCAACGACGAGGATACAGCGGAAATCGCTTAATTCTGCCGCCATTCTGGAAGTTCTTTTGTCACCGGCCTCACGTAGATCGACGAACCTTTAACTTTCACGACCTCGACTTTTTCACCCTCTATAAGTTTTACATCTTCGTCGGACGGAAAAGCTGTCCAAACTGAGCCGTAAACTCGAACAGCGCCTTCATTAAGAGCGCCTTTGCTTGCATTTGTCACCGTGCCTATTTGTCCCGGTAAAGAATCGACGCCCATCTTGATGGCATCTTCATCGCGATGGAACAGATATTTGGCAAATATCGTTCGCGACATCACGGTCAAGCCGACCGAAATTACTGCGAAAATCGCGAACTGAATAGGCAGGCCAAAACCGACCATTGCTGCTATAGCCGCCCCGAGAGCTCCCAGGCCGAACCAAAAAAGCACGAACCCGAGCGTGAAGATCTCTGCAATGATCAGCGCAACGCCTAGGACGGTCCACGCTATCCATAAATACTGTTCCATACGAGGTTAGACGCAGAAATTCTAACATAGCCTCACATTCGGCGATGTCTTTGATGTTGTATTTCGCTGTGATAATCTTTGCTTCGTGCTGGGGTGGCGGAATTGGTAGACGCCCAGGACTTAAAATCCTGTGTCCTTAGGGGCGTGCGGGTTCGATTCCCGCCCTCAGCACCACTAGATTCATAAGCTAAAGGGCATCGATTATCGATGCCCTTCTCTATTCGTACATAACGGCGAATTTCTTCATAGCTAAGCGTGCTGCCGTTGCCACCTTGCGGCATGGAAGTCTTTCGCCCAACTCCATAGACGGCCTTGTTTCAGCTTATACATTTCCTGGTCCCAAATACCGTAGTGTAAATAGATCGAGTCGGGCCCGTTAGCGTTGATGATAGTTGCGATCTCGTGATAGTAAGCCTCTGAAGGTTGGCGGCCTTCGAGCTCCGCCTTCACATTCATGGCCGCGACCTTCGCCTGCCGAACGGCCATATGCGCGAATTTGGGTCCGGTGAATGCGACAGCATCGCCGACTGCGAATACGTTCAGCATATTTTTGACACGCATAAACTCGTCGACCTGTAGAAAATCGTTCTCGTCTACTGCACCGAGCGACCTGAACATCTCATGACCCCGAAATGGTGGCATCAGCATCAATAAGTCGTGTTCGATCGTATGGCCTTTGCTTGAATGCAGATCAGAAGAAGTTACGTCCGAAATTGGGATGTCATAAAGAACATTTATGCCGTGTTTTGAAAAAGCCTTTTCGAGTTGTGCGCTGAAATGAGCTCCGCCGAACGCTGACTCGAGCGATTCGGGAAAAATGACGCGAATGTTCACGTCCTCGGCTGCCAACTCCATTTCGAATCGCCTTGCCAACGCGAACGCGGTCTCGCAAACAGCTACCGGCAGCTTCGCGCCGGGACACAGCCCGACTACGATATTCTTGCCGGTGAATTCACGAACTGCTTTGCCAAAACGAAGTGCCGGATTTACGCCCAGCAGATGATGTGAGTTTTCAAAGAATCCGGGTACGCGGCCAATGGCGAGTTGCGGCCCTGTCGCGAGAACCAGAAAGTCGTAATTCATCGTCCCGTTGCAATCGTCACCGACAATATCGACGGTGCAGTCGTAGCCGTCGATGCCGGTGACATTCCCCTTTACGAAATGGATCTTCAGCTCGTTCAGTCTCGCCTCTAGGTCGAAGCGAACGTCTTCGATCGAGGCCGCACCGAAAGCAAGCTGCACGAGTCCCGGATAAAACGTGAACATGCGGTTCGGGGCCACCAGTGTGATTTGGTGCTCATTTCCCAATGCAGCAGAAAGTATCTCCGCCGTTACCAACCCGCCAAAACCGCCGCCTGCAATTAAGATCCGTGCCATTTTTTGAGCCCTCCCTGCTTCAGAAAGCAGTTTCACAATGCTGATGTAGTCGCAAGCGGTGTGCCAGTTTAGTTAATGGGTTTTACTGGAAATTTGTCTCTTCAGACGTGGAAAGTTTCGCGGTTCGTGCGAAAAGGTTCTCGGATACGGCCGCAGACCGCTCACGGAATTTGTATATCTGCATTCAAGATGACAGGAACGCTGATTGCTACAAAAGTAATGGTTCAACCGATACGCAAAGTTTACGAGGGCAATATGGGCGATAAGAAGGTGGCCTCCGAATACGAAGAACGCCAGATGCGCGAATTCACACTTGGCGTTCTTAACGACCTGCAGGCGCTCGAGGCGATGCTCAAAGGCGGGATGCTTGAGGAAGGCGTCCACCGCATCGGCGCTGAGCAAGAGATGTTTCTCATCGATTCGTCTATGCATCCGTCGCCTACGGTGATGGAGATCATCGATGAAGCTCGTGACGGCAGGTTAACCACCGAGATCGGCCAGTTCAATCTTGAGGCAAATCTGACGCCGCGCGAGTTTTCGGGAAATTGCTTGAGCGAAATGGAAACCGAGCTCAATGAGATGCTGGATATCGTTCGGCGTGCCGGTTCAAAATTCGATGTTGCACCTGTGATGGCCGGCATCCTGCCGACGATCCAGCACTCCGACCTTAGCGAAGAAAACCTCACGCCGCAGCCGCGATATCACGAGATCAATCGCGTCGTCACAAAGCTGCACGGCGATAACCGCGTGGTCCACATCAAGGGGCGCGATGAGCTGCAGCTGACGCTGCAAAATACTTATATCGAATTTTGCAATACGAGCTTTCAGGTACATCTTCAGGTCGGCGCAAGCGAATTTGCGAACGCGTACAACTGGGCACAAGCTTTGGCGGCGCCGGTACTTGCCGCGGCCGTTAACGCACCGCTTTTGTTGAATCGGCGCTTGTGGCAGGAAACGCGCATTGCACTTTTCCAACTTGCGACTGACACGCGCTCGGTCGTTCATCAGGCCCGAAGCCAGACGCCTCGTGTCAATTTTGGCGAGCGCTGGATGGACGATTCGATCATAAACATGCTACGCGAAGATGCGGTCCGATTTCGTGTCCTGCTTACCCAGGCAGTCGAGGAAGATTCGCTCGCAGTGCTGGCCAAAGGCGGCATCCCGAGGCTCGCTGCATGGCGGCTGCACAACGGAACAGTCTGGAGATGGAACCGCCCATGTTTCGGCGTGGTTAATGGAAAACCGGGCCTTCGGGTCGAAGCGCGGTTCCTTCCGGCCGGGCCTTCGATAGCGGACGAAATGGCGAACGCCGCTTTTTTCCTCGGTCTGATGGTCGCAATGCCATCCGAATATGGTGACGTCAGGAAGCTTCTGGCGTTCGACGACGCGAAGAATAATTTCTTCAACGTGGCTCGTTACGGATTGAAGTCGCAGATCGAGGGCCTTGACGGCCGAAACCGCCGCGTCGACCGGTTGATACTCGAAGAACTTGTGCCGCGAGCGAAGATCGGACTTCACATGGCCGGCGTCGACGAATCTGACGTCGAACGGCTGATCGGCATAATCGATGAGCGCGTCCAGACCGGTCAGACGGGAGCACAGTGGATGCTCGATTCGCTCGACTCGATGGACAAGAGAGCAAAACCCAATGTGCGTATGAGAACACTTACAGCAGCGATGAAAGCAAATCAGGAAACTGGCGAACCGGTGCACACGTGGCCACTTGCCTGTATTCCGGCGGAGTCCGACTGGATCGACAATTACAAAACGGTCGAACAATTTATGGCGACGGACCTTTTTACTGTGCGGCCGGAAGATGTCATCGATCTTGCGGCCAGCTTGATGCATTGGCGGCATGTTCGACATGTACCGGTGGAGAACGATATGGGCGAGATCATCGGGTTGGTGTCTCATCGCGACCTGCTCGAGTTATTCGCTCTCGGCAAGATCGACAGCTCTAAGGTCATGACCGTCCGCGAAGTGATGAAGACTGATCTGATAACGATCGAACCTGAGATGAACACCTTGACGGCCTTACAAATGATGCGTGACCGAAACATCGGCTGCTTGCCGGTCGTTCGCGGAAAGCAGCTTATTGGGCTGATCACTGCTTACGATTTCCTGACGGTCTCGGCAAAACTTTTCGAAGAAAAACTTACAGCGGTAACTAAAACAGAAGCTGTTCGGAGAGGTGATTTTGATGAATACAAAGCAGATGCAGCATAGGTGGCGCGCGCAATTAACCGTTTTTAGCGAAGAAAACCTCGGGCGGCTCACTCGGCTTGGTGTTTTTGAACCGGCCAGAGAAGGAATGATGGATTACTGGCTCGAAAACGGTTTACCGCTCCTAGAAGTTGTATTCGAGGAACACGACGGCTCGAAATCTGTTGAGATCATACTGGACGGATTTACGCATACTATCCGCCATGTAAAACGATTCGAGCTT
>Ga0207701_10007563_pt1 | contig 10794 bp, 6 predicted proteins | sample KBSSwiSSwithPhiX_FD_184294 | JGI IMG/M metagenome (GOLD analysis project Ga0207701, IMG submission 184294) | Switchgrass rhizosphere bulk soil microbial communities from Kellogg Biological Station, Michigan, USA, with PhiX - S5 (SPAdes) (version 2) | ecosystem: Environmental > Terrestrial > Soil...
AAGGACACGACGTTCGGCATCGACACGCAATCGACCTACGACTGGAACGCCGGTCTGTGGGCAGTCCCGCTCGAAGTCTCGGCAAGCCAGTTACTCACGTTGGGCGGACAGTCGATGAGCCTGGGCCTGACCGTCCGTTCACATCTCGATCGTCCCGTCTTCGGTCCCAGGTGGGGGCTCGCGTTCACGGCCACACTCCTGTTCCCCGAGTGATTGCCGCGGAAGACCCGTTCTGCGGGCTTCGGCAACCAATGTCGCGTTACCCCACACAGAGATGCCGTACAACTATCCCTGCGCAGCCTTTCTGGCCGCCGCGCTGCTGCTCCCGTCTACCACCTACGCCCAGGTCGATTGCTGGGCGCCACGTGAGACACAAGACTCTCTCACCACCCAGAAGTTCACGCCGATCCGGCAGACGCTGCTGACGCTCGAAGAGATCATCCGCAGGAACGCCGCATACCGGGCGGCGCCCGAGCCGGTGCGCATGCGCACCACCATAGCGGCGGGCCCGAGCGAGGCAGGCGGCGCGCGCATCTTCGTCCGCGCCTATCCGCCGATGCAGGGCACCATCCAGATCTGGACCAGTGACCGCTGCGACGTGATCCCGCAATCCGAGCGGGTCGCCGCGTCCGTGGGTCAGATCTACGTCTTCATCAATTACAACGTCCAGGAGCAGTTTCTCCAGGGCTCCGAGGTGCCGAAGTACGAAGGCGAATACGCCGGCTATCCGATCTACAACGGCTGGATCGTCATGACAAAAGACAGGCGCCTGCCGTGGATCCCGCAGACGCTCCGCGATCGCCTCGATCGCGAAGAGCAGAAACGGCAGCGCGCGCTGGACGACTGGAACGCCGTCAAGGCCGGCCGCAAACCGCTCGACGAGGCGGCGCAGATGAAGACGTACGAGATGCTCAGGAAGAGCGACCCGGCTGGCGCGGAGAAGTTTCTGGCCTCAGTGCGCGAGGTGAACGAGGAGACGAAGAAGGCAAAGGCGGACGAGCCGACCACCGACGCGCACCTGCAGGGGCATCTGAAGGCATTGCGCGACTACCGCGCCACGTTCACCGAGACGCAGCTCAATGCGCCGGCGGTGTGGATGGACAAGAGCGGCGAAGGGCGCAAGCGGCTCGACGCGCAAATCGCTGCGCACCAGCAGCTGACGGCCGACGAACAACAGCAGGTCGACACGCTCGGACGGGAGTCGCGTGATCTAGACCGGCAAGCGCGCACAGAGAAGGACGCGGCCACCGCCGCGCAGCTTCGTGAGCGCTCGAACGCGCTGGCGCTGAACGTCCGCGCGATCCGCAAGGCGCACACGGAGAAGGCATTCTTCCTGGTTGAGGACGCGCGCGCCGGCTACGACCTCACCAATCTCAAGCCCGGTGAAAAGGACGACGCGATGGCCTTCAAGCCGGACCCGGCGTTCCCGGATTTCACGGATCCATTCCGGCCGCAGCTGATCATGGTGAACTTCTGGTCGAAGTCGGACCCGAAGGACAACTCGCCCAGGACCCAGTGGCTCCGTCACGCGAGAGAGACGTTCGACTTTTCCGCCGTCGCCGCGCTGCTCCGCTGACTCGGGCGGGCCTCACGAAAAAGGTTCGACCTGGCTTCTCACTTCTTCACGAACTTCTGCAGGCAGCCGCCAGACTTGCTCACATCGCACCCACCGGTCAGCCCTCCGAAGACATTGCCCAGTTCGTCGGCAGCGAGCCCTTCGGGACGGGTACCGTCAATGAACGCGAGAAGCGAACCATCCTTCGCGCTGCCAATGCGAATGCCGTTCTTCCAGCCCGGATTCCTGATCGCGTTGCCGCCGCCTTCGGGCGCATCGCTGGCGCCGCCGATCCGCTGGTTCGATTCCGAGTCCGACACGATCAGCGTGTCGTCCTTGAGAATCCAGACGCCGCTCGGCCGCCCGAAGTGCGTCCAGACGTCGACGAGCGTCAAGTCCTTGTCGAAGATCTGGATTCGATTGTTCGAACGATCGGCCACGAACAGTCGGCCCTTCGAGTCGAACGCCACGCCGTGCGGTCCCATGAACTCGCCTGGTTTGCGTCCGTGGCGTCCGAGGGCCTTCACGAACTTGCCGTCGCGCGTGTACCAGACCAGTCGGTCGCCATCCTGCGGTCCGTTCGTGGGCCGCGGCCAGTGGCCGTCGGCAATGACAATGGTGCCGTCCGGCGCTTCCATGCACGCGGCCGGTTGCAGAAAAGTATCAGGACCAGCCGCCGAGACACCCGCTTTCCCGAGCGTGAGCAGCACCTTGCCCTCGGGGCTGAACTTGAACACCTGGTTTCCCTTGACGCCCGTCACGCCAGGCGTGTCGGTGAACGGGCCGCTGTCCGACGCCCAGAAGTTGCCGTCGCGATCGCGGCACAGCCCGTGCGCCGAGGAGAACGTCACGTCGAACCGCTTGACGATCTCGCCCTTCGCGTCGGCGTGCACGATGCCCGGATCCGACCGGTGCTGCAGCCACACGCCGCCCTGGCCGTCGGGGACGATGCCGATGGCGGCGCCTGGCTTGATCGTGCCAAGGTGCGGCCAGTTCTCGATCATGCGATAGGGGTTGTTGATGGCGTTGCCCGCCGGCAGCTCGATGGCTGGCGGCAGGCTGCTGCCGCTTTGCTGCGCGACGGCCACCGCGCCGGCACTGACGACAATAGCGATGGTCGCCAGGCGGGTGCTACGTTTCATCTGTCGCACTGGATGCATATGTCCGCTCCTCGAGTCTTCCGGTTCACTATCCAGCGGTTGCCACGGACCGCGAGATAAACGAGGCCGCCATTCGCGATGCGTACGGCGTGGAAGATACCCTACTGCGGCGGTCCTGGGCCGTCGAATTCTCGCTTCGGTGGACGGCGCAGCCATGTATGCTGCCGCACATCCAGGCAGAGCTGCCCGATGAATCGCCGAGCCTTCCTCTCGTTCGACACGCCGCGTGATCTGATGGCGCTCGCGGAGCCGGTCATCATCAATGCGACGGGTCTCGGATCGAAGGAGCTCTTCAGCGACGAGAGCATGGTTCCACTGAAGGGACAGCTGACACTGCTGCTTCCCCAACCGGAGGTTACCTACCAGACATCCGGCGGCCTGACGCCGACGCCGCCCGACGTCCTTGGAATCCACATGATGCCGCGCAGCGATGGGATCGCGCTCGGGGGCACCTCCCAACGCGGTATCTGGACGCTCGAACCGGACGACAGCGAAAGAACGAGGGTCGTGGAGTCCCACATCGCGTTCTTCGCGAAAATGAGCGCCGAGGCGCGCGCCTAGCGGCGCAGCAAAGATCGGCGACCGTGAATGACGCACAGCCGAAATCACTGTCACCGCATTGCTTCCGGAACAAATCTGTCCGGGCCGGGCGATTCTGCTGACAAAAATGTGCCGCCCCGCGCCCCTCAATTCATCATTCTGGATATGCCCACCGAATCAGCAGAAAGTCCTCGCATCTCACAGAGAGTTTGAGGCATAGAATTCGCCCCAAGGCAATCAGCGCGGTGTTGATCGAGTGATGCCGGGCTACGTCGGATTAGGGCCACTCAAAGTGGTCAGGGAGGGGATTCGATGCGAATGCTTTTGTACGGTCTTCTCGCGGCAGTACTCCTGGCCGCTAACGCGAGCGGGGCGTCAGGTCAGGGATTCCAGGGAGGAATCCGGGGAGCCGTCAAGGATGCCGGGGGGATCATTCCCGGCGCCGAAGTCACGCTGACCAATGAAGCCACGGGCGTCGCACGGGCGACGACAGCCAACCAGGCTGGCGAGTACAACTTTCCGAACCTCGCGCCAGGAACCTACACGCTCAGGGTCGCGCTTCAAGGGTACAAGTCGTATCAAAGCGCCGGCCTGATCGTCGGCACGCAGCAGTTCCTCACACTCGACGTTGTCCTTGAAGTCGGAGCGCTCGACGAAAGCATCACCGTCACAGGCGCCACGCCGATCATCGAAACATCGAACGCGTCCACCGGCACAGTCCTGAGTAACGAGGTGCTTCAGAGCCTGCCTGCGCCCGGACGCAATGCCTTCATGATCGGCGCAACGGTTCCGACGGTGATTCCCAGCGGCGACGCGCAGTTCAACCGGCAGCAGGATCAGACCAACGCGGCGCTGCTGTCGCTCGGCGGCGGCACGCGCCGCGGCAACAACTACACGCTCGACGGCGTGCCGATCACGGACCTCCGCAATCGCGCGAGCGCCAACCCCACGATTGAGGCGCTCGAGGACGTCAAGGTGCAGGTGCACACCTACGACGCGGAAATGGGACGCACCGGGGGCGGCGTGTTCAATACGACGCTGCGCTCAGGTTCGAACTCGTACAAAGGCACCGCGTTCTACCAGACCCGCCCGATCTGGGGCCAGTCCAACAACTACTTCAGCGAGAAGGCGAACCTGCCAAAACCCGATAGTCCGTATTACCTGGGAGGCGGTGGCTTCGGCGGACCGATCATCAAGAACCGCACGTTCTTCTGGTTCGCGACCGAGAACTACACCGACGTGCAGACGCGGAACGCAAGCGAACTGATGCCGACGGCCGCCGAACGCGCGGGCGACTTTTCCGCGACGACCAACGGCAGCGGCCAGCCGGTGATCATCTACGACCCGCTCACCGGGCAGCCATTCCAGGGCAACGTCATTCCAGCGAACCGCATCAACCCGGTGTCGGCCAACATGCTCAAGTACCTGCCGCTGGCCGACACCAACCTCGACAACGGCAGCGCGAACTACAACCGCACGTCGCTCATCAAGTCGAAGGGGACGCAGGAATACACCGGGAAGGTGGAGCACAAGTTCACCGACAACGTGTCGCTCAGCGGCTTCTACTTGTACAACCGCTCCGACGAGCCGTGCGGAAACTACTTCGGCTCTGCGGATCAGAGTGAGCCGAATCGTTTCGCGGATCCGGCGGACTATCTGCTTGTGCGGCGGCCGAAGATCCTCGCGCTGAACAACACCTGGGTCCTCAACAGCAACACGGTGCTTGCACTGCGCTACGGTTACACCGATTTCCCCGACAACGACACGCTGAGCGCCGATTTCGATCCGGCGACGCTTGGCTTCTCGCCGACATATCTCAACCAGATCCAGGTTCAGAAGTTCCCCAGCGTGCGCATCCGCGGTTACGACACGTACGCGAGCCAGACTCTGGGTGCGATCAACCCGACCGATCGCGACTGGTACTCCCAGAGCATAAACGGCAGTCTCACCAGGGTCCTCGGCTCGCACAACATCAAGGTCGGCGCCGACTTCCGCAAGATCGGCCTCGACTTTTTCGCGCCGGGCAATGGCGCCGGCTTCTTCGAGTTCGACAAGGACACGACTTCGTCGAACGGCACGAACTCGAGCACGACCAACGGAAACGCATTCGCGTCCTTCCTGCTTGGGTTCCCCTCCGGGCTGTCGGATCGCCAGAGTTCCATCACGGTGTCGAGCGCGATCAACATGTTCACCTACTACACCGGCGCCTACGCACAGGACGACTGGCGCATCGGCTCGAAACTGACGGTGAACTACGGCCTCCGGCTCGAACATGAAACCGGGATGGCCGAGAAGAACAACAAGATCACGGTCGGCTTCGACCCGAGCGTCACAAACGCGTTATCGAGCGTGGTGATCCCTTCCGACCCGCTGGCCGGTAGTGCCGCCCGCTCGGTGAAAGGCGGGCTGTTGTACGCGGGGGTCGACGGCAACCCGACGACGCAGGGCAATCCTCCCGGCGTGAAGTGGTCTCCCCGTGTGGGCGCGGCCTACACGCTGAACGAGAAGACGGTGCTGCGTGGTGGCTACGGATTGTATTGGGCGCCGTTCAACTATCCGGCGCCAAGCGGCTCGGATCCGAACTTCGGCCACGTCGGCGTGACGCAGAACACGGTGCTGGTGCAGAGCGCTCCCGTGCCAACGACGACCATCACGAACCCCTTTCCCGGCGGCCTGGTCCCGCCACTCGGCAACTCGCTCGGCACGCTCACCGGCGTCGGCACGAACATCACCTACATCGACCAGAACAGCTCCGCGCCACGCGTCCAGCAGTATTCACTTGACGTCCAGCGCGAACTGACCGGCTCTCAGTCGATTACCGTGAGCTACATCGGATCGCGCGGCTCCGACCTGTCGCTCGGCGGATCGAACGACTACGGCCTCAACGTGAACCAGCTCGATCCAAGGTACATGGCTCTCGGGGCGTCGCTGAACGATCGCCTGCCGAACCCGTTCTTCGGGAACGCGAACGCCGGCCCACTGGCATCGCAGGCCACGCTGTCCCGGGCGCAGCTCCTCCGCCCGTACCCGCAGTTCGGCAACATCAACGCCCGATTCATTCTCGAGGGCAAGAGCCGGTACGACGCCGGTGTGGTCGAATGGACGAAGCGCATGAGCAACGGGTGGGGAGGCCGCATGAGCTACACCTACAGCGTGATGAAAGACAACCTGGTTGGTGAGGGCAATTTCTACGGCCCATACACAACTGCCGGCCCCGGTACGCTGAACGCACACCAGTACATCCCCGGCGATCCGTACTACAACCCGGACGCCGACTACACGAACAGCCTTCTGGACGTGCCGCACCGCTTCATCGTGGCACCTATCTACGAACTGCCGTTCGGCAAGGGCAAGGCGTACGCCAACAGCAGCGACGCTGCAGACTGGATCCTCGGTGGCTGGACGGTTTCTGCAGCGATCAACATGCAGAGCGGCTTCCCGCTGGCCGTCGTGCAGAGCGACAACACCGGCACGTTCGGAGGCGTGCAGCGTCCGAACCTGGTCTCCGGCGTCGACCTCTCCACGCCCGGCAGCTATGAAGATCGCCAGGCGTCGGCCGATCACCCCACTGCCGCCTGGCTGAACCCGGCGGCCTTTGCCGCCGCGACGCCGTTCACCTTCGGCAATGCACCGCGAACCCTCACCGATCAGCGGACGCCGAATACGTACAACGTCGACGCGGTGATCATGAAGAACGTCCGGTTCGGGAGCAAGACGTTCCAGGCCAAACTGGAGATGCTCAACATGCTGAACCGCGTGAACGTCCGCGCCATCCGCGGCGCCAACACGTTCGGCAACTCGAACTTCGGCCGCACGACACTGCAGTCGGGGTTCATGCGCATCATGCAGTTCACCTTCCGCTTCTCGTTTTAGCCCAGGATAGGGACGAGCCCAACGCGGCGTCGGGTCTTTAGACCCGACGTCGCGGGCGGGCCCGAACAGCCTCCGCCAGGGCTTTGGCGGTCCTTCGTAGCTTCGCCGAAGGCGGAGGACCCGACGCTCCGTTCTCGGACCTCATGACACCGTGCGAACACGACGCCTGATCCTCCTCTTTGGCGCCTGCCTCACCGCCTTCGCCTGTCGTCAGCAGGCGACTCCTGGCGCGACAGCCGACTCCCCTTTCGATCTCCTGATCACAGGCGGAAGGGTTGTGGACGGTACTGGTGCACCGTGGTTCGCCGCCGATGTCGGGATCACCGGCGACAGAATTGCCGGCATCGGCCGCCTGGGCGATCGGCAGGCCTCGCGCCGGATCGATGCGACCGGCCTGGTCGTGGCGCCCGGGTTCATCGACATGCTCGGACAGTCGGAGTTCAGCGTGCTGGTGGATGGCCGCGCGGCAAGCAAGGTCACGCAGGGCGTCACGACTGAGCTCACGGGCGAAGGGTCCTCCATCGCGCCGATGAATGACCGCCTGTTCGACCTGGCCAAACCCCAGTACGAGCGGAATGGGCTGACACTCGACTTCCGCACTCTCGAGGAATACCTCCGGCGCCTCGAAACCCGCTCGAAGACGGCCATCAACGTCGGCACGTTCGTTGGTGCGGGCGGCGTCCGTTCGATGGTCATCGGCGACGGGCAGCACACGGCAACCGACGCCGAGCTCGCCCAGATGAAGAAGCTCGTGGCCGATGCGATGGAACAAGGGGCGCTCGGCCTCAGCACGTCGCTGCAGTACGTGCCAAGCCGCTTCGCGTCGACCGACGAGATCGTCGCTCTCGCTTCTGTTGCAGCGCAGTACGGCGGTATCTACATCACACACCAGCGATCGGAGTCGGCGCAGATCGACGCCTCGCTCGACGAGGTCTTCACCGTTGCGGAGCGTGCCCGCATCCCGGCGGAGATCTGGCACCTGAAAGCCGCCTACAAGGCGAACTGGGGACGCATGCCGCAGGTGTTGAAGCGCATCGCGGACGCCCGGGCGCGAGGCCTCGACATCACCGCGGACGTGTATCCATACGATCGTGCGTCGAACGGTCTCGACGCCTGCCTGCCAATCTGGGTTCGTGACGGTGGAACCGAGCCGATGATCGGCCGCCTGAAGGATCCGTCGCAACGCGAGCGGATCAGGCGCGAAATGGACGACCCGAACGTCAAGGAGTGGGAGAACCAGTGGTACGGTTCGGGCGGAGCCGCCGGCGTCATGTTGTCCGCAGTCGTCGAGCCTTCGCTGAAGCAGTACGAGGGAATGACGTTCGACAAGATTGCGGCTGCGATGAAGAAGGACCCGCGCGACGCCGTCATGGACATCGTCGTTGCTGACCTCGGACGGAGCGACGTGATCACCGCGATCATGAATCCCGATGATGTTCGGGCGGCACTCGCCGATCCGCTCGTGGCAATCGGCACCGACTCCGGAGCGCGTGCGGTGGACGGACCGATGTCCGGCACCAAGTCCCATCCGCGCGGGTGGGGATCGTTTCCGAGGATCCTCGGTCGATACGTTCGTGAGGAACGCCTGTTGACGCTCGAGGAGGCCATCCGGCGGTTCACATCGCGCCCGGCCTCACGGGTCGGGATGACTGATCGCGGAATCCTTCGGCCCGGGATGAAAGCCGACATCACTTTGTTCGATCCTGCCACCGTGCGGGACGTTGCGACGTTCGAAGATCCGGCACACTATTCGGAAGGCATCAGGTATGTGCTGGTGAACGGACAACTGGTCGTCGATTCTGGCAGAATCACCGAGGCGCGTCCCGGGCAGGTCGTGCGCGGTCCGGGCTACCACAGAAGATGACGAGGTCGTCTCCCCCAGTCTTATCCCTCACGTTCCTGACGCTGCTCGCGCTCCTCGGCGTTGCGGGCCTTGGCGCGCAGAGTCCGCAACCCGGTCGTATCTCGTTCCCGACATCCGAAGCGGGCCTCGCGCAGGCCGCGTTCGAGCGCGGCGTGGTGTATCTCCACAACTTCGAGTACGACGAAGCCATCCTCGCGTTTCGCGAGGCACAGAAGCTGTCGCCAGGTTTCGCGATGGCCTTCTGGGGAGAGGCGCTTTCGTATACCCAGCCCCTTTGGTACAACGATCAGCTGCCGCGCGCACGCGACGTGCTGACCCGCCTGGGTCCAACCGCGGCGGCGCGCGCAGGGAAGGCGCCAACCGCCCGCGAAAAGGCTTACTTCGCCGCGATCGAACCGCTGTTCGGCCCGGGTGATCGCATCGTGCGATTCCGCGCGTTCGCCGATCGGCTTGGCGTCGTCGCGCGCGACTATCCCGGCGACGATGAAGCGCGGGTCTTCCAGGCACTGGCCCTCCTGGCGACCATTCCAGAAGGGACGCGGAATCCGGAGATCTCCCTGAAGGCGGGCGCACTGGCGTCCGATGTCTTGAAGCGGAACCCGCAGCATCCAGGCGCGGCCCACTACGTGCTTCACGCATACGACGACGGCGAACACAACGCGATGGCGCTGCCGGCGGCGCGCATCTACGCGAAGCTTGCACCGCAGTCGAGCCATGCGCTGCACATGCCGTCGCATGCGTTTCTCCCGCTCGGCATGTGGGACGAAGCGGCGGCGTCAGACGAAGCATCCTTCGCGGCCTCGGTCGCCTGGGTGAAGCGCACTGGACGGACAGTGAACCAGCAGGATTTTCACAGCCTGTCCTGGCTGCACTACGAATACCTCCAGCAGGGCCGGTTCGCGAAGGCGCGCGAAACGGCGGCCGTGGTGTCGCGAGCGCTCGACGAGACGATGCGCACGGGCGGCAACGCGCGAACCCGGGGGGCTGACATGCCTGCCGGACACATGGCCAGCGAGATCGGTCGCGGCTACGATGCCGCCGGACTCCGAAACGAACTGGCAGGGATGCGTGCGCGCAGTGTGATTGAAGGTAGTGACTGGCACCTGATGAAAGGCGGTGCCACCTTCGACAACGTCGACGAGCTGTTCGCGCTAGGCCTGAGCAGCGTGGCCAACGACGAGTACGGACGCGCCGACTCTGCGCTATCCGAGCTGAAGAAAGCGTCCGGTACCGTTCCCGACCGCGATGCCGCCGAGGTCGCATCGATAATGGCCGACGAGGTCTCTGCGCTGCTGTCAATTGCGCGTGGCCGCCCCGAGGAGGGGCTCACCGTGCTCGCGCGCGCGGCCGTTCGCGAAGCCGCACGACCGAAACCGATCGCACGTCCATACCCTCCGAAGCCTGCCGGCGAGCTGTACGCGGAGGCCCTGGCAGGGCTCGGACAGCCGGCGGCGGCCGAGGCAGAGTTTCGCAAGGTGTTGCAGCGGCTGCCCAGGCGCCCGGTGTCGCTTCTGGGGCTCGCGCGGGCCGCGGCGGCGGCAGGAGACACCGCGGAGGCACGACGCGCCTCGACCGAGTTCCTCGCCATCTGGCACGCCGCCGACGCCGACCGGCCGGAAATCGCTGAGGCGCGTCGCCTTCGTGACGGACAGCGACGCTGACGCACCCCGATCAGAACACTGGACAGAGCCGGCGGAGTCGGCTACCTTGGCGCCGTGAAGAAGCTGCTTGGACTGGTCGCTGTGGTGTTCGTTGCGGCGCTCGGGTCGTCTCCGCTCTCCGGGCAGTCCGCCAGCCTCGTC
>Ga0207701_10007564_pt1 | contig 10794 bp, 3 predicted proteins | sample KBSSwiSSwithPhiX_FD_184294 | JGI IMG/M metagenome (GOLD analysis project Ga0207701, IMG submission 184294) | Switchgrass rhizosphere bulk soil microbial communities from Kellogg Biological Station, Michigan, USA, with PhiX - S5 (SPAdes) (version 2) | ecosystem: Environmental > Terrestrial > Soil...
CAGCTCATACAGTCCGAAAAAATGGCTTCACTTGGAGAACTCACCACAGGCATCGCACATGAGATCCAGAACCCATTGAACTTCGTTAATAATTTTTCTGAAGTAAATATTGAACTAACGAATGAACTAAAAACCGAGCTGAATAAAATTGAACTCTCATCTGCAGAAAAAAACTTTCTGGTAAAATACGTTGATGATATTTCGCAGAACCAGGTGAAGATCAATGAACATGGTCATCGGGCTGGTGCCATAGTAAAATCAATGTTGCAGCATTCACGCAGCAGCACAGGCCAAAAGGAACTTACGGATATCAATGCACTTGCAGAAGAATACCTCCGTATTTCCTATCATGGAATGCGGGCAAAAGATAAATCTCTACCAAAAGATGAAACTGGATTCAGAACTGCATTGAAAACTGATTTTGATCCCGGCATTGACAAGATCAATATCATACCACAGGATATCGGGAGAGTTTTCTTAAATGTTTACAATAATGCATTTTACGCCATTTATGAAAAAATAAAAGCGGCCCCGGCCGAATATGTTCCCGAGGTTTCTGTGAAAACCAGGAAAATTGGGAACAGAATTAAAATCTACATAAAAGATAATGGTAACGGTATTCCAAAACAGATAATGGGAAAAATCTTCCAGCCATTCTTCACGACCAAACCTACAGGACAGGGTACCGGCCTTGGACTATCACTTAGTTATGACATTATAAAATCACATGGCGGCGAAATCATTGTTGAATCTAATCCAGGCAAAGTCGAACATGACGGTGAAGGAACATTATTTATAATTGAGTTACCCGATTAAAAAATGTACCTTCTAATGACATTTTCAGCTATGTGAATATTTTCTTCAAATTGAGCGTAAACGCTAATAAACATCTCCTGTTTATTTTGCTGACAATAGTGGGCATATTATCATGTTATGAAACCAGGTCGCAAAAATCAGACACCACCACTACGATAAACTTTCCCCTCTCCCATGATAATTTATCCCTGTATGATTTTGCCAGGGTAAGATACGAATTTGAAAAAACAGAAATGCCGCCCACAGGTCTTGCTAAAAAAACCTTTCAGCAGGTAAAATTTGTTTTCCAGAAGGACAGCCTGTATTATGATGATAGTGTGCAAAATGTATGGTTTAAATTTTCTATAAGAAATAATTATCCATCAGATACCATTGTTAGTTTGGTATTTCCCGGGTCAGCGAGTAAGGCTGTCTTGTATAGAAAAGAAGGTGAAAAGTTAATTTTTATAGGCAAAACAGGTTGGGTGATTGCAGTACTCAAAAGGACTATTCCAATGGAGTGGCAAAGGTTAGACTTGGCATTAAAAGCACATTTTCAAACAGACTACTATTTACAAATTCCCCGTACCGGTTTTCTTTATTGTCCCAAAATGCCTGTATTGCAAAATTTTTCGATTGCTGAAATGAATGCCTATAATTATGAAAAAGTATTCAGCCGCCCCATGCTTTTATTGTCTCATTTTTTCACTGGTATATTCTTCATGTTTTTTCTATTTGGTATTATTAAATACGTGGTACTTGGCAAAGATCGGGCCTGGCTTTATTATGCCTTAATGGGGCTGTTCGAATTATTATTGACCATTGCCCAGGGTGAATATCCGCCATTGGAACTTCCATCTTTCGAAAACCTCAGAGGTGTAGAATTATCCACTCTGCTACTTACCGTAGGCATGATTATGCAAGGATTGTTTACCATCGAGATACTATCACTTAAGATAAAATATCCGCGTATTACAAAAGCTTTAAAATGGTACTTTTTCCTAAAACTGTTGATAACCATACTATACACCATATTGTGGATTGTTAAAAATGAAATTCCAATTTTTGGGTGGATCGAAACTTACGATGCCATGTTTACTCTTTTGCTGACACTCGCCTGGGTGTTGTATCTGGCTACGATAAGAAAAGGCTTTTACCGGTATATATTCCTGGGAGCACTGACAATTTTCATCGCCAACTTGTTAAGTTTTAACGTAAGATGGTTTGAATTGTACGATCAACTTCCTGTCTGGTTAAAAGGCGATCCAAGAACTGTTGTAGTAAAATTTTATTCGGTTGCACTGGTCATCGATATGATATTTTACTTCATAGGCCTGGCCCACCGCGACAGGCAGGTAGAAAAAGATAAAATAATGTTCCAGGAACAATTGATACAGCAATTGGAGGCTAATAAAGAATTTCAGGAAAAATTCACTGCTGAATTGGAGCAGCAGGTTAAAGAAAGAACAGCCGAAGTTGTAGAAGAAAAAGCAGAAGTTGAAAGGCAGAGCTTCGTAATCCAAAAAGAAAAACAAAAATCCGACGAGTTATTATTGAATATACTTCCAGCTGAAGTAGCAGAGGAACTTAAGGAGAAAGGACACACCACAGCTAAAGCATTTGAAAATGCATCTATTTTGTTCAGCGACATAAAGGGCTTTACGCACGTAGCGGAAAAATTAACAGCAAAAGAACTCGTAAAAGAAATTGACACATACTTCAGTGCCTTTGACAGAATCATGCTAAAATTCGGTCTGGAGAAAATTAAAACTATTGGTGATGCCTATATAGCAGCAGGAGGTTTGCCTGAAGGAAACCTGGCAAATGCAAGCACGGTGGTAGAAGCAGCCATTGCCATGCAGATTGTGATGAAACAATTTGGAGAAGAAAGAGCAGCATTGGGAGATCCATACTTTGAATTAAGGATAGGTATTCACACAGGACCTGTAGTAGCGGGTGTTGTTGGGATAAAAAAATTCCAGTATGACATCTGGGGGGATACTGTTAATATGGCTGCAAGAATGGAACAATCCGGAGTTCCTGGCAAGATCAATATTTCGCAATACACATATGACTTAATCAAGCATGATTTTAACTGTGTTCATCGTGGAAAAGTGGAAGCCAAAAACAAAGGAAGTGTAGATATGTATTTTGTGGAATTCCGTAACGGCACACTATAAACGTTAAGGCCATCAACTATTAATATTTTTTATTCCCCTTTTTTTAATTTATATTAGAATACCTCAAACCCTTTTATGAGCGGCAATTACTTTTGCCCTGCATCTTCAAGGTTATTAGTAGTTTTTCTACTACTGGTATTCAATAGTTACCTCCATGCACAACACAACATAAGTGGCAGAATCTTTGGTACAGGTGGAGTTTCCTTACCAGGTGCAAGCATAACGGTAAAGGCCACTAATAAATCAACCATCACAGACTCAACAGGTCGTTTTGTCATAGAAGCAAACTCAGGATCTTATTTAGATATTTCGTTTATAGGTTATCTATCTCAACAAGTAAAAGTCGGCAGTGTAACAGAATTAAATATTTCTCTTTCGGCAGCCCTGATAAACCTTGATGAGGTTATGTTGGTAGGTTATGGAACCAGCAGACGGAAAGATTTAACGGGTGCAGTGTCCAAAATATCCTCAAAAGATTTTAATACGGGCATTATCACCAATCCACTGCAACAAATACAGGGAAAGGTTGCTGGACTTGTGATCGTTCAACCTGGCGGAGATCCAAACAGTGATTTCATTGTACGAATTAGAGGGGCTACATCCCTGGAAGGACAACCACCGCTCTTGGTAATTGACGGTGTGGCTCTGGATGATTTTAATAAAGCCATCACAACACTGAACCCAGCTGATATAGAATCCTATGATATTTTAAAGGATGCTGCTTCATCTGCTATATATGGATCCAGAGGTGCTAATGGTGTAATGTTAATAACAACCAAAAAAGCCAGGTTAGGAAAAACTTCTATAGAATACAATGGGTTTATTGCTTCCGAGAAAATTTCCAATCAGTTAGAAGTACTGAGTGCAGATCAATGGCGCAAGGCAACTTCAACAATGAATGCAACCGGTTTTGATCAGGGAGGCAATACGAATTGGCAAAAAGTAGTGACCCAAACTGCATTTTCACAGAGTCATACGCTTGCCATTAGCGGAGGTAATGATCAGTTGAGTTTTCGTGGGTCTGTGGGATACACAAACCAGGAAGGTATTGTAGTGAGTACAGGTAAGGAGGTAATTACAGCCAGGGTCGCTGCCATCCAAAAAAGCTTTAAAAATAAACTTGAAATTAGATATGCATTAAATAATTCAGCGACAAGACGAGATTTTCTGCCAGATCAATATTCAACCAATTATGCCCGGAGTAATAACCAGGGCGTTTTTTTTCAGGGTTTAGCTGGTACACTACCTGTCTGGCCGGCATACAATGCTGATGGGTCTTACAATGTACTGCCTAATAACAATCCAAATCCATTATGGGTTGTAAATGAAATTTACAGCAATCAACGGGAGAATTTTTTCCAGGGCTCAATAAAAGCGGATTATGAAATAATTAATGGCTTTAAACTCGGCGGGCTTGCAGCTTTGTCTACAGGAAATGATGAATTTGATCATTTTTTTCCTGGCTGGCAGGGAAATCCTGCTGATGCAAATAAAGCCAGTTATAACAAACAGATTTTTTCTGGTGACATTCATGGCAATTTTCATAAAATATTTGAAAAGCATTCCTTTGATATCACAGGTGTTTATGAATACAATAAGTTCGTGAATGACGGATTCGGTGTAATGGCAAGGGGGTTTCTTGTCCCCGAGCTATTAAACAATAACCTGGCTACTGCTACGAATATTACCACCAACGATATCTTTTCGTATAAAAATGAGTCTAAGCTTATTTCCTTACTGGGAAGATTAGACTATAATTTTGATCAACGATATTTACTAACTGCAAATTTTCGTCGTGACGGATCTTCCAAATTTGGCCCAAATAATCGTTGGGGCAATTTCCCTTCTATAGCATTTGCATGGAGGGCCAGCAATGAAAATTTTCTTAAGCGGGTCAAATGGCTGGATAACCTCAAACTAAGGGTGAGTTATGGCTTCACTGGTAACCAGGAAAACCTTCCACCATACGCTTACCAGGTACTCTATTCGCGGTCAGGTCCATATTTATACAATGGACAGTTTTTGCAGAGTTATGCGGTAACCCAAGAAAACAATCCCGATTTAAAATGGGAGGTTCGGAAATCGTTCAATATTGGAGTTGATTTCTCCATATTTGGGAATCGTATTTATGGAACTGTCGACGTTTTTAATGATGAGACCAGTGATATGCTGTTCTTATATGACATTCCTCAACCGCCCTTCATAAGCAATAAGGTATATGCCAATGCAGCCAACGCTGTTAACAAAGGAGTTGAGATAACTATAGGAGCGGCCATTATCTCAAACAAAAAATTCAGATGGGACCTGAATGCAAATTTTGCCACCCTGAAAAATCATATTACCAATTTACTCGGTCAGTTCAAAGGATATGACCTTTCCATTACAAACAGGTATTATGGATTTGTATATGGCGGAGGTTTTGGTGGAACTTATGCTACCCAGTTGGCAGTTGGTTATCCCGCGGGAGTTTTCTGGATCCCGGAACATGCAGGCATAGATGCAGATGGTCATGAGCTTTTTAATAACTACGACGCAACAGGTAAACTCATCGGACAATCCACTAACTATACCGATCAGGACCGTGTTTATATTGACCCCACCCCGCAGTTTACCTGGGGAATCACGAATACTTTTGTTTATAGAAATGTTGACCTGAGTTTTTTTTTACGGGGGGTTCAGGGTCAAAAAATATTTGCCAATTCATTGTTGAACCTGGAAAATATAAACTACCTGCCAGGTCGTAATGTAACGCATAAAGCTTCAACCAATGGATATGTGGACCTGCCGCAACCCTCTACATACTGGCTTAGAGACGGCTCTTATGCACGGTTGGAAAATGTTACCATCGGCTACAATGTTAAAAACCTGAAAGGCTTTAGCAAACTTAGGATTTACCTGACTGCTATTAATCTTTTTGTTATTACCAGTTATGAAGGAGTGGATCCTGAGATTAATACTGATGGAGCACAACGGTATATTGATCAAAACTACTACCCGAAAACCCGGGGATTTACTTTTGGTGTCAATCTGGGGCTTTAAAAAAAATAACATATTTCACTGATATGGATTCAAACTGTTTCGATAAAATCTTGTCATGAAAAGGGAATACATCTTGCCAATTTTTCTAATTGTTATCCTGCTTCTTTGTGCTAGTATATCCTGCACAAAACTGGATGCAAAAGTATATGATCAGGTCACCAATTTCTGGCGCACTCCGGATCAGATTGCAGCAGGCGTTGCTCCGGCTTATAGCGCCTTAAGGAGTTACGGACCCGGATTCCCCTTCGGCAGTCCGAACGTTTATTGTTTAAATGAAATGAGCACAGATGAAATCATTGTACCCAACCGGGCAACTGATTGGGCGGATGACGTTACCTGGGAACAAATGTGGAAACATACCTGGGGACCAAATCATTCATTTATGATTGGGGGATGGCAGTTAATTTATGGTGGTATTGCAGGGGTTAATTCAATTTTGCAGGCTGTTGATCAAATTGATCCAAAGCCTGCTGAATTGCCTTCCATAATTGCAGAACTAAAGGTGATCCGGGCATTTTATTATTATAATGCACTCGACCTGTTTGGCAATGTACCCATCGTTGAAATTAATAATACTGACCCTTCCAAATTGGGAAACAAATCCAGGGCTGAGGTTTTTGCTTATGTTGAAAAAGAACTAAAGGATAACGTTGCGGTCTTAACCACGGAAATAAATCCTAAAACTTATGGCCGGGCTACTCAATGGTTTGTGCAGGCATTGTTAGCTAAATTATACCTCAATGCAGAGGTTTATACCGGTACAGCACGCTGGACGGATTGTGTTGCAGCTTGCGACGCCATTATGAATGCCAATAAATATTCACTTGAACCCAATTTCTTCAACAACTTTATTGTAACCAATGAAGGGTCAAAAGAAAATATTTTTGTTCTTCCCTACGACAGAAATGCAGGCCTGGATCTATTCGTTATACAGGGGTGTACTTTACATTATGATAACAACAAGACTTTTGGTATTCAATCAGGTGGGTTCAACGGTTACTGCAGTACCGCTGAGTATATCAATATTTTCGATGTCGATGATACCCGGCGAAAAATGTTTTTAATTGGCCAGCAATATGTAGATCAGATACCAGATTCTGCACACATGCAATTTGACCGTTCGGGTAACCCCCTTAGTTTTGATCCGGTCATTACCAGTTTTAAAATTCAACCTCCAAAAACTGAAGTCGCCGGTGCCCGTTGCGCTAAATGGGAATTTAATAGACAGGGATGGGGCAATATGAGCAATGATTTTGCAGTATTCAGGCTGGCAGATATCATATTGATGAAAGCCGAAGCTCAATTCAGAACTGGAAATATTGCTGATGCATTAACAACCATTAATCAAAAAATAAATGGTGTTTCTATCAGGAGTCGCGCGGGTATGCCTGACTTCCCTTCTACCGAAATGACACTTGATGGACTTTTAAATGAGAGGGCAAGGGAATTATCGTGGGAAGGCTGGCGCAGGAATGATTTGATCCGTTTTAATCGTTTTACAGATGCGCGTATACCGGAAAAACTAGTCTCTGCATCTTTTCGTCACCTATTCCCCATTCCGGAATCAGAGTTGTCAAAAAATCCATATTTGAAGCAAAATCCGGGATACTAACATCGAATGAAAATTAAACGCTCGATATCTGTAAGTTTAATATTATCACTGCTAATTAATTTCTCGCTTGCTCAAGAGCAGGAATTAAAATTTAAATTGGTAACGGGAGCCAATGACAAACCATTGGGAAAAATTACTGCCATCTCCCAAGATAAAAACGGCTATATGTGGTTTGCAGGCGAGACTGAAAAATGTATTTACCGTTATGACGGAAACAGAGTAATTAGTTTTCGACATGATGATGAAAATCCAAATTCACTATTATTAGGAAACATAGAAACACTAACTACAGATGATTCAGGAATAGTCTGGATTGGAGGTACGGGAATGGATAAGTATAATCCCGCAACCGGAATTTTTAAACATTTTCCCAGTATACCAAATGATACAAATAGTCTGTCCAGTAATGGCATCAATTCCATTTTAAAAGACAAGAAGGGTCGGTTATGGGTAGGAACAGATAAAGGACTTGATCGCCTCGATGAAAAAACAGGAAAATTTATCCATTATAGAAACAAAATTGGGAATAACCGATCCCTCAGCAGTAATGTGGTATGGAGACTTTACGAAGACCGGCAGGGTGTAATCTGGGTTGCAACAGGCTACCCATGGTTCGGAAAAGACCCTGAAGATGGAGGTTTAAACAGACTGGAACCGGATGGCAGCTTTACACGATTTATGCATAATCCGAATGATCCAAATAGTCTTATTAATAATAAAATAGCTGCTGTATTTGAAGATAGTCATGGTGTTTTATGGGTAGGTAGTTCTGGCGACGGACTTCATACAATGGACCGTAAAACAGGAAAATTCAAACGACTGCAGTATAACCCGAATGACCCAGGCCAGTTAAGCCGTCCCCCCATCAACACAAGAGGTGGAGAAGTCAATGACAAGATCACTTTTATCACAGAAGACAGCACAGGAAATATCTGGATCGGCACAATGTATTCCGGTATTAACCTGTTTAATCCCGAAACAAAAAAGCTAACTCATCTTGAGCATAGTAATGGCTATCCCGATAGCAGCAGCTGGAATATTTCTGTTTCGAAAGATGGTGTAGTTTGGATAGCAACTCAGAATGCCACATTATACAGGTGCGAGCCAATTGAAAAACAGATCACAAGTATTCAAATAGGTACCACTGCAATGGGTTTTTTGGAAGATTTAGATGGTTTTCTTTGGGTAGGAACACTTGGCCAAGGGCTGTATAAATTCAACCAGCAAAATCAAATCGTTCGACAATTCAAGCAGGACCCTTCCAAACCGAATGGCATGACAGGTATTAATGTGCCTGGTCTTTTCCAAAAAAGCAAAGAAGCGATCTGGGTCGGAACAGATGTATTTCGGGTACTCAATACCGTTACTAATGAATTTTCGCGAACGGATTTTGCTTCCCTTAATGATTCTGCCGGTGTAAATTCTATGTATACTGATAAAAAGGGGATTTACTGGTTCGGAAGATTTGGTGGCGGGCTAACAAGGTATAATCCGAAAGATAATAGTTATAAGATTTTTCTGCATGATGATTTGGACTCTGCCTCACTAAATTCAAATCAGGTTTTATACTTATTGGAAGATAAGTTGGGCCAATTATGGATCGCGACTACCGAGGGAATAAATCTGTTAAACAGGGATAATGGTGAATTCAAACGCTATTTGACAGGGAACTGGACCAGCTCTTTATTTGAAGACTCAGGAGGCAATTTATGGGCCGGAACTGCTAATGGCCTTTATCAATATAATCGAAGTGAAGATAGATTTTCCCTGTTTTTTGATGACCTCTCAGAGATGAATACATTCACCACCGGTGGTATTACTGAAGATGAATCGAAAAATTTATGGTTATTAAATCAAAAAGGAATTGTAAAACTTAATCCATCAACGAGGGAGATGTTCATTTACGGTAGCAAATACGGAATTGTTCCACATCAACTTACAACATGGGCAAAGATTTACAAAAATAAAAAAGGACAGATATTCATGCCCCATGGTGGCGGCTATTATACATTTTCGCCAAAGGAACTAATTAACAATCGGAAACTGAATATCATAATCACGGACCTCTTTGTTAATTCGATTCCTGTGTTACGAGGGAAACAAAACATTCTTAAAAACACGATTGAAGAAACAACTGACTTGCAATTGAAATATGATCAGAATAATCTCGCCTTTAATTTTACTGCCATCGACTTCCGTGAACCTGAACTTATCCGTTATTACACAATGCTGGAAAATTATGACAATACCTGGCGGGAAGTCAAGGGAGAAAAGACTTCATATTATATCAATATTCAACCTGGGAAATACCTGTTTCGCATAAAAGCATATTCTACTGACGGGTTATCTGCCGAAAAAATATTGACTATTCATGTACATCCACCCTGGTGGAGAACATGGTGGGCTTATGCTTTTTATATTGTATTGCTTATTTCTGCATTATTTGTAGCTGACCAGTTTCAAAAAAAACGTATCATAGAAAAGGAAAGACAAAAAGCACAGGTGGTGGAACTTGCCCAGGCAAAAGAAATTACAAAAGCATATGATGAATTAAGATCAACACAGGCACAACTTATTCAGTCTGAAAAAATGGCTTCCCTTGGTGAACTCACTGCAGGTATTGCCCATGAAATTCAAAACCCCTTAAATTTTGTAAATAATTTTTCTGACATTAACCAGGACCTGATCAACGAACTTAATGAGGAAATTGAAAAAGGAAACATGGGCGAAGTAAAAGAAATTGCAGAAAATCTGAAAGACAATGAAGCCAAGATCAATTTTCATGGTAAGCGTGCAGACTCTATAGTTAAAGGAATGCTTCAGCATTCCCGCACCAGTACTGGTCAGAAAGAGCCAACAGATATAAACGGACTGGCTGATGAATACCTTCGTCTTGCATATCATGGATTGAGAGCAAAAGACAAAATATTCAATGCAATACTAAACACTGATTTTGATCCGCAAATTAAAACCATCAATATAATTCAACAGGATATCGGAAGGGTGTTGCTTAACCTCTATAACAATGCATTTTACGCAGTTTCAGAAAAAAAGAAAAATGTCGGACCAGAATATGAACCCACAGTATCGGTGAGCACAAAAAAACATGGGGGGAAAATTGACATAATTGTTTCGGACAATGGAGTGGGTATGTCAGAATTAGTTCGT
>Ga0207701_10007565_pt1 | contig 10793 bp, 7 predicted proteins | sample KBSSwiSSwithPhiX_FD_184294 | JGI IMG/M metagenome (GOLD analysis project Ga0207701, IMG submission 184294) | Switchgrass rhizosphere bulk soil microbial communities from Kellogg Biological Station, Michigan, USA, with PhiX - S5 (SPAdes) (version 2) | ecosystem: Environmental > Terrestrial > Soil...
CGACGCGCGCGGGAACGAAAGCTCGAACTGCACCGCGTCGTACACGGGATCGAACGTGCGGATCGACAGGAAGTAGAGATACTTGCCGGTCGGGTCGAACGCCGGCGCGTAATCGCGGAATTCCGGCTGCGTGACGAGCGTTGCGGTCTTATCGGCCACGCTGTAGAGCTTGATGGCGCAGTGGCGCGCGTCGGTCCAGAACGTGTACGCGAGCCACTTGCCGTCCGGCGACCACGCGAGGTCCTCGGTGCGGCCGTGCTCGCTTTGGTCGATGACCGCTGCCTCGCCCGAGGCGATGTCGCCGACGATCACTTCGTTGCGATGATTGCCGACAGCGACGAAAGTGCCGTTGGGCGCCGCGCGCATGGCGATCGCGCGGCCGACATCCCACGGCAGCGACCTGGTGGTCGACCCCGTCCATGCCTGCACGCGCTCCTCGCCTGTCTCGTCGCTCACCGCGACGACGGTCTCGCCGTCGGCCATCCACTGCGGATGGCGATGACGCGCGCCGTCGGCGAGGCCCCACTGGTGCACCGCGCCCTCCCACAGGCCCATCGTGAAGAGCTTGCCGCGCACGTCGAGCGCGACGCTGTGGCCTGCAGGGTGCACGTTGAATTCGCCCAGATACTCGCCGGCGCTCACGAACTTGCGCGCGGCCTGCGTGCGATGAGCCGGCACGTTGACGTTCAACTTGCGCGTGCCGCCGCTCGCGACGTCGTAGACATGGATGTCCGCGCCACATTGGTACACGATGCGCTTGCCGTCGGTCTGCGCGTGGCGTGCGTAGAAATCGTCGTGGTCCGTGTGGCGCTGCATGTCGCTGCCGTCCGGACGTATCGAGTAGAGATTGCCAACGCCTTCGGCGTCGCTCAGGAAATAGACGCGCTCGCCGATCCACATGGGGCTCGTCACGTTTCCGGGGATCTCCGACATCCTTCGGAAGTTGCCGCTGCCTTGCGCATCGATCCACAAGTGACCCGCGGTGCCGCCCTTGTAGCGCTTCCATCGTGCAGGATCCGCCGTGTTGCGGCCGATCACCATCGCCTTGCCGGGGCCGTACGCGAGATGGTTGACCTGCCCGAGCGGCAGGAGCTGCGGCAGCCCGCCCGCGACGTCGAGCGTGTACGCGCGGTAGTTGCGGAAGAACGGCTGGCCGTGCGTCGTGACGAACAGTATCCGACCTTCGGGCGTGAATCCTCGCACCATGACGTCGGGGCCGAGCCAGGTCATGCGCCGCGCCGCGCCGCCTTCGGCCGGCATGACGTACACCTCCGGATGCTGCTCGTCGCGGCTCACGAACGCGAGCCACTTGCCGTCCGGTGAGAAACAGGGCGTTGCCGGCTCGCCCAGACCTGCCGTCAGCCGGCGCGCGGTGCCGCCTTGCGCGCCGACGGACCAGAGATCATCGTCGCAGACGAATACGACGAGGTCGCCGCGGATCGCGGGATGTCGCAGATAGCCTTGCTCGTTCATGTGCGCTTTCCATCATTTGTGGTGAGGGGAGCGCGGAGGGCTCTTCGGTGTCCTGGTCGGCCCGGCCTCTGTCCCGCGAGACACGAATGTTAGCGGACCTTGCCGCGGCGCGCATTTAGAACTAACGGACGAGTGACTTTCGCCTCCTCGATGACCCAGTCCCGGAACGCGGTCGCGGCGTTCGAGAGCGACCGAAGCTGGCGCCGCGGCCAGCACAGGTAGATGCCCGTCCCGGGAACGAACGGACGGTTGTCGATGACTTCGAGCGCGCCTCGCGCGAGCTCGCGCTCGGCAAGCGGCGGTGGGGCGAGCGCGACACCCTGCCCTTCGACCGCCGCGTCGAGGGCGAGCATCGTGTGGCTGAAGAAGAGGCCGCGTGCGACGTCGACGTCATCGGCCTCCGCCATGGAAATCCAGTCGGGCCAGTAGTCGTAGGAAACTTCGTGCAGGAGGCGCGCGCGCGACCAGTCGAGGGTGCCGTTGCGCCGTCGTATGGTGCGCGCGACTTTCGGGCTTGCCACCGGATAGAACGCAAGCTCGAAGAGGCGCACGAGCTCCGTGTCGTAGTTGCCGCGGCCCTCGCGAATGGCCAGATCGAAGGGATCGCGCGCGAAGTCCGCCAGCACGGGGCTCGCGTCGATGCGCACCTCGATCTCCGGCTCGCGCGCCGTGAACTTGGTCAGGCGCGGCATGAGCCAGCGCGATCCGAACGATTGCACGACCGTGACCTGCACGACGCGGCGACCCGGCCGCACGCGCTCGGCGGCGAGCGCGATGGCACGCAGATGACGCGCAATCTCGCCGTGCCACGTACGGCCCGAGTCGGTGAGCGCGAGACCGCGTCCCTGCCGTTGCGTAAGCGCGAGGCCGAGGTGCGCTTCGAGCACGCGCAACTGCTGGCTGACCGCCGCCGGCGTCACGGCGAGCTCGTCGGCCGCCGCACGCACGGACCCCAGGCGCGCGACGGCGTCGAAGGCACGCACGGCGTTTAACGGTGGCAGGCGCACGTTCCCTCGGAGATCATGTAGAAAATCTTAACATAAAGCGACGAAATGATCGCTGGTGCCACCGTTCCGCGCGCCTTATCTTTCTTCTCACGCAGGAACGATCCAGGAGAAACGATCATGCCTCATCTCGATGCCCTCACCCTTCGCGCGACCTTCGCGCGCAACGGACAATCGCGGTTCGCGCAACCCGTGGCGGCGATCACCGCGTTCGTGCGGCGCTGGCTCGTCGCGCCGTGGCACGTGCCTGCCGCCCCCAGGATCAAGCAGGATCTCGAAGTGCGCGCGATGGAAGAGCGATTCGGGCGCGCCGCCGATATCGCCGAGTTCACGCGCATGGAGCGCGATTTCGAAGCACGCGACGCAAGCGCCTGGAACTGGCGCTAGGCGGGATGGAATTGCCTAAGGGAAGCGGCGCGCGGCGTCGATGCCGAGGCCGCTGACCACGCTGCCGAAGAGGTCGCCGACGGCCATCCGGCTGTACGCGAACGCCGGCGCGAACGCCTCGCGCAGCGCCGTCATTCCGCTCGACCCGCCCGTGAAGTAGACGGTCGATATGGCGTCCGGCGAGAGCCCCGCGGCACGCACGGTGTCGGTGCCCATCGTCACGAGACGCGCGAGGAGTGCCGCGAGCAACGCCTGAAGCTCCGCGCGCGCGACGTCGACGGCCAGTCCCGCCTCGACGTGCGACAGGTCGATCGTCGCGTGCGCCGCGTGCGACATCTCGATCTTGGCGGTCTCGGTGCGCGCGAGAAGCTCGTGACCCAACGCATCGTTCACGACCTTGCGCAGGCGCGCGTACATCCTTGCGTCGACGAAGAACTCGCGCAGCTCGCGCAGCACCTCGCGCGTCGCCGCGCCGTACAGGAGGTTGATGCGATGCCAGGTCGACAGGTCGAAGAACAGCGGGCTCGGCATTGCCAGTCCCTTGGTGCTCGTGCTGCCGTAGCCCAGCGCCGGCATCACCCACGCAAGGTGCAGGCGCGTGTCGAAGTCGGTGCCCGCGACGTGGATGCCGTCGTTGGCGAGCACGTCCGCCGCGCGGTCCGGGCGCTCGCGCAGCCGCGGCCCGACGCGGACCACCGTGAAGTCGGCCGTGCCGCCGCCGACGTCGACCACGAGCACCAGCTCTTCGCTCGCGAGGCCGCGCTCGTAATCGAACGCCGCGGCGATGGGCTCGAGCTGGAACTCGACGTCGCGGAATCCCGCCGCTCGCGCGCATGTTCCGAGCGTCGCCTGCGCATCGGCATCGCGCTCTGCGTCGTCGTCGACGAAGCGTACCGGCCGGCCAAGCACCACGGACGACAGCCCACGTCCCGCGTGCTGCTCCGCGCGGTCCCGCAGCATGCGCAGGTACAGCGTGACGATGTCCGTGAACGCGAGGCTGCGGCCGCCGACGGCCGTGCGCTCGTGCACGAGGCGGCTGCCGAGGAGACTCTTGAGCGAGCGCATGAGGCGCCCGTGTGTGCCGTCCAGGTACTCGCGCATCGCCGCGCGGCCGTAGACCGCGTGGTCGGCCGCTTCGGAAGGGAAGAAGATCGCGCTCGGGACCGTCGTGTTGCCGTCCTCGACGTGCGCGAGCGTCACGCCTTGCGGCGTTACGAGCGCCACGCCGGAATTCGACGTGCCGAAGTCGAGGCCGCACGCGCTCTTCGCGCGTCGCGGGGTCAAAGCATCACCCGCCGCGTGGCGTGCCGTGGAGGCCGGCAAGGGGCGCGCGGCGCAGGAACGACGAGTCGCGCCCGAGGATGAACTTGAGAAGGTCGTCGAGCACGGGCTCGTCGATCGCCTGGCTGTGGAACTCGAGGCTCATGCGGTCGAAGCGGTCGACGTTCACGAGCGGAACCGTCACGATGCCCGTCTGGTAATCGACGTTGAATCCGACCTTGGCGGGAATCGCGGGCGGCACGGTGATCACGCACTTGCGCACGACGCCCGAATGGTCCTCGACGCGCTTGCAGGTGTATTGCAAGCCGACGTCGTCCAGCGCCTTTTCGGCGCTCTGCACGCCGGCCGGCGCCACATCGATGTTGAGCGCCTTGGCGGCGGCGATCTCGTAGTAGATGTTGATTTCGTCGATGACCGGGAAGCCGACGATGCGTCGCTCGTGCTGCCCGACGTAGCCGCGCCCGAAGCGCGTCTGCTCGAACACGAGCCCGTGCCCCACGTCGAAGCGATGGTCGATCGCCGGCTTGACCCCGTCGAGGTACGAGAACGCCTTGTCGAGCCAGGTGTATGCCTTGCGCATGCGCGCATTGATCTGCTCATACCCTTCGACGTCCGAGTGATCGTGGTGCGTTACGCGCGCGGCCTCGTACCGCGCGCGCAGCTCGTCGAGGATCGAAGGCGACGTGCTCATGGAGGCTCTGGTTCCGACGCGTTGCGGGAAGGGGATTCTAGCGAACATCGTATCCCCGCGCGCGCCGATAGTGTCAAATACGCTTCATGACTACGCCTTCCTACTTCCCTCGCTGGACGCTGCGCGAAGGCGGCGTCGTCGCGCCCGACGAGCGCCTCCCCGCGGCGCAGACGATCGCCCTCGGCGTGCAGCACGTGGTCGCGATGTTCGGCGCCACGGTGCTTGCGCCGCTCCTCATGGGATTCGATCCCAACGTCGCGATCTTTTTCTCCGGCATCGGGACGCTCATTTTTTTCGCGGCGGTCGGCGGACGCGTGCCGAGCTACCTGGGCTCGTCGTTCTCGTTCATCGCGGTGGTGATCGCGGCGACCGCGTACGCCGGCAGCGGACCGAACGCCAACATCGCCGTGGCGCTCGGCGGCATCGTGGCCGCGGGCGCCGTGTATGCCGTCATCGGTCTCATCGTGATGAAGGTCGGCTACGCGTGGATCGAGACGCTGATGCCGCCGGTCGTGACCGGCGCAGTGGTTGCGGTGATCGGTCTCAACCTGGCACCCATCGCCGTCAAGAGCATCTCCGGCAGCTCGTTCGATACGTGGATCGGCATCGCCACCATCGTCGCGGTCGGCCTGGTCGCGGTGCGCGGGCCCGGGCTGGTGCGGCGCCTTCCCATTCTCGTCGGCGCCATCGCGGGATACCTTCTCTACGCGGTGCTCGCCAACGGCATGGGGATTGGCAAGCCGATCGACTTCGCGGCCGTGGCAGCCGCATCGTGGATCGGCCTGCCGCGCTTCACGGCGCCGCAATGGAATGCGCAAGCCATTGCGCTCATCGCGCCGGTCGCCATCATCCTCGTCGCCGAGAACCTGGGTCACGTCAAGGCCGTCGCGGCGATGACGGGCGAGAATCTCGACCGCTATCTCGGGCGCGCATTCCTGGGCGATGGCATCGCGACGATGGTCGCCGGCGCGGGCGGCGGCACCGGTGTCACGACGTACGCGGAGAACATCGGCGTCATGGCGGTGACCAGGATCTACTCCACGCTCGTGTTCGTGGTCGCGGCAATCACCGCGATCGTGCTCGGCTTCTCGCCGAAATTCGGCGCGCTGATCGGCACGATTCCGGGACCGGTGCTGGGGGGCCTCGCGATTGTCATATTCGGCCTCATCACCGCCACCGGCGCACGCATCTGGGTCATCAACGACGTCGACTTCGGGCGCGCCCGCAATCTCGTCACGGCCGCCGCGACCTTGACGATCGGCGCAGGCGACCTCGCCTTGCGCCTCGGCGGGTTCACGCTGGGCGGGATCGGCACGGCGACGTTCGGGGCCATCATCTTCTACCAGGTCTGGCGCGACACGCCCGAGACGCCGTGAGGCGCTAGCTTCTCTCCTGCTGGCCGCTGCGCAGGAAAGTGCGCGCGTGGAGGCCGAACACGCGCAGCCTCTTCAACGCATCCTCGGTCGCGTTGAAACCGCGCAACCAGCGATAGCCGACCGCGAGCGCGAGCGCCGTAAGGACCACGACCAGCGCAACCGGCGCGCGCGAAAGCATCACGATCGCGAGGACGATGACGCCGCCGATCGCAAGCCGTTGCGGTGTCAGGAAGATCGCGTCGATGCCGTGCACTTCCTCGATCCGCGCGAGCGCCCGCTGCGCGGCCGCGCCGAACGTGGCCAGCTTCTCGGCGTGCTTGCGAAGATCCTCGTACTGCACGTCGGCGAGGTTGAGGCGCGCCACGCGCACGCATGCGCCGTCGAGCGTCGTGAATTGATCGAGGAGCTCGCTCACCTGCTCGCGACTCAAGTCTTCGTTGCCCGTCGGGGAGAGCTCGAGGATCGCTTGCACGACGCCGCCGAGCTCGGCGCGCGCTTCGTCGCGCATGCCCGCTCGCGCCTGCTCGGATGCGGCCTGCCGCTTGACCTCGAGCGCCGCGTCCTCCTGCGCAACAGCCAGGAGCGCGTGGCACACGAGCACGCCGACGCGATCGCCGCCCGCCTTGCGCCACACCGTCTCGAACCAGCGGCAGTACCCCGTTACTTTCGCGAGGCCGGCCGCGATCTGGCCGCGAAGCGCCTCGACGTACCCATCGTCGTGCAGAGCGACGAGCAGCGCACCGTTCACGTGGCAACGCTCCGGCATCGCGAGACGGTGCGGCGACGCGTACACGAGGTCGTCGAAGCTCGCGACTGACCCGCCGCCCACGTCGCGCGGCTCGCGCCGCGAGGTTTCTTCCGTCCGCTGCGCGTCGTGCCACGCGACGGCAAAAGAATCCCATGCTTCGCCCCAGCGTTGCGCGATGGCGCCGAGCGCGTCGTGGCCCGCGGCCGCATAGCTCGCGAGCACGTCGTCACGCACGAGGGTGTCGAGCCACTCGACGGCGTCGGCCTCGCCCTTGGTCGCGTCGCGCGCCATCGCGATGACCGAATCTTGCGTGACCGGCCGTCCCCTCCACACGGGAGGAAGATCGGGTTCCGCCGCGAGCAGGAAGCGCAGGAGCTTGCCGTCCTCGCCCAAGCCCCGCGCGTCCTGGATATCCTGGAGCGCGCGCAGCAGGTTGTGGTCGTGCAGCTCGTTCTCGAGCCAGCGCGCGATGTGTCCCCGCGCGAGGTCGCGCCTGGCTTCGTGCCAATGCTTGACGAGCGCAAGTGCGAGCTCGGGCGCGCTCGTCGCCTCGGTCGTGCCGAAGCGATACGGGCGCACGTTCGCGACCTCGCGATCCTCGGGGGCGGCGAGCGTCGCGTCGCCGGCGAGCCAGCGCGCGACCTCCGCGGAGCCGAAACGGCGCGCGGGATCGCGCAACAGGAGGCCGCGGCACAGCACGCGCAGCCCGTCGTCGTACACACCGCGCACGTCGATGGGACGCGTCGCGAGCTGATGATTCATGACCTGCTCGCTCAACCCGTCGAAAGGATGCTTGCCGCTCGCCGCCTCGAGCACGATCATGCCGAGCGACCACCAGTCCGACTTGCTGTCGAGCACTCCCGTCAGCACCTCGGGAGCCGCGTACTTGGTCGTGCGCGCCGCGCTCGTAAAGTGCTGCGTGGCGTCCGACAACGACGCGATCCCGAAGTCGGTGAGCGCAAGACGCAGCGGCCGCGACGCGCGAACCAGCACGTTCTCGGGCTTGAGATCGCGATGCAGGATGCCGTGCGCGTGGATTCCGGCGAGGGCATCGGCGATCTCGCGCACCACGGCCTTGATATCGTCCTTCGGGAGCGGGCCGCCTTCCATGAGAGCTTCGAGCGTGCCGCCCGGGATGTACTCGAGGAGCTCGTACGCGCCGCCGTCGGAGACGCCATGGTCGAGCACGCGCACCACGGTATGGCCGACCGCTTGCGTGAGGATCGCGAGCAGGCGGAAGTCGGGCTGGATGCCTTTGCGATAGAGCTTCGCGACCGCCTTGTCGCCCGTTCGCTTGTCGACGACGAGAAGAATGTCGGCTTCGCTGCCCGTTGCGGGGAACGCTTCGACGACTCGAAAGCGCTCGCGCAGCGCAGGCGGAAGGGGACGCGCATCAACGGCCGGCGCTTCTTCTTCGCGCAGCGACCGGTTGCAATACACGCACTGCGCAGCGCCCGGCGGATTCAGCTGCGCGCAGTCGGCGTGCGGACAGACGATGCCGGCGGGTGCATCGTGCTCGGCGGGTGTCGCGGTGACCGGGGCCGCGGCCCGCCTGATCGAGAAGTCCACGCCCGCGAGCGACGCGCCGCAAGCGCAGCGCGTGCGCTCAGGCGGGTTCTCTGTTTCGCAGACGGGACAGACGCGGACGTACTCGGGCACCCGTCAACTTTACCTGCGCCACGACACGTCCGTAAGAGCGAGGCCTCGCTCGGCGCACAGCGCCTCCACCGCGGCCATGTCCCCGCGTCCCGGGATGCCGATCATCCACACACGCTTGCCGTCGACCGCGGCCTGCATGCGCTTGCCGTGCGCGTCCGCGCTCTCCTCGACGTGCACCGTGTAGCGCGCATGGCCGCGCGGCGTCAGCGGCACCAGCGGCTGGTTGCGCGAGCCTCGCCACACATGGCCCTGCGGAAGGTCGTTCACATAGGGCTCGGGGATGATCGCGTCGAGGCGCGCGAGAAGTTCGGCGTGGTCCTTCTCGAGCCTGCGCCGCGGCATGCCGCTGTAGCACAGGATGTCGAAGTCGAGCTTCGCGTCGCGCCGCCACGCAATCATGCCGTCGAGCAACGCGCGCAAGGCCCTCGGCTGCTCGAAGGGCTCCCCGCCGCTGATGGTCACGCCATCGAGCGCGTTGGCCGAGACCTTGCGACACCAGGCGAGGAGATCGCGCACGGGAATCGCCTTCGTCTTGTCGCGCGGCCACGTGTCCTGCGATACGCAGCCCGGGCAATGGATCGAGCAGCCCTGGACCCAGATGCCGATACGCCGGCCGGGTCCCAGTACGGTAACGGGCCAGTGCGCCTTGTTGAGCTCGAGCGTAGCGGCCATCCCCTCACCCGCCCTTCGGGCACCCTCTTCCCGCCAGCGGGGAGAGGGCAGAGGTGAGGGGTCGTGCCTTATTCACGACAAGCTGACCGTCATGATCCGGTTCTCGTCGCGCGCGAGCTTCGTCACGTTGACGCTTCCGCGGCCCGCGAGCGGAAACCGGAACAACGCGCGCGCAAGCGGATTCACGAACGCGCTCTCGAGCTGGTTGCCGATGCCGCGCCCTCCGTTGCTCAAGTCGGCCGTGCAAAGATCGCGCAGCTCCTCGCGAATGCCGGCATCGAGGACGAGGTCGATCTTATGCTCGGCGCGCACGCGATTGATCACGTTGCGCAGCATTCCGTCGAAGATCTGCGCGCCGATCTCCGGCGTTATGAAGCCGAAGACGATGATGTTGTCGCCGATGCGGTTCAGGATCTCCGGCCGCGAAAGCCGGAACTTGAAGTAGTCCTGGATCGCCGTGCGCACGCGGGTCTCGACGACCTCGTGCGGATCGGTGGACGACACCTGCTGCACGCGCCGGCCATGCTCGTCCTCGACCGTGATGCCGAGGTTCGACGTAAATACGAGGATCGACTCGGAGAAGTACGCCGTCTCGCCGCGGCCGTCGGTGAGACGGCCGTCCTCGAGGATCTGCAGGAACTTGTCGAGGATACGCGGATGCGCCTTCTCGATCTCGTCGAAGAGCACCACGGAAAACGGTTTCTCGCGCACGGCATTGGTGAGCTCGCCGCCCGCATCGTAGCCGATGTACCCCGGCGGCGCGCCGAGCAGGCGCGCGCCGGTGTGCTCCTCGGCGAACTCGCTCATGTCGAAGCGGATGTAGGAGCGCTCGTCGCCGAAGATGAGCTGTGTCAACGTCTTCGCGAGCTCGGTCTTGCCCACCCCGGTAGGCCCCGCGAAGAACAGCACGCCGCGCGGCCGGTTGCCAACGTTGCGCGCCTGCGCGCCGGTCAACCCCATCACCGAGCGCATGAGGATGTCGATGGTCTTCGTCACCGCGGGGCGCTGCCCGCGCACGCGTTCCTCGATCAGGGGAAGCGCATTCGCGATGCGCTCGCGCAGGTAGTCCTTCTTCCAGGGGTTCTCGGTGACCCCCACTTTGTAGCACTGCACGGCGTCGTCGACGTCGCGATAGCCGATGCCCTGCCGGTCGGCGAGCTGCGCAATGTCGGACAGCGCAACGAGCGGCAGGCCGTCGGTCATTTGCGCGAAGTCGCGCGCGAACTTGTCGTGCGTCTCGTCGTCGCCTTGCTCGTAGCCCGGGAACAGGTTGCCGATGTGCTTCGCGGCTTCGAAGCGCGTCTCGTAGTCCGGAAGTCCCAGCGTCAACACCGCCACGCGCGTGGAGTCGAGCGCCAGCCACGAGGGCAGGTCCTGGCCGCGGTTGACGAGCCACAGGATGGGGTTGAAGCGAGCCTTGCCGTTCGCGCTCGCGATATCGGCGCCCTTGGGCACGATCGGATGCGAGGTGAGCGAGATGCGCTCGGCGGCGACGCAGAAGC
>Ga0207701_10007566_pt1 | contig 10792 bp, 10 predicted proteins | sample KBSSwiSSwithPhiX_FD_184294 | JGI IMG/M metagenome (GOLD analysis project Ga0207701, IMG submission 184294) | Switchgrass rhizosphere bulk soil microbial communities from Kellogg Biological Station, Michigan, USA, with PhiX - S5 (SPAdes) (version 2) | ecosystem: Environmental > Terrestrial >...
CACACCCCCCGCTGCAGCGCACGTCCGGTCACGCCGAACCTCGCGGCATGCTCCATCATCTCCGGAAAGATCGTGACGACGTCGATCCGCATACTGTTCCCGACAACACCCCGGCTAGTAATCGGCCTCCCAATCCACGTCGATCCTGCGCGCCTCCATGTCGACCCGGTCGACGATCGCGGGCACGTACGGGATCAACCGCTCATCCTTATCATCCGCCGCCCCGGCAGGGGCAGCCACCCGCAGCAGCGGATGCGCGCCGTGCTGGACGACGCCTCGAACCTCACCCAACGGAACCCCGGCACGATTGACGACCGCGAGCCCCTTTAGATCTTCCCAATAGATCTCACCATGCACGGCCGGGAGCGCGGTGCGCGGTACGCCGATTTCGAATCCCTTCATCGCGAGAGCCGACTCGCGCGATTCCACTCCGGCCAGGGCGACGATCAGCGACCCCGAATGCAGCCGCCCTTCAACGTGCGAAAAACGCTTCCATGCCGTGCCCCGCTTCGGTCTCATCCACCACTCGGGGAAGTCGAGCAGCGTCTGCGGCGACTCGGAGAACGGCCTCACCTTCAGCCAGCCACGCACCCCGTAGGTCCCGGCGACCTCGCCCATGACGACGATCGAATCCGGGTCTTCCGTCATCCCCGAGAAAACGCTTGCGGCCTTTGGGCGCCGCAGAACCGCGATCAGGCGGCGGGTGCGGCCGGCGAGGCAGGGGCCGCTGGCGCCGCGGTCGCCGCGCTCTTCGACGAGCGCTTCACGAGGCCGGCAACGGTGTCCGACAGCCGGGCGCCGCGCTGTTGCCAGAAGCTGATACGGTCGACCGACAACCGGAGCGCCTCTTCGCCTTGCGCCGCGATCGGGTTGTAGAAACCGACGCGCTCGATGAAACGGCCGTCGCGGCGATTGCGCGAATCGGCGACCACAATGTTGAAGAACGGTCGCTTTTTGGCGCCGCCCCGGGCTAATCTGATGACTACCATGGACTATTCTCTTTGTCGGCTGAAAACGATGGAAAGCTTTTGATTATACGGCGAATCGGCGCCGTTCGGCAAGCGACGCGGCGCGGTGGCCGGGATCCGTCGCTCGCACCGCGGCAGTTATAGGCGCGGCGCGAGTGTCGGCGGGCGCGGCGAGGGTTGGCGTGGGCAGCCCTCGGCACGTACGCGCGAACCGTCTCAATGCGCGCGCGGCAGGAAACCCTTCATTCCGCGCAGCATCTTCTGCATTCCGCCCTTGGCCATCATTTTCATCATTTTCTGAGCCTGCTCGAACTGGCTCAGCAGCTGATTCACCTCCTGCACCGAAACGCCGGCGCCGGTCGCGATCCGCCGCTTGCGCGACGCCTTCAGAATCTCCGGCTTCGCACGTTCCCCCGGCGTCATCGAGTTGATGATGCCTTCGACGCGCGCGATCTTGCGGTCGTCGATCTGCGTCCCCTGCGCCGCGCGGGCAAGCTCCGCCGGCAGCTTGTCGAGCATCGCCGAGAGACCACCCATCTTGCGCATCTGGCCGATCTGCGCCTTGTAATCGTCGAGATCGAAGCCCTTGCCGGATTTGACCTTGCGGGCGAGCTTGCTGGCCTCGGCGACGTCGATCGTCTTCTGCGCGCCCTCGATGAGCGACAGCACGTCGCCCATCCCCAGGATTCGCGAGGCCATCCGCTCCGGGTGAAACAGCTCGAGACCGTCGATCTTCTCGGACACGCCGGCGAACTTGATCGGCGCGCCTGTGACGTGGCGCACGGACAGCGCGGCGCCGCCGCGCGCATCGCCGTCGAGCTTCGTGAGAATGACGCCGGTGAGCGGCAGCGCGTCGCGGAACGCTCGCGCCGTGTTGACAGCGTCCTGGCCCTGCATCGCGTCGACGACAAAGAGCGTTTCGACCGGCTTCACCGCCGCATGCAGATTGCGGATCTCCTGCATCATCGCTTCGTCGATCGCGAGGCGCCCGGCGGTGTCGACGATCAGCACGTCGTGATAATGACGCTTTGCCCAGTCGAGCGCGCCGCGGGCGATCGCTTCGGGCGCTTCCCCAGTGGTCGACGGAAAGACATCGACGCCTACCTGCTTGCCCAGCACTGCGAGTTGCTCGATGGCGGCGGGACGGTAGACGTCCGCCGAAACGAGCAGCACTTTCTTCTTCTGCCCGCGAAGGACGTTCGCGAGCTTAGCGGCCGTCGTCGTCTTGCCTGCGCCCTGCAGACCAGCAAGCAGGATGACAGCCGGCGGCTGCACCGCGAAATCGAGAGGCGCCGCGGTCGTACCCATGAGCGAGGCGAGCTCTCGGTGCACGACACCGATCAGCGCCTGGCCCGGCGTGAGCGAGCCGATCACTTCCGCGCCGACCGCCTTGTCCTTCACCGCCGCGACGAAGTCCTTGACCACCGGCAGCGCGACGTCCGCTTCGAGCAGGGCGAGGCGCACCTCGCGCAGCGCATCCTGGATGTTGTCGTCGGTCAGTCGCGCTTCGCCGCGCAGCCGCTTGACGACTTGCGAGAGCCGCTCGGAGAGATTGTCGAACATGGGAGCGCGAAAGGTGTCGGGACGGGTTGGCGTAAGATTGAAGACGCGCGCGGGAGGCAACCGCGCGCCAATTCCGATGATTTTACTTCACGTGATGGTCGTGGCCTTGTACGGGCTCACCGCCTACGCATTGTGGCCAGCCACCGCGGGACATGGAGCCTCGGGCCGTCCGGCCGACCGCATTCCTGCGGGCGTCGTCGCCTGGCTCGTGCCGATGGCCCTTCTGTTGCACGCCTTCATCGGATGGCACGATGTCGCCACGCCGGAAGGCCTCGATCTCTCGTTCGTCAACGCCGTGTCGGTCGTCGCGGGCCTGGTCGCCGCCGTCGCCTGGGTCTCGGGACTCCTGGCGACGTTGCCTGCCGTCGGCACCGTCGTGCTGCCCGTGGCGGCCGTCGCTTCGCTGCTGCCGGCGCTCATCGTCAACGTGCACCGGTTCAACTATAGCGGCGATACGCTCGCGGCGGTGCACGTCGCGATCGCGCTCGGCGCGTACGCGATGTTCCTCGTTGCCGCCTTGCAGGCGCTCGTGCTCATGGGGCTCGAAAAGCGATTGCGCCGACGAATGCTCGAGCCGGAAACGACGGCCGTCCCGCCGCTGTTGACCCTCGAGCGATTCCTGTTCCGGCTGATCGCCGTCGGCTTCCTCCTGCTCACGCTGACGCTCGCGAGCGGGATGCTCTTCACGGAGCAGCTCTTCGGCAAGCCGCTCGTGTTCAATCACAAAAGCGTGTTCTCGGTGCTCGGCTGGTTCACGTTCGGCGCGCTCCTGATCGGCCGTTGGCGCTACGGCTGGCGCGGCCGCGTGGCGCTGCGCTGGATCATCGCCGGCACCGTGCTCCTGTTCCTCGCCTACCTCGGCAGCAAGTTCGTGCTCGAGGTTCTGCTCGGCCGCTGATGGACGACATCGCCCTGGATAAGCTCGGGGTCGCGCTCGCAGTTTTGCTCGCGATTGCCGGCTTCTTCTCGATAGCGGAGACAGCGATGATGGCGGTCAACCGCTATCGGCTGCGTCACCGCGCGCAACGCGGCGAGCGAGGCGCACGGCTAGCGATGACGCTGCTCGACAAGACGGACACGCTGCTCGGCGTGATCCTTCTCGGCAATACGCTGGTGGCCGCCGGCGCCGCGACCCTGACAGCGGTGATCACGAAGCGCCTGTTCGGCGAAGGCGAGCTCGCGCTGGCGGCCGGAACCGTGGCGATCTCGTTCGCACTGCTCGTGTTTTCGGAAATTACGCCGAAGGTCATCGGCGCCATGCACGCCGACCGCATCGCGCCACTGGTGAGCTACATTCTTGCGCCGATGCTGAAGGCGGCGACACCGGTCGTCTGGTTCGTGAATCTGTTCGTGCAGGCGCTGCTCAAGCTCTTGCGGATCCGGCAAACGAACGAGGCGGGCTCGAAACTCACGCAGGAGGAGCTGCGCTCGCTGGTGCTGGAAGGCCAGTATTTCCGCGGCAAGCACCGCGCGCTGCTCGCCAATCTGCTCGACCTCGAGGCGGTGACCGTCGACGACGTGATGACGCCGCGCAACCAGATCCACGCGCTCGATCTCAGCGCGAAGGCGGCGGTCGTGACCGAGCAGCTGGCGACGTCGTATCACACCCGGCTGCCCGCGTACGAAGGGACCCTCGACGACATCGTTGGCGTGATCCACTTGCGGCAGGTCGTCCACCTGCAGCGCGACGGTGAAGTGGACGCCGACGAGCTGCGGACGATCCTGCGACCGGCGTACTTCATTCCTGCGGGCACGCCGCTGCTCGTGCAACTGCAGCAGTTCCAGAACGACCGCGAGCGACTGGGTCTCGTCGTCGACGAATACGGCGAATTGGAAGGCCTCGTGACGATCGAGGACATCATCGAGGAGATCATCGGCGACTTCACGACGCAGGCACCCGACGGCGCGGACAGCTGGCAGCGTGCGGAGGACGGAACGTTCGTGATTGACGGGCTCGCTCCGCTGCGCACGCTCAATCGCAAGCTGGGCACGCGCTTTCCCGTCGATGGACCCAAGACGCTCAACGGCCTCATCCTGGCGCAAGTGGGGGATATCCCCGAGGTTGGAACCCGCGTGCACGTTGCGGGCGAGACGCTCGAAGTGCTGCAGACGCAGGACCGTGGGGTCAAAGTCGTCCGCCTCCTCGCCCCGGTCGGTCGGGAGGCCGACTCGTCTTTACAAAGCGCGGACGGGCAGGCATCATCGGCCGGGTAAGTTTTATGCGTCTGGAATAATGCCGCCGGCGGCAGCTTGTAGCCGACACGGCACGGGAATTGCTTACCGCACGTGGTGTTGCCAATCCGCCGCCACGCACGTGCCGCCAAAGTCCCGTTCGATCGCTTACTCGATCCCTTCGTTGCCCTCGGCAGCCCTCAGTTTGCTAACCTTGCCTAGCTAATGGCCACGCACGCCGCATCGACACGCAATCTGAGCGGTCTCGCACGCGCGCTGGCGCAGCACGGGCTCATGACGGAGTTCGAGGCCGAAGCGCTGCAAACGCAGGCGGCGCAGGCCGGCGCGACGTTTGTAGACCACGTCATTGCCAACAAGAAGATTTCGGCGAACCAGCTCGCCGTGTTCGCGTCGCGGGCGTTCGGCGTGCCGTTATTCGATCTTTCGGGCTTCGACATCGATCAGCTCCCGAAAGACCTGATCGACCTCAAGATTGCCCAGGCGCGGCACGTTCTGCCGCTGCACAAGCGCGGCAATCGTCTCTATGTCGCGACCTCCGACCCCGCCAACGCCCAGGGGCTGGAAGAGATCCGTTTCAAGACGAATCTCGTCATCGAGCCGGTCGTCGTCGAAAGCGACAAGCTCGCTCAATCGATCCACAAGCTCGTCGAGGCCTCCGGGGCGCTGCTCAAGGAAGTGAGTTCCTCGATGGAGGACCTGGAGGTCGACCTCCAGGAAGCGGACTCCGGGACACCCGCCGGGAGCGGGGAAGAGGAAAGCTCCGAGGTCGAGGATGCGCCGGTCGTCAAATACCTGCAGAAGATCCTGATCGACGCCATCGCCGCCGGCGTGTCCGACATCCACTTCGAGCCGTACGAGAAGTTCTATCGCGTCCGCTACCGGCTGGACGGCGTGCTGATGGAGATCGCGCAGCCGCCGCTCATCATCAAGGACAAGCTCGCCTCGCGGATCAAGGTCATCTCCAAGCTCGACATCTCGGAAAAGCGCGTGCCGCAGGACGGCCGGATGAAGATCGTCCTTTCGAAGTCGAAGGCGATCGACTTCCGCGTGAGCACCTTGCCGACGCTCTTCGGCGAAAAGATAGTGATGCGTATCCTCGACTCGTCGGGCATCAAGCTCGGCATCGAGGCACTCGGCTACGAGCCCGACCAGCAGAAGGCGCTGCTCGAGGCGATCGGGCGTCCGTACGGGATGCTCCTCGTCACGGGCCCGACGGGAAGCGGCAAGACCGTCTCGCTCTACACCTGTCTCAACATCCTGAACCAGCCCGGCGTCAACATCTCGACGGCGGAGGATCCGGCGGAAATCCAGCTCCCCGGCGCCAACCAGGTCAACATGAACGAGAAGGCCGGGCTCACGTTCGCCGTCGCACTGCGCGCCTTCCTGCGGCAGGACCCGGACATCATCATGGTCGGCGAAATTCGCGACCTCGAGACCGCCGACATCGCGATCAAGGCGGCGCAGACGGGCCACCTCGTGCTGTCGACGCTGCACACCAACGACGCGCCGACGACCCTGCTGCGTCTTCTGAACATGGGCGTCGCGCCGTTCAACATCGCGTCGTCCGTCATCCTGATCACCGCGCAGCGGCTCGGCCGCAAGCTCTGCACCCAGTGCAAGAAGCCCAAGGACATTCCGCCCGAAGCGCTAGTGCGCGCCGGATTCGCGGAAGAGGAGCTGGATGAGTCTTGGCAGCCGTTCGGCCCCGTGGGTTGCGATCACTGCAAAGGCACGGGCTACAAGGGACGGATCGGCGTCTACCAGGTCATGCCTATCAGCGACGACATGCGTCTCTTGATCATGCGCAACGGCAATGCATACGACATCGCCGAGCAGGCGAAGAAGGAAGGCGTGCGCGATCTGCGGCAATCGGGCCTGCTCAAAGTCAAGCAGGGCATCATGTCGCTCGAGGAAGTCGAAGCCATCACCAACGAGTGACGGCATCAGCAGGCAACTGAGGGGTAATCGATGGCCACAGCAATCACCACCGCCCAACGCAGGGACGTCAAGGAATTCACGTTCGTCTGGGAAGGCGTCGACCGCAACAACCGTCAAGTGCGCGGCGAGACGCGCGCGGCGTCCGAGACGGTCGTCACGACCAACCTTCGCCGCCAGGGTATCCGCGTCACGAAGGTCAAGAAACAGTCGTTCCGCGGCGGGCGGCGCGTCGGCGAGAAGGACGTCACGTTCTTCACCCGCCAGCTCGCGACGATGCTCCGCGCGGGCGTGCCGCTGCTGCAGGCGTTCGACATCGTCGCCCGCGGCCACGGCAACGCCCGGTTCTCGCGGCTCATGCTCGACATCAAGGGGCGCATCGAGGCGGGCTCCAGCCTGTCGCAGGCGTTCCGCGAGCACCCCATCCAGTTCGACCCGCTCTATTGCAACCTCGTGAGCGCGGGCGAAACCTCGGGCACTCTGGACGCGATCCTCGACCGGCTCGCGACCTACAAGGAGAAGATCCTCGCCATCAAGGGCAAGATCAAGTCCGCCCTCTTCTACCCGACGTCGGTCATCGTCGTCGCGATCGTCGTCGTATGGGTGATCATGGTCTGGGTGATCCCGGCGTTCAAGCAGGTGTTCACGAGCTTCGGCGCCGACCTGCCCGCTCCGACGCTCATCGTGATGGGCATCTCCGATTTCTTCGTCACGTGGTGGTGGCTGATGGTCATGATCGTCGTGGGATCGGTCATGAGCTTCTTCGTCATGCTGCGACGATCGACAGCGTTCCGCTACACCGTCGACCGGATCGGGCTAAAGATTCCAATCATCGGCCAAATCCTCGAAAAAGCCACGATCGCGCGCTGGACCCGCACGCTCGCGACGATGTTCGCCGCCGGGGTTCCCCTCGTCGAGTCGCTCGATGCTGTCGCGGGTGCAGCGGGCAACTCCGTTTTCGCGGCCGGCACGAAGCGCATCCAGACCGAGGTCAGCACGGGCGCGAGCCTCACCAACTCGATGATGAACACCAAGCTCTTCCCGTCGATGGTGATCCAGATGACGCAGATCGGCGAGGAGTCGGGCTCGCTCGACAACATGCTGTCGAAGATCGCCGAGTTCTACGAGCGTGAAGTGGACGACGCGGTGGCGGCGCTCTCGAGCCTGCTCGAGCCGATCATCATCGTGTTCCTCGGGGTCGTCATCGGCGGCCTCGTCGTGTCCATGTACCTGCCGATCTTCAAGCTCGGCTCGGTCGTCTGACCGCGCTCGCGATGGACCCGGTCGTGGCGACAGTGATTGCCGCCGTGGCCGGGCTGTGCGTCGGCAGCTTCCTGAACGTCGTGATCCACCGGCTGCCGAAGATGCTGGAGCGCGGGTGGGAAGCCCAGTGCGCCGAGCTTCGCGGCGAGACGGTGCCGCCGGCCGATGCCTACAATCTCGTCGTGCCGCGCTCGGCTTGCCCGAAGTGCGGCGCGCCGATCACCGCGTTGCAGAACATCCCCGTCGTGTCGTGGATCGCGCTCGGCGGCAAATGCGCGGGCTGCAAGACGCCGATCTCCGGTCGCTACCCGACGGTCGAGATCCTGGGCGGACTGGTGGCTGCAGCCGCCATCTGGCGGTTCGGGGCAACGGTGCAGGGCTTCGCCGCGTGCGGGCTGCTGTGGTCGCTCCTCGCGCTCACGATGATCGATTTCGACACGCAACTCCTGCCCGACGGCATCACGCTCCCGCTCCTGTGGGGCGGGCTCATCGCCAATCTGTGGGGCACGTTCGCACCGCTTCATGACGCCGTCATCGGCGCCATCGCCGGGTATCTGTCGCTGTGGTCGATCTACTGGCTCTTCAAGCTGATCCGCGGCAAGGAGGGCATGGGGTACGGCGACTTCAAGCTGCTGGCGGCGCTCGGCGCCTGGCTCGGCTGGCAGTTGCTGCCGGTCATCGTGCTCCTGTCGTCGGTCGTCGGGGCGTTCATCGGCATCACGCTCATCGTGTTCAAAGGCCGCGACCATTCCGTTCCGCTCGCGTTCGGCCCGTATCTGGCAATCGCCGGCGCCATCGCGCTGTTCTTCGGTCAGACGCTCATGAGGACCTACTATCCGTGAGCGGCGACCGGAACTGATGAGCGCGTGGCACCCGCGGATCGCCGTTCGCCAATGCCGTCACGGCCGCTGGTGATCGGCCTCACGGGAGGCATCGGCAGCGGCAAGTCCGCCGTCGCCGATGCATTTGCGGCAATGGGCGTTCCCGTCACGGACACCGATGCTCTCGCGCATGCGCTGACCGCGCCCGGGGCGCGCGGACACCAGGCGGTGCTCGAAACGTTCGGGGCATCGTTCCGGCGCCCCGACGGGACGATCGACCGCGCCGAGCTGCGGCGACACGTGTTCTCCGATGCCGCCGCCCGGACACGGCTCGAATCGATTCTCCATCCGCTGATCCGCGCCGCCGCGCAACGGGAGATCGACGAGTGGACCGCCCCCTACGGGCTCCTCGTGGTCCCGCTGCTCCTCGAGCGCACGGGTGGCACGCGAGTCGACAGGGTGCTCGTCGTCGACTGCCCCGAAGAGGAGCAGGTCCGGCGCGTCGCGGCGCGAAGCGGCCTTGCGCCCGCGGAGGTGCGCGCCATCATGGCCGCGCAGCTGAGTCGCGCCGACAGGCTCGCGCGGGCGGACGACGTTCTCGACAACGCAGGTGCGCAGGACGCCATCGGGCCCCAGGTCGTCGCGCTCGATCGCCGCTACCGGGAGTTGTCGCAACTGAAATCTGAATCGAGCACGGAGCAGCCGGCCGGCGCTTCGGTCGCAGCGCGCGGCGGCGACGACGGCAGCAGCGCGCGCCGAAGCTAAATCGCGCGCAATTGCCTCGCGAGTTGAGGCAGAATGCCGCATCGATCGCGTTGCGTCCATAGTGTGAACAGGCCCTAAGCGCCGTCCGCCTTCCGTGATCCGCTACGAGCATCCGCTGAACGAGCGCATCCGCACGCTGATGCGGCTCGAGGATCTCTTTCAACGCGCGCAGTTCTTCCTCGCGCAGCCCGGTGCGCCGGCGCATCACGCGGCGCTCACCGTGTTGTTCGAGATCACCGACGTCGCCGCACGCGCGGATCTCAAGACCGACCTGTTGCAGGAGCTCGAGCGGCAGAAGCAGCTGCTGGGACCGCTGCGCTCGAATCCCGCGATCGAGACGCGGGTGCTGGACACGCTGCTCTCCGACATCGACCGCGCGAGCGCGGCGCTGCTCGCGCAAACGGGCAAAGCCGGCGTTCATCTGCGCGACAACGAGTGGCTGATGACGATCAAGCAGCGCACTGCGATCCCCGGGGGCGTCTGCGAATTCGATTTGCCCGGCTACCATTACTGGCTGCACGGCGAGCCCGCAGCGCGTCAGAACGACTTGAAGGGATGGATCGAGCCGTTCCAGCCTATTTACGGCGGCCTCGCGATCATCCTGCGGCTCCTGCGCGACAACGGCCGGGCCACGCGTCAGACCGCGTATCGAGGCGTCTTCCAGCTGATGCTGACGACTTCGAAGGTCGCGCAATTGCTGCGGCTGACAGTCCCGATGGATCTACCCTGCGTGCCGGAGATCAGCGCGAACAAGTACGCGCTCAACATCCGGTTCATCGGCGTCACCGGGATGGACCGCGGCACCGTCTACGATCACGACGTCGATTTCGAGCTTGCGTTTTGCAATCTGTGACGCGCCGAACCTGCCGGGCCAGTGGCGGAGTTGCAACCGACTGCTCTAGCAGCCCGGGGGTGCCGGGCCGACGCGGCCCAACGTTACGGTTCCCGACCGGCCAATGCTGCTGCCACCGGTGAAGTTGTAGCTGAACGTCGCGGCCGAACAACTCAGGAATCTCATCGTTCCGGTCCCCACCGCCAGGTTGCCTTGGCCCGCAGACGGAGGTGCGTCGAACGTCCCGCCGGTGGTTTCGTAGATCATCACCGGAATCGTCCGCAATCCCGGCGTGAAGGCGCCTTGCGCCGTATACCAGCGCTGTCCCGCGGGCCCGAATGCGGCGCCGTTCGGCGCATAGGTGAACCAGGACAAAAGGAATGCGCCGATGCTCGGGGCTACCTCGGCCATGAACCCCTGGCCCGACGTCGCAATGCCGGCGTACCAACTAC
>Ga0207701_10007568_pt1 | contig 10791 bp, 8 predicted proteins | sample KBSSwiSSwithPhiX_FD_184294 | JGI IMG/M metagenome (GOLD analysis project Ga0207701, IMG submission 184294) | Switchgrass rhizosphere bulk soil microbial communities from Kellogg Biological Station, Michigan, USA, with PhiX - S5 (SPAdes) (version 2) | ecosystem: Environmental > Terrestrial > Soil...
CCGGCGTCGAGCCCGGGATTCGCGGCGGCGTACGTCGCGGGCTTTGAAGTGATGGCGAAGTTCGCCCGCGCGATGGCGCTCGACCACTACAGCAAGGGATGGCATTCGACGTCCGCGCTGGGCGTGCTTGGCGTCACCGTCGCGTGCTGCGTCCTGCTCGATGCGGAAGAGGCCGCCATTGTCGATGCGCTCGGCCTCGCCGTTGCCCAAGCCGCGGGCACGCGCGAGAACTTCGGCGCGATGGCCAAGTCGTTCCAGACGGGTGTGTGCGCCGCGGCGGCCGTTCGCGCCGCGCTCCTCGCCAACGACGGATTCACGTCCTCGCCCTCGGCGATCGACGGCCGCTACGGCTACATGCACCTTTATGCCAACGACGAAGACTTGCATGCGACGCTGGCGACGCTCGGCGAAGTACCGCTCGAGATCGACGCGATGGGCATCGACCAGAAGAAATATCCGTGCTGCTATGGCGTGCATCGCGCCATCGACGCGACGCTCGCATTGTGCCGCGAGCATTCGCTTGGCTACGACGACCCCGCAAGCATCGAAGTACTGACCAGCGCCCGCGGCCGGGAGGCGCTGATAGCTCATTTGCCACGCGATCCCATGCAGGCCAAGTTCAGCATGGAATACGCGCTGGCCTCGGCGATCGTCGACCGCCAAGTGTCGATGGCCACCTTCACGGAAGCGTCGTTCGAACGCGACGACGTGCGCGCGCTCATGCGCAAGGTCACGCTCGAGGAATCCGCCGGCGCGGTGCTCCCGCGCTGGAGCGAAGTGACGATCGTCACCCGTGATGGCGCGCGTCGCAGCAAGCGGGTTGAAGTGGCGCACGGCGATGCGCCCGATCCCATGACCGACGTCGAGCTCGCGGCGAAAGCGCGCGATTGCTTTGCGGCAGCAGGTTACGGCGGCGAGGGCGTGATCGCGCGCGTTCTCGACACAGGGCTCACCGACGAGGCGCGAGTTGCCGCATGCCTCGTTTCATTGGATAGAGTGAAACAATGAAAATCTGGCATCAAAGCTTCACCACGCTCGCGCGCGTGCCCGAGTACAACGAGCAGCTGCGCGCGCACATTCGCAGGATCGTGCGGCCCGACACCGAGGTCGTCGTGCACGGCACGCACGCCGGCACGCACGGCCACCGCAAGGGCGACGGCCCGAGTACCGACGTGGGCTTCGCCTACTTCCAGGCGTTGCACTCGCACCAGTTCGCGTACGCCGCGATCCTTGCGGAGGAGCAGGGCTACGACGCGTTTGCGCTCGCGACGCTTCCGGAGCCCGGATTGCGTGAAATCAAGAGCCTCGTCTCGATCCCGGTGGTGGGTTACGGCGAGTGCGCGATGACCCTCGCGGGCCACCTGGGACAGAAGTTCGGCGTGCTGCTCTTCATCAAGGAAATGATCCCGATGATCGAGAGCAACATCGATCGCATGGGCATCTCGTCGCGCTGCGCCGGTATCCGCTACGTCGGGTTCCCTTCGTCGGCGGTGTTGCCCACGAAGGAAGCGCCGTCGGCGATCCTCGACATCTTCCACGAGAACGCGCGCGCGCTGATTGCCGAGGGTGCGGACGTCATCATCCCCGGCGAGGCCCCGATGAGCCTGATGCTGCAACGCGCGGGCATCACGCGCATCGACGACGTCCCCGTCATCGAGGGCGTGGCCGCGACGCTCAAGACCGCGGAAATGCTGGTCGACGTGAAGCGCCAGCTCGGCATATCGCGTTGCACGCGCGGCTACTACCAGGCGATGCCGCCGCGCGAGCGCGTGAAAGAGCTCGCGGACCTGTACGGCGTGTCCAGGCTGTTCTCGAGCGCCGAGTAGACGATGTATCCAATTCGCCTCGTGATTCTCGCCGTGTGCGCGCTGGCTGCCGGCGCCGCACACGCCGACTATCCGGACCGCCCAGTCAAGATCGTCGTCCCATACAGTCCCGGCGGTCCCGCCGATCTTCTTGGCCGGTACGTCGCGCAGAAGCTGTCAGCGTCGCTCGGCCAGCCGTTCGTCGTCGAGAACAAGCCCGGCGCGGGACTCGTGATCGGAGCCGAGTACGTCGCCAAGTCCGCGCCAGACGGCTACACGCTCTTCGTTGCCGCCTCGTCGATGCTCATCGACTCGGGCTCGCGCCAGCGCACGCCCGCCGACAACCTCAAGGACTTCGCGCCGATCTCGCTCGTCGGAAGCTTTCCGCTCGTGCTCGTCGCCAACCCGTCGCTGCCCGTGCACAACGTGCGCGAGACGATCGATTACGTGAAAAAGCGCCCGGGCGACGTGTACTACGGCTCGTCGGGGAACGGCAGCCTCACGCACCTCGCAGGCGAGCTCTTCGGCGAAATGACGGGCTTGAAGATGGTGCACGTGCCTTATCGCGGCATCAACGAGGCGCTCACGGATATCCTCGCCAATCGCGTGCAATTCGCGTTTGCCGGCGCGCCGATCGCGCTGCCGCAGGCAAAGGCAGGGAAGGTGCGCGCGCTGGCCGTGACCAGCTCGACGCGCACCGCAAGCGCGCCGGAGTTGCCGACGATCGCCGAAGACGGGCTCCCCGGTTACGACGTGACGCCTTGGTATGGCATCGTCGCGCCGGCGGCTACGCCGGCGCCGGTCATCGACAAGCTCCATCGCGAGATTGCGAAAATCATGCAAGACGCCGACGTCAAAGAGCGCTGGACGGCATGGGGCGCCGACCCGACGTACAGCAAGTCGCCACAGGACTTCTCTGCGTTGATGCGGGCCGAAGCGGCGAAGTGGACGAAGCTCGTGGGCGAAGGCAAGATCAAGCTCGAATAACGGAGGAAGGAAGATGAAGATGACAAGCATGGCGCGCGGCATGTGCGCGCTCGTGGGCCTCGCGTTGGCGATGAACGCGTGGCCGCAGCAGTTCCCGACGAAGCCCATCAAGATGATCGTGGGCTTCGCGCCGGGCGGATCGACGGACATCCTCGCGCGCATCGTCGCCGCGGGCATGTCCACGCAGCTCGGTCAGCAGGTGATCGTCGAGAACAAGCCCGGCGCCTCCGCAGCGATCGCGACCGATCTCGTGGCCAAGGCGCCGCCGGATGGCTACACGGTCTGCTTCTGCACCCTGGGCGCGCTCGTGATCCTGCCGATGATCGAGAAGCTCACATACAAGCCGGAGAAGGATCTCATTCCCGTCACCCACGTCGCCAACCAGCCGTTCGTGGTCGTGGTGCGAAGCTCGCTCGGAGTCAATTCGCTGAAGGAGCTCGTGGCGCTCGCGAAGGCCAGCCCCGGCAAGATCACGTTCGGCTCGCCGGGTACGGCCACACCGAGCCATCTCACGGGAGAGCTCCTTGCGGTCGCGACCGGCACCAAGCTCACGCACGTGCCCTACAAGGGCGATGCGCCGGCGATCCAGGATCTTCTCGGCGGGTCGATCGACGCGATGATGCTGTCCGCGATCGGCGTGAAACCGCTCGTCGACTCCGGCAGGGTGAAGGCGATCGCGGTGTCGAGCCTCACGCGCCTCAACGCGATGCCCGACCTGCCGACCATCGCGGAAAGCGGTTATCCGGGATTCCAGACCAACAACCTGCAGGCGATCTTCGTCCCCACGGGAACGCCGCCCGACATCGTGACCAAGCTCAATGCGGCCGCGGTTGCCGCGCTGAAGACGCCGGAGGCGGTCGAGAAGATTGCCGGCCAGGGCCTCATCATCGTGGCCGACACGCCGGCGTCGCTCGGCAGGACGATGCAGGAGGAGACGGTGCGCTGGGGCAACGTCGTGAAGCAACTCAATCTCAAGAATGAGTAACGCAACCTCGCTGCGCGCGCAGGACCTCGACCCGGAGGCCTGCTACAAGCTCATGAGCGGGCTCGTCGTGCCGCGCCCGATCGCGTGGATCAGCACGCACGGCGTCGACGGGCTCGTCAACCTCGCGCCGTTCAGCTGCTACACGTTCGTGTGCAGCAAGCCGCCGATGGTGGGCGTCAACATCGGGCGCCGTGACGGCGAACTCAAGGACACGGCGCGCAACATCCGCGATACGCAGGAATTCGTCGTGAACATTGGCGGCGAGTCGATGCTCGACGCGATGCACCAGAGCGCAGACGAGTACGCGGCCGGGGAGAGCGAGACGCACGTCCTCGGCCTGGCATCCGTTGCGAGCGATATCGTCGGCACTCCGCGGTTGCGCGACGTGCCGGCCAGCATGGAGTGCCGCCTGCACAGCGTGCAGGAATTCGGGGACACGCGCGCGCAATTCATCGTTGGCGAGGTCGTCGCGTTCCACTTTGGCGAAGGCGTGTGCGTCAACGGGAAGGTCGATCTCGCGAAGCTCAATCCCGTCGGGCGCATCGGCGGCTTGCAGTACTGCAAGATCGGGCCGCTGGTCACGATGCCGCCGATCCGGCGCGCGGCGCAAAAGGTCCGATAATGGCGGCATGAACCGCATGTATTGCTGGCGCCGCGCCGCGCTTATTGCATTGGCCGCGGCGCTCGGACCGTCGCTGACGCACGCGGTCGACCCCCTGTCTTCGCGGCCCATCCGGATGATCGTTCCGTTCCCACCCGGCGGGTCGACCGACATCCTCGGACGCGCGATCGCCGCGAAGCTCCAGGAGTCGCTCGGCCAGCCCGTCGTCGTCGAGAACAAGCCGGGCGCGGGTGGATCGATCGGCGCGACCGAGGCCGCACGATCCGCCGGGGACGGCCATACGCTGCTCATGGGACACATCGGCACGCTCGCGATCAACCCCTCGCTCTACCCGAATCTTCCTTACGATCCGCGCAAGAGCTTCGCGCCGGTCGCGCTCGTTGCGCGCGTGCCGAACGTGCTCGTCGTGAATCCGCAGGTGCCTGTGAAAGACGTGGCCGAGCTGATCGCGCTCGCCAAGGCGAAGCCCGGGCAGCTTCGCTATGCATCGGGCGGCAACGGCAGCGCTGCGCACCTTGCGATGGAGTACTTCAAGCTGCGCGCGGGCGTCGACATCATGCACATCCCATACAAGGGAACGGCGCCCGCGGTCACCGACGTGCTCGGCGGGCAGGTCGAGATCACGATGACGGGCGTGCCCGCGGTCGCGGCGCAAGTGAAAGCGGGCAAGCTGCGCGCGCTTGGCGTATCGGGCGCCGGCCCTGTCGCCACACTACCCGGCGTTCCCGCCATTGCCGCTACGATCCGGGATTTCGAGGCGATCCAATGGTACGGCGTCGTTGTGCCAGCCGGGACACCCGCGCGGATCGTCGAGCGTCTCAATGCCGAGATCAATCGCGCGCTCGCAAGTCCCGAGCTGCGCGCGCGGCTCGAGACGGAGGGAGCGGAAGCGGCGCCGGGCACGCCTGCCGCGTTCGGCTCGTTGATCGACGCCGAGATTGCGCGCTGGAAGCCCGTCGTCGAGCGCGCCAATATGCGGCCGGAGTGAGGTAAGCATGCAAGACATCGGCAACCTACACATCGCACTCGTCGGCTACGGTGAAGTCGGCGGCATCTTCGGCGCGGCGCTCGCAAACGCCGGCGTCGCGCGCGTGTCGGCGTTCGACATCCTGGCAAGCGACGCCGCGTGGCTCGCGCAGGCCCGTTCGCGCAGCGACGGCGTGCTCGTCGCAACGTCGAACGAAGAGGCGATCGCCGACGCGGACCTCGTGATCTCCGCGGTCACGGCCGCGCAGACGTCGACGGCCGCGGCGCAGATCGCGCGCGCGGTGCGCAAGGGTGCGTTCGTGCTCGACGTCAACTCCGCGTCGCCGCGCACGAAGAACGCTTGCGCGGAGTTGGTCGATCGCGCCGGCGGGCGTTACGTCGAGTCGGCGGTGATGAGCTCGGTGCCGCCGCACGGCATTCGCGTGCCCATGCTGCTCGGCGGGGCGCATGCCGAAGCGCTGCAGCCAACGCTCTCGGCGCTCGGCTTCGACGCGCAGGTCGGCTCGTCCTCGCTCGGCGTCGTCTCCGCCGTCAAACTGTGCCGCAGCATCGTGATCAAGGGCATGGAGGCGCTCTTCATCGAAAGCATGCTCGCGGCCCGGCATTACGGCGTCGAGGACGAAGTCCTCGCATCGCTCGCCGAGACGTTTCCGAATCTCGATTGGGAGAAGCAAGCCACGTGGTTCTGGCGCCGTGTCGTGCAGCATGGAAAGCGGCGCGCTGAAGAAATGCGCGAGGCCGCGGTGACGGTCAACGACGCAGGCGTGGAGCCGCGGATGGCGAGTGCAGCCGCGGAAGTTCAGGCGTGGGTCGCAGCGCTTCGCGCAGCCGGTGTCTTCGAGGGCGCGATCAAAGACAGGGGATTTCGCGAGCTTTCCGATCGGGTGCGAGGCCGCGTCAGGGACCAGCGGACTGTCTGACCAGGAACAGGCGCCCGGCAAGTACGATCGACGTCGCTCGCGCCGGCCCGGTATTTGCGCTGATCCCAAGCTGCACGCTGGTCGTGCCGCTGCCGCTCGGGGTGATCGCGCCCACCGTCACCCACGGCTGGAATGACGTCGCGGTCACCGGGCATCCGTTGGGTGTGGTGACTACGATGGCAGTGGATCCGCCGGCCTTGGAGAAGTTCTCGACGGCGGTGGGCGCCAAAGCATAGGTGCAGTTCGAGGCAGTCGGCGTGTCGCTGCCCGCTACCCCCGAGGCATATTCGCGCGCCCCGTTGTGGGCAAAGACGCGATAGTGGTAGGCGGTGCCGTTGACCAAACCGAGGTCCGCGTAGCTGGTCGCGCTGCCCGCGTAAACCACCGTGCTGTTGCCCAACACCTGACCCGCCGAATAGCTCACGCCGGTCACCGGCACGTCGGTCACTGCCGTCCCTGGCCGGCGAAGGATCACCAAGCCTGCGAAGTTGCTCGCGGGATTGTTCCAGCTCAGAGTGAGCCGGTTGCTTGTGCCTGGGTTGCTGACCACGAAACTGCCGACGTTCGAAGGCGGACCGCACGCGAGGCTAACAAGGGCGATGGTGTCCACGGACCAGCCCGAACCGGGAACGCTGGCATCGGATGTCATGCGCCAGCGCAGCACCGCGTTGTGCCCGGCCGCACTGGCGGGCAGGGTAACCGTCGTCGTGACGTAGGTACCGGAATTTCCTGTCCACGCCTGACGCCCAGCAATGGGGTTTGTGCCAATCAGCGATCCCGTGTAGCCGCCGGCGACGAAGCTCCCGCCCGCTGCGATGATGTCCTGAAAGGTGCCCCCATCGATGGCAATCTCCAGCACGCCGCCATCGAATGCGCTCTCCACATTGTAGAGGTGCCGGAACATCACTTGCGACGCACCGGCCGGTATCGCAATCGTCGGGCTGATCAGCACACTGTCGCTGGTCGTGCCCAGGTCGCTCGCGAATGCACGATTGGGCACCGAGTCCGGCGTCAGCTCGCTGGTTACCCAGGCATTCGTGCTGCCGGATAGCGTGCTCGTGGTCCATCCCGCGGGCAACGCAGGCGCCACCGCGGCGTCGAAGGACTCGCCGAAGAACGTGCCGGTTATGAACGTTCGATCCGCACCGTTGGACGTACCCTGCGCATTCGTCCCCGCGAGCCGGTAGTGATACGCCGTACCGCACGTCAAACCCGCGACGGCCGCGCTCACCGACACTGGCGTTACGCCCGATCCGGGCGGGGGCGACGCAGCCACGGTGCTGCCGTACCCTGTCGTCAGCCCATAGTTGAACTCCGCCGTGGTGGTTGTCCCATTCGGGTTCACCGTCCCGTTGAGCGTCGCCCCCGTCGTCGTGATGCTGGTCGCCGCCATCGTCGTCACCGTCGGCTGCAAGTTCAGCGGAGGCGGGGGACGTACCGCGATATCCAGAACTCCCTGCGCCGACGGAATCGCCATCGGGGTTCCCGCCAATGCAACTGACCACCCATACACGTTCGGCTCACCGCCGGGGTTCACGTTCCCGCCTCCATAAAAATAGGCGCCGTCGGGCGAGATGCGGAAGAAGTTACTGTTGCCTAGGCTCGGAAACGAGAACTGCGCCACCGGGTTCGCGGTGGCAACGTCGATCGTCGTGATGCGGACGAAGTTCGTGCCATCCTCGGTGAGCACATACGCGCTCGCACCGTCGGGGCTGAACACGACTCCCCTCGCAACGGGATCCAGCTGGATTGGCGGCGCCAGCGCGGCGCCCGTGGCGGTCGAGAATATCGTCAGAGCGCTGGCCGAGGTCGTGTCGTCCACGGTCGCGACGAGGAGCCGCGAGCTGTCGGGAGAGACTGCCAGCGCCCTGGGGAGCGCGGACGTAGTGATAGATGCTAATTGCGTGCGGGTCGCTGCATCGATCACAACAACCGTCGGGCTGGACAACCACGGCACGATGTAGATACGTCTGCCGTCGGGGGTCGCGGCAACCGCGAAGTAATAGGCCGCGCTGGCGAAGTCGAGCGGGCTGCCGATGGGCGCGCCCGTTCCGGCGTCGAAAACATAGAGCCGGGCGGTGCTGACGTTCAATTGGCCGACCACGTAGAGGCGCGACTCGTCCGGTGATAGGGCGAGGGCCGTTCCCAGTACGGAAATGGTGTTCAGCAGCGCACCGTTGCGCGGGTCGATCGTCAGGAGCTGGTTCCCGCGAAGCGTCAGCGCGTACACGCGCGAGCCGTCTCGCTTCATGGCGGTCTTCCAGAGCGGATTGGCCGTGACAATCCGCGTCGCGACGATCTGGTTGGACGCCGTGTCCAATGCCTCGAGTCCCAGGCTTCCCGCCGGGTATACCGGATCCGGCGCCGTGCCCGGGCCTTGGAACGTCAGGGTTTTGCTGGTACCGAACGCGTACGTCGGGGTTGGATACGGAGATACGCCCAGCACCGAGGTTGCGTAAAACGTGACGTTCCCCACATTCGATGCGGGCGGCTGCCAGAGGAAGGACACCGTGTACGTGGCCAAGCCACCGCCGCCGCCGTAAGGCTGGTTGTGCTGGATGTACTCGTATCCCGTTGCCCCGCAACTGCCACCGGCGGGCCGGTCGGTCAGCGACGCGGATGCATTTGCCGCGCATTTCACGGCCATGAACTGGCTGTTATCGTTGATGATCCCGAAGGTCCCCGCTCTGGAACCGCCGGCCCGCGCCGATGCCTGAAAGCCGTACTTCACTTGGGCGCTGGTGGTCGGGTTGGGTGTGATCGTGATGGTGACCCGTTTCCAGACGCCCGGCGTGTAGGTGTTCCCGCCTGAAAAGCTAACGGCCACGCTGCCATTGGCATTTTCCGCGCCGTGATGGCACGAAGCACAGTTCGATTCGCCCGGCGCGCCCGAGCGAGGCACGGTGGGACCGCCCGAGAGCGCGTGAAGCTGCCCGGCTGCCGCGAAAAGAGAAAGGCCTACGATTCCTGCAACCAGACGCAGGCGTGTTGCCCAGTGACTCATTCGATCCCCCGGGTCCTGTCGAACGAATGAACCGCGCACACTAACCAGGGCAATTGCGCGATCGGACGCGCGGTAGTGTACGTCATAAGCCGCCGGTATCCCTCAGGCGTGGGCGCCGCTATTTCGGCGCTTGGAGATGTCGATAAGCAACTTCGATACCGTCGTCAGGCGAAGTCAATGCGCTGCAACCGCAGCCGGACGACAATGGCGGCACTCGAATTCATCTATCCCCGGAGGAACTGTCTTGAAACGCCGTTCATTGCTCGCATTGGCCGTAGCCGGTGTCGCCTCGATGTCCATCGGCTCGCTGCCCGCCATGGCGCAGGGTGCCGCCGACTGGCCGCAAAAGCCCGTTCGCATCATCACGCCTTTTCCCGCTGGCGCCGGACCAGAGGTAGTTCTGCGCCTAGTCGCAGACCGCTTGCAGAAGATGTGGGGCAAGCCCGTCGTCGTGGAAAACCGCCCGGGCGGAAACGGGTTCATTGCGATCCGTGCACTGAAGGGCGGCGACAAGGACGGCTACGACCTCATCCAGCTCGACAACGTTCACCTCACGGCCTACCCGTACCTCTTCAAGCAGCTGCCGTACGATCCGAAAGGCGACTTTGAGGTGATCGCGCCGCTGTTCAAGGCGTCCTTCTTCTTCGCCGTCGCGACCAACAGCCCGTACAAGAACGTCGCGGACCTCGTCGCCGAGGCGAAGGCGAAGCCCGACCAGCTCAACTACGGCTCGTGGTCGATCGGCAACCCCGTGCACCTCGGCTCCGAAGTGTTCGAGTCGGCCACCGGGACCAAGATGGGCCACGTCGTTTACAAGGAAACGTCGCAGCTCTACACCGGTGTCGCGAACGGCGACATCGCGTGGGCGCTCGGCAGCTACGGCACGTCGGGCTCGCTGCAGCGGGGGGGCAAGATCCGTTACCTCGCGGTTGCCGGTCCCAAGCGTCTCGCGGCCCATCCCGACATCCCGACGGTGGGCGAAGCGGGCGGACCGAAGGACTTCGAGGTGAGCGGCTGGACGATGATCGCGGCGCCAAAGACGATCAATCCCGCCGTGGCGCAGAAGATCCGCACCGATATCCAGAAGGTGTTGCAGGACCCCGAGATCCTGCAGCGCTACGCGAGCTTCGGTTATGAGCCGTTTCCGCTCGACCAGCTCACCCCGTACATGGCGAGCGAATCGGCGAAGTACGCCGACGTGATCAAGAAGGGCAACATCAGTCTCGAGTAGCGTAGCGGTCGCGGCCGGTGAGTGTTCGTTACACTGCCCATCGGTTCCTTTCCGGTCGCGACCCATGCAGCTCGAGCTGCGGTATCTCCGGGCGTTTCTCGCCGTTGCGGAGGAGGGCAGCGCCTACCGCGCCGGCGAGGTGCTGTTCCGCGCCCAGTCGGCGGTCTCGCGCTCCATTCACAAGCTCGAATCCGTGCTCGGCGTGAAGCTCTTCGAGCGTCGCGCTCACGGCATGCTGCTGACCGAGTAC
>Ga0207701_10007569_pt1 | contig 10791 bp, 9 predicted proteins | sample KBSSwiSSwithPhiX_FD_184294 | JGI IMG/M metagenome (GOLD analysis project Ga0207701, IMG submission 184294) | Switchgrass rhizosphere bulk soil microbial communities from Kellogg Biological Station, Michigan, USA, with PhiX - S5 (SPAdes) (version 2) | ecosystem: Environmental > Terrestrial > Soil...
TTCAAATCAGGGTTTCCTGCCTTCGGGACCGAGCGCTACTGGCAGGAGCAAATCGAAGCGCTCGCGCTGCAATTGGAAAAAATCCAATACCAAACCATGGAGCTCCATCATTGACCACGGCTCAAGAAAATGTTTTCTCTTCCCCGACCGCGCGCTAGCCTTTCGCAGTGGCAGCGTCCGAATGACTGGCGCGGACGACGCCCGCCCGCTCAATCAAGCGCGACCCGCCCCCGCCCGGCCTTGACCGTCCCGCGGCGCTTCTTGCCCTCCAGCCGCTGGGTCTTGCCCACCCGGTTGAGCCGGCTCTTGGCCCGCTTCTCCGGCAGCCGGTGCGCCTCGCGCAGCAGCTGCGCCAGCCGTTCGCGCGCATCGGCGCGGTTCTGCTCCTGGGTGCGGTATTGCCGGGCCACCAGCAGCAGCTCGCCCCGCGCGGTCATCCGCGATCCGGCGAGGTCCTTCAGGCGATGGAACACCGGCGGGGCCAGCCGCAAGGCATAGACGTTGACCCGCAGCTGCACTGCCGTCGCCACCTTGTTGACGTTCTGCCCGCCCGGGCCCGTGGCCGTGACGAAGCTTTCGCTGGCATGGGCCATGGCCCGGGCAATCGCCTCTTCGGCGGCTGCCTCGGCGCTCATTCCGGCTCCTTCGCCAGGCTGTCCTGCGGATCGGCAAAGCCCAGGCGCACGAAGTCCGCCGGCAGCGGAGCATGGGCGCGCACCGGCTCCTTGCCAGGGCGCGGCACCACCAGGTCTGCCGCATGGAGCATGGTTCGCGGCCCCGGCCTGCCGCCGTAGCGCTCGTCGCCGAGCAGGGCATGGCCGAAGGCATGGGCGGCATGGACGCGGATCTGGTGAGTGCGGCCGGTTTCCGGGCGGAACTCGACCAGGGTCAGCCCGCCATTCTCGGCCAGCTTGCGCCAGTGGGTCACCGCCGGCTTGCCCTTCTTCGCCGCGATCATCCGCCAGCCATCGGCGGCGCTGCTGATCTTGGACAGCGAGAGCGCAATCGTGCCTTCTTCTCCGCCAACGGGGCCGCCCACGATCCCGAGATAGCGCTTCTCCACCAGCCGCGCCTCGAAGGCGGCCGCAAAGCGCTTCAGGGCCTTGGGATTGCGCGCCAGCAGCAGGCAGCCGGAAGTGTCGCGGTCGAGCCGGTGGACCGGCGCCGGTGGCCGGGCAAACCCCAGCCGCAAGTCGTCGAGCCGGTCCTCCAGGCTCATGCCCCCGGCGCGGGGCTGGTCCAGCGGCAGGCCGGCGGGCTTGTCGATCACCAGCGCCTCGGCGTCTTCGAACAGGATGGGCAGCTCGCTCATGCCACGGCTCCCCTGATCCGCCGCAGGGCCTCTTCCAGCTTTGCCTCGTCGGCGGCGAAGGAGATGCGAAAGCCGTCCCTGCCGCCAAAGCCGGATGCGGCAACGATTGCCACCCCGTGCTCGAGCAGGTGCAGCGCCAGGGCGTCGTCGTCGCCGAAGCGGCCCATCAGCGGCGCGGCATCGATCATGCAGTAAAAGGCTCCGTCCGGCACCGGGGTAGACAGCCCGGGAATGGCATTGATCCCGGCCACCACCATGTCGCGCCGGGCGCGGAAGCGCTCGCGCCAGTCAGCCAGGAATTCCTGCGGGCCTTCAAAGGCGGCCACGGCGGCGGCCTGCGAGACCGAACAGGGATTGCCCGACGAGTGCGACTGCAGCTTCTCCATCGCCGCGATCAGCCAGCGCGGCCCGGCGGCGACGCCGATGCGGAACCCGGTCATGGCATGGCTCTTGGACACGCCGGAGACGGTCAGCACCCGCTCGGCCAGGTCCGGGCATTCCACCGCCAGCGTGGCATGGGCGCCGGCGGAGTAGCGCAGCGGAGCATAGATGTCGTCGCTCATCACCAGCACCTGGGGATGGGCGCGCAGCACTTCGCCCAATGCCTGCAGTTCCCGTGCCGAATAGGTTGCGCCCGTGGGGTTGCCGGGGCTGTTGAGCAGCAGCCAGCGGGTGCGCGGGGTGATCGCGGCAGACAGCTGGGCGGCGGTGATGCGGAAGCCGCCCGTGGCATTGGTTTCCAGCGGGACGACCGTGCCCCCGGCAAAGCGGACGATCTCGGGGTAGGAAACCCACCACGGCGCGGGGATCAGCACGTCGTCGCCCGGGTCAAGCGTGGCGAGCAGGGCATGGAAGATCGCCTGCTTGCCCCCGGCACTGATCGTCACCTGGCTGGTCGGCGCCGCGATCCCGAGGTCGCGGGCAAAGTGGAGCGCGGCCGCCGCCTTCATCCGGGCCGTGCCGCCCACGGCGGTATACTTCGTGTCGCCCGCGTCCATCGCCGCCTTGGCTGCGGCAATCACATGGTCCGGCGTGGCGAAGTCGGGCTCGCCCACCGAGAGCGAGATGATGTCGCGGCCCTGTTCGGACAGCTCCCGCGCGCGGTCGGTCATCGCCGTGGTGCGTGAGGGCGCGATGCGCTGGAGCGCGGCGGAGACATGGGGAGAAGCGGTCATCGGTTCCGGTCAGTCAGGAGAGCAGGGTCGCGGGCATCAGGCCGCGCAGGGCATTGCCGAGGAGGAAGCCCCCGGCGAGATCGTGAAGCGTCAGGTCCGCCTCGCGGGCGCGGCCGGCCTCGATCAGGGAGCGGCGCAGCACGCCCGGCAGCAGGCCGCGCGCGGTGGGCGGGGTCAGCAGAGCGCCGCCGCGCTCCACGAACAGGTTGGTAAAGGAGCCCTCGGTCAGCCGGCCCGCATCGTCGATGAACAGGGCCTCGTCCCCGCCCGCGGCCTTGGCGGCGCGCAGGGCGGCGGCGTAGAACTGGCGGTCGCTGGTCTTGTGGCGCAGGCGCAGGTCGCCCGCATCGACCGGCAGCGGCAGCACCGCACAACGGGCCGGGCCGGGCAGGGCTGCAGGCAGTGCGCCGATTTCCAGCGCATAGGCGCCGCTGCGGGCCATCGTCAGCCGAACCTTGGCCGGCTCCTCGGCCTCGAAACACAGCGCCTGGATGGCATTGCGGATGGCGTGGCGGTCGAACGAGAAGCCCAGCTTCGCAGCGCTCGCCTTGGCCCGTTCGAGGTGGAGTTCCAGAAGGGCGATGCCTTCGTCGGGCGTGAAGGCCATGGTCTCGATCAGGTCGAAATCGGCGGCGGAACTGCGCACGAAACCCCCTTTGACCAGACACTCCCGCCACTCCGGCAGGCATTGCGAATCGGCGACCAGACCGGAGCCGACGCCAAGGACCGCCCGACCTCGCGCCGCTCCGCCCGGGTCGGGGGTAAGGCGCAGCGTGCGGATTGCCACATTGAACGTCGCCTCGCCAGTGGGCGCGATCGCGCCAATCGCGCCGCAGTAGGCGCCGCGGGCATCGCGTTCCAGTGCGCCGATCAGTTCCATCGCCCGGATCTTGGGCGCACCGGTGATCGAACCGCAGGGAAACAGCGCCTGGATCAGGTCGCCCGCGCCGCGCCCCGGCGCGAGCCGCGCGGTCACCGTCGAGACGAGCTGGTGGACGGTCGGATAACTTTCGATCCGGAACGGCGCATCGACCCGGACCGTGCCGGGCAGGGCCACGCGCGACAGGTCGTTGCGCATCAGGTCGACGATCATCAGGTTTTCCGCCCGGTCCTTCGCGCTCCCCGCCAGCTCGGCCGCCGCTGCGGCATCGGCGGCGCTGTCGGCCTCGGGGTCGGACGGGCGGGGCCGGGTGCCCTTCATCGGGCTGACCGTCGCCGCCTCGCCCTCCAGTGCGAAGAATTGTTCGGGCGAGAGGCTGAGCAGCCAGTGGGATCCGTCGAACACGATCCCGCCGTGCCCGCCCCCGCCCGATTCGCGTAGCGCCGCATAGATCGCCAGCGGATCGCCGCGCCAGGCGCCGACCAGCGGGAAGGTGAGGTTTGCCTGGTAGATGTCCCCCGCCGCAATCGCTTCGTGGACCCGCCGGCAAGCGCGGGCATAGGTCCCGGCGGATATCGCCGGGTCGAGCGGGCCGATCCCCGCTGGGCCGCTGGCCTGCCGCTCCAGCCAGCCCGGCACCTCGCTCGCGGGGATCTCCTCGCATTCGGCGAAGGCCCCGAACCACACCAGGGGGCCTGCCGCCCCTCCGCGGGCGGCGGTGCTCCCGGCAAGCCGCGCCTCCAGCGCCAGGCCCGCCTCGTAGGCGAGCACGCCGGCCAGGTGCAAGCCCGCCTGGCGCAGCTCCTCGATCCGCTTCAGCGCGGGGCCGACCTCGTCCGCACGGCGGGCGACGACCACCTCCCGAGGGGCACGAAACAGGCGTGCCGGCCGGGCTTCCGGGCCGCGGGCATCGTCGAGCAGGACGAAGGAAGAGGACGGGAGCGGTGCAGCCATGGCGCGGCGGCTTGTAGTGGTGTTGCAGCGGCGTTGCAAAAGGCGCGAAGAGGCGGCTATTCCTTGCCCTTGCGGGAGGGTCGCTACTCTTGCGCCAAGGAGCGGCAATGGACGATATCTTCCTCGGGCTAGCCTCAAATGGGGAGCGGCAGGTGCTTCGTCTCGGCCGGGCCAACCGCCACGGCCTGGTCGCCGGCGCCACCGGAACCGGCAAGACGGTGACCCTGCAGACGGTCGCCGAACAGTTCTCCGCTGCCGGGGTGCCGGTCTTCCTGGCCGATGTTAAGGGCGATCTTTCAGGCATTTGCATGCCCGGGAGCCACGAATTCAAGCACGCCGATTCGCTCGAGCAGCGGGCCAGGGACCTCGGCATCACCGACTATGCCTACAAGGACAACCCGGCGGTGTTCTGGGATCTCTACGGCGAAAAGGGCCACCCGATCCGCACAACCGTGTCGGAAATGGGCCCGCTCCTCCTCTCCCGCCTCCTCGGCCTCAACGAGACCCAGGAAGGCGTGCTCACCATCGCCTTCCGTTATGCCGATGATAACAGCCTGCTTTTGCTGGATTTTGACGATCTCCAGCAGGTCCTGATCGCCTGCGCGGAGCAGGCGAGCGACCTCACCACGAAATACGGCAACATCTCAAAGGCTTCGGTCGGCACGATCCAGCGCCAGCTGCTGACCTTCGCCAGCCAGGGAGCAGACCGGTTCTTTGGAGAACCGGCCTTTGAAATCAACGACTTCCTCAAGACCGACGATCAGGGCCGGGGCTACATCAACATCCTCTCCGCCGACAAGCTGATGCAAAGCCCCAAGCTTTACGCGACCTTCCTGCTCTGGCTCCTGTCCGAATTGTTCGAGGCCTTGCCCGAAGTCGGCGACCCGGAAAAGCCGGGGCTCGTGTTCTTCTTCGACGAGGCCCATCTCCTGTTCGACGATGCCCCGGCGGCGCTGTTCGACAAGGTCGAGCAGGTGGTCCGGCTGATCCGCTCCAAGGGCGTAGGTGTCTATTTCATCTCGCAGAATCCCATTGATATCCCGGAGAAAGTCGCCGGCCAGCTGGGCAACCGGGTGCAGCACGCCCTGCGCGCCTTCACCCCGCGCGACCAGAAGGCGATCAAGGCGGCGGCCGAGACCTTCCGGATCAACCCCGCGCTCGACGTCGAAACGGCGATCACCGAACTCAAGGTGGGCGAGGCGCTGGTTTCCACGCTCGACATGGAAGGCGCGCCGTCGGTGGTCCAGCGCACCCTGATCGCGCCGCCCCGCTCGCGGCTGGGGCCGGTAACCGACAAGGAGCGGGCGATCATCCAGTCAATCAGCCCCTTTGCCGGCAAGTACGACACGGCGGTGAACCGGGAATCCGCCGCCGAGGTTCTCGCGCAAAAGGCGCAGGACGCGGCAGCCGCAGCTCAGGTGGTGCAGGAACAGGGCGTCGAGGCCCAGCGTGCCCAGCCGCGGCAGACGCCGAGCATGTGGGAAAAGGCCGGCAAGGCGGCCTTCGGCGCGGCGGCGGCTTCGGCGGGGACCATGCTCGCCCGCTCGCTCACCGGCCGGAAGTCAGGCGGCTCGCCCGTGGCAAGCGCGGCCAGCGCGGCGGCAGGGTCGATCGGCACGGCCCTTGGCGGGGCCCTGCTCGGCCGCTTCGCCCGCGGCCTGCTCGGCGGGCTGCTGCGCTAGACTGGCAGCCGGAGCACGGCCTCGAGGCCGGTCACGCGGCCGGCGCCGTCGGTCCGGTTGGCAAGGGTAAGCGTGCCGCCGTGCTGTTCGGCAATCGCCCGCGCAAGCGTAAGGCCAAGCCCTGCGCCGCCTGTCTCGCTGTTGCGTGAAGGGTCTCCGCGGGTGAAGGGTTCGAGCATGCGGGCGATCTGGTCGTCCGGAATTCCCGGTCCCTCGTCGGCGATCCGGATGACCGCCGCACCCCCTTCGCGGGTAACCGAGACCGTGGCCCGCGCGCCATAGCGCAGGGCATTGCCGATGAGGTTGCGCAGGGCCCGGCGGATCCAGGTGGGGCGCAGCGGCAGAGCCACCCGGGTGGTTTCGCCCAGGTCGACCGGCTGGCCCATGTCCTCGTATTCCTCGACCACGGAGAGCACGAGGGCGGCGAGCTCGGTGCGCTCCACCGGATCGCTCGGCCGGCCAACGCGGGCGAGGGAGAGGATATCGTCGAGGGTGCGGGTGATGTCCTCGATCGTTGCGGCCATGCGGGCCCGCTCGCCCTCGTCATCAACCGATTCGATGCGCACCCTGAGGGCGGCCAGCGGGGTCTTGAGGTCATGCCCGATGGCGCCGAGCATCACGTCCTTTTCGTCGAGCAGCAGGGCGATGCGGTCTTCCATGGCGTTGTGCGCGGCAATCAGGCGGGCAATGTCGTCCGGCCCTTCGGCTAGGAGCTGGCCATCAGGGTCGCGGGTCTCGGCGAACCGCTCGAGCCGGGCGGTCAGCGCGGCGAGGGGGCGGGTGATCCGGCGCAGCAGCAGCCACATCGCGCTCACCAAAACGGCGTAGATGAACAGGGTCTGCCCCAGCAGCGTGGTCAACAGCAGGCGCTCCGCGGGCGGCACGAAGACGCGGGCGACCAGCCACTGCGGTGAGCCTTGCACGCGTATTGCGGCGATCAGGACGTCATCGGGCAGGGGATCGTCGTGCCGCATGCTCCGGCGGGCCAGCCGTTTGCGCGATAGCGGATCTGCCGCGATGCTGCGGCGGATGATCACGACTTCGGTCGGCGCCACGTCCTGCTCGGCCAGGGTTTCGCGCAGTTCGCTCTCGTCCTCGGCCTGGCGGAGGTCGCCGGCGAGCTGTGGCGTGGCATCGGCATATTCCACCCGCCCGAAACGGCGCGGGGGCGGGCCCGGCCGGCCGGTGTCGGAGGCGCGCGCGGCAGGAGCGTCGCCATCGCGAACCGCACTGGCAAGGCGATAAGCCGCATTGTGGACCAGCGCGCCCTCAAGCCGCTCGTGCTGGGCCCGGTAAATCAGTAGAGCGCCGATCCCCTGCGCGAGGAACAGGGCCAGCGCGATCGCCAGCAGGACCTGCCCGCGCAGGCTCCTCGGCCAGAGCAGGGAGACGATCCGCACGACCGCGTCAGGCGCGGCTGCCGGCAGGGCGGCGACGGACTTCGGCGGCGAGCATGTAACCCCCGCCCCAGACGGTCTGGATCAGCTGCGGATTGCGGCTGTCGACCTCGATCTTGCGGCGCAGACGGCTGACCTGGTTGTCCACCGCACGGTCGAACAGATGGGCCTCGCGCCCCTGGACCATCTCGAGCAGGCGATCGCGATCAAGAACCTGGCGCGGGTGTTCGAGAAAGGCCATGAGCAGACGGAACTCGGCGGAGGAGATCGCAACGTTGGCGCCGTCCGCATCGGTCAGACGGCGCTTGAGCGGATCGAGGGTCCACCCCTCAAAGGCGAACACTTCCTCGTCAGCGGCAGTGACGGCCTCGGCCGTTCCCCGGGCCGACCGGCGCAGAACCGAGCGGATCCGGGCCACCAGTTCGCGCGGCTCGAACGGTTTTACCACATAGTCGTCCGCGCCGATTTCGAGGCCGACGATGCGGTCCGTCGCTTCGCCGCGTGCGGTGAGGAAGATCGTGGGCAGGTGGTGCGATTCGACCAGGTGGCGGCACAGCGACAGGCCGTCTTCCCCGGGCATCATGATGTCGAGCAGCACGAGATCCGGTGCTTCGTCCTGCAACAGGCGCCGCGCCTCCGAGGCGCTCGCCGCCTCGCGGACCGCGAAGCCCTGCTTGGCGAGATAGCTGGCGAGCGGCTCGCGCAGGGCGGCTTCGTCATCGACCAGAAGGATGCGGATGGAGGTGTCTTCGGCCATTGATGCTTGGTGCTGCGCCTGCGGCGCGGCGTCAATCACCCCCGCCACTGTCGCCACCGCCCATTTCGGAGCCGCTCTGCATCCGCTCGCGCATGCGCTCTTCCATGCGCGCGCGCATGGCGGCAAAGGCGGCCTCGCGCTCGGCCTTGGTGAGCTGGCCGTCGTGGTTCGTGTCCATCATGTCGAACCGGCGCAGGGTCATGGCGATGAACTCGTCCTTGCTGACCTTGCCGTCGCCGTTGGTGTCCATCATCCGGGCCATGCCGCCGCGACCCATTCCGCCGCCCATTCCGCGCCGGGGCTCGCCCCCGGGACGGGCCGGCCGCATCGCCGCGAGCTCGGCCGGCGAAAGCGACCCATCCTTGTCGCTGTCCAGCGCGGCAAACCGGGCGGCGGCCTGGGCTTCGGCATCCTTGCGCAGGACGGTCGCGTCGCCGAACGGGTCGCGCATCAGCGGCGAACCACCCGGAGCGGGCGCGGGTGCTGGTGCGGGTGCGGGCGGTGCCGTCTGCGCAAGCGCGGGCGCGGCGATAGCAATGGTCAGCGCACCGAGGCCGGCACGCAGCTTGGCGTAGGTCATGTGCTGAACTGCCTTCTGGATCAATGTGCCGGAGGCGGCGGGGGCATGTCGTCCATGTCGTGCCCGGGCATGTCATGCCCGGCCATGTCAGGGCTACCCATGCCGCCCATGTGCTGCATGTGGTGCTTCATCCCCAGGCGCATCGCCGCGCGGCGCTCGTCCGGGGTGAGCTTGCCGTCGTGGTCGGCATCGGCGGCATCGAAGCGCTTTAGCGCGCCGGCAATGAATTCGTCCCTGGAGATGGCGTGGTCGCCGTTGGCGTCCATCCGGCCGAGCATGCGCATGCCTCGTCCCATGCCGCCGGAATGATGCATCATTCCGCCCTCGTGGCCGGACTGCATACCGGCCATGCGGCCCATCATCTTCTGGTGCGCGTCGAGGAATTCCTGCCTGGAGAGCACGCCGTCGTGGTTGGCATCCATGGCATCGAAGCGCTTGCTCATGGCCGCCATGCGATCGGCTGCATCGAGCTTGCCATCGCCATTGACGTCAAGCCGGGCGAACATCTCGGCCGCCTTGGCCTGGGCTTCGGCCCGCGTAACCGTGGCACTGCCGAAGGGGTCATGGGCGCGCATCGCGCCATTCATGCCCATGTCCTGCTGGGCCAGGGCAACGCCGCCAAGGCCGGCCGCGACACCAACGACGCCGAGCGCCATGGCAATTCGCTTCGTCATGCGCATCGTGACCATCCTCTTCGTCCAGGAAAGGGGCGAAGCCGACGGGACCGGGTCGGGGAAGGGAGGGGATGCGAAGTCCGGTCCCGCGGCTTCTGCCTCATCATATAGGAGGGGTTTGTCGCGGGATTATGCCAGCCGAAGCGTTTATTGTCGCCATTTGTCGCGGGTGGCCTCCGGTCGGGAAAACCAATTCGCGCTCCCGCCCCGGCCGGACCCGGGTCAGGCCCCCGGCGCGTCGATCGCCTCGACCTTCTCGTTGCTGGTGCGCTGGCCGGTCTTGGGTTGACGCGGCTGGGCGAAGCTGGCGAGCACCGGCGCATCGCGGCCGTAGATGTCGGGCCAGGAGATCAGCTCGCCGTTGATGTCCTTGGCCATGGTGAAATAGCCGACGTAAACCGGCATCGGGCTGGTCAGCGGGACCTTGGTGTACTTGCCCGATTCGCTGATCGCGGTGACTTCCTCGGGTGTTTTGCCCGCCTTGAGGATGGTCAGCATCATGCCCAGCTCAAGCGCGCGTTCTGTCCGCACGCAGCCATGGCTGTAGGCCCGGCTGGGGGTGTTGAAGAGCGCGCGGGCGGGGGTATCGTGCAGGTAGATCGCGTGAGGATTGGGCATGTCGATCTTGACGAGACCAAGCGAGTTCTTGGGCCCCGGCTGCTGGACGACGATGACCATGCCATCGGCCGTGGTCGTCACCTTGTAGCCGTCATGCGCCGCCTTGGCCGGGTTCTTGAGGTACTTGGCGCCCAGGCCTTCCCCCACCACGATTGACTGGGGCACAGTCCAGGTCGGGTTGAACACGACGTTCTGGACCTTTTCGGCCAGCTGCGGTGTCGCCGTCTTGCCGGGCTTTCCGACGATCGTGCGATAGGTCCGCACGATCTTGTCACGCCGGACAAGGCGCAGCTGGAACTCGGGCACGTTGGTCATCAGGTAATATTCGCCCAGATCCCGGCTGAACCAGCGCCAACGGTCCATATTGGCGCGGATCAGGGCCCGCGCCTTGGCATTGGCGCGGGGGGTATCCGCCAGGGACTGCCTGAGCACGGCATAGTCGGGATAGGTGGGATCAAGCGAGGCCAGGGTGCCGGCGATGTCATGGCTGGCAAGGGCCCGGGCCATCACCGCGTCGGTCGGATTGACCTCGACGTCATTGTCCACCGCGAACCATTGGACCCGGGCCGCCATCGGGGTGCGGCCATCGCGGCGGTCCTCGATCAGCCAGGCCATGGCCTTGCTCGCAACTTCATCAAGCTCGGGCCCTTCGCCGCCGGCGATAGCGGCCTTGAGCGCGGCGGGCGTGTAGTCCGCCGGGGCGAGCCCTTCGGCGCCGACGGAATTGATCGTGGCGAGGAGCTGTCGGGCATCGGCCAGTGG
>Ga0207701_10007572_pt1 | contig 10790 bp, 8 predicted proteins | sample KBSSwiSSwithPhiX_FD_184294 | JGI IMG/M metagenome (GOLD analysis project Ga0207701, IMG submission 184294) | Switchgrass rhizosphere bulk soil microbial communities from Kellogg Biological Station, Michigan, USA, with PhiX - S5 (SPAdes) (version 2) | ecosystem: Environmental > Terrestrial > Soil...
ATTGTAACTCTTAGTTATGATATGCTTCGTTCACCCGTTAAAACAACACTTCCGGATGGTCCTGTTAGAGCCTTGAATTTCTCTCTTACAGGAAATATGAATCGCTATGTATGGACATTGGACAATAAGACAGTAAAAGAAGCTGACAGGATCTTAATTAATAAAGGGGAAGTATTGCGAGTTGCTATTACTAATAATTCAATGATGAGGCACCCCATGCATTTGCATGGTCATGATTTCAGAGTTCTAAACAGCCAGGGCGAATATTCGCCATTGAAAAATGTGATAGACATAATGCCTATGGAAACAGATACTATTGAGTTTGCAGCCAATCAAAGTGGAAATTGGTTTTTCCATTGTCATATTTTATTTCACATGATGGCGGGAATGGGCAGAGTGTTTACTTATACTAATTCACATGTTAATCCTGAGTTACCAGATGCTGAAAAAGCTTATCAAATGTTCAGGAAGCATAAAGATCAGAACATGTATCACCTGATGGTCCGTGCGGGCATTGAATACAATGGCAGTGATGGTGAGGCTATGATCTCAACAAATCGTTCAGCACTAAAAGAAATGTGGCATCTTGGTTATCATGATATGCATGGTTATGAAAGCGAAACAATCCTGGGAAGATATTTGGGCGTTAACCAGTGGTGGTTTCCTTACATCGGATTCGATTATCACTACAAAAAAGTGGAAGGAGACATAACGAAATCATCCGATTATAAAAACATGTTTGGGCAGGTCAGTAACAAAAATGATCGCCAAACATTTGTAGTGGGTGTGGAATACACATTGCCATGGTTAGTTATAGCAGACTCAAGAATAGATGGAGATGGGAAGCTAAGATTTCAATTAAGTCGTGAAGATGTTCCGATCACCAAACGTTTGCGCTTCAATGTTATGGGAAATACTGATAAAGAATATACCATTGGATTCAGGTACATCGTTTCCAAATGGTTTGCTCTTTCAACACATTATGACAGCGACATGGGATTAGGCGCCGGGATCACTATTACTTATTAAATACTATTTGTTATAAACCATCTGTACTAAACTTATTACATGGATCATTCGCACCATCACCATCAAAATACCGAAGCAGCACCTGTAAAGAAGCAAACAGCTACTGTTTCACATTCACATCATGACATGAACCCTCCAATGGGTCATGAAGGGCACGATCATCACGCCATGATGATCAACGATTTTAAAAAACGTTTTTGGATCTCATTGATTCTTACAGTGCCCATTTTATTGCTATCAGAAATGATACAGCATTGGTTAGGATTTGAAATAAAATTTCCCGGCGATAAATATGTGCTGCTGAGTTTATCCAGTTTTATATTCTTTTATGGTGGCTGGCCTTTTTTAAAAGGCTTCGTTGATGAAATAAAATCAAAGTCACCCGGCATGATGACATTGATAGCCCTCGCCATCACGGTGGCTTATGTTTTCAGTGTCGCAATCATATTTGGTTTCGAGGGAATGGATTTCTTTTGGGAATTGGCGACATTGATTGTTATCATGCTGCTCGGTCATTGGGTGGAAATGAAATCCGTGTTAGGTGCCTCGAACGCATTGCAATTATTAGTAAGCATGATGCCTGCAGAAGCACACAAGGTTCATGGCGATCATATAACGGATGTAAAATTGGAAGAGCTGCAAAAAGATGATATCATTCTTATTAAACCGGGAGAAAAGATACCTGCTGATGGAACAGTGACAGAAGGGGAAAGTTATCTCAATGAAAGTATGCTGACAGGGGAGAGTAAACCAGTAAAGAAAGAAAAGAATGATAGAGTTATTGGTGGTTCGATCAATGGCAATGGCTCACTCAAGGTAAGAGTTTTGCATACCGGCAAGGATAGTTACCTGAATAAGGTAATCACGTTGGTGCGGGAAGCGCAGAAAACAAAATCAAGAACACAACACCTTGCTGACCGGGCTGCAAAATGGCTTACTTATATTGCATTGGGTGTTGGCCTTGCTACTCTCATTGTATGGTTGGCATTGGGACAAGGAACTAATTATGCAATTGAAAGAATGGTAACAGTGATGGTGATCTCCTGTCCACATGCACTTGGTTTAGCTATTCCATTAGTGGTTGCTATCTCTACTGCAGTTTCTGCTCAACATGGTTTATTGATACGTAACAGGACAGCTTTCGAAAATTCAAGAAAAATAACAACTATTGTTTTTGATAAAACGGGCACATTGACTAAGGGTGAATTTGGAGTTACAAGAATTGAATCATTTGGCACTATTTCTAAAAATGAATTACTTCAGTATGCTGCTTCATTGGAGCAATCATCCGAACATCCAATTGCTGTTGGTGTAATGCAAAAAGCGAAAGAGGAAAAACTAGAAATATTTAAGACAGAGAATTTTAATGCGATAACCGGTAAAGGTGTGGAAGCAAATATCAATGGCAAAAATGTAAAAGTGGTTAGCCCCGGTTATTTAAAGGAAAAACAAATAGGGATTCCAACGAACAGTATTTCGAGTGAAGCAGAAACCATTGTCTTTGTTTTGATCGAAGATCAATTAATAGGTTTTATTGCACTAGCAGATGAGATTCGTCCGGAGTCAAGATCTGCGATAGAAGCTTTTAAGAAGAACGGAATTAAAGTTATGATGGCAACAGGTGATAACGAAAAAGTAGCAAAAGCTGTTGCTGATGAATTAGGTCTTGATGGATATTATGCTGAAGTGTTACCGCATCAGAAAGTAGAAATTGTAAAAGATCTCCAGAATAAAAATGAATTTGTAGCAATGACAGGAGATGGAGTAAATGATGCACCAGCATTAGCACAAGCAGATGTTGGCATTGCCGTGGGTTCGGGAACAGATATAGCAGCAGAAACAGCGGATATTATTTTGGTAAACAGTAATCCAAAAGACATTTTGAATTTGATCATGTTTGGAAAAGCAACCTATAAAAAGATGGTGCAGAATCTGATCTGGGCTACCGGCTACAATGCAATTGCAATTCCTTTAGCAGCCGGTGTTTTATATTCAACTGGATTTGTTCTTGATCCTGCTATTGGCGCAGTTTTTATGAGCTTGAGTACAATTGTTGTAGCTATTAATGCACAATTACTCCGAGGCCAATTGAAATAAAAATTATTTTTTCTTACTTGTATTAAATCGGAACGAGAAGCCTAAGGCACTGTACCAATAATCATCTGATAAGCTAAAGCCTGAAGAGATATCGATCTTTGTATTGTCAGAAAAAAAATAAGCTAAACCCCCGTCGACAGCATGATGCGGTTCTTCATTCTTTTTTACTGCTCCAAACATTTCAATATAACTGTACCAGTTTTTTCCAATATTAAATCCGGGAGCTATTGTGTAAACCCAGGAAGGACTGCCGCTTTCACCATCGAATTCTAAACCAAGATTATAACCCAAGCCAATTTTTTCTGATAAAGTATGTTGCATCGTAAGCACACAATTGGGAGCCCATTGGCTGGTATAGAATTTTTTACTGCCGATATTTGAAGGAGCTATGTGAAAAATAAAGCTTGTCTTTGGTAACAATCCTCTTTCTTCCCATAAAGATATTTTTCCGCCGATCTTGATCGGGAGTAAACCAGTTTCTATTTCATTTCCGTTAGGGATCAACAAGGGCGTTTCTGCAGAAACAAATTCGGTGATCAGTCGAAATTCAAATCGTTTGCAGGCACCATACTTCCAAAGAACAGTTGGATGGACTAAAACATGGAGATCCCCATTTTTTTCATAATTGAATCCAAACTCGGCCTGGACATATTTTTTTTTAGTAATAAAGGGTGATTCGGTTTGATCTGGTCGGTCGGTTTCCATACGTCCTTCCTGTTGCCCCACACAAAGCAGGGAACCTGTAACAGAGTTTAAAACGAGTAAAATTTTTTTCATGTAAAGCTTACGATGATAAATTTAAATTTCTCTTTACAAATATCCTATTTAGCCTTCTTACTTTTTACTCTTCTTCCTATCAGCAATTTAAAGATACGCTGATTCGAATTTTTTGTAAGACCAAATAAGAAACCACTATTTACTTCCCACATGGGATGAAGATAAAGATCGATCATTGGACCGAGCAAATGTTCCTGCATATTTCCAGGTAAAAAATCTCCGAACTCTCCAAGGTTGCCATAGTATTCAATTCCAATACCAACTTTTTGTTGTATGGTATAAACTGTTTTGAATTGCGGAGAAAATTCTACGCCTTTATCATCACCACTTACAGCAAAAGCTAAGTTCGGATTAAAAGAGAAATACCAGTTACCAAAAGTTTTATCAATGATGGGGCGAAGCTCTCCTTCCCATACATAGTCTGAAGTGTCTGTTAACCGGATAAAACCAAACTCTAATGATAAGCTTGCCCCAAATGACCATTTCCATTCTTCCGGCACCGTTACTCTTGGTCGTATGTGATTACCGAGATAAGTATATCCTCCCCCAGGTTGAAATCCTGTGAAAACATAAAATCCCAGTTCAAAGTTTTTTCCGAATCCATGCGTTATTTCAAGGGAAGTATTATACCAATGCGCAGAATTCTTGTCGGCTAAATATTGACTGCCGGAAAATGTATAATTGTTGTGCAATTCAAATATTGTCCAGCCGGGCAAGGTAGTGGGAGAGGCGTATACCTGTATCTCATTTTCTGCCTGGGAAAAAATATTTGTTGAATAAAAGAACAGAAGCAGAACGGTCAGCTTTCTCATTGTGTTGGTTTACGATTTATAATCTTCTCTTGCGGGTGCAAAAGCGTCAATTACTTTACAATCTGTTGCAGCTACAGCAGAATGCAAAACATTTGACGGGATTATATGATACATTCCTGCGGTCAGTGAACAAGGAATACCGCCGATCATCATATCTAATTGCCCTTCGATGATATAGGTGATCTGCTCATTGACATGTGAGTGTAGAGGAACACTGCTGCCTCTTTTCAGTTCTATGTAACCGAAAGTTGATTTATCACCATGGGCATAATAACCGGTAATGCCGGGGGCAAGTTCTTTGGGTTTGACATCTTTAATTGAATTCATTATTGACTTTCTTGTATTATTATTTGTTTGATTTCTGAACTTGGAAATATTGCTGTCTGTTTTAAGGAATCATCCCAAAAGAAATAATATCCTGAAGTTTTGCTAACAAATCTGAAGTTATTGTTGCTTTCAATTGTTTTGTTATCCAAGATTAATTTAATCAATTGTACATTTTCCTTATGTCGAATTCGGTTAGCTCTTGAAGTACTATACACAAACGTTGCAAAAAAAAGACTTATGCCAATAATCAAGAATGTTATTGCTACTCGATGATCATTTATCCTTTGGGCTGGAGTTAACTTGAACCAGAAGTTTAAAGCCGGTGATGCGAACCCAATAAATATTGAAAACGAAGCATAGGAATAAATTTGTGTTAAGTAATAGAAATAAAATGTTGCTGAGCTTGGGAAAAGTTTTTTTAGTGCAATAGCGATAAAAATCAAAAAGAAGGAAGCTATTAATGGGTACTTTACAGCCTTCTTGTTGATAACGTTTCGCAGGTATGTTCCTAAGTGATCACTTTTCTCCTTTTCAATCGGGAAAATTTTTTGCAAATAAAAAACCCACAACCCGATTGGTAAAAAAGCTCCCAAACCAATTAATACCAACTGTTTTAAAGAGACTAAAAGAATTTCACTGATTGTTATGTAGTCAGCTATGTTGATGTCGAATATATTATAAAATACTAGCAGGTCAAAAAAACCAATAACGACTGCAAAAAATGCAATTGAGGAAAATAGTTTTATGAAAAGTTCAAATTGTTTAATTATGGTTTGCATTTACTCGAAGATTACTTTTCAAATAAGCAAAAGCTTCCACCCACCCATTCTTTGTCTTTGTTGTAACGAACTCCAATCATTTTTCCTTTACTCAACCTCGCAAGGTTGTTGGTTGCAACTGGTCGTTCTACTCCATCCTTCCAGAAATAAAAAATTCTTATCTCAGCTTTTGCGGGTACATCGGGAGTCTCGATCACATCGGCATATTTTACTTTGCGCTGCAATATCCAGTTCTCCGGGTCTTTTACTTTTTCAATATCGGCTGGAGTTACATCAATTACTACACCTTGCCCCGCAAATGAAAACAACGGTTTTAAAACATAGTTCTCCAGGTCAACCGGCATTTGTTTTATTTCATTTAAGAAATAAGTTGTTGGCACATAAGGATGATGAATAAAAGGAAGAGTGTACTTGCTTATTCTGTAAAACCAATTAGGATGCGGTACCCAATCAACATCGAGATCTTCAAATAAGATATTTCCCTGCGCCTGCACTTCGGGAGATTGCTGCTGAAGATCATCAAATATCACCCGGTTGTAAATCCTTTTTATTTCTGTTTTCTTTCCGTCATTCATGTAATACAACTTTCTTCCTTCCTGTATCAATTCTGTCAAACAAACAGGTTTGATGCCGAGATAATCCTGCGTACAATAAAAATCGACCCTTGTTTTTTGTTTATGCGGAAATACTTCAAGCAAGATCACATTCTCCGAGTTTTCAGACCCAACAATAATTTCTTTTAACAGGTTTAAGTATGATTTTCGTTCATATTTATCGAGATAGATACTGTAGTTAGTAGGAACAGGAAAATGTTTTCTGAAAATATCATCCAACAAAACTTCATAAGCAAAAAGGGTAGGGAATCCCTGCATTTCTATCAACTGTGGTTCATATTCGCCGGCTTCGTTTATACAAATACCAAAATCAAAAGCGATAAAATGCGAATGATGATTTTCTCCCTGCACCTGTAAATGTTTTGGAATAGCGTTTTTCGTAAGTTCTTTGAATTTTGGATTAGCAATTATATCTACAATACTTTCACAGGCATCGAGCATTTTTTTTGTAAAATCTTTTGGAACAAATATCGGTGTTTCCGCTACTCTGAATTCTATAGCTCCTTCATGTACAGCATTTAATTCTTCCAGAAATGCCTCGTATTTTTCTTTAGTGAAGTTTTTATTGAAATCCTTTCTTATAGTTGGAACCATAAAATATTTTGATGATGGAAGTTAAAGATAATATGGGAGAAATATTTCACGCAAAGACGCAAAGAAAAAAAAGCAAGGCCGCAAAGAATCTTTGCGGCTTAATTAAACTTAGCGCCTTTGCGTGAAAAAGAAGCTGAATAGAATTACTAATGCTTATAAACAACATCAAACATCAAACCCGAAACCTCAAACTAACTCAGGCTGAAGTTGCTCAATGGTTTGATTAAGGAAATTCGGAAGTACGTGGGAGTATGTCCACATGATCTTATCCGGATCGTTCAAATGTTTTAGCATGCTTACCCATTTTTCCTCACCATGTTCTTCGATCACAGTTTTTTTCTTGTCTTCGGTTTGCAGGTGCATGCTCATACCTACTGCATCAGCTTCGGGGTGAAACTGTGTGCCGATCATATAATCATTAAAGCGAATTCCCATGATGGCTCTTTCATATGGCACATGCGGACGATTCTTTTCTATGCAAAGAATTTTGGCGCCCATTTCTTCGATCACATTATGATTAGGCTGAATGACCTGGTAATCTCGACTGTCAACACTATAAAATGGATCTCTCAAACCAGCAAATACAGGTTCATCGAGACCATCATTCAACATGTGAACAGGGAAAACTCCAAATGCAGTAGAACGGCGTTTGCAAACGATGCCAATATTATAATGGCGACAGGCTAATTGAAATGAATGACAAATAAACAAGACATATTTCTTTTGCTCATTAGCGGGATTATCATTCCAGCGTTCTACTTCACTAAGCCAACGAAAATAGGTTTCATCCCATTCCGTATAGCGACTTTCTAATGGCGAGCCAGGTCCGCCGCTGGAAATAAAAATATCATAACTCATGTCCGGCACTTCATTCTTTAACCGTACATCAAATTCATCCCAAACAATGTCAAGATTATGAACCTCACTGTAAGTATTCAGTATTTCACGGATACAACGCATGCCCTGGTTGGCTTTGCCTTCATAAAGGTCGAGGATCGCTACATTTATCTTCTTAGAGTCGTTGGCCATTTTGCAAACATAATAAATTCTTAACGTTAGCATCTGTCAGATAGGTTGCGTACTTACTAACAAATGTGGATATAAGACGTTTTTCTTTCTGTACAGGAGTCGTTTATACTCGTTAATTTTTTTGTTATAGTTTTTTACTTAAATCGTAAGTGTTTATTATTAGCCCCGCTGGTTTGCTACTATTGGGCTTTTGTTGCGTCGCACTCTTGAGCGGCATCAATTTTTTCAGCTTTTTTATTTCTCACAGATGACACAGATTTACACGGAAAATTAATCTGTGAACTTCAGTGTTATCTCTGAAATTAAATTGCTCATTTATTCTTTAAACTTTTCGGGATGCTTTTTATTATGATCAGTTTTATCCTGGTATGCTTTTCCAGCAGCAAGAATTGTTGCTTCATCATATAAATTACCAATAAGAGTTATACTCAACGGTGAACCATTTTGATTAAAACCCATCGGCATCACTACAACTGGATTGCCTGTAAGATTGGTGATGGATAATTGCCTTCCTGCAAAACTTGGAACGATCACCACATCATAATCTTTCATAAAATCATTTACTGCTTTGCAAAGATTATAGCGATAACGATTCGCATTTATATATTCAACAGCCGGGATCAATCTCGCCGCACGAAAACTATTTGGCCAAAAACCTTTATCCTGTCTTTCGATCAGGTCATCACGATTGGTTCTTGTCAGCTCATCAAAAGCTGCAGCACTTTCTGCATTTAAAATAATGCTGATAAGATTTACAGGATAAACAGATGAATCAGGGAAATCAACTGCTTTAATGTCTGCACCTAAAGATCTGTAAACTTCCAAAACTTTTCTTTCTGGTGCATCGGCTGCTAATCGTTTAAAATAATTTTCTGCATAGGCAACTCTTAACTTTTTAAAATCAACCACACCATCATAATTAAAATTCTTATCAACGGAGCCATAATCTTTACCATCTGTTCCATGTATATAATTAAAAACGACAGCACAATCTTCGGCGCTTCTGCAAATCGGGCCAGCTTTATCCAGGCTCCAACAGAGTACCATAGCCCCAGAGCGACTGATGGAGCCAAATGTTGGTCGTAATCCGGTAGCGCCACATCTTGTGGATGGAGAAACAATTGAGCCAAGCGTTTCAGTTCCGATCGCAAATGGTAACAAGCCAGCAACAACAGATGCAGCCGATCCTGCCGATGAACCACTTGATCCCTGTTTTAAATTCCACGGATTTTTTGTTTCACCGCCAAACCATTTATTATTGAATGCAAGTGCACCGAGAGAGAGTTTAGCACAAAGCACTGCTCCTGCAGCTCTTAATCTTTTATACACATAAGAATCTTCATCAACATATTGATCTTTATATGGAGTACTGCCCCAGGTGGTTTTATATCCTTTCACAGCAAACAGGTCCTTTAATCCATAAGGAATGCCATGAAGCAGGCCGCGGTATTTCCCATTTTTAATTTCTTCATCTGCACGTCTTGCCTGTGCCATAGCAGTATCCTCAGTTAGGGAGATCACACATTCTAATGTATCGCCCCATTTTTTCAAACGAGCAATAAAAAATTTCGTTAGCTCTACCGATGTTATTTGTTTTGACTTTATCAATCCCGCTAATTCAGGAATTGAATAGAAAGCAAGGTCATTTTTATTCTTTGGCATTCTTATATCTGCACGAATAGGAAGCGAAACCGTTTGATTCATTCGTTGCTTTAAAACACCATAAGGAACAGGGTTAAAAGCGAAGGGATAGGGGATATCATTTGTCGGTAAAGTTTTGTGCATTCCTTTTATTAACTGTGTATAATTATTCAGGTTATCAAATAAAGAATCTGCTTCGGCATTTGTGAATTCAAGATCATAAAGAGCAGCGGTCTTTTGTATCAACAGTAGTGAATCATTTTTAGTTTGAGCAATTGTTGACAACGGCAATAAAAGAAGAAGTGATAAAAATCTCATAGCAGTATTTTTTTGGTAGAGTAAATTACATAAATAAAATCATTACCTTTTAGATTCAAAAAATTAACACATGAGAAGGCTTTTCTTTTTTGTCACCCTGGCTGCTCTTATTATTTCCTGCGATCAACCAACCAACAATAAAACAAGCAGTGCCAGTCCGAGTGGGGCTGATATACATTTATCAGAATATTTTAATTATGGTGATACAGGAGTGCAAATGGCAGGGATAAAAATGATCCCGGTAAAAACCCCTGCGGGTGAATTTAAAGTATGGACAAAAAGGATTGGCAATAATCCACGAATAAAAGTTTTATTACTTCATGGTGGCCCGGCTTCCACTCATCAGTACATGGAATGTTTTGAAAGCTTTTTTCCTAAAGAAGGGATTGAGTTTTATGAATATGATCAACTTGGCTGTGGCAATTCAGATAAACCAGCTGATACAAGTTTATGGGTGCTTGATCGCTTTGTAGAAGAAGTAGAACAAGTTCGACAGGCTATCGGCGCCGATTCAACTAATTTTTACATACTTGGAAATTCATGGGGTGGCATTCTAGGAATGCAGTATGCGTTGAAGTATCAAAACAATATGAAAAGCCTGATCGTTGCAAATATGATGGCGAGTTGTCCTGAGTATGGGAAATATGCAGAAGAAGTTTTAGCAAAACAAATGGATCCAAAAGTGCTTGCAGAAGTTAAAGCCATTGAAGCAAAGGGAGATTTTAATAATCCAAGATATATGGAGTTGCTGACTCCAAATTTTTATAATGAAC
>Ga0207701_10007574_pt1 | contig 10790 bp, 9 predicted proteins | sample KBSSwiSSwithPhiX_FD_184294 | JGI IMG/M metagenome (GOLD analysis project Ga0207701, IMG submission 184294) | Switchgrass rhizosphere bulk soil microbial communities from Kellogg Biological Station, Michigan, USA, with PhiX - S5 (SPAdes) (version 2) | ecosystem: Environmental > Terrestrial > Soil...
TTTCGAGAAAGGCGGCGAAAGCGTGAAGCTCAACAACATTATGGAGAACCTGCGGATGCGGGGCCTTGCTGATTTCGCGAAGATCGATGTTCGCATCGTCCGCGGGCTCGCTTATTACACTGGAATTGTTTTCGAAGTTTTTGATCGCGCCGGCAAATTCCGAGCGATCGCCGGGGGCGGCCGATATGATCAGCTGGTGGCACAACTGAGCGACAACGCTGTTTCGTTGCCCGCGCTCGGCTTTGCCATCGGTGATGTCGTTCTGGGTGAAATGATTCGCGGGAACACCACCGCGCGCGCGCAGATGGAAAAGACAATCACGAGCGAGCGCGACGTCGAGATTTATGTGGTGATTGCAAAGGAAGATCAGCGCGCAAATGCATTGGCGACGATGCAGCAACTGCGTGATAGCGGCTATCGGGTCGACTATTCCCTGGCGACCGCCAAAATCGCGCGACAATTCCGATTGGCTGAGCAAACCGGCGCGCGTTTTGCCATCGTCTTCGGGGACGAATGGCCGCAGGTGGGAGTGAAAGATCTCACCAGCGGCAAGCAAGAGTCCGTCTCCCATGACGAAGTGCTTGCGCATCTCGAATCGCTTCGCGCGTCGCCCTGACTGGGAAGGGCGACTTCCAAGCCGCCCAGATTGGCGCGTCGTAATTGTCGGCGGGTTGGAACCTGCCGCTCCCAGTGATTAAAAAGCGCGCACGCCAAATCACTTGAGAGATTCTTCCCTTCGCTCACAATGACACGCTCGCATGTACCGGACCCATCACTGTAACGAACTGCGCAAAACCGATATCGGTCGCGAGGTGAAACTCGCCGGCTGGGTGGCGGTGCGGCGCGATCACGGCGGCGTGATTTTCATCGATCTACGCGACCGCGAAGGACTAACCCAGGTCGTCTTTCGTCCGGAAGAGAATGCCGAGGTGGCAAAGCAGTCCCACAGTTTGCGCACGGAAGACGTCATTCAGGTTTGCGGGAAAGTCGCGCCCCGGCTGCCCGGAACTGAAAATCCGAAGCTCGCGACCGGTGATATCGAAGTGCTTCCGCAATCGCTGACGATTTTGAATCGCGCCGAAAACCTGCCGTTTCAGATTGATGCTGAATTGAGTAATGAAGATCTCGAGCTGACTTATCGCTATTTCGATCTGCGGCGGCCACGGCTATCGCGCAATCTGCAAATCCGGCACCGCGTCACTCAGGCCACTCGCCAGTACCTGGATTCGCAGGGATTTCTTGAAATCGAGACGCCGATTCTGAGTAAAAGCACACCGGAAGGGGCGCGTGATTTTCTCGTTCCCAGCCGATTGTTGCCGGGAAAATTTTACGCCCTGCCACAGGCACCACAGCAATACAAGCAACTCCTCATGGTCGCCGGGATGGAGAAATATTTTCAGATCGCGAAAGCGTTTCGCGATGAAGATTTGCGAGCCGATCGCCAGCCGGAGTTTACGCAGATCGACATCGAAGCGTCTTTCGTTGCGCCTAACGATATTTATACGCTGACCGAGGGAATGCTGGCGGCGATTTTTAAGGCGGCGCGTGGAATTGAAATCCCCATACCGTTTCCGCGGCTGACTTACTGCGAAGCCGTCGATACCTTTGGGAGCGACAAGCCGGATCGCCGTTTTGGCATGCGTCTCGTCGATCTCCGCGATGTTTTTCGCGATAGCCAGTTCAAGGTTTTTCAGGGCGCGCTAGCGGAGGGCGGCGTGGTCAAGGCGATCAACGCCAAAAATTTCGCCGGCATTACCATCGGCCAGGTCGATGAACTAACCGCGATTGCGAAAACATTCGGAGCAAAAGGCCTCGCCTTCATCAAAGTGGAAGACGGGGAATGGAAATCGCCGATCGTGAAATTTTTCTCTGAAGCGGAGAAGGAAGCGCTCCGTTCCAAGTTAGAAATCGCGGAAGGCGATTGTATTTTCTTCGCCGCCGGGAAATGGGAGATCGCCTGCGAGGTGCTCGGCCGGATTCGGTTGCGCGTGGCGGAAATTCAAAAGCTCACCGCCGGCTCTACCGACCTGGACTTTTTGTGGGTGACAGATTTTCCGCTGATGCAATGGAGCGCAGAAGAAAATAAATGGAACGCCGTCCATCATCCCTTTACCCGACCGAAAGCGGAGGATCTCTCGCTGCTTGACCAAAAGAAGTTCGGTGAGATGCGCGCCGATGCCTATGATGTTGTCTTGAATGGCGTCGAGATCGGTGGAGGCAGCATTCGAATTCACGAGCCGGAGTTGCAGGCAAAAATGTTCGAGGCCCTGGGAGTGACCGCGGAAGATCAGCAGGCCAAGTTCGGACATCTGCTGCGCGCATTTCGTCTGGGCGCGCCACCGCACGGCGGGATCGCGCTCGGTCTTGATCGCCTCGTCATGCTCATCTGCGGCGAAGAATCCATCCGCCAGGTAATGGCTTTCCCGAAAAATAATCGCGGTCAAGAATTGATGACGCAATCGCCGGCCGACGTCGATCCGCGCCAGTTGCGCGAATTAGGAATCAAGCTGGCAGGAGAAAAGAAGCTGTAGCGGCGGCGGTGTCAGCCGCAGATTGCAACCGCGGATCGCGCAGATTACGCGGATAAATGGGAAACAGATATCCGTTTACGACGCCGGCGGGTGATGTTCGCGACCGGTGCGGAATAGAATGGCCACCAAAAAGGTGACGATGGTGCCGCAGCAGATCCACCACGGGAACTCCATCAGCGGCAACCAAGCCGGTTGCTCATAAAATTTTATGCCGAAGATGCGTGCGATGTTGTTGGGCAACCCGCTCACGATCGCCACGACCACAAAACCGATGATCATCGCGACGATATTCCCGGCATTGTTGCCGCGTCGTTTCGTGAAAATTCCGCAAAGGAAAACGCCAAGAAGCGAGCCGTAGGTGTAACCAAAAATTCCGAGAACAATCGGAATGATACGCAGATCAGGTCGCACGATCACGAGGTAGGAAGTGATGGACGCGACCACGATCATGAGAATGGAAAATCCGATTGTCGCCCGGCGCGCCGCGCGGAGACTCTGTTCTGCGGTCGACTGCGGATTGATGTAAGTCTCGTACCAATCCCGCGTGAAACTGGTGGCAAGCGCGTTCAGGGCTGTGCTGAGCGATCCCATCGCAGTCGCGAAAATTCCGGCGATCAATAAACCGCGCAGACCGACTGGCATTTGATACAGGATAAAATGGCAAAACGTTTCACTAGGTGCCTTCGGCAGATTCGGGTCGGGATGCGCTTGATAGTAAGTCCAGAGCAACAATCCGATGCTGAGAAACGTCAGCACGATTGGGATATCGGCGAGACCCGACAGCACCAGGGAGCGACGACTGCGGCGGACATCCACTGCGGTCAACATTCGTTGCACCATGTCCTGATCGGTCCCATGCGTTGCCATGGTGACAAAGGTCGAACCGATCAGCCCGGCGAAGATGGTGTACTCAATCTCGAACATTCCTTTCCATTTTTCCCAACCGTGTTTTGCCGGATCCAGGCCGGTAGTAATGAAATCAGAGACGCTGAACCCGCCATGGCGATCCACAATTTCCTGCCAGCCACCGGGAATGGCGGAGTAGAGCAAACCGAGCGCGACGAGCGCGCTGCCCATCATGATGGATGCCTGAATGAAATCGGTCCAAACGACGGCTTTGATCCCGCCAAGCGTGGTATAAATAGCAGTCAAAATAACGATCGCGACACATGCTGCGACATAAATCCGGAGTGTCTGCGTCTGGTTAGGTCGCGCGCCACTGATCATTTCGTAGGCGAGTGCTAGAGCGATCGCAGCCACATACAGACGCGCGCCCGATGCCAGGACGCGAGTGAAAAGAAAGATCGCTGAAGCCGCGTTCTTTGTGCCGACGCCGAAACGCGCGGTCAGATATTCGTAAATGGAGTATACCTTGTAGTCGTAATACGGTTTGATAAAAATATAACTAACGAGAATGCGGGCGAGGATAGTCCCAAAGGCGAGCTGAATGTAGGTGTACTTACGCAAGGCGAATCCTTCGCCGGGCACGCCGAAAAAAGTCGCGGCGCTTGTTTCGGCCGCGATGATGGAGGCGAGGACTGCCCACCACGGGATGGACCTGCCGCCAAGGGCAAAATCGTGCAGGCTCTCTTCTTTCCGGCCCATCCGCAGGCCGATGGCGATGATGATAAAAAAATAGAGGATGAGAACGAGGCAATCGATGACGAGCCGAGCGTCCACGCGTTCTTAGGTGACAGAATTTCAGAAAGGCGCAAGGTGGATCGCGCGCTCTGTCGCGCGATGTTGAATAACCCATTGAGCAAGCAATTGCTCGATCCACCTATGAACAGAATCGACGCGCCGGATTTCGATTTGGAGGCAACGCTTAACTCGGGCCAGGTATTCCATTGGGAGAAGGTCGGCAAAGGGTTTTACGGGACCGTTGGTGATCGCGCGTTGTATGTCGAGCACCGGGGCCTTGGGCTGCTGGTTGCCTTTGAGGAGCGAGCCCTGCGACGCCGTGGTGAGGAACATTCAAACGTTCGGAAAAGGCCGCGGTCAACGACTCCGAAAGCTTTCGCGAGCACAGCCGCGGCTATAGCGGGCTCGCAGGAGCTTGCCCTTCCAACATCAAAACTAGTCCGTCAGTATTTCGCACTCGATCACCCGCTTGATGAAATCTGTGCATCGTTCCCGCGCGACCCAGTCATGAACGCGGCGCGCGATTTCTGCCGCGGTCTCCGAATTATCCGTCAGCCAAAATGGGAGTGTCTCGCCACCTTTATTTGTTCTTCGATGAAGCAGGTCGCGCATATCCGGCAAATTTCGCGATCGTTGCGTGAACGATTTGGCGAGAAGAAGGAAATTTGCGGCTACGAGGTATTTTCGTTTCCGTCGGCTGATCGTTTGGCGGAAACGAGTGAGAACGAGTTGCGAAAATGCGGCCTGGGTTATCGGGCCAAGAATCTGCTGGCAACGGCGAAACGCGTCGCCTTGCGAGAGGCAGCCTTGGATTCTTGGAGTGCGCTGCCTGACGGCGCACTCCGCGAACAACTGTGCTATCTGCCAGGCGTAGGCGCGAAGGTGGCGAATTGCGTCATGCTCTTCGGCTATGAGCGAATCAAAGCGTTCCCGATCGACGTTTGGATCGAACGAGTCTTGCGCGAGAAATATTTTCCGAGGAAACGAAAAGTGACCAGCGCGAGCCTAGCAGAATTCGCTGCTAATTATTTCGGTGCGCACGGCGGCTATGCGCAGCAGTATTTATTTCATCATGCCAGGATGACGGGCAAGAGTCGACGGAAAGCATGATTGCAGAGTTCGTCGTTGTAGAGGCAGGCGTGCCGCCTGCAATTGGTTGATTATTGCGGCCGCCACTACAGGTGACCCCTCGGGATGACACAAAGGGCAGACTGCTCTATTTTACCCCTTTAAGTATGAGCCTGTTACACGGGCCCGAAGCGATGCAGCGTAGAAGCGAACGACAAAAAATTCTGTGGGCGATATTCCTCTCGCTCCTGCTGCACCTCGTGGTTGGCGTTTGCATCGCTTCTTTCGGTGACAAACTTCAGCCGCGTCTGCCGGAGGAGGAGAAACCGATGGAATTAACGATTGTCGATATTGCGCCGGCCTCGAGTCCGATAATTCAACCGAAGAACATGCCGTTTATTGATACGCCGGACGCCAAAGCAACGACCGAACAACCAAAAGAACAAGCATTCGAGTCCAATGCTAACTCGATTGGCGCCAGCGAGTTGCCTGCCTTGGGAATCGCGCCCATCCCAACACAGGAGGGTAAAGAGCTGCCGACACACGATTTGGAGAGTCACCCATATTCGCTGGATCAACAGGGCGCTCAAGCGCAGCTCAATTCACGCCCGATTCCGGTCCCCAGCGCGGTAGCTCAGGCCACGCCGCAACCCGGCGCCACGGAGTCGCCCGCGAGCACTCCCTCAACACCCCAGCCAACTCCAACACCCACGGCCGACCTGCTGGCAATGTTTCGCGCTACGCCGCCGCCTACAACGCGGACTCCGGGGCAAAAGGACAAAGCCAGCGCCGCTTCCCGGGAGACAACGCCAGCGCCACGCTCTGCTCCATCCACAGCCTATCGTCGCGAGCAAATACCAGAACGAATGGCCGGGAACATTTCCAAGCGCGGAGTCTCGTCCGTCAACGCCGTCGGCACACCACTCGGCCGCTACGAGAAGAGCGTATATACTGCGATTGGAACCCGCTGGTACAAACTTTGTGACGAAAATCGCGACCGTGTTGATATTGGAACGGTGAGCGTGCAGTTTGTGGTCGCGCCGGATGGAAAGATCGGCAATATCAAAGTAATCAGTGGTGGAACGTCTGCATCGTTCACAAACCTTTGCCTTCAATCCGTTCAAGATGCCAAACCTGAACCGATCCCAGAAGATGTCGTGGACATCCTGCCACCTGAAGGCCTGCCCGGTGAAGTTAATTTCACCGGTTACACTCGTTAAATGAGCGAAGCGCTGAATTCCGTCATCGGCTTTTTTGAACGCGGTGGTCTCTTCATGTGGCCTCTGCTCATCTGCTCGATCGTAGCCCTAACGACAATTATACTGCGCGGCTTCGCTTTGCGCGAAAAGCAGGTCATGCCGCTGGTAATCGAAAGCGAGATCGAGCGATTGATGCCGGGCGGCAGCCCCGACCGGTTGATGCGAATTGTGGAGAACGATCAGTCATCGCTTGGCCGGATTGTGCGAATCGCGCTCCAGCATCTGCGTTCGCCCCGTTCCGAGAACGTGGAGGCCGTGCAAACGCGCGCCCGACACGAGATGGTGCTTCTGGAAAAAGGATTGATCGTGCTGGAAGTAATCGTCGGGATCGCGCCATTACTTGGGCTGATCGGCGCCGTTTCCGGTTTGGTTCATGTTTTCTCGCATCTGGGATTGAGCTCCGGCGCCTCCGACACGCGTCAAATTGCGCTCGGCATTGCGGAAGCCTTGAATGCGACCGTCTTCGGGCTTTCCATCGCCGTGCCCACCCTCGTTGCCTTCAGCTATTTTTCAAAAAAGGTAGAGGTGATGTCGGTGGAAATAGAAACGCTGGTGGTGGAATTGATCGGAAAATGTTATTTCGGCCGCGGCCCAGAGGAAGCGTCGCCCTCGGTGCGAATGACTGCCCGAACGCAAGTATTGACCTCCTGAGCGAGCTGACATGAATTTCGCCGTTCGCAAACGTCGCGCGCCCTCCATCATTATCGTTTCGCTCGTCGATATCCTCATCATCTTGCTCATCTTTTTCGTGGTCTCTACCACATTCAAAAAGGATCAGCCAGAGGTGCAGATTAATCTGCCGGAATCGAAAACCGCGACGAAAGCGCCGGCGGAATTGGAACACGCTATCGTCACCGTGGACGAAGCCGATGCCATCAAACTGGATGGCCGTCCGGTCGATGTTAACGAACTGGAGGGCGCAGTTCGCAACCTTTCCCAGACGCAGAAGGCGTCGCTGGCCTTGCAAGCGGATCGGAAAGCGTCGTTTGGAACGATCATCAAGGTGATGGACGCGCTCAAGCTGGCGGGCGTGCGAAACCTTCCGGCATTTACGCGCGAAAGATGAAACTAATGATTCGGAAGTATGGCGACCCGGCATTGCGCATAAAGGGCAAGCCGGTGGCTGAAGTCGACGGCAGAATTCGCGAGCTGGCGGACAACATGTTGGAAACGATGCGGGCGGCCAATGGTATTGGACTGGCCGCACAACAGGTAGGCGAAGCTCTGCAACTGACCGTGGTTGATGTTTCGGCGGTGGAAGACCGCCCCAGCACGATGGCATGGAATGGCAGGGAAGTGAACCCCAACGACCACATGCCATTGATTATTCTCAATCCGCGAATTGAGACTGGGCCGGAGAAAGAAATCGCATCGGAGGGTTGCCTGAGCTTTCCGGAAATTTCGGCTGACATCGAACGCGCCGGATGGGCCAAGGTAGAGGCGCAGACGCTCGATGGCGAGCGGGTGGAAATTGAGGCGACGGGATTACTGGCACGAGCGCTCCAGCACGAGATCGATCACCTCAACGGCATTCTTTTCATCGACCGGATGAACTCGGCGGCGAAGGCCAGTCTCTCGAGCAAATTGAAGCGTTTGCAAAAGGAGACGCAACGTGGGCTAACGACAAGTAGACACCTGCGCGCGGTCGAGCCGGCGCTCTGACAAAGCAGGGTTTTTTATTCGCGGATTTACGCAGATTGATTCGGGAAATAGGAAAGCCAGGTTCAATTGCGATCTGTTCCAGCGGGGACCCGAGCTTGAGTCGCCCGGCAGACTGTGAATCCCTCATCCTAACCTTCCCAGTGGGAGAAGGGATCGTCGCGAGCGCATTCCGGAGTTTTCCGTCTTCTGCCTTTAATCTGGGAAATCTGCGGACGGATATTCTCAGGTTTGCTACAGCGCTTTGTAATCGACGGTGATGGTGCGGAAGGTGTGCGGCGGTTTTTCCGCGGAGAAGTAAAAGAGCTCGAGCAAGGTCGTGCCGACCATCCATTGATAGCCGACCAGGGTCTGGACAATGTCGGTATCCGTATCGCGGGAGCGCGACACTAATTTGCCGACGCCGTATTTGCCCTCGAAATAACACCGGACTATTGCCATCTGTTCGTTGTAACGCTCGATTGACCAGTCGGGATATTCGTACTGCAACTCCACCTCCATCAGTTTGTCATTCTTGAAAGTGAAGAGCGTGCTTTGCAGTCCCGGATGAACCAGTCCCTCCACTGTCCAGACGGAACGACTTCCATCCTGTTTCCGTTCGACGATTTTCGCTTTCGCTCCGTTCAGCACCGCTTCGACTCGCCGCGGCGGATCGCCCCAGCGAAAACCGAATGGCGGTAACAATTCATTCATCGCCACCACGGGCGTGGTAGCAGCAAGAAGGAGGAACAAGCCGGCAACTAATCGGCGGGTCATTCGTTGGCAAAATTGTAGACGATATACCGGTGGACGAGCGGCTGCACCATGGCATCAATTGCTCCACCTCGGCGCGGATCGTGCTCGAATTTCTCCAGCGCTTCTCGGTCGCGAAAGATCACGACGACGCCGAGATCGAACGATTGCTCCAAGCCGGGCCGATCTACAGGCAAAGGGCGGCCAACGCGCACGTCGTTCACGCCGCGGAAGCGGCGAAGCGTGCGCAAAGCGCGCAGAAGAACATTCTGGTCGTCAACGTTGCCGGGTCGTTTCAGCCAAAACAGCATTACGTGGGTGACCTGGCCGGAACGCGCGTTGGCAGCCTGCGCGTTGAATGAACTCAGGGAAAGGGCAAGCCAAATCAAAAAAATCGGAACGCGCATACGAAAAAATGCATTTGCGGGGGGCAACACAATCGCTCAAAACCTGTCCGCCAGCATCCATTTTCGATTGCTCTTTTCGGACTTGTTTGCGCGAAGAAGTCGTCGCCCCGAGGGAAAGACGGGGCGCGTTCAACCGATTTTTTTCAGTCAAGAAATTTTTGTGCGGCACTCAAAAATAAAGTTCAGATTTTTGCTTGTCGGTTTTTCTCGCCGTTTCTAATCTCACGCCGCTGGCAGGGAGCAAGGGAATCGTCAGGTGTGAATAAAGTGTGAACAGAATTCAGCAATTTCGTAACATTGAGCTGGCGGAAAATCGAGCGCGACGTCGGGAGCGCGGCTCGCATGGGAGCCCATCAGCCGCAGCACCGCGAATGGCCGATGGAGGGTTTTTTCATTTCCCCTCGGAAAAAGGCGGTTTTTATCAGGAGAGCTTCTACTTTTCCTTTACACGCGAGCAAAATAATTTTCATATTTCCTGCCACTTCTACCACCGCTTCCCTCGAGGGGGTTTCCCCGGAAGAGGCATTTTTGGCTGTTAACAACTTGGTATGGACGAGAGGTGCAAAGCCCTTTGGGAGAAACTGTCGGCTGCGCTCAAGCCGCAGGTCAGTACGGACACTTATAAGCGATGGTTTTCCGCCGTGGAGTTAACCAAAGCTACTGAGGATTCCCTGACGTTTCGCGTTCCCAACAACATTTACCAGTTCTGGATAGAAAGTAATCACATGGCGGCCTTGCAATCCGCCATCACCAGTGCCGTCGGCGCGCCGCGCTCGGTCCAATTTTTTAGCTCGACGGACTCCGATAACGAAAATGATTTCGGCACGCCGGAAGCGCAAAAATCCTATCGCTCTAGCAGCAAAGCCACTGGGCTGGGCCTCGGTCTCAACCCGCGGAACACATTCGAATCATTCGTCGTTGGTCCGAACAATCAGATTGCCCACGCGGCCAGCCTGGCCGTCGCGCAGGCGCCCGCGCGCACATACAATCCGCTCTTTGTTTATGGCGGCGTCGGGCTCGGAAAGACGCACCTGATGCAGGCGATCGGCCAGTATGTCTGGGCGAAAAAGAAAACGTCGCGGGTGATGTACCTGTCGAGCGAACTTTTTATCAACGAATTCATCGACGCCATCCAGCACAACACTCTGGTGAAATTCCGCAAACGTTACCGGCAGGCGGATCTGCTCCTGATCGACGATATTCAATTCCTCGGCGGGAAGGAGCGGTCGCAGGAGGAATTTTTTCACACCTTCAATACTCTCTTCGACGGCCACAAACAGATCGTGCTGTCGAGCGATCGGCCGGCCTCGGAGATCGCAAACCTGGAGCATCGCCTCGTCTCACGCTTCGAATGGGGCCTCACGGCGGAGCTGCAACCGCCGGATATCGAGACACGGCTGGCCATTCTCCGGAAAAAAGCCCGCGCTCTGCAGATCAAATTGCACGACGACGTTTATCAGTTCCTTGCCCTCCGCATTCGCAGCAACGTGCGC
>Ga0207701_10007576_pt1 | contig 10789 bp, 8 predicted proteins | sample KBSSwiSSwithPhiX_FD_184294 | JGI IMG/M metagenome (GOLD analysis project Ga0207701, IMG submission 184294) | Switchgrass rhizosphere bulk soil microbial communities from Kellogg Biological Station, Michigan, USA, with PhiX - S5 (SPAdes) (version 2) | ecosystem: Environmental > Terrestrial > Soil...
AGACATTGTTGCGTTTCGCCATCGATATCTGCGCCGGACGCGATTTGCCAGCTTCCATCAAGCGCGTAAGACGTAGCGCCAATAACTGTGCCTTGGTGATTTCCTGCGCCATCCAGACAAGTTTTTGTTGAACGAGTTGGAAGCTGGCGATTGGCCGGGCGAATTGCTCGCGCGACTTGGCGTAAGCTAGCGCGGTCTCGTAACAATCAATGGCTGCGCCAATGACGCCCCACGCGATGCCCACGCGGGCATACGAAAGACATGATAACGGCGCACTGAGCCCGCGAGCGTTCGTCAGGCGATTTTCCGCCGGTATTCGGCAATTCTCGAACCAGCATTCCGAAGTGCGCGACATCCGAAGACTGAACTTCCCCTCGATATCATGCGCTCGAAATCCCGGGGCGTCTTTCTCTACCACGAATCCGCCGACATGACCGTCGTCATCCTTCGCCCAAACAACCTTGACGTCCGCGATGGATGCATTGCCAATCCAGCATTTGCTGCCGTTCAAAATGTAATGATCGCCATCCTGTAGGGCATGAGTTTCCATCCCGCCAGGGTCCGAGCCGTGTCCATGTTCCGTTAACGCGAAGCAACCCACGCGTTCGCCCGACACCAATCCAGGTAGCCATCGTGCCTGTTGCTCAGGCGAGCCGAATGAATTAATCGCTTGGATTGCGAGCGCGCCCTGCACCGACGCCAGCGAGCGAACGCCGGAGTCGGCGCGTTCCAGTTCCTGCATGATCAGACCATACGCGGTATAGCTTACGCCTGCGCAATCGTGCTCTTTGAGATACGGCGCGTAAAAGCGCAGCGCGCCCATTCGTGGAATCAGATGGTCAGGAAATTTTGCAGCACGAAAACAAGGCACGACCTCGGGCAGTACTTCCTTCTTCACAAACTGCGCTGTCCGGTCGCGGACGGCGCGCTCCTCATCCGTTAGAAGTTCTTCGATTTTGTAGTAATCAAGCGAGTCCATCTCGTGCGGCCTGAATGATGCGCGCCAGTCTAGCGGTTGCGCTAAGCGAATACAACGGCCGCCCGATCCGTTGCAAAATTCGTTCAACTGCCTTTACGAAGCCAAACGGTAACGTCATTGTGACCACTGTGTTCTTCGAATTTTGTCCTCTGCTTTTGCAGAAGTTTATTTGCGCGCTCGTGGCAGCGCCCTTGCTCTGCGTTCAGGCTCAAAATGCTGCTCATCAGAAAAGCCCGGAGCCTGGTCTCACCGATGGAGCATTTGACAGTCATGCTGCCGAACGTTTCGCAAAGTTGGCGCTGCAGTGCGTACACAAGGAATACCCGAACAAGATCAGTCACGTTTTGAACAGCGACGTCGATGTCGCGCCGCCACGGAAACTGACACCCGCTTTTTGTGGCTGCTACGATTGGCACTCGTCAGTGCACGGACATTGGCTGCTGGTGCGGCTATTACGAACGTTTCCAGACGCGCCATTCGCAAAAGCTGCGCGAGACGCCTTGAAGGAGAGCCTCACCGCTGAAAATCTGAAAAGCGAAGCCGCATATCTGCGGGGAGAGGGCCGCGCGAGTTTCGAACGGCCGTACGGATTAGCGTGGCTGTTGCAACTATGCGCCGAGCTACGCGAATGGAACGATCCGCAAGCGCAAGAAATGTTGGCAAATCTGAAGCCACTCGAGGATGCAGCGATCGAGCGCCTAACCACATGGCTACCGAAGCTCTCGCATCCAATACGCATCGGTGAGCACAATCAAACCGCCTTCGCGCTCGGACTAATTATCGATTACGCGCGTGGTAAAAATGATGAAAAGCTAGCCAAGCTCGCCACTGATTCGGCGCGAAAGTTTTTTCTAGCGGACAAAAATTGCCCGCTCGCGTACGAGCCGTCCGGTGAAGATTTTCTGTCGCCCTGTCTCGGCGAAGCCGATGCAATGCGTCGCGTCGTATCGCAAGCTGAGTTCGTGAAATGGCTCACGCAATTTCTGCCGCAAATTCCGAGAACCGCGACTGCGGATTGGTTGCCGGTCGCGATTTCACCTGATCGGAGCGATCCGAAGCTGGCACACCTGGACGGATTAAATTTGAGTCGCGCGTGGATGCTGGAAGGCATTCTCTCTTGCCTTTCTGCGGATGACCCGCGCCGTCCAGCGCTAACGAGCGCGGCGGAAGCGCACAGGCGCGCCGGGCTCGCAGCGGTCACCGGCGAGCATTACGAAGGCGGCCACTGGCTCGGTAGCTTCGCGGTTTATCTGACGACTCAGCGCGGAATTAAGAAATGACGAGCCGCCGTTTTCCCGCCAGCACCACACTCGGGTAATTACCGCTCGGCGATCGTTTGCTCTGATTCTTTGCGAGGAGTTCCTCCCGCGGGATCCCAGGCGCGCCGCTGCCAGAACTCTACCAGGTCGTTTCGGCTGCCTCGAAAAATGTTGAGCTCTGCTTTTCTAATATTGGCAATACTTATGGGGTGAGTGGAGCGCGGGAGGCGACACTTACCATCACCGCAGTATTGCCAAAGCGCCCAGTAACTCCATGGCGCCGTCGCACGAGGCTCCTTAGAATAGTTTGCAACCCAGAGCCAGCACCTCCTGAGCGTTTCCCTCTGTGCGGGCGTGACTCGCGAGCTATTCAAAACCTGTCCGAGATGGTATTCGCCGGAATAAATACCGGGATAAACACCGCTGCGTTGGCGAATGCGTTCTACAAACGCTACTGCCTGGTCCGCCCGCATTGTTCCCCCGGGATAATGACCGTTTTTCTCGAAATCAAGCACCAGCAAAACCCCTGAACTCGGCCGAATCGCCGGGTTTACCCGAGACCAAGCACTGGAGACGGTACTCAGGAAATGATCGGCTTGCCGAATTGGATCACTTCCGTTGCCGTAGTGATACGCTCCCCAGAGCAGTCCCGCCTGCAGCGCTCCCATTTGCCGATCCAAGTATTTTGGATCGCGAACAAAGGGCGGATACGTCGCTTCGTGAATTACACCCACGATGCCCTGGCGTTTCATTGTGGTGAAATCGGGACGCATCATGTCGTAATGCGAAAGATTCACCACGTTCGTTGCTGAGAACGCGCAGACCGGAAGCGCAGAAAACAAAACTGCAATCCGCAAGATCGACAATCTTATTTCCATCGGAAATCGCAGGGACATATCGAGTAGTTGTAGCGAATTTGCAAGCGCAACGATTTGGTGGTTGCAGTCTTACCTTGTCCCGTTGCTGCAAAAATTCAACACGACTTCAGATCGGCAGGCTCGTTAATATTTCGAAATAATTTTCCCTCGTACTGTGTAACGGGTACGACGCGAAGTTTTCCAAGCGCGACCAACTCATCAGTCAGAGATCGTAACGAAAAATCCGCGCCAGCTAGAGCCCTGCCGGCTTCAAGTGCAGCCTCTCTTGGATAAATCGCCGCCAGCGGCTCGACGCGATCACCGATCTTTGGCAGCACACCACAACTGGGTTCGATCTGAGCGGAAAGAAACTCAAGGTATTTGTTGCTCATCCACGGCATATCAATCGCGAGCGCCAGAAGATGACTGGTGGTCATCCGGTTCATTGATGCGGCGAGACCGCTGAGCGGTCCGTGTGATGGTGGAACATCCGCAACGAAAACCACATCGTCGCGACGCCACGGCGGATCGATGCGCGCGGAAACAAAAATCTCTCTCGGCCTCAGTCTCTCTAATGTTTCGAGTTGGATTTGCCAGAGCGCTTTTCCGCGAAAAAGACATGTGGCCTTATCCCTGCGCATGCGGCGTGATTCACCACCCGCAAGCAGCACCGCTGTTAGGTCATTCCGAGCGAAGCGAAGTGGAGTCGAGGAATCCCGCGGCATTGCCTCAAGATGAAATTACGGGATCCCTCGACTTCACTCGGGATGACAGTTTACCGAACGCAAACTTCCATCACTTAAAATCTTAGCACGCAGACCACCGCGACCTTTTAGAAACTGCTGGGCCCCCGTTGCAAATGCACCGTCCATCCAATAGCATGGCCGGCATTCCTCCATTCCGAGAAAACGAATGTCTTGGACCTCGAACTCCTGTGCAATCAACTCGTTCAAATCGACTCCGCGTGTTATCACGTTGCGTCGGGCCAGAGCAGGTGAGCAGACTTGAAGGTGCAGCGCGCTGCAAAGCTCATTAAAAACTTCCAGCGAAAAGAAAGTGATCTGACCTTTGTAATCGTCCTTGAAATCAAAGTAGCGATCGTCGCGAATACCACGCCCCGCTACGCATTCTATTTCGGACATTTCAATCATCGGATGCGTATCCGGTTCGCGGCCGTGATGGCCAACAAAATTGTGTCCCGGGGAAATGAACAGGTGACAAATTTCCATCGCACTCATGCTACCATTGAGGCGCATCAATTCACGTGAAAGAAAGCGGCATCGGATCACAGAAGATCATCCGGCGAAAACGCGACGGTGAGCTTGAGTACTTGCCCGACGAGCTGACGATTGAAGAGCCGTTGGAAATCCGTATCGGACGGAAGCCGATCGCCACAACGATGCGCACACCTGGTCACGATGAAGAGCTCGCTGCCGGGTTCTTACTTTCGGAGGGTATCGTGCGTCGCCGCGATCAGCTCGTCAGCATTTCAGTTAGCGGCGCGAACAGAGTCGTTGTGGAGCTTACAGACGGCCTGAAACCAAAACTGAGTTCGATGAAACGTTTCGGAACGATCTCCAGCAGTTGTGGTCTGTGCGGCAAAACAAACATCGACGCGATCCGGCAAAATTTTCCTGCCATACGATCGAGTGATATCCGGATCGATATTGAAACACTGCTGTCGCTTCCCGAAACATTGCGCAACGCGCAAAGCGATTTTGCGCGCACAGGCGGAATTCATGCCGCCGGGATTTTCGGCGCAGACGGCAAATTAAAAATTGCCAGAGAGGATATCGGGCGCCACAACGCAGTGGATAAGGCCATCGGGCGCGCCTTCCTCGACGAGCTGCTAACATTAGACAGACATCTTCTTTTGGTTAGTGGCCGCGCTTCGTTTGAGATCATGCAAAAAGCACTCGCCGCGGGAATTCCGATCGTAGCCGCTGTATCAGCGCCTTCAAGTCTGGCAGTCGAGCTGGCTCGCGACAGCAACCAGACGCTCATAGGTTTCTTGCGCCCGCCGTCCTTTAACATTTACACGCACATCGAGCGCGTGATCTTGCAAAACTCTTAGCCAAGGTGCCGCGGGTCAGCGCCGGCTGGAGCGGAATCAGGGTAAAAGGCTAATGTTCGAGCCGCCACCAGGATTGGATGTCACTGAGAACTGCGCATCAGCATTTAGCCCTGGCAACGTGATTCTAGCTATTTCGTGGCCACTATGGGAGACACTTAGGATCCCGCTACTAGCGTCGTATTGTGCGGTTATTCCATTCGGATGTCGATCTGTGAAGTTGAATAAATCGCCGGCGTGAAAATTCTTAACGGTGATTCCGTCCAGATTAGAAGTTACATCTTGAATTTCATTATTGGCAGGGCCGGCTATGACGACATCGGCACCACCACCTGGTCTGAAAAGATTGTCATAGACGCTGCCCTGGATCACCTCTCCCAAACTAGTGCCCAGAATTAGATATTGCTGATTCGGGTCGAGTCGATAAATCGTGGTGCCAGCCGGGTTTGTGTGCTTGTCGTAAGTCGCATTGTGAATCCCGATGAACCCTGCGTCGCCGTTGTCGTACACAGTTAGTGTGCCGTCAGAATTCCGATCACTTAACGCAGTCGTCGAATGGCCACCGCCACTATCGTGCTGCATTCGAATAACATCGCCGGGCATCACCAGATTGAACCAGTTCTTGACGGGGTTGGGCCCGTTGCCCGTGTAAACGATGCGCCAGAAGCCGCCCTGCACATTGTCGGTTGGATCGAGTTGAGCGTCCGGTAGAGGCATCGTCGCGCCGGCGCCCACAGCCACGTCGTCAGCTATCGAATTGCAAAGATTTGTGTTCGGAACGTCTGGAAACGTCGAATTGAAACCGTTAGCCGAGGCAATCATATCAGCTGGATTCGGTTTACCTGGCGTCGATTCCACAGCTTTGGGTACGCGCGGATCAACAGTCCAGACGCTATAGCTAACGACTTCTGACTCCGGACCCGAGGTAGCTCGTGTAACCTGAGCGTTGAACTGTGCTGGAGCAGGGATGTTATTCCCGACCAGCAGCTCAACATTCTTCACGTCTTTGACCGTATAGCTCTGGCGCGTCATCTCTTTGCCGTTCACAAACCAGGCCGGAGAAACAGGCAAGCTTCCCCAGTATTTGTGGTCCGCGTTTGTGTTTGTTTCCTTCCGAGGGAGCAGCAACGTGATGCTATAAAACCCGGGCTTCGAAGTGCCGAATGATCGGGCAAAAATGGTTTCCAGTGGCACCTTGGTACTTCTGGATGCGATGACCGGTACTGGCATCGATTGCTCCAGGTAAGTTGTGCCTCGGGGTAGATAGGTGACGAGCGTCCCTCCTGTTCCGTTGGTGCTGAGAGTAAAGTCATTTCCGGTTAACGGCGCAACGTTTGGCGGACGTGTTGGCAACAGTCCCTCCAAAGAAACGGTTTGAACCTTCAACTGAGCAAGAGCGTTGCCCGTCTGATTTGGCCCCGCGTAAAGTGTGAGTACTCGCACGCCCAGCGACGGAGGGCCCAGGCCCAGCGATTGAGCTTGGATCCCTGGAAAATCCATTCGACCTCCTGGCACGGGGGCGAACCCAACGGTTCCTAAAAATGATGCAGGGTTACCGATGGAAATTCGGCCCGTGCCGTCGAAGAAATCGATTTGCTGGCCGGCGTCGACCGCCCCTTTGATGAAAAGGCGCCCCCCAGAATCGAGGCTAACAATACCTTCTCCTTTGAAGGTCACATCTTCAGCGATGTCAGCAGCCCCTTCAATCTCAATGACAGGAATGAGAACGTTTTTCTCGGTGGTCACTCTTTCTGTAACGATGTTCCTCCCCTTAAAAAACAAAGAACTCTCCTGGGCGACCAAAAGCTTGACCTCTGGCTTGGCGGGCTTTCTTGAAGATGCGATCGTTCCTAGCTCGGCGGTTGCATCGGTGTCTGTTTTCGCACCGGAATCAGTGAGAGTGAATGTACCGTCTCCTGCATCGATTGTTAGAGAACCGCCCAGCGCCTCAACCGTGATGTTCCCATCAAAGGAAATCCTGCCCCGGCAGGACAGCGTGGCATTAACCGGAGACGAGCCAGGATCTCCGCCCGTGACCGTGAGATTCACGTTACTGAAGTCAACAGACTCGGCAGCCAAAGAAACTGGGCCGCCATCGGGCCCACCAAGCGTCATTTGTACATCTTTGATGTGCCGGATTGAAATTGCCGGTGAATTCGGAGTACCTGCCGAAATGGCGGCAGTATCACCGCTTTCCGGGAAACCATTGGGTGTCCAATTCGCGGAGTTCTCCCACCGACTATCGGCTGCGCCCGTCCAGGTAAAGATGGGACTTGCTATGCTACCCTCGAGGAGAGCAACGCCGGTGGTATTGTTTACACCGCGTACGATTGCGGTGTAATTACCAGGTTCGAGCGTCGCAATCAGCGCAGCGTCGTTTCGATCTGCCGGAGGCAACCCAGTGTTGAGGATGTGGCGGACCTGGTCGCCGACAATTATCCCGCCGAACGCCGTTTGCCGCCAGCTATCATTAGAAGCAATCAAAGCTCCCGTGCTGTCATACAGCTCCAGCGTCGGATCCGCCAGTGTATTAGGGATGCCATATTTGCTGAGGTCAGGACCAATGGCGCGCAGGTATACTCCCTTTGGTCGGGTCCCAATGACATTGAAACCGCCGATCATCACCTTGTCACCAGTCTGGACATAACCGCGAGTACTGATGTTACCTAGAATTGACTTAGCTTCCGGGCTAAGATCGTACACTTCCACGAGCGCAACTCCGGTCATGTTGTTTACGCCGCGGACGATCGCAGTGTAATTGCCCGCTGGCAGATCCGCGATGATCGCCGACTCAAAGGGGTCGGTCGGAGCGTAGCCGCTGGCTTGAATCTCGTGGACCTGGGTAGTAGTGATAATCCCTCCGATGATCGTCGTCACCCAGTTGTTATTAGAGGCAATTAACGCTCCAGTGCCGTCATACAGTTCCAATGTTGGATTAGCCAATACATTGGGAATGCCATACTGACTCAGTTCCGGTCCAATCGCGCGAATAATGACCCTCTTTAGTGGCGCGCCTTGAATAACCAGGCCGGCAATCACCACGTTGTCACCAGTCTGGACAAAGGCGCGCGTGCTGATATTCGCCAGCGTCGGTTCAGTATCGGTAGTTTCAGTCGAAGCGATCACACGGTTATTGGTGCCGGCTACGAGACAACCGACAATGAACAATGATAGAAGGAGTGGTTTTTTCATGTTAGCTGGATGGAGATTGCGCATTTTTTGCGCTGGATCGGTTTGTACGGGGGGATGGTCCAAATTTGAGGAGTTGGTTTGGGGGCAAGATGTTGCCATGAAATTTGTCCCCTTGTAAACAGCCAAAGCTGCCGCGGTCAGCGCCGGCGGCTCCAACATTATCGCTGGGAGGCAAAAACGGATTCCGGATCCCGACCGGAAATTTTTCCCACCGCAATCCAACCGAAGCGGCTAACGAGCGCGCCCAGCAAGAATGAAATCGCCGCCAACGGGATCAGGCCAAAGAATCGCAGCAAAAGTGGCAGCGGGCCGGTTAATCCTTCGCCGATCCGAATGAGCCAGCCCGAACGGTGCTCATGGATAGCCCGATCGGCGACGCCGTGTTTATCGATGCTTAGCCAAACTAAAAGAATCGTTTCGACCGCAGCCGCGAAGAAGCCTATTGCGTTAAGCGGCGCGATTCGATAACCGAGCAATTCCAGCAGCGCAGCAGCGGATCCCAATCCAGCCGTTCCGAAATGAATCGGCAGCAGCTTGTGATGCAAGAACCAGGCCGGAACCGCCGTCACGCCAATGAGTACACCTGTGTACGTCGCCAACAACATTCCAAAGATCGCCGATCCAAAGATCAAAATTCCCGTGGCGACCTCGAGAATTTGATCAATTGCTCCAGCGAAAACATGGAACCTCTCAAGCTCCAGTGCGATCAAACCCGGAACAACACACGTTCCGAAAGCCGCCAGGATCCACGCACCCATCGACATGGCGGATTGCGCTTTGAACACTCGCAGCATGTGAAGGAACAAACGCGGCCTTCCTAAATCCAAAATCAGCAGAACCGGCGAGAGGACCGATGCAATGGCGGCGATCCACATTGCCGTGGACGCAACATCGAAGTGGTGAAACAGCAACGCGCCAAAGGCGATCATCGCTGACATTCCGCCGAGGCCGCCTACGAAGAAGTAGATTGGGATTTCCCACGTCCACACCGGCGGCCTAACGACTGCCTGACCATAGTAACCCGGCCTGCGCGGGATTGGGCCACCGGCAACGTCCACACCACGGCCGGTGACAACGCCTCGTTGCCACGCGTCATCACGCAACTTCTCGAGACGCGTTTCGTTCATAAGAGTTGGGGACCGCACGCTTGTAGCGTGCTGGTCGCCGCATTCTGCGGTGACGAACTTAAAGCGGAACGGCGTTTGTTCGCGGCTGTATCAATGGTGATCGATCGCTGCGTGAAAGTTCGTGAAGGCAGAATGCCTTCACCAGCATGCAGAATGCGTGCGCTCCGCAGAGTTGTCGACCGCCACATCATAGAAAAGCAAATGCGCAGAGCGTCGCGACTAGCGCTCCAATTGCTGTGGCGAATGCTGCAGTCCATGCTGACTTCAGATAAATTGTGGGTACTTGCGGTTTTGGCGGAAGACCGTATGCCTCGGGCTCTCCGAGAATGAGAAAAAACGCGTGAGTACCGCGGACGGACGTATCGGTAGGATCGTAAACTTGTGCGTCCGCATAACCATGTTCTCGCAATTGGTGAACACGTTGCGTAGCGCGAGCGCGCAAATCGTCGAGTCGCCCAAACACGATTGATTCAGTCGGACAAACTTTCGCACATGCGGGCGGAAGGCCGCTCTTTTGTCGGTCATAGCAAAAGGTGCATTTGAAAGCGCCGCCGGCATTTGGCAGCGGTTGGGGCCGACGATCGATCACGCCGAATGGGCAGGACACCACGCAATATCCGCAGCCGTTGCACACATCGTCTTGCACCAGGACAGAGCCGACCTCGGTCCGCACGATCGAGCCGGTTGGACACGCTTCGAGACAACCGGCTTCTTCGCAATGCTTGCAAACATCGGAAAGAAAGATCCACCGAAACGGATCTTCTCCCTCGCCATCCACTAACGAATGCGAGCCAACGATCTGGCCTCCTTTTTGTTGATCCTGTTCAACGAACATCACGTGACGCCATGTTGATGCACCGAGGTGACCCGTGTTGTCGTAGGAATTTCCTGACCAAACAAACCCGTCGTCGGGAACATGGTTCCATTCTTTGCAGGCGACTTCGCAGGCTTTGCATCCTATGCACACAGTCGGATCGGTGAAGAACCCAACCTCGACGTTGTCACGCACGTAAGTATGACGGCGCTGATTCGTGCTTTTTGTGCCTTCGCCGATCATGGCAGCATTGGAGTAGTGGAGTAATGGAGGATTGGAGTGATGGAATGTGCGAACCGCGAACCACCTCTCATTACTCCATCACTCCAACACTCCGTCACTCCCCTTCTGAGGCTCATTCTTTTCCTTCGATTGCGTGGCCCCCGCCGCTTTGTCCTTTTCGGAAAGAACGCTCTTCTGGATGCAAGATCGTTGGCCCAGTTTGCGGTGCATATTTGTTAAGAAATTCAGCGAACGCTGGTCCACGCGG
>Ga0207701_10007578_pt1 | contig 10787 bp, 11 predicted proteins | sample KBSSwiSSwithPhiX_FD_184294 | JGI IMG/M metagenome (GOLD analysis project Ga0207701, IMG submission 184294) | Switchgrass rhizosphere bulk soil microbial communities from Kellogg Biological Station, Michigan, USA, with PhiX - S5 (SPAdes) (version 2) | ecosystem: Environmental > Terrestrial >...
CCCCAACACACCTTTTGTCACCCGGTTAGGACACCCTGAGTTGTGCCACGTAACCCCGGCGAAATAGGCCACGTCACGGCACGTAACCCTGGTGAAATGGGGCACGTAACCCCGGCGAACCCCAAACGCGATCGGCGTGGCGGCTGGCAGAAGCCCCAGAACTTCGCGCAAGGCCCCCCAGCGCCCGCCAGCGACCCGATCGCCTTCATCAACGGCCTCACGCATACCAAAGGGCCGTTCGCGCGGCAGACGTTCCAGTTGCGGCCGTGGCAGAAACGGATCGTCAAGCAACTCTTCCGGAAGCGCCGGGACGGGCGCCGGCAGTACCGGACGTGCTTGCTGATGCTGCCGCGGAAGAATGGCAAGACCGAACTCGCGGCGGCGGTCGCCCTGTACGGGCTGCTCGCGGACGGGGAGGCCGGGGCCGAAGTCTACTCGGCGGCGGCCGACCGCGACCAAGCCGGCCTGGTGTTCGGGGTCGCCGCGCAAATGGTGAGGAACGATCCGGAGCTCGAGGCCGCGTGCTACATCGTGGAATCGCAGAAGCGGATTGTGCATCGCGCGAGCGGGAGTGTCTACCGGGCGATCTCGGCGGAGGCGTACAGCAAGCACGGGTTCAACGCGTCGATGGTGATTTACGACGAGCTCCACGCCGCCCCCAACCGCGAACTGTACGACGTGCTGTCAACGTCGATGGGCGCGCGCGCGCAGCCGCTGATGTTTGTGATCTCGACGGCCGGGTATGACAAACACTCGATCCTGTGGGAACTCTACGCGCACGCCCAGAAGGTGCGCGAGACCCCGAAGCTCGACCCGACGTTCCTGCCGGTGATCTACGAGGCCCCGAAGGACGCCGACTGGACGAGTCGGAAAGTGTGGAAGGCGGCGAACCCGGCGCTCGGGGATTTTCGCAGCCTCGAGGACCTCGAGATTCTGGCGGCCAGGGCGACAGAAATCCCCGCCCAGGAAAACAATTTTCGCCGGTTATATCTCAACCAGTGGACCGAGCAGGCGAGTCGATGGCTGTCGCTGTCGGCCTGGGACGCGTGCCTCGCGCCGATCGATCGCGCCGCCCTGCGCGCCCGCCGCTGCTACATCGGGATGGACCTGAGCACGACCGAAGATTTGACGGCGCTCGTGGCGGTGTTCCCCGATGGGGAGGGCGGGTTCGAGGTGCTCCCGCATTTCTTTGTCCCCGGGGACAACATCCCCGACCGGGTGCGCCGCGACCGGGTGCCCTATGACATGTGGGCGCGCGACGGCTATCTCACCATCGTCCCCGGGAAGACCGTGGGCGATTACAAGGCGGTGCGTCACCGTATCCAGGCGTGGCGGGAAGAATTTAACGTCGAGATGGTCGCGACCGACCCGTGGAACGCGACGACCCTCATCAAAGAACTCGAAGACGAGGACGGCTGCCCCCTCGTGAAAGTCCCGCAGACGTTCGCGGGCCTGAGCGCGGCGACGAAAAGCCTCGAAAAACACGTGCTCTCGCGCACGTTGCGGCACGCCGGCCACCCGGTCCTGCGGTGGAATGTCGGGAACGTGTCGGTCGAGACCGACCCGGCCGGGAACCTGAAGCCGTCGAAGAAGGCCTCGACGGAACGGATCGACGGGGTCGTGGCGCTCATCCAGGCGATCGACGCGATGGAGCGGAACGTTCAGGCCCCCGAGTATGCGGTGATGGTGATCGGGTGACCCGGCCCCCCGGCCGGCCCCCGCTCGACCCCGGTGACAAATCGGTCACGTATACGGTGCGGCTCTCCAGTCGGCAGTTTGACGAGACGCAGCGTGAGGCCAAAGCCGCGCGGATGACGATGGCCGAATGGATTCGCCGCGTCCTCGCGCACGACGTTTCGCACCACAAAAATAGGCCGTAGTCAAGCCCCATGCGACAGTGCGGGCCTCCGTGGACCGCGCCTATTGTCTGCTCGACATCAAGTCCGTCACGCCGGCCGGCCGCCGGTTCAGCGGCCTTGCGTCCACGCCCGAACTCGATCGTCAGGGCGACAGTCTCGACCCGGCCGGCGCCACCTTCGCCGCGTCGATTCCGCTGCTGTTCCATCACGACGCCAAGCAACCGATCGGCCGCGTCACACTGACCCGCACGCCGCAGGGCATCGCCTTCGACGCGGAGCTCCCGGAGATCGACGAGCCAGGGCCGCTCAAGGCGCGTGTCGACGAGGCGTGGCAGTCCATCAAGGCCGGCCTGATCTCCGGCGTGTCGATCGGGCATCGCATCCTCGCCGGCGGGGTCGAGTACCTCCGCGACGGGACGCGCAAGTTAACAAAAACCGAAATCTGTGAACTGTCCCTGGTCACCATTCCCGCCAATGCCAGCGCGAGCATCCGCCTCGTGAAATCCCTGGCGCAAGGAGACGTTATGCCGTTGACGGCCGCCGAACACATCACGACGCTCGAACAGAAACGGCAGACGCTGGCCGATGGCATGGCGGGCCTGATGGACACCGCCGCCCAGGAGAACCGCCACTTGAGCGAGGACGAGTCGGCCCAGCACGCGCGCTTCGCCGCCGACGCGCAGCAGTGCGCGACGACGATCGCGCAGTGGCGAGACACCGAGGCGCTGCAGATCAAAACGGCCACGCCGGTGCGGCGCATCGTGAGTCCCTACGCCCACGTCTCGGTCACGCCGAACGTCGAGAAGGGGACGCAGTTTATCCGCTACGTCTGCGCCCAGGCGATCGCCCACAAGACGCACGTGCCCGCGTATGAGATTGCCGCGCGTTGGAACGATTCCACGCCCGAAGTCGCGCTCGCGCTCAAGGCCGCCGTGGCCGCCGGCACCGCGACGGATGCCGTGTGGGCGAGTCCGCTCGTGCAGCCCAACATCACCAAGGATTTCATCGAACTCCTGCGCGCCGCGACCATCGTCGATCAGATCAGCGGGCTCTACAAAGTGCCCTTCAATGCCAAGATTCCCCAGCAGACCGGCGGCGGCACCTACAACTGGGTCGGGGAATTGAAACCGAAGCCGGTCACGTCGCTGACGTTTGGCAGCGTCACGCTCGACTGGGCGAAGATCGCCGCGATCATCGTGCTGTCGCAAGAACTGATCAAGCTGTCGAGCCCCGCCGCCGAGGACGTTGTCCGACGCGAGATGGTCGCCGGCATCGCGCGCTTCAAGGACGCGCAGTTCACCGATCCGGCGATCGCCGCCGTCGCCGGCGTCAACCCGGCCTCGATCACCAATGGCGCCCCGACCGCCGCCGCGACGGCCAATCCGTGGGCCGACATTCTGGGCCTGGTGAATCACTTCACGACGAACAACATCCCCGTGCAGGGCCTGACATTCATCATGTCGCCGGCCAATGCGCTCGCGCTGTCGTTCAAGACCTTCGCGGACGGGACCGCGCAGTTCCCCGGCGTCAACATCGACGGCGGCAGCTGGAAGGGGATGAAGTTCATCGTGAGCAACACCGTCACGACCAAGGTGATTGCCTTGCAGCCGTCGCTCATCCTCTACGCCGATGATGGCGGCACGACGATCGACGCGAGCGGCGAAGCCTCCCTACAGATGGACGGCGCCCCCGATTCCCCGGTCGCCGCGACGACCATCCTCGTCTCGATGTTCCAGATGAACGCCGTGGCGATCCGCGCGGAACAGTTCACTAACTGGAAGAAGATCAACGCCAATGCGGTCAAGTATCTGACCGCGGCGAACTGGCCGGCGCCGACCGGCTTCGAGCGGGACGCGTCGGCGGGCGAGTAAAGCCCGTGGGCGTCCTCAGTCGGGTCACCGCCGGCGTGAGCGCGCTGCTGAACGTGGCGCGCAGCGCCGGCGGCTGGTCGCCGATCGTCCGCGAGCCCTACACCGGCGCGTGGCAGAACAACGACTCGCTGACGACCGAGAACGCGCTCGCGAATCCGAGCGTGTTCGGGGTCGTCTCGCGCATCGCGCAGGACATCGCCAAGATCGCGCCGCCGCTCCTCCTCGAACTCGACGACAACGGGTTCTGGTTCGAGACCACGAACTCCGCGTATACGCCGGTGCTGCGGCGGCCGAACCGCTATCAAACCGCGCAGCAGTTTTACGAGCAGTGGATGATCAGCAAGCTCATTCACGGCAACACCTACGTGCTCAAGGAGCGCGACGAGCGCGGCGTCGTCAAGACGCTGGTGATCCTCGACCCGGCGCGCGTCAAGCCGCTGGTCGCCCCAGACGGCAGCGTCTATTACGAGCTCCAGTCGAACGAGCTCGCCGGCCTCCAGCAGGAGAGCGCGCCGATCGTCGTGAGCGCGTCGGAGCTCATTCACGATCGGTGGAATTGTCTCTGGCATCCGCTCTGCGGGATCTCCCCGCTCTACGCCATCGGCGGCGCGGTGTCGCAGGCCCAGGCCATTCAATCCAGTAGCACGACGTTTTTTGCCAAAGGGGGCCGGCCCGCCGGGATGTTGGTGGCGCCAACCAAACTGGACCCGGCCTCCGCGGACCGCATTAAGAGCACGCTCGCGAACTTCAAGACCGGCGAGATCATGCTGACCGATCAGGGCATGACCTACCACGACATCGGCGGGTCCGCGGTCGACTCGGAACTGATCGCGCAACTCGGGTGGACGGAAGAAAAAATCTGCGAAGTGTTCGGGATGCCGATCAGCATCCTGAACAGCAACAAGCAACCGCCGTATGCGAACGCCGAAGCCTCGCAGTTGCAATACAAGTCGCAGTGTCTCGAACCGCATCTCGCGAGCATTGCCGCGTGCCTGGGCGACGGGCTGGAGTTGCCGCTCTACCTGTCGCTGGAGTTCGATGACACGTTGCTGATTTGGATGGATACCGCGACGCGCACGACCGCCGCCAAGACGGCGATCGCCGCCGGCATGTCGGTCAACGAAGTGCGCGATACGTATTACGGCCTCGGCCCGGTACCCGGTGGCGAGACGCCGTACCTGCAGCAGCAGTACTACCCGATCAACGAACTCGCGGATCGCGCGGCCTCGACGCCGGTCGTGGCCCCCCTGCCCCCGGCGACCGACGCGCAACCCGAGGCGGTGACGCCGTGACGCTGGCGTTCTCGCGCGTCACGCTGCCGCCGCTCTGGACGCTCGCCCAGGCGAAGGCGCATCTGCATCTGACCGACGCCGCGTATGACGCCGACGTCCAGCAGAAACTCGATAGCGCGCAGGAGGCGATCCTCTCGTACCTGAATCTGTGCGCCGATGCGACGTGGACCGCGGTCACCGCGCCGAAGCCCGTCACGCACGCGATCCTGTTGCTCACCGCCTATTACTACAACGACCGCGGCGACGGTGACGTCGCGGATCCGTGGCCGAAGATCTACGACCTCCTCGCCGCGTATCGCGATCCGACGGTGACGTGATGGCGATCGGGACGTATCAGCAGATCGTCACGCTCGACGAGACCGACGGCGCCGGCGGCGTCCGGCCGCTCACGCCGCCGACGTGGTACTGCGCGCCCATCGCCGAGGGCGGCGGCCTGCTCACGCTCGTCGGGCACTACCACGCCGGGATCACCATCAAGACGCGCGTGCAGTTCCATGGCCGCGTCTTTCACGTCGACGGCGTCCTCCATCGCAACGCCCAGCAGTTCCAAACCCAAATCACCTGTAAAGAAGTCTTCGAGTAATGGCGAAGCTCGCCGCGGTCAAGTGGGACGGGATGGACACGTTCAAACAGGAACTGCAACTACTTACGAGCGATCTCGTCCGCGAGGCCGAGGACATTCTCGTGACGTCGGCCCACGAGGCGGCCGACGCGGTGCGGGCGGCGTATCCGGTCCGCGAAGGTGGTCTCGTGCGCGGCGTGACGGTCGAACCGTCCCGCGGGCGGACGCTGGCCGGCGCCAAGGTCAAGAACCTCGCCCCCCATGCCGCGATTTACGAGGACGGCACGACGACGCGCGCGACCACGCAGGGGTACAACCGCGGCCGGATGCAGGGCACGCCGACCTTCCGGCCGATCACCCGCCGCTATCAGGACCAAGCCATTACGGCGGTCATCGATCGGATCCACGCGCACGGGGCGGCCGCCGTCTCGGGCGACCCCACCACCGACTAAGGAGAAACACACATGGCGATCAAGACCGGCAAATTTGGCAAGGTCAGTTGGGATCCGACGGGCGGGACGACGCTGGTCGAGATCATCTCGTTGAACGGCTGGACGCTCTCGGAAGAAACCGAGATGGAAGATGTCACCTGTTTCGGCGACACGAACAAGGTCTACGTGCCCGGCATGAAAGACCTGAAGGGCGACGTGAGTGGCTTCTGGAATAGCGCCGACCTCGCGCTGTGGAAGGCGGCCGACGCGGGCACGCCCGGCACGCTGAGCCTTGTCGTCAACAACACCGAGCCCGGGTTTAAGTGGCAGGGCCTCGCCTACATGAACGCGTCGATCGATGCGTCGCTCGCGGCCCCGACGGTTAAGGGCACCTGGGCGGCGGCGGCCTCGTGGACCGTGCCCGGCCAGATCCTCGCGACCGGCGCGACCGCCGGCCTCCCCGGCACGTTCACGCCGGCCGGCGCGACCCCGCCGGCCAATCTCGCCGCGATGACCGGGATCGTCGCGTCGCCCGCGACCAACTGGACGATCGGCCAGCACGTCGAGATGGGCAACGGCAGTGACTGCAACTGGAACGGCACGGCCTGGGTCGCCGGGATCCATCCGTAATGTTTGAGGAGTTGGAGGCGCACGGCGGCGAGGCGACGATCTCGTGGGCGTGGCACACCGCCGCCGTGTGCCGCACCTGGCGGATCCACAAATCGAAAAAGAGCGGGTGGTCGCTGGTCGCGACGGTCACGCGCGTCGATCCATTCAAGCTGCAGCAGCGTCCGCTGCTCTTTAATGTGCCGCGTAAAGGCGGGTACTGGTGCTGGCCGGTGAAGGCCGTGACGGTGATGGGCCAGCAGATCACCGCGGCCCTCGGGCCGATGGAGGCGTGATGAGTCGCTGTCGTGTCGTCGCCCCCGACGTCGTCCGCTTGCCGCTCTCCGACGGGGATTTCCTCGACGTCAAGAAAACCCTGAACGCGGGGGAGTATCGCAAGATGATCTACGACCAGTACAAGGACGCGCCCCCCGGGGAGAAGATCACCCTCGAACTCCGCAAGGTCGAAATGGTGAAGCTCCTAGCCTACATTGTCGGCTGGTCCTTCGTCGGGTTCGACGGCCAGCCGCTGCCGTATCGCCCCGACGAGCCCGACGATATCCGGGCCGCGACGATTGACAGTCTCGACCAGGACACCTACCGCGAACTGAACCAGGCGGTCGACGCGCACGAGGCGCGGGACGCGGCGGCGCGCGAGGCGCAAAAAAAAACCCGCACTACCGAGCCTTCATTGTCAGTGACCTCATGATTGCCGCACGCTTGCACTGGAAGTACGACTGGGTCGCAGAGCTCCCGCGCGACGTGTACCAGATCCTCGTCGAGGAACTCCAGAAGGACGCGTAGACATACATGGCGATTACCGCGATCTTCGAGGCGGATTTTGCGTCGTTCAACGACGCCGTGATGGGCGCCATCTCGCACCTCGGGCTGTTGGGCGATACCGGAACCTTGGTCGTGCGCGAGATCGCCCAGGTGGTGGATGCCACGATTCAATGGGGCAGCCAAACGCAACGGATGTCCGAGCAGATGGGCATCGCGGCCGGAGATGTCCAGCGACTGCAATACGTCGCGGGGCAGACCGGCGTCAGCATGGGCACGCTGACGACCGCCACCCAGAACGTGACGACCGCCGTCGGGACGCGCAGTGAGGGGCTCGTGAAGGCGTTGAAGGATCTCGGCATCGCGTGGGAGACCTTCGCCGAGGCCGATCCGTATCAGCGGATGGTGATGCTCGCGACCGGCATCGCGGCGATCGAGGACCCGACGAAGCGCGCGACCGTGGCGTCGGAAGCCCTCGGCAAGAACTGGCGCGAACTCCTGCCGGCGATGATCGCAGACATGCAGAAGCTCGGCACCGAGGCGCCGGTCGCGTCCGACGCGACGGTGCAGAGCCTGAACGACATCGATGCGGCGCTTGACCGCGCGAGCCGGCACGCGAAGGTCTGGGCCGCCGAAACGGTCGTCGCCATCGAGAAGGTCGCCGCGGCGGGAAAGAAAGCCATGTCGATGCAGACCGAGCAGAAGGTCGACGTCTCGGGCCTCATCGCCGACAACCTCACGCCGGCGGATATGGCGGCGGGCATCAAGGCACCCCCGAAACCGGCCGGCGCTGAGCCCCTCAAGGAGATCACGCTCTCGGCGACTGAACTCAAGCTCGCGATCATCGACCTTGATCGCGAACTCGACAAGTCGGTCATCGCGAACAAGGCCGCGGCGGAGGCCCAGAAGAAGCACGCGGACGCGATCAAAGAGGCCGCCCAGGCCATGGAGAAAGAGCAGAACCGCGCGATCACGATCATGGAGGGGAAGGTCGCCGAGATTATCAAGGCCTGGGACGGCTATGGCGTGGCCGTCGGCGCCGCCTCGCACGACACCACGGAGCGACAGATCGCCGACGTCTACCGCCACGCCGACGCGCAGATCGCCGCGATGGAGAAAGCCAAAACCGGATCGGTGTCGGCCTACCAGGCCATTCAGATGGCCGCCGATCAACTCGCCGCCAACATCACCGCGACCACCATCGAGGCCGATGCGACCACGCGCGCGCACTACCAATTGGTCGCCGACCAAGCCAAGGCCGCGTACGACTTTGCGCTCGCGCACGCGACCGAGTACACCGACGCGCGAATCACGCAACTGCAGACCGAGGCCGAGGCCGCCACGACCGCCCTCCAGAATTGGAGTCGCAACGCCGTCACCGAGGTCGAGAAGATCAAGGCGCCCGCCGAGGCCGCGACCGTGGCGATCAAGGGGATGCACGATCAGATTCTGGAGATGACGAACGTCGGGACGAAGCTCCCCGGCTCGCAGGAGATCACCGATAGCATGGGCAAACGCTATCTGATCAGTCCGACCGGGCAACGCGTCCCGATGGGCCCACATGGGGAAATGCCGGGCAACTGGTGGGAGATGTACACCGGGCAAGGCTCGACCCCCGAGGCGTTCAACCCGTTGCTCCTGCAGGGCCGGCGCAACGTCGGCACGCTGGCGGGGGCGCAGGCCGTGCAAATGAACGCGGGCGCGGTGACGATCAACTACCCGGTGATGAACGACCCCCAGGCGATGAACCAACTCGCGGGCATCGTCGGCGACGCGATCATGAGCAAGATCACCCGCACCGGCACGGTCGTCTGATGCCCGCGACCACGCCGCCGCCGCAGTATTGCCTGCTGAACTGGGGGCGCCTCAACGCGACGCGCCTCAACTACACCGACCAGCAGTTGTACGGCTCGATCGGCGGCATCGGGCTCTCGCCCACGCAGCAGGCGATCCTGATCGACTCGCTCTCCATTTCGGATCGGCTCAACGAAGAACCCAACACCCTGATCGCGACGGTACGCGGCGTCAAGCCGATCGAAGGCCAGGCGATCCGGCTGTCGCTCGGGGCGTGGTCGGCGGCGCCGCTCTTCATCGGCACGATCCTCCGCGTGACGCAGGTCTGGGCCGCCGACAACCCGAAATTTCTGCTCTACCACATCGAAGCGACCGACCCGACGTGGCGGCTCAATGAAACGCTCGTGACCGTCCGCTACCAAACGCAGTCGGCGACGGCGATCGCCAACGATCTCCTCACGCGCTTTGCGCCGGCGGGCTTCACCGGGGTGATCCAGGTCGGCCTGCCGGTGCTCGACGAGATCACGTTCACCAACACCAAGCTGATGGACGCGTTCGCGCAGCTCGCCAGCCGCATCGGCGGCTACACGTTCTGCGACTATCTCAGTCAGGTGCAGTTGTGGACGACCGCGGAGCCATACGTGCCGCCGGTCCCGCTCGCGGCGACCCATCCCTCGGTGTCGCACGTGCAGATCACGCGCGACCTCACGCAGATCGTGACGCGGGCGGTCGTCCAGGGCGGCGGCGCCAACGCGCTCGCGCGCGTCCCGGTCGGGTCGACTGAGATCCCGGTCGAGGATGCGACGTGGTACAGCGCGTCGGGCGGCCTGGTGGCGAGCGGGCCGCAGCGGATCCGCTATAACGGCGTGCGCGCCGGCGGCGTCGGCAGTTTGGTCGGGTCGGGCGCGTCGCCGACCAGCGGCGTTACGCTCGCGGCCACACCCGGCGGGAGTGTCGACGCGGGCTGGCATTCCTACGCGTATACCTGGGTGTCGCCGCAGGGCGAGACGCTCTCCGCGCCGCCGGCCGGGCTTACCATCAGCGCGACGGCGCCGACCGCGAACGCGCCCGCCGTCACCGTGAACGTCGGCCCCGGCCTGCCCCCCGGCACCTATCAGTACGCGGCGTCGCACGTCCTCGCGTCGGGCGAAACCGCGTGGGCCCAGGCCAACCAGACCGCCGTGTGTACGCGCTTTCTCGGGACCTCCTTGGGGGCCCCCGGCTTACGGACCTGGGTGACCCTCCCGACGAATCTGGGCGCGATTGGCGATCAGATGGAAGCCCGGTTGGCGTATCGGTCCACGCCGGCCCTCTCGCCCGCCACGGTCGGCCCGACCTCGGCCCGCGTCACGCTCGTCTCGTCGACGACGGCGGGCAAAGCCAGCGGGCTGGAGGTGAGTTTCAATCTCAGTCTGCCGCGCAGTGCGAACTATCTGGACGTCCAAGTGCGGAATGTCACCACGGGCGGGGCCTGGGGCACGGTGCAGACCTACAGTAACGTCGGCGGCGGCGGCATCAGTGCGGGCTGCTACGTCGGCACCGTGACGCCGACCACGGCCGCGACGGACACAGGCGGACTCGATACGGCATCG
>Ga0207701_10007582_pt1 | contig 10786 bp, 10 predicted proteins | sample KBSSwiSSwithPhiX_FD_184294 | JGI IMG/M metagenome (GOLD analysis project Ga0207701, IMG submission 184294) | Switchgrass rhizosphere bulk soil microbial communities from Kellogg Biological Station, Michigan, USA, with PhiX - S5 (SPAdes) (version 2) | ecosystem: Environmental > Terrestrial >...
GAGCAGGCGCGTCTGCTCGTCGAGGGCGCCGAACGGCTCGTCCATCAACAGAAGAGGGGCGTCGACGACCATCGCCCGCCCGATACCCAGGCGCTGCCGCATGCCGACGGACAGCTCGTGCGGATAGTGGTGCGCGAACTGGGCGAGTCCGACGCGCTCGAGGTACGCCATGGCGCGCGTACGGCGCTCGTGCACGGGCACGCCCTCGAGCTTGAGACCGAAGGCGACGTTGTCCACCGCCGACAGCCAGGGGAAGGTGCCGTGCTCCTGCACGACGAGACCGCCGTGGACGTGATATCCGGGCTCCTTCCCTTCGAACTGCACGCGGCCCGACGTGGGCGTCTCGAGGCCGGCGACGATGCGCAGCAGGGTGGACTTGCCGCACCCACTCGGCCCGACGATGCAGACGAACTCGTGCGCGTCCACGGCGAGCGACACGTCGTCCAGCGCGACGACGTCGCCGCGGTCGCCGGCGAAGGTGTGGCCGATGCGGTCGCAGGAGAAGTGACGCGTTCGACTGGGGGCGACGAACGGCGGCGTCGCTCCGGCGTGCGATGTCATGCTCAAGGTGCTCACCACGCGGCGCGCACCCCCGCGGTGATCCAGCGCGGCGCGCCCATGTCGGCGAGCCCCGCACGCGTGCGCGCGATCTCGAAATTCTCGTCCAGCAGGTTCTCCACCTTGACGTGCGCCGTCAAGCCGCGACCGATCGCGCGGTTCACGCGAACGCCGACGAGCCAGAAGCCGTCGAGCTGCACCTCGTTGAGGTCGTCGTCGAACCGCTCGCCGATGTGGCGCCCCTCGACCGCGGCGCCGAACCAGCGCGGCGAATCGAACGCGGCGCGGAGGTTCACGCTGTGCCTCGCGGCGCGGATCGCCCACTTGCCGTCGGCGGGCTGCCCGGGGGCGATGACGCGCGTGGGGGTGAACGCGTGCCCCGCGCCGAGCGTCCACACGGAAGCGGGATGCCACTCGAGCTCCGACTCCACGCCGGTGCTCAACAGACCCGGCACGTTGCGGCGCTGGCCGCACGTCTGCTTCGCCGGCATCAGTCCGCACGGCGCGATCACCTGCGCCGTGCTGCCCGCGGTGCCGACGGTGATGTCCATGATCGGCGACGTGACGCGATTGCGGAACACGGTCACGCGTCCGAGCAGCGACGGGGACGGCGTGAGGTCGATGCCGCCCTCGATGCCGCGCAGCCGCTCGGCCTCCAGATCCGCGTTGCCCTCCGTCACCGTCCCTCGGCTGGAGAATCGCATGTAGAACAGCTCGTACAGGCTCGGTGTGCGGAACGCGTTGTACGTGCTGGCACGCCACCCGAGCCAGTCCGTCATCTGCCACCGGGTGCCGAGCGACCAGGTGAGCTGCGAGACGGTGCGGTCGCGGAAGGTCGAGTCGGAGAGCACCGTGCCGGCGTCGAGATCGCGCAGCTCGCGCGCCCCGTTCACGTTCGCGACGCGGTCGCCGCGCACGCTCGCCACGACGTGCACGCCGCCCCCGAGGTCGGCCGCGTCCTGCACGAACAGGCCGGCGATGCGCTGCGTGCCGGACACGATCCGGTCGCGCGTCGGCCGATCACCCACGAACGTGAACTTCTCCGAGTACGCGCCCGCACCGGACGTGACGTCGATACCTGTGCTGAGCTCGTGCCGCGCGAGCAGCATCTGCGTGTACTGCAGCGACAGCCCGGTCGAGTGCGCCGGCGAATCGCTCAGCTTCTGCGGCGCCTGGGTCGTGCGAGTCGCGTCGAAGGTGTAGCTCTTTCCCAATGCGCTCCGACGGTTGGCGAACAATGCGCCGGTGAGCACGCCGCCGCTCGGCGTGAGCCACCGTGCGCCGCCGCGCCCCTCCGACAACGTCTGATAGTCCTCGTCGCGGATCGGCCGCTCGCCACCGGAGTACGCGCTGCCGGCGGCCCAGAGCTGCAGCGCGGTCGTCGCATCGTACGCCACCTTGCCCGAGATGGCGCGGTTCGTCATCGACGCCGGCCGATCGATCGGCCCAGTCTGATCCTTGCGCAGGACGACGAAGCCGTCGGTGTTCCAGAAGTCGCCGGCGGCGGTCGCGGCGACCGCGCCGCGCTTGACGGTCGCCACGCCGGTCGCGTGATAGGTGCCGAGGCTTCCGCCCTCGAGCATGAGCTGGGCGCCGTCGCGCCGGGGATCGATCGTGCGGAGGTTCACGACGCCGCCGAGCGAGCGGCTTCCCCACACCGTGGACGCGCCACCACGTACGACTTCGGCCGATTGCAGCAGCAGCAGCGGGATGCGCCCCCAATCGAGCCAGCCCGAGAAGGGATCGCCCGCGGGGAGGCCGTCGAGCAGCACGAGCGCGCGGCCGGCCGACGAGCCGCCGAGCCCGCGGAACGAGATGATCGACTGGCTCGGGCTCGCGACGTACGTCGACTGGAAGTCACGCGTCGTGAACCCGGGGATCGAGCGGAGCAGCTCGGGCACCCCCTGCGCCGGTGACTCGGCGATCCGCGCCGCGTCGAGCACGATGACGTGCGTCGGGAGCGACTTGACCGACTGCTCGGTGCGCGTCGCCGAGACGACGACGGCGTCGAGCGAGGTGGCCCGTGTGGAGTCCGTGCGCGCCGAGTCGGATTTCGCCTGCGCGGCCAGCATCGAAGGTGTCACCGCGAGCGCGAGAAGAGCGAGCGTGCGCACGGCGGTTGGCGAGGCGTGAGCGAGTCGAATCATGGTGGTGACGATGCTGAGCGAGCGGCGCTCGCGGTGACGAAAGACGAGTCCCACAGTTGATCGCGCGAGAGCACGTGCTCCATCAGCCCCTCGGCGTTGGCCCAACGTTGAAACTGTGCGAGGCTCTCCCAGTTGATCTCCGACCCCGCGCGGAACGTCAGCCAGCACGCCTCGCGGATGATGTCCTCGGACTCTTCCGTGGCCTTCGAGATGATGGCCACGTTGCGCGGTGTCTTGCCCTGGCGATACTGCTGGACACCGCGGTTGTAGGCGCGGATGAACCGCACGCCGAGCTCGCGGTCTTTCGTGAGGAGCCGCTCGCCGAAGGTGATGAGCCCCCACTGGAGGCCGGGGGCGGCTTCCTCGCCGCGGGTCCAGACGCGTCCGACCTTGGACAGGCGTGTGAGCGTCGGCTCGGTGACGGCCAGTCCGTCGAGCGCGCCGCGCTCGAGCGTCGACACCATGACCGCCTCCGGAAGACGCACCCCTTCGATGCTCTTCACGTCGATGCCGTACGGGGCGAGCATGCGAGAGACGACGTATCGCGTGAGCCCACTCTGGCTCATGCGCATGCGCTTGATCGGGGTGCGCGCGGGATCGAAACCCCGGCGCAGCACGATCCCGAAGTAGGTGCAGCCGTCGGCGGCGAGCTCACCCTGCCCCGCGACGACGCGAAGGTTGGCGCCGCGCGCGACCGCCGAGAAGAATCCGGTGTGGAGCGGACCAGCGTGGACGTCGATGCGGCCGGTCACGAGCGCGGCGAGCTGCTCCTCGCTGTTGAGCGACGGCACGAGCTCGACGTCGAGCCCTTCCTGCCTGAAGAAGCCCTCGGCCTGGGCAATCATGAGGGGCCCCCAGCTCAGGTGCGGCAGGTAGGTGACGCGCACCTTGGGAAGCGGCGCCGGTGTATCCGACGGCGGTGCATCATTCGCGCTGCACGCCACGAGCATGGCCGCCGCGAGTACGCAGAGCGCGATCGCTCGGCGCGTCACGCGCTCACCCGCGCGCGGAGGTCGAGCGGCATCATCTTGCCGCGCTGCGTCATCGTCGGCTGCTCGCGGCGCACGCGCATCGTGCCCGCCTTCCGCCAGAGCGACTGCGCCACTGTCGCGCCGCCGCCGGACTTCTCGAGCGCACGCAGCACGAACTCGACCACTTCGATCTCGCCGGGGAGTGCGACGTGCGGCGCGACGCGCAGCGTCAGCCGCGTGAAGCCGGTCGAGTCCTCCTCTTCGGCGAACTGATAGTCGAGCGGCGATCCGCCGAAGCGCGCCGGCAGCAGCTCGTCGAGGATGCGCTCCATGTCGCTCCCGACGAGCGTGACGCCTTCGCCGGTGAGCTTGCGGAAGCTGCGGATGTCGCGGAGGTGCGTGCGGAAGCCGAGCGTCTCCCAGGTGCAGCCGCACGACCGCTGGTCCACCGTGCCGTAGTCGTCGGACTCGACGTTGAGCAGCAGCTTCGGCGCGCTCGTGAGGAGACTCGTGTAGCAGAACGCGGGGACCTCGATCGAGAACCCGGGCACGGTGCGCGACGCCTGGATCATCGCCAGATGGTCTTCCATGAAGTGCTGATCGTTCGGGCCGTCGGCGTTCAGGCACGACGAGCCTACCGTGCCGACCTCGCTGAATGCGTAGCTCGACCGGAAGGTGCCGCCGCTGCTCGTGATCTGCGCGACCTTGGCCGGCGTGGGCGGCTCGCCGCCGCCGCGCAGCACCGTGCCGGTGAGATCGATCCCCGCGCTCTTCGCCGCGATGGCGATGCGCATGATGCGGCTCACCGACGAGTGGATCGTGCACGCGCCATGGCGCGCGACCTGATCGCGCGCCCAGCGTGCGAGGGTGACGGCCTCCTCGAACGGCACGTACGTCGGCAGCGTCACCTTCGCGCCGGCGGCGCGCGCGGTGGCGATGGCGGCGTACGTCGCGACGCGGAAGCGCAGCGGCATGTCCGGTCCGCGCAGCGGGCGCGCCGAGAACCAGTGCGTGGCGTCCTCGCCGGCGGCGGCCTGCAGCAGCACGCCCTTGAGCCCTCCGCCCGGCGGCAGGTCGGACCACGAGGCGGCCGGAATTCCCGTGATCCCCTGGACGTGACGGACCACGATGCGCCCGGGCAGCAGCGCGGCGAGATGCTCGAGGTCGAGCTGGACGCGACGCCCGGCGCCCGTGCTGCCGCCGGTGGTCGTGGAGTAGAAGCGCGACGCGGTGGGGTTGTCGAAGTCGGCCGGCGTCGTGTCGATCTGGAGGCTGCCGCGGACGATCGGCTTCGTTCCCTTGAACTCCTCGAAGCTCACGTAGACGCCCGCGCGGCGCAGGTGCAGCAGCGTGCCGTCGAGCCCCTCGCGCTGCAGCAGCTCGGCGACGTCGGCGCGCGTGCACCCCACGGCGTCGAGCAGCGCGCGATACGGGCTGCGCGGATTCGCGTAGACGCCGCGCTCGAGCACCGTGAGGAAGTTGCGCTCGCGGTTGCGCTTGCGCTCCTGCACGATCGCCAGCGCCTCGCTCACCGACATGCGTCGGCGTACGAGCGCAGGCAGCCCGCCAAGGAAGCGCGCGAAGGCGATCAGCTCCGAGGCGACGTCGTCGTGTGGTGCCGTCATTCGTGGGACAGGGTCGGGAGGGCGGGGCTGCCGCACGGAGGCGGCAAGGCGGGTGCCGGACCCTGCATCGGGCGCGATTGTGGCAAATCCTTACGCCGCAAGCAGTTACGAGAGTGACGACGGCCTGGGGGCGGCCGGCGACTTCGCCGCGCCAGGGGTACTGATGCTCGCGTGCCACTGCTTCTGCGGCCGAGCTACTGCAGTAGCGGCCTCGGCCGGAGTAGCAAGCGTCACTCCAACCGCTGAACTTCGTAATGCAGCTCGGCGAACCCGGTCCCGATCGCACGGACGGAGAGGAGCTTGAGCGGCGGATCGACAATCGTGCGGGGGAGCAACGGCTTGCCAGCGCCGAGCGTGACGGAGCCGAACTGCACGAACAGCTCGTCGAGCAGGCCGTGATCGTGGAACTGGCCGACGAGCTCCCCGCCGCCGACGAGCCACACGTTCTTCCCGGCGGCGGCGCGCACCATCTCGGCGTGCACCGGTCGCACGTCGCCCTGAGCGAAGCGAATGTCGGCGCCCGGGATGCCGGGGAGGGTGCGGGTGGTGAACACCCACGTCGGCTGCGTGTACGGCCACGGCTCGGGATGATCGGCCTCGGGGCCGAGGACGTGCTTCAGCATCCATTCGTAGGTCGACGACCCCATCGCCAGCGCGCCGACGTCCTTGATGAACGTCGGATAGCTCGTCTCGGCGACGTCGCCGAGCGAGAACAGCCAGTCGAGCGAGTCGCCCGGTGCGGCGATGAAGCCGTCGAGGCTGCAGGCGGTGTAGTACTGGGTCTTCATGACGTCGGTCTCGTGAGCTTCGCGCGCGCCGCGGCCGGCAGCTTCTCCGCCGCGTAGCGCAGCATCGTGCGCGACATCGTCGGCGCGTGCGCTTTCAGGAATCGTACGAGGCGCGGCTGGTCGCGCTTCCCTGCTTCGCGCAGCCAGGAGCCGACCGCCTTCTGCACGAGGTCGTGCTCGTCCGCCACGAGCAGCTCGGCGATGCGGAAGGTGTCGTCGAGATCGTCCGCCCGGATGAAGAACCAGGTCGAGACGATCGCGGTGCGACGCTCGCACGGGCTCGCCGACCGCGCGAGCTCGTACAGCACGTCGCGCGGCTTGTCGGCCAGCCATCCGCCGACGACGTGCGGCGCGGCACGATCGACGAGGTCCCAGTTGTCGATCCGGTCGTGGCGGCGGAGGTACAGGTCGTAGAGCGCTTCGCGGTGCGCGGGCGACGTGCGCTTCGCGCGCGCCTGGAAGTCCATGATCGACACGGCGCCGAGTCGCACCTCGTAGTACGGGCTGTCGAGCAGGCGCTCGACGTCCGCCAGCGAGAGGTCGGAGAACCGCTTCGCGACGGGAAAGACGTCGCCCGGTGGCACGCCGAGAAACTTCGTCCGCGGCGCGCCGGCTTCCTGGCGGAAGAAGCGCGACACGCCGGCGACGGCGGCAGGGTCGGCGAGCTCCTTCAGCGCCGAGGCGAACTGCTTATGAGTGATCTGTGTCGGCATCGTGCGTGGTCGCGTCTGCGTGTGATGAGCCCAGTCTACGTGCCGATGCGGCCAGCAATGAAGCCGATCAGGAGCGCCGAGTGCCCCACGCTCTTGCTCGGAATGTCGAAGTAGGACGTGTGGATCGCGAAGTACGAGTTCAGCAGTACATCCAGCGACACCGCAAACTCGGGTTTCCTCGCGGAGGTGCAGGTCTTCAGGCCAGACTGCTCGCCCTGCCACCGACAGCGTCGAGCCGATGCAACACCGACTGCCGCTCTCCCCAACAGGCGCCCACGGGGAATGTTCGCTCCCACGAGAAGACTGCGTGCCTCATGCGCCGTTAGGGAGTAGTCGTCCGTTGCACTGCCTTGATATCCAATGCCCAGCGCTCCCCGGCTGACCCACGCCTCCCATGCGACCGAGACGCCGGAACGTCCTGACCCCCCGATCCCAGCCCCGAGCCAAGCACGGTAGCCGCTCGCGGACGACCGTTGAGACTGTGCCTCCGTCGAATGGCTCACAAGAGACAACGCCACGGAGACACGGAGCATCATCGCCCTCACCGAGCGACACCGGGGAGTGCACACGGCTCAGCGGGGGACGAGTGGCTCGGCCGCGCCCGGCACATACCGCCACGCGCTCCACTCACGGTACGGCCGCTGGTCGGGTCCGCGCCAGCCGCGTTGCACGAGCGCCCTCGCGAGCACGACACGGAAGGTGGCGTGCGTGACGGCGACGACGCGGCCGCGCGCGTCCTGTGCGTGCCCCACGAGGAAGTCGGCCGCCTGCTCGGCGCGCGCGAGCTCCGCCGGGCCGACGCCCGGCGGTGGTGCGTTCCGGAGCCACGCGGTGAGCCAGCGCGCAGTCCAGATCGTTCCCCACGCGCGCAGGGGAAGGCGAATTCCACCGAAATCGGGGAGCGGGCGGTCGGGCGTCTCCATCGGCGCTTCGCGCAGGAGCGGCGTGCGTACGATCTCGCGCTCGGGCGCGAGCCGCACCGCCGACGCGACGGTGCGCGGCAGGTCGCTGGCGATCACGAGCGACGCGTCGCGCACCAGTGCCTCGAGCTCCGCTGGTGGCGCGTGATCGGGCATGATCTCCGCCGCGTCGTACGCGGCCATCCACCGGCGCACGCCGTCGACGTCGATCCACCCGGTGTGGACGTGCGCCGAGCGGCCGTGGCGTACGAGGACCAGCTCCGGGCCGGACATGACGGTGGCCGGCGTGCGCGGCGAGCCGGCCGTCAGTTGACGGTCGAGCCGCGGATCGCGCGCTTGAGGAGCGAGATCTGCCCGGCGTGGTAGAGGTCGTGCTGCGTCAGCCCGATGAGCTGCTCGTACGCGGTGTACGGCGGCTCGGGGACGAGCGGGCCGGCCAGTCGCGCCGAATCGAAGCGCAGCACGGCGACGCGCGTCGCCTCGTTCCGCCCGCGCAGCGCCGCGATCGCTTCCTGCCAGTTCGCCTCGGTGGGCTTCGCCATCGGCGGCCAGTCCTCGGCGGGAGTGATCGGCCGCCCGTCGCCACGGAGCCGGCGCAGCACCAGGTCGTAGCATCCGGTGAGATGCAGCACGAGCTCCCATATGGTATGCGCACCGGCGATGGGACGCGCCGCCGCCTCGGTCGGCGTCACGTCGCGCAGCAGCTCGAGGACGGCGGGGCCGTGCCAGGCCGGACCCTCGAACGCGGTGCGCAACTGGGACTCGAGACGAGCGAGCTCGTTCGAGGGATGCATGCGGCCATGTGCGGCGGGCAGTGTTCGAGACATGGGGTGGGCTCCCGTGCGGGGCGTGAACAAAGTTGTCGTACGCCGGTCCAACTCACCAGAAGCGCGCCTTCATCCGAACGCCGTCGTGGTCGCGGAACGCGTCGCCGAGTCAGGGCACGCGCGGCCAGATGTCGACGCTTCCGTAGATCATCCGGGTCAGCGACGACACCCGCCCGCTGGTGTCGCGTGCGAACGCGAACCGCACGAGCGCGATCCCGTCGTAGAGGAGCGGCAGCTCGAACAGCCCGGGGCCGATCGGCTCGATACGCACCTCCGTGCCGCCGGGATCGATCAGCGCGAGCACCGAGTCTCGTGCGACGATCCGCAGCACGCCGCCGCGCCCGCCACGGTAGCGACCGATGTAATCGGAGAGCGGGCCGGCGACCTGCGCCGACACACGCGGGGTGAGCCCGAGCTCGCGCGTGCTCTGCGCCGCGACGACGCGCCAGTCGGCATCGTGCTTCTCGAGGACGCTGAGGTAGTGGTACGCGTTGGCGCCGGTGTCCGTGCCCTCGAGCACGTCGAGGGTGACCGCGACGGTGCCGGCCGTCGGGATCACGGCCGCACCCGTGCGTCGCAGGAATGCGGTGGGCTTGGGGTGGTGGCCCGCCGCCCTGCGGAGCAGCGACGCCCGGTCGAAACGCTGACCGTTGCTGAAGGTGACCGTCAGGCGCGGATCCGAATGCCGAGCGAGATGTGCGGTGTCACCGAACGCCAGAGCATGCCACCATTGTTCGGCGGCGGTCGCCGCACCGGCCGTGTCGACCGCCGTCGCGGCGCGCGCGAGGGCGAGCGGCCGTTGTGCGTGGGAGGTGGTGCACAGGCACAGAAGGGCGACGGAGGGAACTGCGAACCATCTCATCAGCGATTACCGGGAGGCCGAGGGAAAGGACGTTCTGGAGGCTGAGACAATCTGGGCCCGCGTCCGCCCGACGTGAATGCCGCGCACCTGCGCACCTGCAGCCCTCCCGCCACGCGCGTCCCCGTTGCACTGTACGGTATGCGCATCAGCCGACTTCTCCCGCTCGCCGCGGCGCTCGCCGCGGTCGCTCCGCACGCCGCGTCCGCGCAGGCGAAGGGGCCCATCCTCGCCGTGTTCGCGCACCCCGACGACGAGCGCGTCATCGGGCCGCTCCTCTCCAAGCTCGCGCGCGAGGGGCGCGAGACGCATCTGGTGATCGCGACCGACGGGTCGCAGGGCACGCGCGACTACGCGAAGATCCCCGCCGGCGCGCAGCTCGCCGCCGCGCGGTCGAAGGAGGCGAGCTGCGCCGCGAATCGGCTCGGCGTGAAGAAGCTGCACATCGTCGGTCTGCTCGACGGCGGCCTCGCGTCGTTCGAGATGCTCGGCAAGCTCCGCTCGGCGATCGCGGCGATCGTCGACTCGGTGAAGCCGGCGGCGATCATCACCTTCGGCCCCGAAGGCGGGACGGGACATCCCGACCACCGCCTCGTCGGCGACGTCGCCAGTCAGGTCGTGCAGGCCGATCCGCGGTACGCGACGTCGATCGACCTGCTGTACGCGTCGCTGCCGACAGAGCGTCTGCGCACGGCACCGCGCGCGAACCCGACGGTCACGGGCATGGCCGAGGCGCTGCTGACGGTGCGCGTGCCGTTCGAGGAGCAGGATCTCGTGGCGGGACGCGAGGAGTTCGCCTGCCACAAGACGCAGTACACGCCGACCGAGATGGCCGCGGTGAATGCGTATCTGGCGCACGCGTGGAACGGCATGGTGTGGCTGCGGCCGTACACGGGCACGCTGCACGACCCGAAGCTGTTCGCGAAGTAGCCCGCCACTGCGCGCGGCGCGAGTCGCGCGCGCTACTTCTCGGCGAGGTCGAATCCCTTTCGCAGCACCTTTCGCCCGATCAGCTGGTCGATCAACGCCTGGTCGTGGGCGGGCACCACCGTGATCTCGGGCGGCAGCTCCTTCAGCCAGTGGAGCTGCTGCCCGATCGCGGCGCGATCCTCGCCGCCGAAATTCTTCGTGCTCTCCTCCGGCTTTTGCCGCTCCGAGAGGATTCCGGAGATGTGCCACGCGACGTCGCCGGCGAGCACGAGCTCGCGCCCGGACGCGAGCCGGACGTACACCATCTGTGAGCCGGGCGTGTGCCCCGCCGCCCTGATCAGCACCACGCCGCGCGCGATCGGCATGATCGGGTCGTAGTCGACGACGAGATATCGGGCCGCCGTCGCGGAGTCGAGCTTGATGCGTGGGTCGTTCGGCTTGTCGAGGA
>Ga0207701_10007584_pt1 | contig 10786 bp, 8 predicted proteins | sample KBSSwiSSwithPhiX_FD_184294 | JGI IMG/M metagenome (GOLD analysis project Ga0207701, IMG submission 184294) | Switchgrass rhizosphere bulk soil microbial communities from Kellogg Biological Station, Michigan, USA, with PhiX - S5 (SPAdes) (version 2) | ecosystem: Environmental > Terrestrial > Soil...
CTCGAGATCGGCGCCGACGACTACCTGCCGAAGCCGTTCGAGCCGCGCGAGCTGCTGGCGCGCCTGCGCGCGATCCTGCGCCGCAAGGCGGCGCCCGCAACCGCCGACGTGAGGCGCTTCGGCCGCCTCGAGATCGACCGCGCGGGGCGGCGCGTGACCGTCGACGGCGAGGAGCGCGCGCTCACCTCGTATCAGTTCGCATTGTTGAATGCGCTCGCCGATCACGCCGGCCGCGTGATGTCGCGCGACGCGCTGATGGACCTCACCAGGGGCGAGACGCTGGAAGCGTTCGACCGCTCGGTCGACGTGCACATCTCGCGCATCCGCGCCGCGATCGAGGACGACGTGAAGAAGCCGCGCCGCATCATCACGGTGCGCGGCGCCGGCTATGTGTTTGCCAAGGAGCAGGATCGCGGCGCGTGATCCCGAAAAGCATGTCCTCGACCCCGATCGAGGATGGGAACCGGTTTTCGGACAAGATCACGCGCAAATGAGAGGCTCATGAAGCGGCTCTATCTCCAGATCTACCTCACGATCGCGGTCATTCTCGTGATCGCGACGCTGGCGATCGGCCTGATGGGGCGCTTCGCGTTCGACGAGGCGCGCTTCGACGACATGATCACGGTCGCGGGCGAACTGGCCGTCAACGCGCTGCCGCCGCCGGATGCTCCCCGCGCGCGCCAGCAGGAGGCGATCGAGCGGCTGCACGACATGCTGCGCATCGACCTCGCGCTTTACTCGCAGGGTGGCGAGCGGCTCGCCGCCGCAGGCCGGCCGCTTCCGCCGCTGAACGTCAAAGGCCCCGATGCGCCCGCGCGCTCGCATCGCGGCACCTGGCTCGTTCCTTTGAGCGACGGGCGCTTTCTCGTCACCAGCATTCCGCGCGGGCCGTGGCGGCCGGGCCCGTGGGTGCTCGCCGCGCTGCTGTCGATCGCCGCGGCGGTCGCGATCGGCGCCTATCCGCTGGCGCGCCGTCTCACGCGGCGGCTGGAGCGCTTGCGCGCCGGCGTCGATCAGCTCGGCGAAGGCGATCTCGCGGCGCGCGTGAAGGTCGAAGGCAAGGACGAGGTCGCGGCACTTGCCGCGAGCTTCAACCGCTCCGCCGGGCGGATCGAGGAACTCATCCGTGCGCACAAGATGCTGCTGGCGAACGCCTCGCACGAGCTGCGCACGCCGCTCACCCGCATCAACATGGCGCTGGCAATGCCCGACGGTGCGGCCGACCCGAAACAGCAGGAGCGCATCAAGGACGATATTGCCGAGCTCGACCAGCTGATCGGCGAGATCCTGCTCGCAAGCCGGCTCGATGCGATGCGCACGCCTGAGCTCAACGAGGAGATCGATATCCTTGCGCTGGCAGCCGAAGAGGCCGCGCGCGACGGCATTACCGTCGAGGGCAAGCCCGCAACGGTGCGCGGCGATCCGACCCTGCTGCGGCGGATGATCCGCAATTTGATCGACAATGCCCGCCGCCATGGCGGGGACACGGCACCCGGGATCAGCGTCGGCGTGTCCGGTCGCTGGATCATGATCGCGGTCCGCGACCATGGAAACGGTGTCCCGGAGCAAGAGCGCGAGCGGATCTTCGAACCGTTCCACCGCCTGGCCGGGTTGGCCGAGAGCGGCCGCGGCAGCGGGCTTGGCCTCGCGCTGGTGCGCCAGATCGCGCGCCACCACGGCGGCGAGGTGCGCTGCGAGGGCGCCGAAGGCGGCGGCAGTCGGTTCCTGGTCGCCTTGCCGGGGAACCTTTCCGCCCGAATCTGAATGCTCTATCGCGCGGCCGCCTTCTGCCGTATCATGCGGTCAGTTGTGTCATCGGACAGTCACGGCGATGACGGTCTACGAGGAAGAAGTCGAGGTTCGGCGCCCTTCGGGGATGAGCACGAAAGTGCTGGTCCTCGCCTGCGCCATTATGGCCGTCCTCGGCTCGTTCTGGGGCATCGTCTGGTTCATCCGGGCATACGTCGAGCCACCCCGCGTGATGATGCCGGCGCCTCTGGTGCTGGCCGCGCGCGAGAGTACACCGGCCCCGGCCCCCCCTCCCCGCGCTGAGGCGAAGCCACCCGCGACCCAAGCACCGCCGGCAGTAATCGAAGCGCAGGCCGCGCCCGCTCAGCCGGCCGCTGCCGCCCCGCCGCCTGCTGCGGCGCGCAACGCCGACCCGGCGTCGCCATCGGGCTCGATCGCGGACCGCTGGAGTGCGATGGACCAGTTCGCGCCTTCCGCAGCGCCGGCCCCGGCACCTCCTCCGGCGCCGATGACCGCGCCAATGGCCGCGCCGATCGAGTCCGCGCCGGCCGCACTGGCGACCGCCACATCGGATCCGGACGACGTCGTCGAAAGCTCCATGCCGGCGATCGAAGGCCCGCCGCCGCTACCGCGCCGCAAGCCGATCGTCACGGCGGCGCGGCGCACCGTCGAGCCGCCGCTGCCGCGTCCGCGTCCCGAGGGCGCCGCTCCGCCAAGCGTGTGGACCGCGGTGCCGACGACGGACGACCGGTTCCCGTCGCAATAGCGACCCTCAATCCATCACCGCACCCGCGTCGATCCGCACCGGCGCGTAGCCGTCGCTCGTCAGCGCGCGGAAAATCTCCTCCGCATGCTCCGCGTCGCGCGTCTCGACCGTGACGTCGAGCTTGGCGCCCTTGGCCGGCACGTCGAGGAACAGGCGGCGGTGCTCGACTTCGAGGATGTTCGCGCCGAGTTCGCCGAAGCGCGTCGCGATCACGCCGAGCACGCCGGGCCGGTCCGGAATGGTCAGGCGGAACGAGACCACGCGGCTCTCGCGCTCCAGCTCGCGGAACATGATCGAGGAGAGAATGCGCGGATCGATGTTGCCGCCGCAGAGAATGAGCCCGACGCGGCGGCCGGCGAAGCGCGCGGGGTGGGCCAGCAGCGCCGCGAGTCCGGCCGCGCCCGCGCCTTCCGCCATGGTCTTCTGGTGGGTCAGGAACGCGTTCACGGCCCGCTCCAGATGCGCCTCCTCGACCAGCAGCACCTCCGACACGAGGTCGTGCACCACCGGCGCGGTGAGCGTGCCGACATTCTTCACCGCGATGCCTTCGGCCAGCGTCGCGCCGCCGACCGCGCGCTGCTCGCCGTTCAGCGCGTTCCACATCGACGGATAGAGCGCGCACTCGACGCCGATGATCTCTATCGCGGGTTTGACCGCCCGCGCGGAAATCGCATTGCCGGCGATCAGTCCGCCGCCGCCGATCGGGATCACCAGCACGTCGAGGTCCGGCGCCTCCTCCAGCATTTCGAGCGCGATGGTGCCCTGGCCGGCGATCACGCGCGGATCGTCATAGGGATGCACCCAGACCAGTGTGCGCTCCGTGGCGATCTCCTCGGCGCGCACCTGCGCGTCGGCGACCGTCTCGCCGTGCAGCACCACCGTGGCGCCATAGGCCTCGGTTGCGGCGACCTTCACGAACGGCGTCGTCACCGGCATCACGATGGTCGCCGGAATGTTCAGGCGCCTGGCATGATAGGCGACCGCCTGCGCGTGATTGCCGGCCGACATCGCGATCACGCCGCGCGCGCGTTCCGCCTCGCCCAGCGCGGTGAGCTTTACGAGCGCGCCGCGCTCCTTGAACGAGTTGGTGACCTGCAGGTTCTCGTACTTGACCCATACCTGCGCGCCGGTGAGCGCCGACAGCTTCGGCGCGGGCAGCATCGGCGTGCGCAGCACCTGGGTGGCGATGATGCGCCGCGCGGCTTCGATGTCGGACAGCGTGACGGTCACGGGCTCTCGCGCGGCTAGACGGTCGGCTCAACGCCGGATTCGCAACCGTGCAAAGTCCGACATCAACGGCGCTCCTGTAAATAACAGGAAAAATAACAGAAGGCTCACCCTCCCGCGTCTCTGGATTGTCCAATCTTGACAGTCACATAGCTTCGGCACGGTCGACACCATTCGATCCAAGGAACAGGTCATAACAGGGCGGTCCTTTGAAAAGACGGGAGAATTGCTGACACGTGTTTGCATGAATGCCAACTTGCCGGTCGCACGGAGCGGGTCTCGCAAAGCCCGCCGATTTTCGCGAGCACCTGCGGCAGAGTTTCGAAGCGCGGCGATTCAAAAGTCAAACGAAAAGCAATCGATGCCTGTCTCACACATCCCTCGGCGTCGGTCCGGTGAAACCGAGCAGTCCGCCCGGGCGCAGCACGAACACCACGATCAGCAGCGAGAACAGCACGATGTCGCGCGCCTCGATGTCGAAATAGGCAGACCAGCCGGTCTCGATCAAGGCGACGCAGACACCGCCGAGGAACGCGCCCGGCACCGAGCCGATGCCGCCGACCACGGCGGCGACCAGCGCCTTCAGCCCGAGCATCGCGCCCATCGAGAACGAGACGTTGCCGTAATGCGCCGCGACGATCCACCCCGCGAGCCCGGCGAGGAGGCCGGCGAGCAGAAACGTTGCGGCGAACAGCCGATCGCCGTTCACGCCGAGCAGCGCGGCGGTGCCCGGATCGTCCGCGAAGGCGCGCCACGCGCGTCCGAAGCGGGTGCGGCCGAGCAGGACCAGCACGGCGCCCGCCGCCGCAAGACCGAGCAGCGCGACCGCAATTTGCATGGGCGTGACGGTCACGGCGAAATTCTCCGCGCTCGCCAGCGTGAGCGGCTGGTTGAACACCGGCGGCGCCCAGCGCTCGCGCGCCCCTTGCGTGAGGCGCATGAACTCGCTCAAGGTCAGCGCCACCGCGGCGGTCGCAATGAGAATGGGTTGCCCGAGCCGATGGCGCGCATGCAGCGGCGCGACGACCGCGCGCCCGACCAGCAGGCTCCAGCCGCCCGCCATCGCGGCGGCGATGGCCAGCGCGAGCGCCAGTCCGGCGATCGGGTCGGCGATGCCCAGCGCGACCGTGGCCGCGACACCGCCGATCGCCCCGTAGGCACCGAGCACCGCGATCTCGCCGAACGCCAGATTGATCCGGCCGGTCAGCCCGTAGATCAGCGAGTACGCAGTCGCGAGCAGCGCATAGACCGCCGCGAGCGCAAGCGCATTGATGAGCTGTTGCAAGGCGTAAGCCGCCGCGGCGGACAATCCGGGTGAGCGCTGGGGCGATGGCGCCGTCTCGGCCGGACCGGCCTCGGCGAGGAAACGCCGCAGGAAGGTGAGCCGCCCGTGCCCGATCGGCTTGCCGTCGATCTCGACCGCCACAAGATCGAGCCGGTCGCGCTCGAACGTCGTGCCGCCGAACCCGCAGGTCAGACCGTAGGTGCGCCGCTCCGCGCCCGGCTCGCGCGCCGCATAGTCGATGCGCACGCCGCTCTTGCCCAGAGCCGCCGGCGCGACGCGGACCTCGCGAAACTCGGTGCCTTCCGCGTGCAACACGGGCAGGATCGCGCGGCAGAGGCGGAGCTGCTCGGAATCCGTCGCGCGCCCGCACGCCGCGCAAAGCAGCGCCATCAGCAGGACTGCGAACCGACACCCCGGCATGGCGGCACGATACGCGAACCGCCGGCGTGCGTCCGCTGCCCCAATTCCGCTCACAACCCTTGCGACAGAAGCGGTGACGCTGCGCCACCCTTTGACGGACGCCCCGTGCCAAGCGATGCTGACCCGTTGAATCAGCGCCACCGGATTCGAAAGCCGTGACGGCCCACTCGCGCGATACGCCACAGTTCTACCTGACCGCGCCCTCGCCCTGCCCGTATCTGCCGGGCAAGGAGGAGCGCAAGGTGTTCACTCACCTGGTCGGCGAGCGTGCCGGCGACCTGAACGACCTGCTGACCCATGGCGGCTTCCGCCGCAGCCAGTCGATCGCCTACCGTCCGGCTTGCGAGGCCTGCCGCGCCTGCATCTCGGTGCGCGTGGTGGTCGACGACTTCCGTCCCTCGCGCAGCATGCGCCGCATCCGCGCCGACAATGCCGACGTGATCGGCGAGATGCGCGTGTCGGTGCCCACGTCCGAGCAGTATTCGGTGTTCCGCGGCTATCTCGATCACCGCCATTTCGACGGCGGCATGGCCGACATGACCGTGCTCGACTACGCCATGATGGTCGAGGACAGCCACGTCGAGACCAAGCTGGTCGAATACCGCACGCATGGGCCGGACAGCCGCATCAACGGCCGCGGCGCCGGCGGCCTGCTGGCGGTCGCGCTCACCGACGTGCTGAGCGACGGCCTCTCGATGGTCTATTCGTTCTACGACCCCGAGCACCGCAAACGTTCGCTCGGCACCTTCATGATCCTCGACCACATCGCGCGCGCGCGCCGCATGGGGCTGGCCTACGTCTATCTCGGCTACTGGGTGCGGGACTCGCGCAAGATGGACTACAAGGGCCGCTTCCTGCCGCAGGAGCGCCTGCTCGCCGACGGATGGACGCGGTTCGAGACGTGAACGGCAGTCCGTAGCCCGGCGTCAACGAAATTCATTTTGTGGAGTGGCGCGCACGCGAAGCGGCTCTGCCGCAGCGGGCAGTCTTTCAGGGCGACGACGCAGGCATCATTCCCTGCGAGCGGATCACCTTGATCGCCTCCTCGCTGCGCAGAAATTTCAGCAGCGCGAGCGCGGTATCAGGGCTGGCGGAGTTCGCGCTCACCGCGCCTGCGAACGACGTCGTGATCTTGATTTCGGGCGGCAATGGCCCGACGAGCTCGACGCCGGGCGTGGTCAGGATTTGCGTGACGACCACGATCACCATCTCGACCTCGCCCTTGGCAACGAGCTCGGAGACGATATCCGTATTCGGGATTGTCGCTTTCGCCTTGACGGCCTCCGCGATCCCGAGCCGTTCGAGCAGTTGCGGCACCCCCGGCGACGGCAGATAGCTCACCGACTTCGCCTTGAGCACCGCCGCCTTGAACGCGTCGACCGTCGAGATGTCGGGCTTCGACGCGCCCGCCTTCACCCCAACACCGACATCGGAGCTCACTAGCATCGTGCGCGTGTCCGCCTTGAGTTTGCCGTCCTTGATGTAGCCGTCGATTACCGGCGGTGGGCTCATCATGAGGTCGAAGGCCTCCCCACCGTTGATGCGCGGCGCGAATTCCGGACTGAAGCCGACGATCACGTTGAGCTTGTGTCCTGAGCTTTGCTCGAATTGGTGGCCGATCACCTCCAGCACGGTCGAGAGCGCGCGCGAGGTGAACATCTTCAATTCGGCCGCGCCCGCGTCGCCGCCCGCAACAGCCGCGACGAACACCAGCGATGCGAGCAGCTTCATGACGCCCTCCATTCGCATGCTGTGACAAGCTGATGTTACGTCATCATGCCACCGCGGTACAACCTGCGCGGATTGTCCACGAAATCTGCTTCTGCGCCGCTGCGGCGGACGCGGGAAGAACGTCGCGAGCTGGAAGGCTGCGGAAACCGCAGGCTTCAGCGGTCGGCGATTAGCCGAAGCCCGTTCGGTGCTGCGCCACTCGCGCACGCCAATGCGGTTTGTTGTGGCGGCCCGAAGCGACACGATCAGCCACGCCCGGACGCTCAACCCGGGCTACGACATCGGCGCCTTCCTACGGAATCAAATCGTACAGCAGCTTGATGTTGAGCACGATCAGGATCGCGGCGATCAGCGCGGCGGCCGCGGTGAGCCAGCGCGGCGCGACCAGTTCGCCCATCTTGGCGCGGTTGGCGGTGAACATCACCAGCGGCACGATGGCGAACGGCAGCGCGAGCCCGAGGATCACCTGACTGAGGATCAACAGTTTCGCGGTGCCGGCCTCGCCGTACCAGATGGTCACGCCGGCCGCCGGCACGATGGCGATGGCACGCGTGAGGAGCCGCCGCGCCCAGGGCGGCAGGCGGATGTCGAGGAAACCCTCCATCACGATCTGGCCGGCGAGCGTCGCCGTCACGGTGGAATTCAAGCCGCAGCAGAGCAGCGCGATCGCAAACAGCGTCGGCGCCATGCCGGAGCCGAGCAGCGGCGCGATCAGCTTGTGCACCTCGCCCAGTTCGGAGACGTCGGTCTGTCCGGTCTTGTTGAAGGTCGCGGCCGCAAGGATCAGGATCGAGGCATTGATCAGCAGCGCGAACATCAGCGCCGCGGTGGAATCCACCGTCGCGAGCTTGATCGCCTCGCGCTTCTCGTCGACCGATTCACCGTAGCGCCGCGTCTGCACCACGCCGGAGTGCAGGAACAGATTGTGCGGCATCACGGTCGCACCGATGATGCCGATCGCGAGATAGAGCATGTCGGGATTGGTGATGATATTCGTGGTCGGCGCAAAGCCGCGGATCACCGCACCCCATTCCGGATTGGCGAGCGCGATCTGGATCGCGAAGCACACCGCGATCACGCCGAGCAGCGTGACGATGATCGCTTCGATCCAGCGGAAGCCGAGGTTCTGCAGCCACAGAATGAGGAACACGTCGAGCGCCGTGATGATCACGCCGATCTCGAGCGGGACGCCGAACAGCAGATTGAGCCCGATCGCGGTGCCGATCACCTCGGCCAGATCGGTGGCGCAGATCGCGATTTCGCTCACCACCCAGAGCGGCCACGAGGCCCAGCGCGGATAGGCGTCGCGGCAGGCCTGCGCGAGATCGCGCCCTGCCCCGATGCCGAGGCGTGCGCACAAAGCCTGCAGCAGGATCGCCATGATGTTCGACATCAGCGCGATGAACAGCAGCGCGTAGCCGAACTTCGAGCCGCCGGCGAGCGAGGTCGCCCAGTTGCCGGGATCCATGTAGCCGACGGCGACGAGATAACCGGGGCCGAGAAACGCGACGAGCTTGCGCCAGAACGATCCGGTCGGCCGCGTCTTGATCGAGCCGAACACTTCGGCAAGCGACGGCGTGCCGCGCGGGCGCTTCCAGCCGGATTGGGCCTGCCCGCTTTCGATCGATTCAACCGCCATCGCGTCGCCTCCGGAGCGAAGGCGCCGGGCCTCCCTCAACCGGCACTATAGCTAGTTGCGAATAATTTGCAATTGCAGAAATGTGGCGCCGGCAAGAACGCCGCGAGGATTGCTTCCCGCCCGGCGGGCGCGGGGAGGCGGAATTTTGCCTGGGGGATAACCTCAGTCGGCCGTCAACGTCACGCTGTGCGTCTCAATCGGCTCCTGTTCCCAGGGGCGCTTGAGGACGAATCTGATCACGAATTTTCCCTTTTGCTTGGCGCGAAAGCGAAACAAGTGCGTTGCAGGCCCGCCGACCCGCGGAGGGCCGGCAGGCTGTTCAACTGAATCGCCGAGCAGTTCGACAGCATCGGGAATCGCCTCGGGCTGCCAGAGGTAGCCCGAGGTCGCGGAGGACGGAAGGCGCACGGAAAATTCAGCGTCCGCCTGCGTTGTCACCTCCGACCGAGTTGCCGTCGGACCGTTGGCCATTTCAACCAAACCATTTGTGGTACATTGCTGAATCGGTCCCTTCGACAAAGCAGTCGAGGCGGTTGGCCGCCCAAGAGCTAACCCCAACAGCAGAGCTGAGCACGCCACCGAGATCTTCTTCGCCGCTCCACGCATGTCCATCCCACCAACGATGCATCATGTGGAAAGTCTGCCCCGAATAGAACACGTCGATGCGATTGGGTCCCCAGGACTCCGCGGCCGGCGCGCCGCTCATCACGCTTCCCAGATTTTCCCAGCTGCTCCACGCATGGCCATCCCACCATTTGTGCCACAGCTTGCAATCCATGCCGCGCGCGAAAACGTCGAGCCGGTTGGCCGCCCAGGACGATACAGCCGGCGCGGAACTGAGCTGACCGCCGAGGTTTTCCCAGCCGTGCCAGGCGCCGTCCCACCACATGTGATAAAGCGCGAGATCCATGCCACGGGCGAAGATATCGATGCGGTTCGGGCCCCACGACACCGCGCACGGCTCGGATGAGAGCAATCCGCCGAGGTCTTCCCAGCCGCTCCAGCCACCCTGGTACCATTTGTGGAACAGGTGATGGGTGGTGCCGACGGCAAAAATATCGAGGCGGCCACTCGCCCACGAGCAGATCGCAGGGGCGCCCTGAATGACGCCGCCGAGGCTCTCGAAGCCCTTCCAGGACGTGCCGTCCCACCATTTGTGCCAGACCGCCGAATCGGTGCCGCGCACGACTACGTCGATCCGATTGGCAGCCCATGACACGGCGCTTGGCCGCGAAGTCAGGATGCCGCCGAGGTTTTCCCAGCCGTTCCACTTCTGTGACTTGGGAAGCACGACGCCTTGCGCAGTCCAGAACGGGAATTCGGAGTCGATGCCGGCTTCGCCATACGCGATCTTGAAGAACCCACCGTCGCCCCACCCTGCTCCCCACGAATTCTTGCAGATCCAGCAGTGCTCGGCTTCCGAGTAGCCGATCACCTCGACACAATGCAGCCCGACGTCCGCGCCGCTGACATGATGATAGACTCCGTTGTGATAGGAGAAGAAGTCGTTGAAGACGTGCAGGACCGCCGAGCAAGGCCCCGTATTGGTTAGATAATTCTTTCGGTCGACGACGTTGGCGATCGATCCGTGCGAGGTGATCTTCACGGCGCGCTTGTCGCGATCGGCGCAGGCCTTGCAAGTCGGATTTGGAACACCCGCGGTCGCGTAAGGAAAGCACGCGTCGTCCGATACACCGCGCGTCTTGACCTGATCGAGCGCCTGATCGGGCCACCATCCGCCGCAACTTGGGCCGTGCGACGAACAGAAATGCAGGTCTGCTTCGGACAGATCCAGCAACTGATGTTGCTCGATGGAGGACATCGACTCGACGAGCCCACAGCTACAAAACGATACGCACGAGCCGCAATTTCCTTGGTCCTTGACAGGCGTGACGTGATTGCCGTTGCGGTTGCGCCAGTCGACCGCAGGTGCAAACGCGGGTGCCGGCGCGGCTGCGAGGCGCGCGGG
>Ga0207701_10007585_pt1 | contig 10785 bp, 7 predicted proteins | sample KBSSwiSSwithPhiX_FD_184294 | JGI IMG/M metagenome (GOLD analysis project Ga0207701, IMG submission 184294) | Switchgrass rhizosphere bulk soil microbial communities from Kellogg Biological Station, Michigan, USA, with PhiX - S5 (SPAdes) (version 2) | ecosystem: Environmental > Terrestrial > Soil...
CGCGCGCTGGTTCGAACAGGTGCGCGGACTCGAGTTCGACCCGACGGCGATGACGGTGGCGACCGTGAACCGTCAGGAGCGCCCCTCGGCCCGCATGGTGCTGCTCAAGGGCGTCGACGAGCGCGGCTTCGTCTTCTATACCAACTACCGCAGCCGCAAGGGGCGCGACATCGGCGAGACGCGTTTCGCGAGCCTGCTGTTCTATTGGGCTTCGCTGGAGCGGCAGGTGCGGGTCGAGGGCGGCATCGACGCCGTCAGCGGCGCGGAGTCGGATGCCTACTTCGCCTCGCGTCCGCTCGAGAGCCGCTGGAGCGCCGTCGCCTCGCCGCAGAGCGAGGTCGTCGACAGTCGCGAGGATCTCGAAGCGCTGGTGGCGAAGGTGAAGGCGCAGTACGCAGAGAATGTCCCGCGGCCGTCATGGTGGGGCGGCTATCGTGTCGTACCGACCGTCTTCGAGTTCTGGCAGGGCAGGCCGAATCGGCTGCACGACCGCTTGCGTTACACCAAGCAGGGCGATGGCTGGAAGCGCGAGCGGCTGGCGCCATGAGCACGGCTCGCGGATAGCCCGGCGATTTCACTACTACGCGTCCAAGCCGGGGTTTTTCAGCAGGTGCGCGCGTAGGCCGTGGCTCTTCAGCAGGTGCGCAACGCAGGCCGGGGCTGTTCAGCCCTGGCGATACCCTCAGGAAGGATTCACCGACATGGCCATCGCCTCCGTTCTGCGCGGCGCCCCGGTGCGTTCCATCGACGAAGTGGTCGCCGTGATGACCGCGCTCGACGAGTGTCTGCCCGACGATGACGGCGTCAAGTGGTTCAATCGGCTCTATCTGCGGGTGACCACCGGTGTGCGCGCCACGATCGCCGACGCCGTCTTCGAGGACGCCGCGTTTCTGACCCGGCTCGACGTCGTGTTCGCGAACCTGTACTTCTCGGCGCTCGCCGCGGGGGAGACGAACGTGGAGGCGGCCCCGCCCGCCTGGCGGCCGCTCCTGCAGGAGCGCCGAACCCCCGGCATCGCCCGCATTCAATTCGCCCTCGCGGGCATGAGCGCGCACATCAATCGCGACCTGCCCGAGGGCATCGTGCAGTCGTTCCTCGCACTCGGCGGCGACCCGCTCACCGATCGCGTGCGCGAGCGCGACTTCGAGAGCGTGAACGACATCCTCGAGCGGGTGGAAACGCAGGTCAAGGGCGAGTTCGCCGTCGGCCTCGTCGGCGAGATCGATCGCCTTGGCGGTCCGGTGGACGATGCGCTGGCCATGTGGAAGGTCCGGGCGGCGCGCAGTGCCGCCTGGACGAACGCGCAGGTGCTGTGGGGACTGCGCGGGACGCCGCTCCTGCGCGACCGGTTCTTCGTGAAGCTGGATCGCCTGATCGGCATGACCGCCCGCGGGCTCCTGATACGGCGCGTGACGTTACCGATCGCCTAAGCGGCCGGGTCCAGGGGGACCCGGCCTACGCCAGACGCGATCGCGCCGGCCTACGCCAGACGCGATCGTCCGGCCTACAATGACTTCCTCCATGTCCAACGACATCCACGAAGTCTTCGCGCTGCGCTACGCGCACCACGACCGCCACGCCTCCGAAAACTTTCTCTTCGGCGACCCGCACGACGTCAACCAGCCGCTCGCCTATTTCGTCTGGGCCATCGTCGGTCCGAGCGGCACGTTCATCGTCGACACCGGTTTCGATCGGGCGATGGCCGAGAAGCGCGGGCGGCAGATCGTGAAGCCGGTCGCCGACGGGCTGCTGTCGCTCGGCATTGCCCCCGACAGCGTCGAGGACATCATCGTCACCCACCTGCACTACGACCATTGCGGCAATCACGATCTGTTTCCGCGGGCGCGCTATCACCTGCAGGACGAGGAGATGGCCTATGCGACCGGGCGATGCATGTGCCATCCGCTGATTCGCATCCCGTTCGAGACCGATGACGTCGTGGCCATGGTGCGGAAGGTGTTCGCCGACCGCGTGCGGTTTCACGACGGCGATTCGCAGGTGGCGCCGGGCATCACGCTGCACCGCATCGGCGGGCATTCGAAAGGGCTGCAGTCGGTTCGCGTCAAGACGAAGCGCGGGCAGGTGATGCTGGCCTCGGACGCCTCGCACCTCTACGCGCACTTTCAGGAAGGGCGCGTGTTTCCGGTGACCTACAACATCGGCGACGTGCTCGAGGGCTATCGAACGCTCAACCGGCTTGCCGATTCACCGGATCACATCGTGCCAGGTCACGATCCCACCGTCGTCACGCGGTATCCCGCGGCGCGGCCGGGGCTGGAAGGGCTGGTCGTGCGGCTCGACGTCCCACCCGTCGCGTGAGTCGCCGGGTCCAGGGGGACCCGGCCTACGTGGCCGACCAGCCGCCGTCGATCGGCAGCACGGCGCCGGTGATGTCGCGGCTGCCGGGGCCGCACAGAAACGCGATCAGCGCCGCGACACCCTCCGGCGAAATCAGGCGACCGGTCGGCTGCTTGCCTGCCAGCAACTGACGCTCGGCTTCCGCGCGGGCGAGCCCGGTCCGCTGCATGAGCGCATCGAGCGAGGTCTCGTGCACCGGGGTCGCGCTCGTTCCCGGGCACACCGCGTTACAGGTGATGTTATAGCCGGTCGTTTCCAGCGCCGCCGCGCGGGTCAGGCCGATGAGCGCCGTCTTCGTGGTGACGTAGCCGACCCGATTCGGCGCTCCCACCAGTCCGTAGATGGACGACACGTTGACGATGCGGCCCCAGTTGCGCTGTTTCATGCCGGATAGCGTGAGCCGGATGGTGTGGAATGCCGCAGAAAGATTGACGGCGAGATCCCGATCCCAGTCCACCGTCGCGAACGACTCGATCGGATTCACGTGACGGGCCACGGCGTTGTTCACCACGATGTCGATCGCCCCGAAGGCATCCGTGGCCGTGGCGATCAGCCGCTCGATGGCATCCGGCCGCGCCAGATCGCCGTCGTCATGGATCGTCCGCACGTGGTGGGTCGATTCGATGTCGCGCCGCAGAGCGGCGATCGCCGCCGCGTCGGCGAAGCCGCTCAGGACGAGATGACAGCCTTCGGCGGCAAGACGACGCGCCACGGCGAGTCCGAGGCCTTGTGTCGCGCCGGTGACGAGGGCGGTTTTGTCAGCGAGTGGCATAGGACAAGTAATCAGGAATCAGGAATCAGGAATCAGCGGCGTTCACGTGTGGACCGTGAGACGGGCGAGCACCGAGGCGTCGTCCAGTGAGTCGACGACGGCGATGGTGTCGGCGAGACGCGCGCGCTCGGTGGCATCGAGAAACGCCGAGGCGTTCTCGTCGAACTTCGCGCGCAGGTCGGCGGCGCTCATCGGGTTCTCCCGCGAGCCGCGGTTGTATTCCTCGACGGTCTCGAAGACGCGACCGTCCTTCAGCGTGATGCGCGCGGCACCTTTGAAGCGCCCCGGTCCGGGGTAATCAGGATCGACGTGGTAGTGCACGCGCCGTGCGAGTGCCTGCACCTCCGGATGGAGGCGGTATTCGTCCGCGTAGGCCTCGCGACCGAGGGAGCCGCCCCACAGCGCTTCCGCCAGCGTGTGCTGCAGGCTGACGCGGCAGTGCGATTGAGTGGCCGGCGCCAGCTTTTCTGCGACCGGCTCACACACGATGGTGACAATGAAGCTGGTGACCGGGCAATCCACCCGCTCGATGTCCGAGGGGGTGATGGCGTGCTCGCGCCGCAGGCGGAGCACCGCATCGATGTAGGGATGGATCACATGCGCGGCCGGAAACGGCTTGAACGACGCCTCGCGACTCTCCCAGTGCGAGCCGAGGCCGGCGACGAGGCGGCCGAAGTCGGGCGGCCGGTCGGCCTGCTGCAGATGAGACGCGAAGAAACCGAAGCGTCCTTCGAACACCTGCACCGCACCGGTCACCCCCGCGCCAGCGAGGTGCGCCGACGAGACACCGCTCTGCGCCGCCCAGCCGGCGTGCAGGAACTTCGTGTCGGTGCCATCCACCCAGCATTCCAGAATGCCGGCGGCGAAACTGCCGCAGATGCCGGCGGCGCGCGCCGTCGCGTCGGCGTCGAGACCGAGCAGACGGGACGAGAGGAACGCCGCCCCGAAGGCGCCGAAGAGGCCGGTCGGATGGAAGCCGCGCTTGTGAAACTGGCCGGATCCGACGCTGCCGGCGCGGCAGGAGATCTCGTTGCCGACGGCGATGGCGGTAATCAGCTCCTCGCCCGAGACGCGCGTCGTTTCGGCGAGCGCCATCGCCGCGGCGACGGCGGGGCTGCTCATGTGCACGATCGACTCGTTGTGGGTGTCGTCGTATTCCAGCGCCTGCGAGAACGTGCCGTTGGCGAGCGCCGCGTGGGTGACGCCGACGCGATCGCCGGTGCCGGCCACCGTGCAGGGACCGGCGGGGGAGAGCGCGACGACCGCGTTGCGCGTAGCGCGTCCGAGCGGTGTGGCGGCACCGGCGAGCGACAGCCCGAGGATGTCGAGCAGCCGCAGCTTGGTCGTCTCGCGGATGTCGGGCGGAATGTCATCGGGGCGCAGGGCAGACGACCACTGCGCGAGATCGTGGGCGAGCGACATGGATGGCTCTTATACTAGCTGGCTGTGGCCGAGACAAAAATCCTTGCGTCCTACATCGTCGACAACCGGTATGAGTCGCTGCCCGCAGACGTCGTAGCCGAAGCCCGCCGCGCCATCCTGAACTACGTGGGCTGCGCGCTCGGCGGCTGCGCCGAGCCGGCCGTGGACATTGCCATCCGGGCGCTACGACCGTTCTTCGGACCGCCGGTCGCCGGCGTGATCGGACGCACGGAGGCGATGGACCCGCTGCACGCGGCGTTGATGAACGGCATCAGCTCGCACGTGCACGACTACGACGACACGACGCCCGGCAACTACTCGCATCCCACGTCACCGCTCGCGTCGGCGCTGTTCGCGTATGCCGCGGCCAATCGCGTCGGCGGGCGCGATTTCATGCACGCGTTCATTCTCGGCTTCGAAGCGGAATCGCGGGTGGCGAATGCCGTCTATCCGGCGCATTACGACGCCGGCTGGCACATGACGGGCACCGCCGGGGTGTTCGGCGCGGCGGCGGCCATCGGCCGCCTGCGCGGCCTGTCCGTGCAGCAGATGACGTGGGCGCTCGGCCTTGCCGCGACGCAGGCGGCTGGATTGCGCGAGATGTTCGGCTCGATGGCCAAGGCGTTTCACCCCGGACGATCCGCGCAGAACGGGTACGCCGCAGCACTCCTCGCCGAACAGCAGTTCACGGCCGGGGAACGGGGCATCGAGGGGCCGCGCGGGTTCGCGCCGGTCACCGCCCGGCAGTACGACCTGGCGAAGATCACGACTGGTCTGGGCGTCGACTTCGACCTGCGCGTCAATACCTACAAGCCATTCCCCTGCGGCATTGTCAATCATCCGACCATCGACGGCTGCATCCAGCTGCACCACGAACACCGCCTGGCCGACGGCGCCGTCGACGTCGTCCGCCTGAGCGTCGCGCCGCTCGTCCTGGACTTGTGCAATCAGCAGAACATCACGCGCGGGCTGCAGGGAAAGTTTTCGGTGTACCACGGCGCCGCGGTCGGCCTGGTGCGCGGCAAGGCGGGGCTGCGTGAATACTCGGACGAAGCCGTCAACGACGCGGAAGTGAAGCGCGTGCGCGAGCGCGTCACGGCGATCGGCGATCCGAGCCTGACCGAGGATCAGGCGCGCATCGAGGTGCGGCTCGCCGACGGGCGCACGGTGTCGACGTTCATCCGGGAGTCGCTGGGCAATCTCAAGCGGCCGATGACCAACGAGCAGCTCGAAGCGAAGTTCCGCGATCAGGCCGGCGTGCGGCTCTCGTCGTCCTCCATCGATCGGTTGATCGATCAGTGCTGGTCGATCGATCGGCTCGACGATGTGGGTGAGATCGTTCGGCTGAGCGTCGAAGCCGGGAGTCGGGAGTCGGCGGCAGCGATTCGCTCCTGACAGGCCGTTGTGGGGGTCCGCATTCAGGCGGACCGTAGCCACTCCACTGTGGGGTCCGCCTTCAGGCGGACCGTAAGTCACTCCGCTCCGCCGCCACGCCCCATCGGGATCACCGCGCCGGTGGTGGCGATTCGATCAGCACGACGAACAGGTTGTTCGGATCGCGCACGATCGCGACCTTGAGCTTATTGTTGCCGGCCGGCAGATCGAGTGGCTTTCCGCCGGTCGAGGCCACTGTGCCGCCGAACTTCGCGAACGCCGCGATGGTGGCGTCTACGTCGCGCACGCGCATCTGCATGCGTGTCGAACCGAAATCCTGGATGCCGGCCGCTACCGTCCTGCGATCGACGCCCTTGAAGTCGACCAGGTCGAGCATGAGGCCGGACGTCGGTACCTGGAGAAACGCGACGCGGTATTGCCCGCCGTCGACGCCGAGCGCGGCCGATCCGGCGGTGTCCTCACGGAACTGCGGCTCGTTCAGCAGCTTGAGGCCGAGCGCGTCGCGATAGAGACGCACGGCCTGGTCCACGTTGTCGACCGTGAGGCGCACGCGCACGTCGGTGACATTCGCGGTCGCTGGCGCCTGCGATGGTTGCGGCTGGTCGTATTGCACGAGCTCGAGGAAGTGGCCAGCCGGGTCCTTCACGACGACGATCCGCGCCTTCTGCGCACCCTCACCTACGCGCGCCGGTGCGCCGCCGCGCGAGACGACCGGCGCGCCGAGCTGCTTGAGCCGTGCGAACGTCGCGTCAAGGTCGCGCACGGTTGCGAGCAGCGTGATCGCGCCGGGATCCTGCATGCGCCGCTCGACGGGCTTGCCGTTCGCCGAGGCGATCTCGATGATCTCGACGCCGCCCGCCACCGCCGGCGTGCGCGCGATCTGCCATCGCAGCTTCGCGTCGGGCAAGCCGAACATGTCGCGGAGCGCCGGGTTGTTGGCGGCGTCGCCGGGCGCTCCCTGCAGGTCGAGCCCGAGGCCGTCGCGGTAGAAGGCCACCGCCTTGTCGAGATCCGGGACGATCGGGCTGAAGTAGTTGCCCGAACCGACGACGAGGCCGGAGGGCGCCGGGCCGGTTTGCGGCGGCGCCGCGGCCGTCTGCGCGTCGGCCTCCGCCGCCGAACCGAGCACGATCGAGACGAGCATGATTGCCGCGGACGCGTATCCGGGCCCGGTTGTTCTTCGCATCGAAGCCTTCTCCAGTGGCGAGACAGCCTACCAGACGCGGAGGTCCGGCTGAAGCCGGACGCTACGTTCAGGTCCGGCTGAAGCCGGACGCTACGTCCCGATCCTTGTGTTACTGTGCATGGCGCACGGCGAGCATGGCTTGCCGCTAACGGATGCCCGGCAGATCGGCCGGGGAAGGGTTGCCGATGCGCGTTCCGTCCTGTCATCTCGTCGAGTCGGCGTCCGCGAAAACGCGCGTCGACGCCGCCGCCTCGTTCCTCGGCGACCAACCTGTTTTACAGCACGTGACGATCGTCGGTGCGAGCCGCACGGCCGCCGATGATCTCGCCAGGCGCATTGCGCTCGAGCGGCAGGCCACGTTTGGACTGACGCGTCTGAGCCTCACACAGCTCGCCGCCCGCACCGCGCTCGTCGCGCTGGCCAGCGAGCAGCGCACCCCCAGCACGTGGCTCGGCGCCGAGGCGGTCGCGACGCGCGCGGCGTTCTCGGCGGCGCGTGCCGCCGCGTTGCGCTACTTCGAGCCGGTCGCGAATACCCCCGGCTTTCCGCGTGCGCTCGCCAGGACGCTCGAGGAGCTGCGGCTCACCGGCATCGACGCCGCCACGGTCGGGCGCGTACCGCTTTCCGGGCGCGACCTGAGCGATTTGCTCGAGCGGTTCGAGCAGGCGTTCGCGACCGCCGGCACGGTGGACCGCGCGGATCTGTTTCGTGTGGCGGCGCGCCTGGTCCGGGCACGGCCTCCGGGAGGCGCGATGCTCTTTCTCGACGTGGCGATCGAGCATCCCGCCGAGTGGGCGCTGATCGAGGCTCTGGTGAGTGGCGCGGCCGCCGTGCTCGCCACGGCGCCGGCCGGCGACGAGACCGCCCGCCGTTTCCTCGCCCTCGGTGCGATTGCGGTACGGGTCGCGGAGACGGCCACGAACGATCTCGGCAACCTGCGCCGGTTTCTGTTCGTACGCGACGAACAGCCGCCGGTGCGATCGCTCGACGGCTCACTCGAATTCTTCTCGGCGCCGGGCGAGGGACGCGAGTGCGTGGAGATGGCGCGACGAGTGCTCCGCCATGCGCGCCGTGGCGTCCGCTTCGACGAGATGGCGATCCTCGTCCGCTCCCCGCACAGCTACTTCGGCCTGCTCGAGCACGCGCTGCGCCGCGCCGGTGTGCCGGCCTGGTTCGATCGCGGCACCCGCCGGCCGCATCCGGCGGGCCGCGCGTTTCTCGCGATCCTGGCATGTGCCGCCGAACAGCTCTCGGCCGCCCGGTTCGCCGAGTATCTGTCACTCGGCCAGGTGCCATCTGTCGTCGATGCCGCTGCGGATTGGCAACCGTCGCGCGACGAGACATTCGGTGCCGATGTCGAAGTCGGCAGCGATGAGCAGGGCGAGGAAATCGCACAGGCGGCGAGTGAGCCCGTCACCGGCGACGAGCCCGTGTTCGTCGGAACGCTGCGTACGCCATGGCGGTGGGAGCAGCTGCTCGGCGATGCCGCCGTCATCGGCCGGACGCTCGAGCGGTGGCAACGGCGCCTCGACGGCCACCGCGCGGAGCTGGCGCGGCAGAAACAGGAGTCGATCCGTCAGGACGGCCCCGAGAGTCCGCGCGCGCGGGCGATCGAATTGAGCGAGCTGCACCTGCAGCACCTGCAGGCGTTCGCCCTGCCGCTCATGGAGGAGCTCTCGGCGTGGCCGCTCGACGGGACATGGGGACAGTGGCTGGAGCGCTTCGAGCGACTCGCCCCGAAGGTGCTGCGCCGTCCGTCGCCGGTGATGCGTGTCCTCGCCGATCTGCGTCCGATGGCCGACGTGGGGCCGATCGATCTCGACGAAGCGCGCCGCGTGCTGGCTGTCCGGCTGCTCACGCTCGAGTCCGATCCGCCGGCGCGCCGTTTCGGGCGTCTGTTCGTCGGCACACCGCAGCAGGCGCGCGGCCGTACCTTCCGCGTCGTCTTCGTGCCCGGGCTCGCCGAGCGGATGTTTCCGCAGAAGCCGCGCGAGGATCCGCTGCTGCTCGACGACATGCGGGCGGCGATCGGGGTTCCGGTCGTCGTCGATCGCCAGGTGACCGCCGAACGACTGCTGCTGCAGCTCGCCGTCGGATCGGCGGTGGAGCAGCTGCACGTGTCGTATCCGCGCATCGAGCTGAGTGAATCACGGGCGCGGGTCCCGTCGTTCTACGCCCTCGACCTGGTGCGCGCCGCGACCGGCACGCTGCCGGATCACGAAACGCTGGAGGAGCGCGCCCGTGACGCCGGTCACGCGACGCTGGCGTGGCCCGCCCCGGCCGATCCCGGTGACGCGATCGACGATCAGGAGCACGACCTCGCCGTCCTTCGCCTTCTGCTCGACAAAGAGGCCGGCACGGTTCGCGGTCATGCCCACTATCTGCTCGGGCTGAACGACAGTCTCCGGCGGTCGGTCGTCTCGCGCTGGGCACACGGGCAGCCGCGCTGGTCGCCGAATGACGGACTCATTCGCGTCACTGCCCATACCGCGGATGCGCTGGCGGCGCAGCGGCTCACGGCGCGGGCCTACTCGCTGTCGGCGCTGCAGAAGTTCAGTGCCTGCCCCTATCAGTTCGCGCTGTCCGCCATCTATCGCCTGCAGCCGCTCGAGCGGCCCGAACCGCTTCAGCGCATGGACCCGCTGACGCGCGGGAGCATCTTTCACGAAGTGCAGGCGCGATTCTTCCGGGACATGGATGCGCGTGGAGCGCTGCCGGTTACGCAAGCGACGGTGACGACGGCCGCCGAGGCGCTCGATCGTGCCGTCGACGAGGTCGCGGCGGTGGCGCACGATCAGCTGGCGCCGGCCGTCGAGCGGGTGTGGGTCGACGAGATCGCCGCGATCCGCCGCGATCTGCACGCCTGGCTGCAGCACCTCGCGGCCGATGGGCAAGAGTGGTTGCCGAAATACTTCGAGCTGGCCTTCGGCCAGGTCCCGGGGGAGCGCGACGAGCACAGCCTGCGCCACGAGGTGACTCTCGATGGCGGATTCAAGCTGCGCGGCGCGATCGATCTGATCGAGGAGCATCGTCAGACGGGGCTGCTGCGCGTCACTGATCACAAGACCGGACGAAAACCGGAGCGCATCGAAAAGACCATCGTCGGCGGCGGCGCCGTGCTTCAGCCGGTGCTCTATCCGATGGCTGTGGAAGCGGGCTTGTCCCGCGCGGTGAGCCATGGCCGCCTCTTCTACTGCACGGCCGCAGGCAGCTTCTACGAGCATCCGATCCCGCTCAACGAACGGACGCGAAGCGCGGCCGTCGACGTGCTGCGCGTCATCGACCGGGCAGTGACGGAGGGGTTCCTCGCCGCAGCACCCGGCGTGGAGGCCTGCGCCCGCTGCGAGTTCCAGCCGGTGTGCGGGCCGGACGTGCAGCGGCGCGTCGCGCGAAAACCGCAGGATCGGCTCGCCGATCTGCTCGAAATCCGGAAGCAGCCATGAGTGCCCAGATGACCGACGACGAAGCCCGCACGCTGATTGCCGATGCGGTCGACGAAACGCTCATCGTCGAAGCGGCGGCGGGGACGGGCAAGACCACGGCGCTCATCGAGCGCATCGTGCGCGTCATCGAGGCGGGCCGTGCCGAAGTGCGCGAGATTGTCGCGGTGACCTTCACCGAGAAGGCGGCCGGCGAACTGAAGCTGCGGCTG
>Ga0207701_10007587_pt1 | contig 10785 bp, 8 predicted proteins | sample KBSSwiSSwithPhiX_FD_184294 | JGI IMG/M metagenome (GOLD analysis project Ga0207701, IMG submission 184294) | Switchgrass rhizosphere bulk soil microbial communities from Kellogg Biological Station, Michigan, USA, with PhiX - S5 (SPAdes) (version 2) | ecosystem: Environmental > Terrestrial > Soil...
CGTCGTGCGTGACGAGCCAGATCGTGACGATGCCGCCGCCCGTGGGCAGGTCGTCGTGCTTCGCGGGCGGCAGCCACTCGCTGTCGGTGTGCAGCGTGCCGCCCGTCAGGATCGGGCTCAGCTCGCTGAACTGCGTCTCCGGATCGAACTTGCCCGCCGTCGCGTAGAAGTAGAAGCGGATCAGCTCGCGATCGACGACGCGCTCCACGAAGACGTCGGGAGGGTCAGTGCCGTTGTGGACGAGGATCCGATAGCTCTCGACGGCCTCGGGATAGTTCGGCTCGACGTACAGCTTGTCGCCAGCGGCGATCGAGAACGTCGGCATCTGGTCGTCGGGCAGCGGCTGATCGGGGACGCCGGTGTCCTCGTTGCGGTGGCTGTAGAAGCGAATCTTCGGCGCGGTCGGATCGGACGCGACGCCGAGCGACGGGTTCTTGTTCGGCTGCTCGCCCGGATAATTCAGCTGCGGCCAGTAGACGACGTTCTTGATTGCGGTGACGGTCTCGCCGTTCACCCCGAAAGTCAGGTTGACGATCCCGGGCGTGCCGAAGGCGCGGTTGTATTTGAGGCTCGTGTTCAGGCTCTCCGGAAGGTTCGGGTCCGGGGGCGCGAAGAACGCCTGAATCTGATCCGCTCGCAAGCCGAACGACACCTGAGGCTCCCACTGGAACATCCCCGGATTGTCGGGCTGGAACGACTGCGGCATGTCCGGCGAGACGATCGTGGTCGTGGTCAGGAGCGGCCCGATCGGCGGCGGAATGGCGCTGGTGGCGCTGGGCGGCGGGCAGATCTTCGCGCCCGACGCGGACATCTGCATCGAAGCGGACGTGATCGTGTCGATGTAGTCCGGACAGCCGACCGCGTTGGTGAGCTGCAGCTCCATACCCTGGCCGCTCGGATCGACGACCAGCGCGGTGAGCTGCGCCGTCAGGTCCGCGTCCGTCAGCGAACCGAGGTCGTCCAGGTTGATCAGGAAGCCCGCCGGCTCACTCTTGATGCCGAGCACGCGCAGGTCGACGACGTTCGACTCCGCCGGGAGCTCGCCGCACGCGCCGGCGCCCAGCGCGAGGACCGCGATCGCTTTGAGCAGGAACTTCAAAACATCCCCCGGATACCGAGAATTGGATAGAAGGGCACGCCCCGGATCGGTATCGACGTGCGACACCGATAATCATAGATCGTCCCTTCGGGGTTCTCGGCGTTGTAGATGTTCTGCAGATCGGCGTAGACGCCGAGCTGCCACATCTTGAACGTCCACGTCCGATCGACGCGGAAGTCCAGCTGGTTGAAGGTCGGCTTGCGTCCCGAGTTCGTCGCCCCGGCCCGGCACACGTAGGCGCCCTGGTCGGCGTCGAACACGCCCTCGTACGCCGGCGTCTCCGGCGCGCCGGACACCAGCCGGAAGCGGAGGCCGAAGCGCCAGTTCCGCAGCTGGTAGCTCGCGACCGCGATCAGGTTGTGCCGCTGGTCGTAGTCCGTCGGGAACCACTTCGGCTGGACCGCGTTGTCCATGATCGTTCCGTCCGGCGCCCCCTGCATCGGCGCGTTGACCGCGTAGACCGTCTGCTCTGACTTCGACAGCGTGTACGAGATCCAGCCGAAGAACCGCTCGGTGAACTCGTGCTTCAGGATCAGCTCCATGCCGTAGGAGCGGCCCTGCCCGTCACCGGTGAACGGCGGCGGCGGCACTGGCATGTCGTGCCGGCGTACGTAGTAGAGGGTCGTGTCCAGCGTCAGCTTCGGTAGCAGCTGGCGCAGGAACCCGACCGAGTACTGGTCCGCCCAGATGACCGGCAGGTTCGGGTTGCCGTACTTCGGGTTCAGCAGCTGCGGGTCGGGCATCTGGTGGTAGATGCCGGCGCCCGCCTTCCAGGTGTGGACCTCGTTCCACTTCCAGCGCACGACCAGACGCGGATCGAACGTGAGGCGGTTCTGGCCGACGTAGCGAAACCCGTCGGCGCGCAGGCCGGGGATCACGGTGAGGCCTCGCGCGATGTCCCAGCTCATGTCCGTGTAAAGACCGCCCGCCAGCGTGTCGAGCGGAATGGTCTGCGGCGTCACGGCCGGCACGACGATGCCGTAGAGGCGGGTCTCGGGCACCAGCGGGAAGCTGAAGAAGATCGAGCTGGACCGCGACTCGCCGTCGAAACCGAAGCGCAGCGTCATGCCCGGGCGAATCTGGCGGGAGATCTCGTCGCGCAACCCGAGCACATGCGCGGAGTTGTTGATGCCGAGCGCGCCCGCGCCGAAGCGCAGGCGTTCGTAGCCATACGCCGGCGACAGCTTGTTGACCCAGTTCCCCAGCGCCTGCGTCCACACGGCGAAGACCTTGTGGAACCCGATCTCCAGCCCGAGGTCGAGGTTGCCCTGGCGCGGATCGTTCGAGACGACCTTCAGCGAGTCGTTGCTGCCGAACGCGAAGATCGACAGCTTGCCGCCCGGCACCAGGCGGTTCACGCCCGCCTGGTAGTCCCAGTAGACGGGCGCCGCCGTGACGACGTTGTCAGGCAGCACGAGCGGCAGGATCAGATCGATGTACGAGCGCCGCGCGGAGACCGAGCCGGTCCAGCCTCCGCCCAGCGGCCCTTCGACGTACGCCCCCGAGTGCAGCAGGTTGATGTCGACCGTGCCGTGCGGACGCGTCGCAGGTGCCGTGCGGATGCCGACGTCGACGACGCCCGCCGTGACGCGGCCGTAGGTGACGCCGAAGTTGCCGGGGAAGAAGTCGATGCGGTCGATCAGCTCGGACGCGAGCACCCCCGGCCCGATCAGGAAGTGATACAGGATCGGGATCTTCTGGCCCTCGACGTAGATGCCCGAGTCGTTGGGCGAGGCGCCGCGGATGATCAGCGCGCCGAGGCCGAACGGCGAGCGCGCGACGCCGGGCAGGTTCTGCACCACGCGCAGCGGATCGCCGAACGTACCGGGGACGTACTTCAGCTCGGGCTGCGCCAGCTCGTAGCGCGTCACCGCCACCGCGGGCTTCTTCGAACGGACTGTCGTCTCGTACGACGGTGAGCCGCTCTTCGGGACCAGGCAGTCCAGCTCCTTGTGCCTCTCGGCGCGCGTCTCGTCGGGCGTCAGATCGCGGATACACGGTTCGTGGCGCGGCTCGGTGACGATCACGCGGAGGCCCAGGCCCGGCTGGCCCTTCACCTCGAAGCGGCCGTCGGCGTCGGTGCCGCCCACGACGATCGCGGGCTTCTCGACGCCTTCGGCGGTGCGCACGACGACGGCCACCTCGCCGCCCGGCAGCGGATCGCGCGTGCCCTTCTCGCGCAGGCGTCCCACCGCGACGATCACGTCCGGCGGAGGTGGAGGCGGCGGGGGCGCCACCTCTTCGACCGCCGCGTCGGCGGCGCCGCCGTCGGGCGCTTCGGGCGGCGCCTGCTTCGGGACGAAGTGCAGCGTGTACTCGATCCGGATCGCCGACGGCTTGTCGTCGATCTCGGCGGGCGTGAACAGGTACTGCATCACCGCGTCGTGCGCGGCCTCGTCGAACCCCTGCCCCGCCGGCTTCGTGACGACGACCTTCGTGACCTTGCCGTCGGCGCCGATGTCGACCTGCATCGTCACGTCGGCGGAGACGCGCGCGTCCATCGCGCCCGCCGGGTAGAGCGGTTCGACCGCCTGCTTGATCGTCGGCGGCTTCGTCAGCTTGGGCGCCGCCTTCGGCTGCTCGACCGGAGGCCGCCACTGGGGCCCACCGAGATCCTGCGCGCGCGCGCTGCCCGACGCGACGGCGATCACGACGGCCGCACCGACGAGAAAAGCGAACCGCGCGCGCATGCTTCAGCCGTGCGTTACCATGATCTCGGGATGAAACGCTACGACAGATTCGTGGACTTTTATGTCGCGTATCTGAAGATGCACAGCCACCCGACGAACCGCCGATTGCACCTGCTCGGCAACGCGCTCGCGATCGCCGCGCTGGTGTACGCCATCGTCGAGCGGAACCCGTGGGCGCTGTTCTTGATGCCCGCGTTCGCGAGCGGGCTCGCGTTCATCGGGCATCGTTTTTTCCAGAAGAACAAGCCCGGCGTCGTGCACTACCCGGTGTGGGGCACGATCGGGAACTGGGTGATGACGAAGGACGTGCTGCTCGGCAAGATCCCGTGGTGAAACGTCGGTCGGTTAGTCCCCTCGTTCAACTCGCCGGGTTGCCCGCCTTCACATTCGGCGCGTCCAGCACGAGGCGCACCATCCGCAGCAGCGCGTCGGGATCGAACGGCTTCGCGATCATCTCGATGCCGAGGTCGCGCAGGAACGACGCGGGCAGCGCGTCGCCACCGTAGCCGCTCGTGAACAGGAACCGCGCGGCGGGGCGCGTGGCGCGGATCCGTTCGCACGCCTCGCGCCCGCTGAGCACCGGCATGACCGCGTCGAGGATGTGCAGGTCGAACGTCTCCTGCGCCGCGGCGGCGATTCCTTCCGCGCCGTTCGCGACCGCGACGACGGAGTAGCCGGCGCTGGTCAGCACGCGGCTCAGCACGGCGAGCACGTGCGGCTGATCGTCGGCGACGAGGATACGCTCGCTGCCGCGCGGAACAGCCCCGACGATCCGGCTGCCGACGGCGGAGGCCGCCTGCTCGGCGATCGGGATGTAGATCTTGAACGTCGTGCCGACGCCGACCTCGGAGTAGCAGTGAACCATGCCGGCGTGCTGCTGGATGATGCCCCACGTGACGGCGAGCCCGAGGCCCGTCCCCTGGCCCTTCGGCTTCGTCGTGAAGAACGGCTCGAACACGCGGTCGATGACCTCGGGCGGCATGCCGCTGCCGGTGTCGGTCACGGTAAGCAGGACATACCGGCCCGCCTTCGCCCACGGGTGCGCGCGGCGGTAGTCGCCGTTGATCAGCACCTCCTGCGTCTCCAGCGACAGGCGGCCGCCGTCCGGCATCGCGTCGCGGGCGTTGAGGGCGAGGTTCATCAGCACCTGCTCGAGCTGGTGCGGATCGATGCGCAGCTTGGGCAGGCGCGCGCCGGCCACGAAGTCGGTGCGGATGTGCGCGGGGATCACGCGCTCGAGCAAGCGCAAGAACTCGCGCACGACGTCGTTGATGTCGGCGCTCTGGAACGAAGGGGCCTCGTGACGGCCCAGCATCAACAGCTTCTTGGTCAGCGCGGTGGCGCTGCGCTCGGCGTCGGCGATCAGCGTGAGGTCGTCGCGCTGATCGTCGGTGAGCGATCCCGCTCCGATGAAGCCGGCGCTCACCCGGATGACCGTGAGCAGGTTGTTGAAGTCGTGCGCCACCCCGCCCGCGAGGAGGCCGAGGCTCTCCAGCCGCTGCCGCTCGGCCAGCTGGCTCTGTAGATGCTCGCGCGTCTTCTCGCGCGCGTGAAGCACGAGCCGCGCGACCGCGACCGACGCCATGTTCGCGAGGTGCAGCAGGTAGCCGTGGCCCTCGGGGTCGAGGGCGACCGGGCCCTCGTCACCGAAGGTGCCGCCGCCGAGGATGCCGAGCGCGCTGTCGACCACGCCGATCGGCATGTTGATCACCGTGCGATTGTCGAGGCGGCGCGCCACGTCCGGGTTGCCTTCGACGGCGCGCGCGTCCGGGATGATGATCGGCCCCTCGTCGCGGCGCAGGGCCGCGATCAACCAGTCGCCCGCGATCGGCGCGATCGGCAACTCGCGCCGGATGTCGTCCGCCTTCGGGCCCGCGACGGCGACCAGCCGCGCGTGCTCGTCGTTGTCGTGCTCGAAGACGTACAGCCACGCGCTGGTCAGCCCGAACCGGACGTAGAGCTCGCCGCGTACCAGCTCGACGAGCGCGTCATAGCTGTCGACCCGGCGCAGCTCGCGGGCAAATGCGTGCATCCACATTGCTCCCGGGGGACGGCGTCGGTCGGCGTCGGCCACGAGGCCATCGTACGCGCGACCAGCGCCCTAAAGCCAGTTCAGCGCGCGGGCGGCGATCAGGACCGCGGCGCCCCAGGCGCCAGCGGCGACGTCGTCGAGCATGACGCCCCAGCCGCCCGGCAGCTTCTCGGCCAGCCGTGCGGGCCACGGCTTCACTTGATCGAAGAGACGAAACAGGAGGCCGCCGACGATCAGCGCGGTCCAGGTCGGCGGCGCCGCGATCCAGGTGACCAGCACGCCCGCGACCTCGTCGACGCAGACGATCTGCGGGTCCTTGATGCCGAGGCGGCGCTCGACGCGCCCCGACGCCCAGACGCCGACCGCCGTCACGACCACGGCTGTCGCGGCGACCGCGAGCGGACCGTACGGCCGCACCAGCAGGTAGAGCGGGATCGTCCCGATCGTTCCGGAGTGGCCGGGCGCGTACGGCACGTGGCCGCACCCGAACCAGACGGCGATGACGTGCGCGACCTTGTCGCGCCAGCCCGTCAGCGGGAGCGGCCTATTGTTGCCAGAGCCGTTCGCGCTCGACGACATCGAACACCTCGCGAAGGATCTCGACGCCGTTCTTCGCCGTCGATTCGTCGATCGTCAATGCCGGCTGGATCCGGAAGCTCGCCGCGTACGCCATCGTCAATAGCCCGCGCTTCACCGCCTCGGTGAAGATGCGCTCGGTCACCCGCCGCGGCAACGGCTCCTTGGTCTTCTTGTCCTTGACCAGCTCCATGCGGATCAACAGGCCCGCGCCGTCCACGAACCCGACGAACGGATAGCGATCGACGAACTCCTGCAGCTCTCGCTTCAGCACGTCGCCGACGACGCGCGCGTTCTCGACCAGCTTCTCTTCGTCGATGATCTTCAGCGCGGCCGCACCCGCCGCCGCGCCCAGCGGGTTGCCGCCATAGCTGGACGACGAGCCCGACGGGTTGCCCCAGGGCCTCGCCGCCGAGATCTCGTCGGTCGTCAGCAACCCCGACAACGGGAAGCCGCCGCCGAACGCCTTGCCGATCGTCACGATGTCGGGACGCACGCCGGTGTGGTCGGTCCCCCAGCGCTTCCCGGTGCGCCCCAGGCCGGTGATCATCTCGTCGGCGATCATCAGCGCGCCGAGCTCGTCCGCCATCGAACGCACGGCGGGCAGGAACTCCTTGGGCGGGATCACGTTGCCGGCGGTGCCCTGCATCGGCTCGACGACGACGGCCGCGACCGCGCCCGCCCCCGCCGTCTTCACCTGCTTGCGCCCGATCTCGGCGCACGCGATGCCGCAGCTCGGGTACTTGAGGCCGACCGGACAGCGGTAGCAGTCCGCGTAGGGCACCTGGTGCGCGCCGGGCACCATCGGTCCCAGCTTGTCCTTGAACGTCGACCCCATCAGCGACAGCACGCCCATCGTCTTGCCGTGGAAGCCGCCCCAGTAGCTGACGAATTCGTACTTGCCGGTGTGGCACTTGGCGAGGCGAAGCGCGCTCTCGACCGCCTCGGCGCCGCCCGAATACAGCTGCAGCCGGTGCACGCCCGGCGCGGGCGGCGCCGCGGCCAGCCGCTCGGCCAGCTCGACGCGCGCCTTCGAGGTGAACGATCCGACCGACACGGCCGCGACCTGCTCCTGCACCGCGCGCACGAAGGTCGGGTGCGAATGCCCGAGCGCGTTGACGTTGATGCCGCCGATGAAGTCGAGGTACGCGTTGCCGTCGACGTCGGTGACCGCGCTGCCCCGCCCTTCCGCGACGACGATGCCGGCCATCACCGCGTAGCCCTGCAGGCCAGGCGCGACGTGGGCATCCTCGCGGGCGCGCAGCGCGCGGCTCTCGGGCCCCGGCACCGCGGTGCGAATTTCGGCTCTCTGATTCTTGGGCTGGCTCTGGTTCATGCGCGCGACGAACGGCGTTCGGAGAATACAAAGAATCTCAGCAACGGGTAGTTCCAAACGTTGCTGACGATGACCGACGTGATCACCCGCGCCAGGAAATAGTGCAGGTGCGGGATCTTGAGGAACAGGAACTCACCCAGCGTGTTCCACCCCAGGCTGGCGCCCGACACCAGCACGAACCGAAGCAGCTGGCCCTTGATGGGCCGGTCGCCCGCGCGATACGTGAAGTTGCGGTTGACGGTGAAGTTCGTGACCGCGCCCGCGAACGCCGCGATCGGCGTGGCGGGCACCGGGCCGAGCGTCGTGAACTCGACGACCGCGATCATCACGCTGTAGTCGACGATCGTCGAGACGATCGCCGTCATGTGGTGGCGAATCCACTCCCAGAACCGCGACGGGCTGCGGGAGCGCCGCGGTGCTTCAGCCTGCGACTGCAACGAGGATCAGACCTGACCGGCGCTCGCGTCCGGTTTGCCGCCGATCGGCTCTGACGCGGCGGCGTCGGCGGGCGCCTTCTCCTTCGCGCGCAGCGACTCCATCACCGCGATCAGACGCTGCACCGACGAGATGTTCGACACGACCGCGACGATCGACAGCGCCAGGATGATCGGACACTCGTGCAGCGCCAGCGACGCCGAGTTCGCGAACACCGCCTTCGAGACGGGCGTGAACGCCGAGCCGAAGATCAGGTAGGCCGCCCGCTCGCCCCGCCGCATCGCGCCGCGTGGCGCGGGCACGCCCATCGCCTCGGCCTTCGCGGTCACGTAGCTGACCATGAACGATCCGACGATCGCCGCCAGCACGATGAACAGCACCTGATCGTGCGCGCGGTAGTAGTAGACGAGCCCGCCGAACAGGAACATCTCGCCGTAGCGATCGACCGCCGCGTCGACCACCTCGCCCGCGCCCGACGACACGCCGGTCTTCCGCGCCAGCAGGCCGTCGAGGATGTCGCAGAACGTCGCCATCACCGCCAGCAACGACGCGAGCCCGAACCAGCCGAAGCCCAGCGCCACGCCCGCCCCCGCCGCCGGCACCAGCGAGAACAGCGTCACCATGTTGGGGGTGATGCGCAGCGCGGCCAGGAAGTCGATGATCGGCTCGAGGATCCAGTACACCATCTCCATGGTGCGTTTGTTCAGGAACACGCTGCCGCCGTCGGCGTCGGTGCGCGCGGTGCGCCGACGCCCGACGATCGCGCTGCGCAGCAGGTAAACCCCGAGCAGCCCGAAGAAGAATGTGATGTTCGCGATCGCGATGGTGAGATCAAACACGGAAGGCGTCCTTCAGCTGGACCTGCCGGGCCATGCGGTCGCTGACGTCGTCGCCAGCCAGCGCGGTCAGCCCGGCGAGCGGCAGCTCCTTGCTGCCCTCGCGCGCCGACGCGTACGCCGTCGAGATGAGCTGCACGCACAGGAACGCCTCTTCCGCCTCGCGGCCGACGAACTCGTTGCGGTCGATCGCGCCCCTGAAGTCGTCGAACAGCGAGTTGAACCAGGTCACGTGGCTGGAATCCATCCAGTCCGACGAGATCGCCTGCCGCTCGAAGCGCCAGGACGTCGATCCCGCCTCACCAGCGTTGCCGGGCGCCCGCTCGCGCACCGCGACCTCGATGTCGTCGTCCTCGACGCGGATCGCGCCGCGCTCGCCGTGGAGCGTGTACATCACCTTGCGCACGCCCGCGTTCCACGACAGGTGCGCCGACGCGACGCCGGTCGGGAACCGCAGGCTGCACGAGAAGTCGTCCTCCGTGTCGTACGGCCCCATCGTGGCGGCGCGCGCCGAGATCGCCGTCGGGTAGGCGCGCAGCCATTCGAACGCCAGATAGAAGGTGTGGCTGCCGTGATCCATCGCGATGCCGCCGCCGGAGTAGCGGCGCTCGCGCCGCCAATCGGTGCGCCAGCCGGGGACGCCCTTCGCGTGTGTGTCGCGGAACGTCTGCAACGTGACCAGGTGGACCTTCCCGATGCGCCCCGCCTCGATCACGCTGCGCACGGCCTTGATCACCGGCGCGTGCTTGTAGTTGTGGCACGGGTACAGCACGCGCTGGGCGCGCGTCGCGTGGCGCAGCATCGCGCGCGCCTCGTCGATGCTCGCCGCAAGCGGCTTCTCACACAGCACGTGAAGGCCCGCGTCCATCGCGGCATGCGCGACGGTGGCGTGGTCACTGGGCGGGGTCGCGATGTCGACGAAGTCCAGGCGCCCCGCCTCGCCGGCGAACAGCGCGACGTGGTCGGCGTAGATGCGCGCCTCGGGAAACGCGGCGGCAGCGGCGGCGCGCCGGTCGGCGGAGATGTCCGCGATCGCGATGATCTCGACGTCGCCGCGCTGGGTGTACGCCGCCGCGTGCCCCTTCCCCATGATGAACCCGTATCCAACGATCGCGCCGCGCAACTTCTTCATTGAAAACACCTGTATAAATGCCGGTTTCGGGGTCGAGGTCAAGTGATTGCACCCACTACGATGCGGTCCATCCTGATTGCGTCACACAACTTGATGCACGGCCTGCGACTGCCGGCGTTGATCCCGGGTTACGTCGCCTTGCGCGACGCACGAGGGTTGGATCTGCTTTGTTTGCAAGAGGACCGCTTCCTGACGGATGCAGACGCTCGGCCTAGCACGCGGATCGCCGCCGCGCTCGGCCCCGATTACATCGTGGTGCGGGACGACGGGTGTCCGGGCCTGGCCTTCGTTGCCGACGCGCGCACGCTGGCGTGCGACGCGCGGGCGATCGTCCCGCTGCCCCTGCTGCCGACGCTGAGCGCGTTCGAACGTCTGTACATCGTCGGCGGCAAGACCAAGCAGAAGTTCATGCTGCTGGCGAAGCTGCGCGCCCGCGAGACCGGCGCCCGGTTCGCGGCGGGTTGCTTCCATCTGGACACCGCGGGCGGCAACGGGCACCGCGCCACGCAGGTCGCGGCGATCGCCGGCGCGCTGCGCGCGCGCAACCTGCAGGACGCGTTCGTGGCGTGCGGCGACACGAACGCGTTCGCCTGGCGCCGGCAGGCGGAGGCGCTGCGCGCGCTGGTCAGCCCGCTGGCGGCGCTGGGTG
>Ga0207701_10007592_pt1 | contig 10782 bp, 10 predicted proteins | sample KBSSwiSSwithPhiX_FD_184294 | JGI IMG/M metagenome (GOLD analysis project Ga0207701, IMG submission 184294) | Switchgrass rhizosphere bulk soil microbial communities from Kellogg Biological Station, Michigan, USA, with PhiX - S5 (SPAdes) (version 2) | ecosystem: Environmental > Terrestrial >...
CTGCGAATAGCTGTACGCGCCGACGGGCAGCGCGGGGCTGGCGAGTTGGAGGAGTTTTACCAGCGCGAGATTCGCTTGCGTCCCCTCACCCCCACCCTCTCCCCGACCCGGGGCGAGGGCGGGTCCGGCTATCACTGCATCCGCTCCAGACTGTGGCTCGTCACTCGTCACGCTTCCACTCGTCACCGTCACTCTTCACTCATCCCCCGTCACTCGTCACTGTTTCGCTGTTCGCTCTTCACCCGTGACTCTTCATTCCGTCACTTGCCGCACACCGCCGTACTCGTGAATCCGCGCTTGCGTCGACTGCCGCTCGCGATGCGTGTGTCCCGCGTACGCGCCCGCTTCGGGTTCGAACGGCGCTTCGATCACCGTCGCCCGCGCGCCCAGACCGGCCAGCATCTGGCGCAGTACGTGATCGAAGCCAAGCCGCAGCCAGCCCTCGCCCACCTGTACGGGCACATGACGGTTTCCAAGGTGATACGCAGCGCGGGCGAGCGCCTGCGGCGTGTCGCACTCGACGTGCAGAAGCTGCTCGGGCTTGGCGATCACCTCGACGATGCGCCCATCGCTGGCGAGCAGCAGGTCGCAACCGCGCAGGATCTCGCCTCGTGGCAGCGCGAGCCACGCGTCTTCGCCGCTTTCAAGGCGCGTCCGCAACCGGCTCTTCTGGCGCAGTTCGAACGGTAGCATCAGACGCTCATCAGGCGGAGCAGCCGACGCGCGCTCGCAGCGTCCGTTTATCTCGATCACCGAAACCCCCGTCGCACGGCGTCATGCCGCAGCCCGATTTTCGCCGTCCAGGAAGAGGATGCGATTCGCGCACGCATTCCGCACTCCTCTCAGAACAGGAAGTAGCGCTGCGCCATCGGCAGCACCGTCGCGGGCTCGCACGTGAGGATCTTGCCATCGGCACGCACTTCGTACGTCTCCGGATCGATCTCCATGTGCGGCTGATAATCGTTATGGATCATGTCGCGCTTGCGCAGCGTGCGCACGTTCCGCACGGGCTCCAGGCGCTTCGCGAGCCTCAGCGCCTGCACGTGCGGGTTTCTCACACCCGCCTGCGATATGAATGTAATCGACGTGTTGAGCGCCTTGCCGAAAGCGCCGAACATCGGCCGATAGTGCACCGGCTGCGGTGTGGGGATCGACGCGTTGGGATCACCCATCGCGGCCGCGGCGATCGCACCGCCCTTCAGGATGAGCGACGGTTTCACTCCGAAGAACGCAGGCTTCCACAAGACGAGGTCTGCGAGCTTGCCTTCCTCGACCGAGCCGACGACGTGCGACATCCCGTGCGTGATCGCCGGGTTGATCGTGTACTTCGCGACGTAGCGCTTCACCCGCGCGTTGTCGTTCGTCTTCGGATCGCCCTCGAGGCTTCCGCGCTGGACCTTCATCTTGTGCGCCGTCTGCCAGGTGCGGAGGATCACTTCGCCGACACGGCCCATCGCCTGCGAGTCGGACGACATCATGCTGAGCGCGCCGAGATCGTGCAGAACATCTTCGGCCGCGATCGTTTCGCGTCGGATGCGTGACTCCGCGAAGGCCACGTCCTCCGCGATCGCCGGATCGAGGTGATGGCACACCATCAACATGTCCAGATGCTCGGCGATCGTGTTCACCGTAAACGGCCGCGTCGGATTCGTGGAGGACGGCAGCACGTTCGCCTCACCGCACACTTTCATGATATCCGGTGCGTGTCCGCCGCCGGCGCCTTCGGTGTGGAAGCTGTGAATCGTGCGGCCCTTGAATGCGCGAATCGTGTCGTCGACGAAACCGGACTCGTTGAGCGTGTCGGTGTGGATCGCAACCTGAATATCCATCTGATCGGCCACCGTCAGGCAGTTGTCGATCGCCGCCGGCGTCGTCCCCCAGTCCTCGTGGAGCTTGAGCCCGATCGCACCGGCATGCACCTGCTCGCGCAGCGGCTCCGGTAGGCTCGCATTGCCTTTGCCGAAGAAGCCGAGATTCATGGGGAATGCCTCGGCCGCGCACAGCATCGTCTTCAGGTGCCATGCGCCCGGCGTGCAGGTCGTCGCGTACGTGCCCGTCGCCGGACCGGTGCCACCGCCCAGCATCGTCGTGACGCCGCTCATGAGTGCCTCTTCGATCTGCTGCGGGCAGATCCAGTGGATGTGCGAGTCGATGCCGCCCGCGGTCACGATGAGCCCTTCGCCGGCGATGACCTCGGACGCGGCGCCGAGCGGGATGCCGACGCCCGGCTGGATATCGGGATTCCCCGCCTTGCCGATTTTCCAGATGAACCCGTCCTTCAGTCCGATGTCTGCTTTGACGATGCCCCAGTGATCGACGATCAGCGCATTCGTAATTACGGTATCGGCAACGTCGGCGCCCATGCGCTGGCTCTGCCCCATTCCGTCGCGGATCACCTTGCCGCCACCGAACTTCACTTCCTCGCCGTAGATCGTGTGGTCCTTCTCGACCTCGATCCACAGCTCGGTGTCGGCGAGACGCACGCGATCGCCGGTGGTCGGGCCGAACATTTCGGCATACGCCTTGCGCGAGATGCGCGTCACGGGCGATGCTCGCCGAGCGGCCCCATGACGAGCCCCCTGAAGCCGAAGATTCTGCAGTCACCGGCGATCTCGATGAGCTCGACCGTCCGCGCCTGACCGGGCTCGAAGCGAACTGCGGTGCCCGCGGCGATATTGAGACGGCAGCCGTAGGCGCGCTTGCGGTCGAAGCTCAATGCCGCATTCGTCTCGTACATGTGGTAATGCGAGCCGACCTGAATGGGCCGGTCGCCCGTGTTGGTCACCTCGAGCGTGAACGCATTGCGTCCCGCGTTGAGCTCGATATCGTCGCCGATCGCGCGGATTTCGCCTGGGATCATCGTCTAGGGAATCGGGTGATGGACGGTTACGAGCTTCGTACCGTCCGGAAAAGTAGCTTCGACCTGGATTTCGGGAATCATCTCCGGCACGCCTTCCATCACATCGTCGCGCGACAGCAGCCCGACGCACGAGCCCATCAGCTCCGCGACCGACTTGCCTTCGCGCGCGCCTTCGAGAATCGCCGCGCTGAGATAAGCGACAGCTTCGGGGTAGTTGAGCTTGAGCCCTCTCGCCTTGCGTCTTTCGGCGAGCAGCGCTGCCGTGAAGAGCAGCAGCTTGTCCTTCTCGCGCGGGGTAAGCTCCATTCAGGTATTCCAGATGCGTGGCATTTGTGCAGGCCTTGCCGCGAGGGCCGGCCGCACATGCCGCCAAACACGTTGAAAGTAATCGCGCGCTGCTTCGCTCGAATGTCCTGAATAGCGCGCGACGAGCACGTCCGGCATCTGCGTGACCGCACCCGAACCCGAGCAGCCGACGCGCTCGCTGCGGCACGCATCGAGCAAAGCCCGGTCCATGCGCGGAGCGGCGGCGACGAACGTGCCGCAAACGGTTCGGCCGTGAAGTCCCGCTGGGGAGCGAATCAGGTGGCCTCCAGCGTGAAGGCGGCCGCGCTCAGACCAGATCGGTCTGCCATCACGACGGATCAGACTGCGCAATCGACACTCGCCTTGCGTGAAGGATTCGCCTGCCGCAGTCCGGCCCAGACAAAGAATGTCCCACCCGATGAACACGGCGTCCGCGGCAAGCTCGACGTCGAGGGAGATGTCCGCACGCGCCGCGTTGAATACGATGCTTTCCTGTGGCAGCCACTCCACGCATGCCGACGGTCCTGCTTCGATACGGGTGCACTGCTTCGCCCACGCGCCTAGCGATCGGTACCACCGGGTCGCGGCGGGCGTCGTAAGCAGCGCATGCGAACCGGTATTGGCGCGTGCGCGGAAGACGAGCTCGTCGCCGCCCGCGATGCCCCCCGGCGGATGAACGAGGATGGCATGGCAGACCGCGTCGCCCTCGGGGTAGAGCGGCTTCTGGATGACAAGCGGCCCTTCGTGACGACGTTTCGCGAGGACGGTGCGTCCGCCGCGCCGTTCGAATTCGAGCGCGAGCTCTGCGCGCCAGCGGCTGATTTCGATCGGGTCTGCGATGTACATGAGCCCATCAACATGCATTTGCGCATCATACTGCGAGCAGTTGCTTCACGCCCTGCTCCTCCATGTCCTGTCCACGACCGCGCGCGATGATCTCTCCGCGCTCCATCACCAGATACTGGTCGGCAAGGGACTGCGCGAAATCATAGTATTGCTCGACCAGAAGGATGGACATCTCGCCGGTCGCCGCGAGTGCGCCGATAGCCCGCTCGATGTCCTTTATGATCGACGGCTGGATGCCTTCGGTCGGCTCGTCGAGGACCAGCAGCCGGGGGCCCATGGCGAGGGCTCGCGCGATGGCAAGCTGCTGCTGCTGACCGCCGGAAAGATCGCCGCCGCGCCGATGCAGCATCTGCTTCAGCACCGGAAACATCGCGAAGATGCGCTCGGGCAACGACGCGCCGCGCGGCCGCGTCGCAAGGCCCATTTCGAGATTCTCCGCGACTGTGAGTCGGGGGAAGATCTCACGCCCCTGCGGCACGTAGCCGATGCCGCTGCGGGCCCGCTCGTACGGAGCTGCATGCGTAAGATCGCGGCCGTCGAACATCACTTTGCCGCTCTTCGAGGGCACGAGTCCCATGAGCGTGCGCAGGAGCGTCGTCTTGCCGACGCCGTTGCGACCGAGCAGCGCGGTCACTTTGCCCGTGGGCAACTCGAAGGAGACGTCGCGCAGGATGTGACTGCCGCCGTAGTACTGATTGAGAGCGGTGACCGAAAGCATTTCAAAACGTCTCAGGCATATACGCCGCAATCCACGTTCGTGCTGAGGAGCGGTAGCGTCTCGAAGCATGAACGCGCGCCCAATCGCCCTTCGAGACGGCCTCTGCCGGCCTCCTCAGGGCGAACGGATTCATGTGCTTCAGTCTCAACATCGCGACACTATCGGCCCAGATACACTTCGATCACGCGCGGATCGTTGCGCACGTGGTCCATCGGACCTTCCGCGAGCACGCTGCCTTCGTGCAGGCAGGTGACTTTGCGCGCGATCTTCTCGATGAACGACATATCGTGCTCGACCACGACCAGCGAATGGCTGCCGGCGAGCGACAGGAACAGCTCTGCCGTGCGCTCCGTCTCTTCATCGCTCATGCCGGCGACCGGCTCGTCGAGCAGAAGCAGTTGTGGCTCCTGCATGAGCAGCATGCCGATCTCCAGCCATTGCTTCTGGCCGTGGGAGAGGAGCCCGGCCACGCGGCCCGCCGAATCCTTCAGGCGAATACGTTCCAGCATCGCCGCGATACGATCGCGATCCTCGGACGTGAGTCGGGCAAAGAGCGTCCTGCGCACGCGTTTGTCGGACTTCATTGCGAGCTCGAGATTCTCGAACACCGTGTGATGCTCGAAGATCGTCGGCTTCTGAAACTTGCGGCCGATCCCCGCCTGCGCGATTTCGGCATCCGTGAGTTTCGTGAGGTCGATCGTCTGACCGAAGAAAGCGCGGCCGGTGTCGGGGCGGGTCTTGCCGGTGATGACGTCCATCATGGTTGTTTTGCCGGCGCCGTTCGGCCCGATCACGCACCGCAGCTCGCCCGCGTCGATCGCGAGCGAGAGGCCGTTCAGCGCCTTGAAGCCATCGAAGCTCACGCTGATGCCTTCGAGGTAGAGTACGACGCCGTGGGAGGTGTCGAGCCCGCGCGTGGCAACGTGACTGAGCTGCATGTCCCCGGAGCCCATGCCGGACAATGCGTGCACGCCGGCTTCACTCATCGCGACACTTTCGACCGCACGAGACCAACCACGCCGTGTGGCAGGAACAGCGTGACGAGGATGAAGATGAGCCCGAGCGCATACAGCCAGTATTCGGGCATGACCTGCGTGAAAAGGCTCTTCGCGCCATTGACGATGCCGGCGCCGAGGATGGGGCCGATGAGGGTGCCCCGGCCGCCGACCGCAACCCAGATCGCGATCTCGATCGAGTTGGCCGGTGACATCTCGCTCGGATTGATGATGCCGACCTGAGGCACGTAAAGCGCGCCGGCGATACCGCACAGCACCGCGGAGAGGGTCCATACGGTCAGTTTGTAATGGAGCGTGTTATAGCCGCAGAACGCGACGCGCGCCTCCGCATCGCGAATGGCGCTCAGGACGCGTCCGAAGCGCGACGTTACGATGTAGCGCGCGAGCACGAGCGTCCCGAGCAGCATGGCGCCCGTAATCGCAAACAGGGCCACGCGCGTCTCCAGGGTGGTTATCGGGATGCCGAGCACGCGCTTGAAGTCGGTAAAGCCGTTGTTGCCGCCGAAACCCGTGTCGTTTCGGAAGAAGAGCAGCATCGCGGCAAACGTGAGCGCCTGTGTGATGATCGAAAAATAGACGCCCTTCACGCGCGAGCGGAACGCGAGATAGCCGAACACGTAGGCGAGCAGCGCCGGCACCACCACGACGAGCAGCGCGCACCACCAGAACTGGTCGGAGTTCCACCATTGCCACGGCAATTCCTTCCAGTCGAGGAACACCATGAAGTCCGGCAGGTCCGCCTGATACTGGCCTTCACGGCCGATCTGGCGCATGAGGTACATCCCGAACGCGTAGCCGCCGAGCGCGAAGAAGAGGCCATGACCGAGCGAGAGGATGCCGGCATAGCCCCAGATGAGATCCATGGCGATTGCAACGATCGCGTAACACATGATCTTGCCGATCAGCGTTATCCAGTACGCGGAGACATGGAAGCTGCTGTCCTGCGCCACTGCGAGGCTCAGGACGGGAAAGAGCACGAGCAACGCCAGTGCGGCAGCAGCAAGCGCAAGCCAGCCGGCTGGGGCAAACATCCGCAACAGTATGGACTCGCGGGCGTACGCGCTCATGCCTCCACCGCGCGGCCCCGCAGCGCGAACATGCCTTGCGGACGCAATTGAATGAAGATCACGATGAAAACGAGGACGGCAATCTTGGCCAGCACTGCGCCTGACCAGCTTTCGAGAAGCTTATTCACCACGCCGAGAATCAGTGCGGCATAAACGGTCCCGGCAAGCTGGCCCACACCGCCGAACACGACCACCATGAACGAGTCGACGATGTAGCCCTGGCCCAGGTCGGGACCGACGTTTCCGATCTGGGAGAGCGCGCACCCTGCGAGGCCGGCAATCCCCGAACCGAGGCCGAACGCCCACGTATCGACGCGCGTAGTGCGTACGCCCACGCAAGCCGCCATGCTGCGATTCTGCGTGACGCCACGCACGAAGAGGCCCAGGCGGGTTTTGGCGAGCAGCAGCCAGATGCCGGCGAGCACGGCGAAAGCGAACGCGACGATGACGATCCTGTTCCACGGCAGCACCACATCGGCGAATGCCTCGATCCCGCCCGACATGAAGGCCGGATTGATCACCTGGACGTTCTGTGCGCCGAAGAGAGTGCGCACGCCCTGGATCAGCATGAGACTGATACCCCAGGTGGCGAGCAGCGTTTCGAGCGGCCGGCCGTAGAGCCAGCGGATCACCGTTCGCTCCAGGATCATGCCGACCAAACCCGACACGCAGAATGCGATTGGAACAGCGGCCGCGAGATACCAGTCGAAAGCGCCGGGCGCGTACGCTCGAAACAGGTTCTGGACCATGTAGGTGGCATAGGCGCCGATCATGATCAGCTCGCCATGCGCCATGTTGATGACGCCCATCAGGCCGTACGTGATGGCGAGCCCGAGCGCGGCAAGCAGCAGGACGGAGCCGAGCGATATCCCGGCGAACGCGAGGCCGGCACGCTGATGCCATACGGCGCGACCGTCGATTTCGCGCAATGCCTTCTCCGCTTCGAGCCGCACGTCCGCGTCTTTCTCGGATTCGAGCAGAGACTGGAGAATCGAGCGGGCGTTGGGCGCGCTCGAATCGGCGACCTTGCGTATCGTCGCGATCTTGCTCTCGGGCGTGCCGGTCTTCAGTTGCAGTGTTGCCGCGACCTGCTCGAGCACTGACCGTACTTCCGCGTCCTGCTCCTTTTGGAGCGCCTTCTGTATCAGCGGAAGCGCCGCTTCATCCGCGCCGCCCGCCAGCTCCCGGGCCGAAGCGAGCCGCACGCCACGATCTTCGGAGTTGACCCTCAACGCGGCGAGCGCGCCCTGAACAGCGGAGCGCAGGCGGTTGTTGACCGTTACATCTTCCGCGCCCTGCGGGACCGGCGACACGGCCGCCCCGGTGACGGCATCGGTTGCCTTGCCGTCCTTCACGATGAGCACCTGCTTGCCGGCGGTCTGCAAATCACCGTTGCCGAGCGCCTCGAGAATTGCCGCGGCGCGGGGATCGGCTTCCGCGACGAGCGCCGAGATCGCCTCGACCTTTTCGTCGCTGTCGCCGAAACCAAGCTTGGTGACAGCAGCCGGATCGAGCGCGAAAGCAGCGCTCGGGCCGGCGAGTGCCGTCACGAAAAAGAGAATGGAAATGAGCTTATGCATAAAAACGAGGGCCAAGCAGCCGGCCCTCCGTAACGACGCTGGTGGAAATACCGGCGCCGGCTCGCTTTACTTCTTCTCCGCCATCAAGGCCGGTTCGTCCTTCTTCTTGTCGTTGCCTGCGATGAACGGGCTCCAGGGTTGCGCCTTGATCGGCCCTTTCGTCTTCCAGACCACATTGAACTGACCGTCCGATTTCACTTCGCCGATCAAGACAGGCTTGTGCAAATGGTGGTTTTTCTCGTCCATCTTCGCGGTGAAGCCGGACGGCGCCTTGAATGTCTGTCCACCCATCGCCGCGCTCACCTTGTCCACATCGAAGCTCTTGGCTTTTTCGACAGCCTGCTTCCACATGTAAATACCGATGTAAGTCGCTTCCATCGGATCATTCGTCAGCGGCTTATCCGCGGCGGCGAGCTTCTTCGCCTTCGCGTAGCTCGCCCACTTCTTCTTGAAAGCGTCGTTCTCGGGGTTCTTGAGCGACATGAAGTAGTTCCATGCAGCGAGGTGACCGACGAGCGGCTTCGTGTCGACGCCCCGCAGCTCTTCCTCGCCGACCGAGAACGCGACGACCGGAACGTCGGTCGCCTTCAGACCCTGATTGCCGAGCTCCTTGTAGAAGGGCACGTTCGAGTCGCCGTTGATGGTCGAGACGACCGCGGTCTTGCCGCCGGCCGAGAATTTCTTGATGTCCGCGACGATCGTCTGATAGTCGCTGTGTCCGAACGGGGTGTACTTCTCGTCGATGTCCTTGTCTGCCACGCCTTTCGATTTCAGGAAGGCACGCAGGATCTTGTTGGTCGTTCGTGGATAGACATAGTCCGTGCCGAGGAGCACCCAGCGCTTCGCGCCGCCACCTTCCTTGCTCATGAGGTATTCGACGGCGGGTATGGCCTGCTGGTTGGGTGCAGCGCCCGTGTAGAAGACGTTCTTCGAGATCTCCTCGCCTTCGTACTGCACCGGGTAGAACAGCAGTCCGTTCAGCTCTTCGAATACCGGAAGCACCGACTTGCGTGAAACGGAAGTCCAGCAACCGAATACGGCGGCCACTTTATCCTGCGTGAGCAGCTGTCGCGCTTTCTCCGCGAACAGCGGCCAGTTGGAAGCGGGATCGACCACGACCGGCTCGATCTTGTAACCCATGACGCCGCCGCTCGCGTTGATCTCGTCGAAGGTCATCAACGCGACGTCCTTGAGAACGGTCTCGCTGATCGCCATCGTCCCGGATAGAGAGTGCAGCACGCCGACTTTGACGGTCTTGCCTTGCGCGTGAGCGCCTGGTGCAAACCATGTGAGCGTGGCACTCGCTGCAAGGGCGCTTGCAACGGCCGCCATGCGCTTCAGAACAAGTCTGCGGTTGGACATGTAGGTGGTCTCCCGGTTTGAACTCGTTGATTCGTGAACGTGATGGCACCGTTGTAGCCGGCGCTCCGCGTGATCCGTTTGCACGATCCATGCCATTTGCACCGTCACACAGCGCAGCCTTCAAAAAGGCTCCCGCTGCACTCGTTACTCTCTGCGCGAAGAGAGGCTCCGACGTTCAGCCGTCTCTGCCGCGCATCGCGTCATCGCGCCACAGCGGTGCGACGCCTCGAAATTGTGCGCGGTGGCGGTGCGAGCACGGAACGCCGGTTCAAAGCGCGTGACGATGGTCCGTAATCGCGTAATTTCGCGCGCCTCTATGCGACTCGCGTCGCTTGCGCCGGCGACGGCACACATGCGTGTCGGCGCAGCGGCTCGACTGTCCCGGTTAAGCCAATGGCATAGAAGGTGCTCCGAGCAAAAAGGTGCAGACCTGCGCGTGATTGGTGCTGCATTCCACAGAACACACAATGGGAGACACTCATGCAATGTACGACCACACGGGTCAATGCTGATTCGCGAACTCGCATCGCGGTTCGTTCGGCTGCGGCTGCGAGCATGGCTGCGTTGACGACGCTGTCGGCGGCGAATCCGGTATTCGCTGCCGCAGAGTTCAAGATCGGCGATAACTCGGGCGTGACCGCCGGCTTCGGCTTGCGGACCAGCTACACGCGCCTCGAGAAAGCTGCGCCGAACGGCACCTCGTACTCCAACGACTTCGCGGTCGAGAGCGTGCGTCTGTATCTCGGCGGCCATTACAACAACATGATCAAAGGCACGTTCAACACCGAGCGCACCGGCGGACCGAACTCGGATCGCGATGACATCCGCGTGCTGGATGCGATCGCGCAGTTCGAGTTCCATCCCGCATTCAACCTATGGCTCGGCCGCTTTCTTCCGCCGAGCGACAGGCCCAATCTGTATGGGCCGTATTTCGTGCTGCCCTGGTCCTATCCCGGCGTCGCATCGAATTACCCCGCGATCTTCGCCGGGCGTGACGACGGCGTGATGGTGTGGGGTAAACCGTTCG
>Ga0207701_10007594_pt1 | contig 10782 bp, 9 predicted proteins | sample KBSSwiSSwithPhiX_FD_184294 | JGI IMG/M metagenome (GOLD analysis project Ga0207701, IMG submission 184294) | Switchgrass rhizosphere bulk soil microbial communities from Kellogg Biological Station, Michigan, USA, with PhiX - S5 (SPAdes) (version 2) | ecosystem: Environmental > Terrestrial > Soil...
ACCCTCGACGGTCAATTGTCCCGTCTGTCCGTCTGCGCGACGCAGGTTGTTCCGATGGAACAGCGCTTGGCACATCATGGGAATCTGAACGCGATTGATGTGTTGTCCAAAACAGGTATGCAGCCCCCAGCCGAAAAGCAGGGAGTGATAAGCAGGACGATCAAGACGAAAGCTGCCAGGGTCATCGAGTACGCGGCCATCATGCATTGCAGACTGCGTCGCGGCAAAGACGTTTGTACCTTTGGGGATGGTGGTCGCTCGACTCGTCCCTTTAGCCAAGACGTAGTCGGCTGCGCAATGACGGAGCAACCCTGGATTCTGCGGCGCGAAGCGCATCGCTTCGAAAATTGCAGCACCGACATGCTGGTTATTGTCGGCTCGAGCCGCCTCGCAGGCTGATGCCAAATCGGCGGGACGCCTCAGCAATTCATCTATTCCCAAGGCCGTTGATTTTGACACGGTTGGAATCCATCCGGTGATTAATCCGATCAGGTTGTTTCGAATGCCCGCATCGTCAAATCCTACCCCCGGAACTCGCTGCATCTGGAGAAGACGATCCATGACATCATCACGAACCTGCCCACCCGACGCGAGTTCGGTCTTACGTTGAGCTATCAGATGATCCAAATAGGAACGCATCTCTTGCCCGGCCGCGAGCGCCATGCGCGTGATGGCGGCATCGTTTTTCACGTTGTTAAAAATATCGTCGAAGAGCAGGTGCGCCCATTCGATGAGCGTCGCCTCGTCGGGACCCGGCACTCCAAGATATTCCGCAATGAGGCGGGCGGGCACGACATCGGTAAAGCTGCTGACGACATCCAATTTGCCCGGCGCCGCGCCGACAATCTGCGTAGCCACGCGGGTGACGATATGGGCCACACGGTCGAGATCCTCTCGTTTGACGGCTAGCCGCAATGCCGACACATCGTGTTCATATTGTAGATTGTTATCCAACCCCAGAATAAAGTCCCCGGTGATGGCCTTCATCTTGGGAGCATACGGCACGTTAAATTCAGCTGGGTGATCCAATATCTCCAGCACATCTTCGAAACGAGTCACCACGGCAAGTCCGCGCGTCACCAGAATGGGCTTTACCTCACGCAAGAGCGCGAAGACCGGCTCTGGATGCTCACGGATGTGCTTCTCCAGCGTGGCAAACGATTCCATAGCGAGGTGGGTCACATCGCCAGCAAGCTTGCTCGCCAACGCTTCAATTTCTTGCAAAAAGTTCATGGATTTCTCCCGTACGATCTGTTGAGATGCGGTGTCGACTGTGGTCTCTGGCGCCATTCCTGTCGCGATCCATTCGAGGGCATTGATGCCCGGCATAAAGAAATAATCGCCGCCCTTGACCGTTACGAAACGCGGCAAAGGGGCCAGAAAATATGGAGGACTACCCGGGATCGTCATTTTCCCCGTCCCGCGATGATCGCCGGTAAGCGGATCTTTATCGGTGCCCAATCCAAAAATATTGCCGTCGTTGATCCATTGGCTTTGGATAAATTCGAATTGACGGCTGATGTGGCTGTTCAAAGCGATAAAAATCACACCGCGCCCCTGTCCATCGTCGGCCGCGCCTTCGGGCAGTTCCGTCCCATAGGTCACGCCGCGTCTAATAATCCGGTGGCGATTCGAAATCTTCCCGATCCCATCTTCACGCGGATTGGTCCGCCGGATGTGCGCACTGAACGGGCAACGGTATCCATCCGGATCGCTCCCATAGCGAAAGTCGTTGTTACGATGATTGTCATTTACCAGCTCGGGGTCCATGTGGTCTGGAGAGGACACCAGCGGTGTTCCATCGCGCCAACGGCCGACGAGTTTTGCCGCCAAGAGCTCTTCTCCTCCCGGATACCCCTTTGCCTGATCCCGGAGAAACGTCCTAAACAGGGCGACATGCTCGTGCAATTTGCGAAAGACGAGATAGGTTCCGTTCCGTCCAAGGACATCTGGCGTTGGAGCCTCGGGTAATAATCCTTCATCGTCCGGATAGCCCAAGATGAACTCGCCGGGTTGCAACGCTTTCCAACTACCATCGGCCTGCGGCGTGCCTTCTCCCGGACAGGGTAGAACCCCACTCCCTTCAATCGAAGGCTGAGAAAATCCGTCTCGGTATCCAAAGTGTTCGCCATTTGAAAGCGGATTTCCAAGCTGCTCATAGATGAGTTCTAGACCGCCAATTCGAGCCAGCATTTCGTCAAACCATCGGCGGCGCTCACTCATACATGCCGGCGTGACCGCATAAAGCATCACCAGTAGGTGGACGTCCTTTGTTCCCAATGGACCATCCCAGTGCTCGGGACTGCTTTCTTCCATGTCACCAAGGACGGCTGCGCGGGCCGCCATGCCCTGTTTAAATTCGGGTGGGAACGAAGCAAGTGACACGTCTGGAAGTTGCAAAGCCTGCAGGCCGGGATAAGTCATGGCGACATTAACGGTCGACGCCGGTTTATTTTGCCAAGGTGTCGCGTTTGTCACGTGACCGGAAAATTCTTTCAGCCACTGACGTGCGCGCGCCGCGTCTTGAATTCTAAAAAAGAGATAGGTGACGACCGAAAATCGATAACCGCGTAAAATATTTCCCTGGAGAGTGCTTACATCGATCGTGGACATAGAGATCCTTTTGGTGATGGATATGGATCAGGAGACGGCCTCTTAACCAAAGGCGGCTCGAAAGGCCTGCTGCAACGCGGTTGGATCCAGGCGCTGAGACGCAATCGCGAACTTCGTAAATTCTTCACGCAGCTCGAGACTCTTACGCACAGCGTCGATCGTCGCATCGGGATAGGCGGCAACGAAAAATGTGCAATCGATTTGGTTATGCCGCATATACACCTGAAAAGCGGCGACATTCCTCACGCCGGGGTAGCCGACGCAGCAGCCCCAAATCGCGTCAGCCTCTTGAGGCATCCGATGGCACAGCAGCTCGAGATAGGCATCGAGGTCTGCGCCGTCGAAGCTGCTTTCAAATAGGACATATTGACATGCCAGGACGTCCCGCTTTTGAGGCTCCCCCTCGTAGATCAGCTGGGGAATGATCACCCACCGCGCGAGATGGGTGCATCCCGTCTTCTCCAGCGGACTGCCCGAGCCGTAGGGTAGGCTTTCTAGATATTGCCTTAAGCTCTCCTCACGTCCAGGTATGATGGGCGTAAGCACCGTCAATCCATAGGCCTGACCACTCACGTTCGACACAGCCACCTCCTTGCACCTCCGAAAATATTCAGGCGCCACGCTAAAGAGCGCGCTGCACCTTCGTCAAAAATGCATGATATTTTTTTTGGAACTCGTCTGGCGTTGCGTGCGCCACTTCATTTTTAAAGATTTCAAACTGGCGTGTCAGTTCCAAGGCCGAGAGAATCACGGTCGTCGAAGAACCGGGATAGGCCGAGTAGTAATGATTCGCAAGAAACTCATTTCGACGAATATAGTCCTTGAACGGCTGCACCGGCATCGGGCCTGGAAATCCGTAGGAACTCCCCCAGATCAGCGACATTTGTCGCGAGACGGTATAGGAAAACGCGTCGATATATTGATCCCACGTACCGTTAAAGTTGCTCGTGAACAGCAGATAGGTGTAGTTGAGACGTTCCTTCAATTGGGGCGGACCGTTGAAAGGAATGCGAGAGACAAGATTCCACCGCGCGAAGTGAATGAATGAAAGCTGACGGAGAGGGCCGGTAATCGATGGAAATTTTTTCGTCAGCCAGAACAAGATCCGAAGCCATATGGACCAATAGGGCTTGATCGGCGACAGGACTGTGATGGCTTGCGCGCGACCTTCGATATTGCTTAGGCGTTGCGCATCGTTACTGCTCGTGCGATAGGCCGACACGTCGGGCTGCGTTATCGTTGACATGTTCGCTCTCCTTGAATCAATACGATCTGGACATGGTGTTCATTTATTCCTGGGCATCTTTCAAACATTCCAAGACAATTAGATAGTGGAAAGGGTGTAGCAAAAGGGATTCCACGAAAAATAAAGCAGACGACACGAAGTATCAAGCTAATTAGAATGAAACAAGAAACGAATGTATCGGAAGCGATACCGTATGGTCAGAACTGGCTAGGGGATATGCTTCAACTTGGAGTCGATGATTGGTTTATCGAGGAGTAAACGGCAACTTTAAATTGAGCCGCGGAATTCAAGGATGCACTTTAAATACCCTTCGCCTGTGGGGGCAGCCTAGGGGACATGTATGGGCGCGGCTCTGACAGGGCGCTCTGAGTCTCAGCGGAAATAGCCCTTGAGGACGCATCGGCTTTTTTAAAAAAATACGGGGGCGCAATTTGAGCAAGAAGCCACACCCAAAGGGCGCTCAAGGCAAGATTCATGACAATGGACATCCCAGAATAATCGTTTCCAAAGAGTTCACTAAAGAGGAGAAAGAGAAGACCTAAGAAAAGAAATAGGACACCAGACTGTGGGAACGCACCTTTCATGGGTCTTCCCGATCTGCCAGGCAGGTGACCGTGATTTTTCATACTTCACTCACGAGCGAGTAAGAAGATCAGGCATGTAATTGCCTATCAGAAGACACCTTACAATAAGGATTGCTATTTATTTGGTCAACTAAAAACTTGGCTTTGCCAGAACGACGGCGAAAGCGAAGCAGTTGATTCCGGCAAATGTGGTTGCGCCTTGAACGTGCCGGGGCTCTGCGACCATCAGAGGGTTAATTTGCCATCTGGAGATATTGGTTAGCTATCTGAAGATGAATGTTTACTCAAATATCAGAGAAGAATGGTGGGGACCCTAGCATGTGAGCTAGGGTCCCCTTACCGGTTAGGAGCAGAAAGGAGCGGGGGGCCGAACTGAAGAGCTTTTCACCGGCGATGATTGCCGATTTGTGAGAATGGTTGCATCGAGCACTTCACCACACGACAGACATCGCCACCCCGGCAGAGTCAGATACGTTCCATGATGATCATGAAGATCTTGGGCGATCATCACGCCCCGGCAGCGTGGACACGACATATAAAACCTCCTGGATAAATGAAAGGGGTGCATTATCCATGAAGTAAGGACGCTCGGCAAGAATAAAATACAAGTATTTTTGAGAGAAGTACTGCCGACAATGGTGAGGAGAGCTAGAGAGAGATGTGCTTATTGGCAGCCCATTGAGAGGGTGTATGAGGAAGCTGTTTGAGCAATTGGTTCAGGATGTGCTGGGTGGGTGTCCACCGAAAAGCCGCAAAACGTTCGGCTCGATAGAGTTCACCCCAGTCGCTATCCGGAGGCGACTTCATTTCCTTCAGGACGAGCTCCATTTCTTCATGAAGCTTGTATGAATCACGCCGTCCCTCGCTGTTGAAATGGATCAACGGAAACCAGGTGAGCGCGTTGGTAATCATGCGGTCATCATCCAACCAGAGGGTCATCTCCGCAAAGCGCATGACTTTCCCTGCAAATGTCCGCGACTCAGAGGCCCCAGACAAGAGCCGCTGATAGTGGGGCTGTGGAATCCGACTCACTTGATCCCATTCATTCACACAATAAAACCGGCGGACCTCCGTCATGAATTCGCTCCTACTAAGACGGACAGCTCATCAGATTCGCTATCGACCTGATTCGATGCTTCAACTATGTCACGACCATTCGTGTGCGCCATAATGCCCTGATAGATAGCCTGGGCTCCTTCCGACCACGCGGCGTCAAAGGGACGTCCGCGGAACGCAGCCTCAGCAGCTTTCTGCTCATCATACGTCAGTGGGTGCATGCGCACAGCTCACCTCCTTGATCGGGGAAATAATTGTAAGAATACGTCTTGCTTTTCATCCTACCGCAGACCTTACGTTTTTCATATGCCCCAATCTACTTATAGGCATTCACAGACTGTCTGTCCAGAGAATTATTCACCGTATAGACGTTCGTTTCTTGCAACGCGGCGGATTGGACGATCATGAACTGCGTACCGTAATATAAGACACATCATCCGATGCAGGGCTTTCAACCACTTTACATGAGGGATACGTGCCAAAAGCTAAACGAGAAAAAAATTGCTACGTGTGTGAAGGGGCCGATCTTATCCGAATGAGCTTTATGACGTGCGCACTATGTGGAAAGCATTTTTGCAGCGCGCACGGCTCCTGGGGAATGGAGCAATGTCATCCCTGTTTGGAAAAAAGCGAAGAAGTATAGCGTCGTCGCGCTGAATGCTGGACGAGATCCTAATACTGAATATCACACCCAAAGAAAGCTGGTCGCAGCAGCGAGCATAAGGGTGGTGAAGACGGCCATACAGGTACGGCTCATGACGTTCGTTCACTCCATCGCTGCGGTTGAAGATAAAGCGACAAGGCAGCAAATAAACACAAGGTGAGGAAAATCGTGACTGCGGCGAACAGCGCTATCGAGCCCTTAATCATATCCATGGACTCAATCCTCTTGAAAGTGCAAGGATCGATCAGCCAGTGAACGTTCCTAGTGTACCCGCCCGCCTACCCTGTCGTCCAGTCCGCGTAAGCTTAAAATGGTGACCAACCACACTTAAGGAGAATATTCGGACATGAAACCGAATTCAATTGGTCTTTAGTCGCAGATAAGGTGAGGCGAGTCTTAGATAATAGAGGACACGATCGTAGAGATGAGCGCTAGATTGAGCAGAATAGCCTTTCTGTTGTAATTCTTGGCAGACGTATGTGCGGAATCGAACCAAGGATTAGGGCCCTAATCGGTTGCGCAGGAAAACTAGCATGAAAACAATTCTTCTTGTCGATGATGAAGCGGATGTCAGGGCAGTCTTGAAAATGCGCCTCGAACGCGCCGGGTATCGTGTGCTGGAAGCCCAGACAGGACTACAAGCTTTAGAAATGACCTATTCAGCAAACCCAGATTTAGTGGTCTTAGACTATACACTGCCATTGATGAGCGGCCTGGAAGTGCTTAAAATGTTTCGCCAAACCCCGGCCACGGCGGACCTTCCCGTGCTGTTGGTCAGCGGGGTGGACGACGCTTTGATGGAACAATGCATTGATGATCTCAAGGTGTTTGCCTCATTTGCGAAACCATTCAGCCCTGCATTGGTGGTGAAGAAAATTGAGGAAGCATTCGGAGGGCTGGACGATCGGTGATTCTGACGGCGTGATCTCGATGTCCTGCTGAAAAGGATGAGAAGCCTGCGCACCTCGTCATACAGCCCGAGCGGGATCCATTGGTAAACGGATACGAAACGTTGTGCCGACGCCCTCTTCACTTTCGACCGTAATCTCGCCTTTGTGAATCGCAATAGCGTCCTTAATTATTTTCGTGCCTAGTCCGGTTCCCCCCGGTTTCGTGCTGATTGCCCGCGCACTAAAAAGCCGTTCACGAATCACCTTAGGCATACCACGCCCTGTGTCGGCGACAGACACTACAATGCCCTGCCCACTCTCCTCGGCACACCCTGAAACTAAAATACTCCCGCCCTTAGGGACTTCAGGAATTGCATTGATCACGAGATTATAAAATGCGTTGTATAGACGCCGATGATCGGCTTGGATCAGAGGCAAGATTTCAAGCTTCTTCGAACGTAATGCGATCTCTTTGTGGGCTGCGAGGATTTGAAGCGTCTGAAGGACCTCTTCGACCACAGTGGCGACGCGGCAAGGGGCAAACTGTGGTGGAGTTCCAAGACCTTTCACACAGTCCGCGATCTCTTTGAAGCGATCGTGAATGCGCTCGGTGGTCCTCTGGATCATTGCCACAGCCTGGTCGCACAGACGCCGACTCTCCCGGCTCCGTGTGTCTCCAGCGTCGAGCAGCGGATGGATGACCTCATCAAACTCATCCTGAAGAACCGCGGTGCCGGAGACCACGGGTTGTAGGAGATTCTTAAGATCATGTCCGATATCGCCGAGCAGGCGAACCACTTCTCCAAGCTTGGCTTCCTCAAATAGTCGTGCTTGTTGAATGGCAAGCGCCGCGAAGGCCGAGACAATCGTCAAAAGCGCAAGATCGCCTTCGTTTAATGTGCCATTACGTTTGTTCAACACGTTCAACACGCCGATCGGGTCGCCCTTCCATCGTTTGAGCGGAAGACTAATCATGTCTCGTGTGGTATAGCCGGTCGCTTCGTCAATGCCGGCAAAGTGATGGCCGCTCTGTTTTACGTCGGGAGTGAGGGCCGGTTCATTCGTTTGAAATACCCGTCCCGCAACACCTTGATCCCAAGGAATGGCAGTCCCCCTCGGAACCGGACTGACGCCAATCGAGTGGTGAAACACAAGTTGCCTTGTTTCGGGGTCTGCCAGGAGAATCGATCCCGCTTCGGCCGCTACTTCCTCGAGCGCCGTCTGTAGCGTCATTTCAACCAGCTCATCCACCTCCGTGTGCTGGAACAGCGTTTCACTAATTCGTCGCGCAGCTTCGAGCTCTCGATCACGCTGCAGGGCCAGACGGTCGGCCTTTCGACGCCACTGTTTTCGCTGATCTGGAGATAGCGCCCCTGTGCAGGATGGATCCAGTGCCATGTCACTGTCCTTTCATTAAAGGAGAACCGCGTACAGGAGCCGATTCGTAGACGCGCGTGAACTTTTCAAGAAGGTTCTGTCAGGTCTTATCTACAGTGCCCACCTCCGTCATGACCATTTAAAGAAATCTTGGTCAACCTACACTCAATGCAATAATTGATCTTCACTCCATTGTGGACCAAGACTTAGGCAACGAGAACAATTGAGGCGGTGGCAAGTCCGCCACCATACTTTACTTTGCCCGGCCCGTTCTGTACCGGAAGAGATAAGCTCCGTATCTGCGAAGATATACCGGCTCGTAACCGAAAAGCTTCGTACGCCTATATTTTAGGCCTTGCCGATACAAGGGATCAGATACCAGTTCTGCAGCTCATCCTCACTAGGGTCAATTCAATGATAGTGCCACCGGATGCAATAGTTTGCCCACGCTGCCGCGTACCTCAACCGCCTCAGGCCAATTTCTGTAGCGGATGTGGGCGGTTTAGATATAATCCGAGCCGTCCGTCCCGTTATAACCGGAGCTTGTCGAATACCGTAACGGACTGCCTGTGCACTCATTCTTGGCACGGCAGGCCCGTAGACCCGACTCTCCGCGGAGAGAGTACTGCAAATCGCCGTTACAGGAGTATCCAGTGGGTGAGAGCCAAAAACGAGGCAATGCTGACGATGCGAGTGAGGCCTCCGACGAGGATCGTGGACGCGACGGCAGGATCGCACCCCCATCGCTTCATCGCTAGAGGCATGGCGGCGCCCACAACGCTGCTGAGTAGTGTGCTGATGATCATGGCCAACAACATGACGATGGCGAGCGAAGCGGCTCGCGCTTGATGTTGGAGCGAGGCATACACAAACATCGCGAGCGCAGCCGTGGCACCGACCAGTGCACCGTTGACTAAGCCCACACGGGCTTCCTTCACGATTAGGGCCTTCCAGTCTTCATGCTGGAACTCGCCAAGTGTCAGGCCGCGTAGGGCCACTGCCAGAGCTTGCGCTCCCGTGCTGGCAGATTGCCCCACCATGACTGGGACAAACGCCGCAACCGCAAGGAACTGTGCCACGGTATCCTCGTAAAATCCAACGACACCCGCCGCAAAAAAACTGCTGACAAGGTTGAACTGCAACCATGGATGGCGAAGGTGAACGCTGCGCCATGGACCTGTCTGTATGCGTTCTTCGCGATCGATACCCACCATCTTGCTTGGCTGAGCGCTGACCTCAAGCATTTGCTGATGGAACAGCGCATACCCGCGAACAATTCCGACGATCACTCCCCCTTCAGCACACACGGGATACTCAGGGAAATGCCGGGTATGCACGAGAGGGATCACGTCCGTCACCGATTGGGTAGCCTTCAGGAAGAAAGGATGTTCGATCATAATATCTGCAAGCGCTTGAACCGGCTGGGCCAGGAGCAGTTCCCTCATCACCACCACCCCGATCAGGCGACGGTCTGTATCGACTACATAGACATAGGTGATGAATGCTTGACGGACCATGTCCCGCAATTGCTGAACGACTTCGAACACCGTACGGCTCGGCGGAAAGAGGGCAACAGCAGGTTCCATGAGTTCCCCGACCGTCCCTTTTGAATACTCTTGATTGTGAAGCCATTGGCGTCGCTGTTCAGCAGTTGCGGCGGAAAGAATGGCGGAACGGCGTGCGGCCTCGAATCGAGGAAGCAGCGCTATCGCCTTAGCCGGTGGTAACAAACTGAGAACGGCCGCAATCGTGGCTTCCGATTCTTCGCCCATCATCGCTGCGGCTTGTTGAGGCTCCATTCGACTCACTCGAAGTGCCAACGCATTTAGTTGCGACATGGTTTTATCCGTTTTATTTTGGTGGAACGCAGCTTTTTTTGGTGAAGCTTGTCGACATGACGACTATAAACCCAAAACGCATAAAAGTGCAGAATATGGACCACAACGACAGTTACAAAAGAAAGATGTAGTTCAATGGTTAAACTGAGGCCGTCCCAATGATGTAGTTCTTCACAAGCGACGAAAAGGAGTCACGAATCGCCGGACGCTACTTACCCCTGTCAATTTGGATAACACAGGTATCAAAGGATATTTTTATAAAAAAGACCTTCGCAGGGTCCGATCTTCTGAAATAGGGCATCGATGAGCGACCATCGGTGGCAATGGGCATCCGCCTGTTCGGCCCATGAGTCCAACATTAAAGAAATATTGCATATGCCGGACGATTCATGACTGCCATTGTTCCCAAGATCTCATTCAGCTTTGACAAAAAATGTCGCAGTGTGTACAAATTTGGGCTCATGAGCTGGACGCCTCGAAATATCTCATATTTTACTCTTGGCCACAGGCTTCA
>Ga0207701_10007595_pt1 | contig 10780 bp, 8 predicted proteins | sample KBSSwiSSwithPhiX_FD_184294 | JGI IMG/M metagenome (GOLD analysis project Ga0207701, IMG submission 184294) | Switchgrass rhizosphere bulk soil microbial communities from Kellogg Biological Station, Michigan, USA, with PhiX - S5 (SPAdes) (version 2) | ecosystem: Environmental > Terrestrial > Soil...
CGCGGATCTGATTTCCATCGACACGCCGATCTGTGCGACGCTGGCCGCGATGGGGCAACTGGGCGCGGCCGCGGCGATCGTGCAGACCATCGCGCTGACCGCCGGCCTGCGTGCCGGGCGGCTGGCGCCGGTCGCCGGTCTGGAGACGCCGGCGCCCGGGCCGCTGCGCCCGCTGCGCGCGCCGTCTGCGTGCGCCGAACCGGTCGGGCTGGCGCTGTCGACCGGCGCGCCCGGGCTGGCCGGTCTGGTCCGGGTGGCGCTGCCGTGAGCCAGCCCGTTGCCCCGACGGTGTCCGCGCCCGCCGCCCCGGCACCGTGGGCGCTGGTCACCGGCGCGTCACGCGGCATCGGCGCGGCCATCGCGCGCGAGCTGGGCGCGCGCGGCTTCTCGGTCGCGCTCAACTTCCGCCGCGACGCCGACGGCGCGGCCGCGGTCGCCGCCGCGCTGCAGGCCCAGGGGCGCCGCGCGCTGCTGGTCCCGGCCGACGTCAGCGACGACGCCGCCGTGGCGTCGATGTGGGCCACCCTGGATCGCGAGGTGGAGGAGGCCGGCGGCGCGGTCGAGGCGCTGGTGTGCAACGCCGGGATCACCCGCGACACGCTGGTGGGCGCCAGCGAGCCGCGCGACTTCGACGACGTCCTGGCGGTCAACCTGGGCGGCGTCGTCAACTGCTGCCGGCACGGCGCGCGGCGGATGATCGCGCGCCGGCGCGGCGCGATCGTCACCCTGTCGTCGGTCGCGGCCCAGCGTCCAGGACGCGGCCAGAGCAACTACGCCGCGTCGAAGGGCGCCGTCGAGTCGCTGACCCGCGCGCTGGCCGTCGAGCTGGCCCCGCGCGGGGTGCGGGTCAACGCGGTCGCGCCCGGCGTGATCGACACCGCGATGAGCGCCGAGGTGCGTGCGCTGGCGCCCGACGAGGTGCGGGCGCGCATCCTGCTGCGCCGGGTGGGGCGCGCCGAGGAGGTGGCCAAGGTCGTCGCCTTCCTGTGCGGCGACGACGCCAGCTATGTCACTGGCCAGGTCTGGAACGTCGACGGAGGTTTCAAGCTGGAATGAGCGGCGACGACGAGGAGATCACCACGGTGTCGCTGAACCGCTCGCTGGACGCGCGCGCGGTGCACACATTCTTCCGCGCCCGGCGCAGCGTGCGCCAGTTCTCCGACGCCCCGGTCGAGCGCGTCGTGCTGGAGCGGCTGGTCGCCGCGGCGGTCACCGCACCGTCGAGCACCAACCGGCAGCCCTGGCGCTTCACCGTGGTGACCGCGCCGGCCCGGCGCCGCGAGATCGCCGCCGCCGTGCGCGCGCGCGCCGCCGAGATGAAGGCCATCATCGCGCGTGGCCACCACGCCGCCGACTACGGCGACTACGGCGACTTCTTCCACGAGCCGCTGGAGAGCGCGGGCGCGATCATCGTGCCCCAGTACCGCGAGTACCCGGATCTGATCGCGGCCTTCATCGCCTCGGGTGGCGGGGATCCGGCGGCGTTCACCACCAGCGCCGCCATGCAGGCCGAGCTGTGCTCCACCTCGGCGGCGGTCATGGTCCTGCTGCTGGCCGCCCAGGCAGAAGGGCTGGGCGCCTGCTGGATGGCCGGGCCGATGATCGCCCGCGCCGAGGTGAGCCAGCTGTGTGCGATCCAGGAGCCCTGGCGTATGCTGGGCGCGATCGCGGTCGGCCACCCGGCCCCGGCCTCGGCGTCGGCGGTCAAGCCGCCGCGAAAGCCGCTGGATCGCGTGATCACCTTCATCGAGTGAGCCATGACCCTTTCAACGACGTCCGAGTCCCCGATACCCGCGCCGGCCGCCCCGGCCGAGCGCGCCGCGATTGACGAAAAGGTCCGACACATCATCGCCGAGTCGCTGGGCCGCGACGTCGGCCTGATCACGCCGGAGGCCAGCCTCACCGACGAGCTGGGCGCCGAATCGCTGGATTTTCTCGACATCGTGTTCAAGATCGAGCGCGCCTATGACGTTCAGATCACCCGCGGCGAGATGGAACGGGCCGCGCGCGGCGACATGACCGAGGAGGAGTTCGCCCCGGGGGGCGTGATCTCGCCCGCCGGCCTCGAGCGCCTGCGCGCGCTGATGCCCGAGGCGGGGGCCCGCATCGAGCCCGGCCTGCGCACCGTCCAGATCATGAGCCTGTTCACGGCGCGCACCTTCGCCTCGATCGTCGAAGCCAAGCGCCAGCAACCGAAGTAGTCGCTGGCGCGACGCCTGCCGGCGCGGACGGCGTCAGGGCAGGGGCGAGCAGACGGGGATGAAGGCCCCGCAGGCACCGGGCCGGCCGTCGCTGGTCGTGCACGGCGTGCCGCCCGGCTCCGGGAACATGGCGCACCCGCCGTTCTGGTCGATGTCCGGGACGCAGCTGGCGACGAAGCACGGCGGCGGGGTACAGACCCGAGGCGATCCACCCCCGCACACCCCGGCGGTGCAGGTTTCGCTGACCGTGCAGAACTGCCCGGTGCTGCACGCGGTGCCGTCGGCGCCGGGCACGGTGATGCAAGCGCCCGAGGCCGGATCGCACGCGGCGACCCGACACGCGTCGACCGACGGGGCACAAGTGGTCGGCGTCCCCGGAGCGCATTGCCCGCCCTGGCAGCTGTCGCCGCTGGTGCAGGCGTTGCCGTCGTCGCACGCGGTGCCGTCCGCCGCGGCGACGTGCGCGCAGGCAAAACCGGTCTCGGCCCCGCAGCTATCGCTGGTGCAGGGGTTCGCGTCGTCACAGCTCGACGGACAGACCGGACTTCCGCCGGTCCCGGCGCCGCCGGTCCCAGTCATGCCGCCGATCCCGGTCGTCCCACCGACCCCGCTGCCACCGGTCCCGCCGGCACCACACCGGGGCGACAATCGAGTCGCCGACGCCGTGCGGGCGGCCAGCACCCAGCTCACGCCGCCCGACGCCGGGAAGTCCGCGCGCACGGCGTCGGCGACCGTGCCAGGCGCAAAGGCCGTGGGCTGCCCGCGATTCGCCGGTCCCGGCTGGAAGTGGTTCAGCGGGCCGATCGGGATCGAGACCGAGCTGGGACCGCTGTTGGTGTAGCCGAAATGAGCGCGGAACCGATTGCCCGCGAGCGCCTCGATGCAAGTCAACACCGGCCGAACCGCCTGCACCCGCGACAAGGTGGCCGCGTCCGTGGCCGCTGCAGATGCGGTCGCGGCCGCCTGGGCCTCGCCGATGTCGCTGGCGCTCCGATCGGGCTCGTTGACCGCACACCCGGCCGCCGCCCAGGTCGCCAGCGCCAGGGCCATCGCTGTCCTGCGACAAGTCTCTCGCGTCACGCTCCAGTTCTCCATTCGCCACTCCCATTCCTGTCCCCGCGGGATCAACGTTGTCGGCCGTCGCGACGGGGCGCGTTGTGATGACTTTCGATCCGACCGAGACTGTACTCAGCCGTCCCCTGCATCGACAGCGCAATCGCGCACCGGTTCCGTGGCTTCGGACGGTCGGTAGGACGCTGCCAGAGAAAGATGAGCATTCCGAGCTTGCTGCGGGAACTCCAGGAGCGCCGCTCGCTCGGCGCGGCTTGAACTGGGTGTGAGTGTGATCGAGGAGAGGAGCTCGCGATGGACCTGATGCTGGCCGGCTTGATCCTACCGAACGTCCAGAACCACTCACTGGGGCGGCTGGCGGCTGCCACCCGCGCGGGCGGATTCACCGCGGAGGTGCTTCCCTTCCGGGGGTTCTCCGATATCGACCGGGTGACTCACGCGGTGAAGGAGGCGCGCCCGCGGGTCTTCGGGGTGTCCCTGCAAACCACCGAAGCCGCCCTGGCCTCGGTCATCCTGATCGAAATGCTGCGCAAGCGCGGGTTCGCGGGCGTGATCGTCGCGGGCGGGCACTTCGCCACCCTGAACGCCGAGGAGCTGGTGCGTGACGTCGGCGCGCTCGACGTCGTGGTGCGCTTCGCGGGCGAGGCGGCGCTGCTGTCGCTGCTCCAGCAAGGCGCCTCGCCGCGGGCGCTCGCCTCGACACCCGGCGCCGTCTATCGCGACGGCGCTGGCGTGGTCAAGCTTGGCGCCGCCCCGATGATCGATCCCCCGACGCGCAGCGCGGGCGGCGACCTGGGTGAGGCCTTGCCGGTCCACCTCGGCTTTCCCGCCGCCGACATCGTGGCCAGCCGCGGATGCGAGGCGCACTGTTCCTATTGCTGTGTCGCGGGAGCCAGTGACCTCGCCGCGACCCACGGGGCACGCTCCACCCGCACCGGAGCCACCGAGCTGGCGGAGCAGATCGACGCCCTTTACCACCGGCGTGGCGCGCGTGTCTTCAACTTCATGGACGACAACCTGCTCCCGCTGGTGCCCGATGATGCGCTGGCGTGGTTGGCGGCGTTTTCGGGGGCGCTCCGAGCGCGAGCGGTCGAGCGGATCGCCTTCTCTCTGCAGCTTCGCGCCGACGTTTGCACCCCGGAGGTCGTGGCCGCGCTGGTGAGGATCGGACTCTGCCGCGCCTACGTCGGCATCGACGGGTACTCGGGGCGCCAGCTCACGGCGCTGGGCCGGGACGCCCCCAGCGACGCCGGCGTCCTGGCCCTCGGGCGCCTGGCCTCGGCCGGCGTGTTCTCGGTGTGCAACGCGCTGATCATCGGACCGACGTTCTCGTTCACCTCGATCGTACGCGAGATCGAGGCGCTGGCGGAGGTGCGCGACGCGCCCGTTCACCTCCTGCCCATCGACGTGAGGGCGGGTAGCAAGTACTTCGAACGGGTTCGCAGCCGTGGTCTCCTCGAGGGCGGACTGCTGTTGCGTCGCTACCGTTTCGCCGATCCGCGGACCGCCCGGCTGGCGGAGGCGATCACCTCGTTTCCGTCACGGCTCGAAGAGCACTCGGTGCCGATCGCGCTCTACGACCTGGGCTACAACCTGGGTGTAGCGCGGCGACTGGTTCCAGAGGCCGGCACCGACCAGCAGGCGCTGGTTTACCAGCGCGTCACCGAGCGCTGGAACGCCGACCAGATCCGCGTGCTGCGAGGAGCCGCGGCCGCCGCCGACGCCAGCGATCCGGGGGCGGTCGCGCGCTTCGTGGCAGACGAGAGCGCGCGCGTACGATCCCTCGACACCGAGTTGCACGCGCTCTGTGCGGGCGCGCTGAGGGCGGTGGAGCTGGCCGTCTCGCGGGCGCGCCGTTCGGAGGTTCGCGTCCACACCCGGGGGCAGCTGCTGTCGTCCGTGGCGCTCTCGATGGCGCTGGCCGCCTGCAGCAGCCAACAAGCGCCCGAGCCGCGCGATGGCGCCAGCGCGCCGCCGGCGCTGGACGCAGCCGCGGGAATCGTCGACTCGGCGATTCATCTCGATCTGCAAGGTGGCCCAGGATCGTGCGGGCCCGGCGAGGGGGGAGCGAGAACGGCCCGGGCCTCTTTTCCTGAGACGCTCTGCTACTGCATCCCCGGATCGGCTGCTGTGCCCGGGGTCGTCACCGTGACGCTGGATGACGCCGGGATCCCGACCGAGGTGAGCTTTCCTGATGGGGGTGCGCTGCCGGACACCGTGCGCGCCTGCGTGCTGAGCGCGATCGGGGGCTACTGCTTCCCTTCCCTGGCCGGCACGTCCCAGTCGATCGCCGGCGCTCACTGCTGGATCGCCTAGAGCTCAGCGAGCTGCCCCTGGGTGGGGCGGCGCCGGCTCTATTCGGCGGCGCCGAGCCTCCTCAAGGCCTCCTCGACGGTGTCACAGACGTCGAAGGCTCTGTCGAATCCCAGCAGCTTGAAGACGGCGCGGGGCTGTCCGGTCACGCGCGCCACCCGGACCTGGCCGCCGGCCTTCCCGATGCGCTTGAACAGCGACGTTATCAGCCCCACGCCCGAAGAATCGATCTGCCTCAGGCCGTGGAGGTCGACGACAACCTTGGTCACCCGCGATTCCTCGATGGCGACCACCTCGGACTTGAGATCGTCCAGATTGGTGATGTCGAGGCTGCCTCGCAAGACGATCATGGCGATGTCGCCTCGCCGGGTACTCTCAAAATCGGCCATCCGGGGCGCAAACTAGCACAAACCTTTTGCGGGCGCTCGCCGCAGGACCTGCCAGCGCCCGGGACGCTCATCGAACGCGAGGCGCCATCCGCGAAAGGCCGAGGCGGGCAGGTCCGCCCAGGAGCGCCCGCAACCCGCGAGCCGTGACCTTGCGGATCTCCTCGGCCACGAAGACAGTCGAGGCGATCCCGACACAGATCGCCCAGTCGGCGAGGCCCAGCTCCGCTGACCCGAACAAGGTCTGGAGGGGCGCCCAGTAAACCACGCCCAGTTGCAGCATCACGACGATCGCCAGGGTCGACCAGAGCCGCCAGTTGGTCGTGAGCTGGCGATTGAGCGCGGTGCCGTTCTCGGCGCGCACATTGAGGACGTTGAAGACCTGGAACAGGACGAACGTCGTGAACGCCAGCGTCGAGGCGTGGCCAGGCGATCCGCCGCCGCCGCCGCCGCCGAAACGCAGAACGCCGAGGGTTCCTGCCGCCATGATGGCGCCGTGGAAGAGCAGCCTCAGCAGCCGGCGCCCGGTCAGGATCCGCGCGGCTGGATCCCTCGGCGGTTCGTTCATCATACCCGGACGGGCGGAGTCGACGCCCAGCGCGATGGCGGGCGGCCCGTCGGAGATCATGGCCACCCACAGGATCTGCGCCGCGCCCAGGGGCGAGACCATCCCGAGGAACGGCGCCACGAAGACGGTCAGCAGGGCGCCCATGTTGGTGGAGAGCTGAAAGCGGACGAACTTCACGATGTTGTCGTAGATGGTCCGGCCTTCTCGCACGGCGCGGACGATGGTCGCGAAGTTGTTGTCCGTGAGGACCATGCTGGCAGCCTCCTTCGCCACCTCCGTTCCGGCGCCCATCGCGACGCCGATGTCGGCTTTTCGAAGAGCGGGCGCGTCGTTGACGCCGTCACCGGTCATCGCGACGATGTGCCGCCGCGCCTGCAGCGCGGTGACGATTCGAAGCTTGTGCTCCGGCGCGACGCGCGCGAACACCGCGATGCTGGGCAGCACGGCGGCGAGCGTGGCGTCGTCCATCCGGTCGAGCTCGGCCCCTGTGACTGCGTCGCCTTCCAGGCCGAGGGCGCGCGCGATCGCGGCGGCGGTGGCGCGCTGGTCGCCGGTGATCATCTTCACGGCGATCCCGGCGCCCTTGCAGAGCTCGATGGCTTCGCGGGCCTCGGCGCGCGGCGGATCCATCATCCCGACCAGACCCACGAGCCTGAGATCGGTGACAACCTTGGTCAGTTCTTGCTTCGGATCGAAGTCGGCGGCGCGCAGATCGCGCGTGGCGACCGCAAGGACACGCAGTCCGCCGGCGGCGAGCCGCTCGTTCTGGTCGCTGATGTCCTGCCGCGGGCCATCGTCCAGGGGGCGGGTTCCCTGCTGGGTGACAACGTCGCGGCTTCGCTGCAGCACGACCCCGGGCGCACCCTTCACCAGGACCCGCACCATGTCCCCGTCACGGTGGAACGTGGCCATGTACCCGCGATCCGAATCGAATGGCACCTCCGCGATGCGCGGGAACTGGGCGCGCACGGCGTCGACGTCCACCCGCGCCTTCTGCGCGAGCGTCACCAGCGCGCCTTCCGTGGGATCCCCGATCAGGACGCCATCGGTGACTCTGCTGTCGTTGCACAGGACGACGGTCCGGATCAGGGGCGCGAGGTCGATGGGAGGATCCGCAGGCGCCTCGGCCGCGACCTCTCCCTCTGAGCGGTAGCCTTCGCCCGAGACCAGGTACTTCTGTCCCGCGATCCACAGACTTCGAACCGTCATCTGGTTCATCGTCAGCGTGCCGGTCTTGTCGGAGCAGATCACCGTCGTGCACCCCAGCGTCTCGACGGCGGCGAGGCGCTTCACGATGGCTCGATGGCGCGCCATCCGGTGAAGGCCGAGCGCGAGCGTGACTGTCACGACCGCCGGAAGACCCTCGGGGACCGCCGCAACCGCCAGCGCCACGGCTTCGATGGCCATCTGCGCCAGCGAGTCGCCACGGAGCAACTCGACGGCCGAGATCGCCCCCACGACCACTATCGCGATGAGGGCGAGGCGCTTCGCCAGGTGATGCAGCTGTACCTGCAGCGGGGTAGGGGCCGCGACGGTCATCTCCAGCATCCCGGCGATGCGGCCCATCTCGGTCGAACGCCCGGTGGCGGAGACCACCATTTCCGAGCGGCCGCGGGTGACGACCGAGTTCATGAAGACCACGTTGATCCGTTCGGCCATCGGAGTGGACAGCGGGACCGTTACCTCGGCTCGCTTGTGGACCGGGACCGACTCCCCGGTGAGCGCCGACTCGTCGACCTCGAAGGACTGGGTGAAGAACAGCCGTCCGTCCGCGGGGACGCGGTCCCCCGCTTCGAGCAGCACGATGTCTCCCGGGACCAGATCCTCCGCGGCCAGCTCGACGACCTGCCCGCCCCGGCGCACGCGCGCGCGGAAGGCCACCATGTGCTTCAGCGCCATCAGGGCCCGTTCAGCACGATGCTCCTGGACGAACCCCAGGATCGCGTTGAACACGGTGACGGCGCCGATCATGAGCGCGTCCTTGAGATCGCCCACGGCCCAGGCGATCAGCGCCGCGACCAGCAAGAGCAGATTGAGGAACCCCTTGAGCTGCAGGATCAGCACGACCCAGGGGGAGCGCGGCGGCTTGTCCGGCAGGCGGTTGGGCCCCGTCCTTTTCAGGCGACGTGCCTGCTCCGCGGCATCGAGGCCAGCCGGTCCCGTCTCCAGGCGGGCCAGCACCTCTTCCGGCGGGGACGCCCAGGTGGCGACGGAGTCGATGTTGCGAGACGGTGACGTTTGCAAGGTTGGTCCCATGGGTTGGGGCTGCGCCAATCAGGTAAAGCAAGGGTGCGGCCAGAGTTTGTGCGGCGTGGCCCGAGGGGAGTCGCACAGCGACACGTCCGGGCCAGGCGGTTGATCTGGTCGGGGCAACTGTCCATGCGCTGGCGCACCGCAGATCCTGCGCGTTCTTTCCGACCGGTCGCAGCCCTTGCGCACCGACGGTCGCACCGGCTCTGCCCCGGGTGGGCGCGGCTGTGGCGTCTCGCGTGCAACCGTTCGAGCTCTGAAGGGCGCTTGCGCGTCGCCGGCGTCCTGATCGCGATCTACGGCCTGTTGCGGGACGCGCCCGGCGCCGGTGCCAATGAGCCGACGCCCCTCCTCGGGGTCTGGGAGCGCATCGACATCGGTGTCTTCCTCGCCTGGCTCGTCGTGCTGGCGCTCGCGCCGCTGAGGCGTGGCCACGCGCGAGAGACTCATGCGCCAGCGCGCATTGGCGCGCATGTTGCTCTGGAGAATCAGTGATGAGCCCCAGCGACACAGCCCAGCCGTCGTCAGAGCCCACCCGGGACCGCACCCGGCAGCTAGAGCGGCGCCAGCGCCGCGCGAGGGCAGCGCTCCGCTACGGTCTCGGAGCGCTGCTCGCGTTCGCCGCGCTCAACGCGTTCGCGGGCGGCTACTACGGCCTGGCTGGTGCCAAGGGCGTTCCCAGGGAGTGGCTCCGCGGTAGCCCGTTCCCGGACTACTTCGTGCCGAGCTTGATCCTGGTCGTGGTCGTCGGCGGGAGCCTGCTCTGGGCAACCGTTGCGGTGTTCGCCCGCTGGCGGAACGACCGCCTCTTGGCGGTCGCCGCGGCAGCGATCGTCTTCGGTTGGCTCGCCATCGAGGTCGCGATCATCGGGTACGTGTCCTGGATGCAACCCGCCACGGCGGTCGGAGGCGCTCTGGTCCTGGCACTGGCCTGGCAGTTGCCCTTTCCAGGTCCCTCCTCACTGCCAGCCGAACAGGCGGCAGGGGCCAGACCGGCCGGCACGTAGTCGGCGCACGGAGCACCGCGGTGCCCTTTTCCGTGAGGCAAAGAGACCCGAAACGGGGTCCGCCGCGCTTCTTAGTGGGATGTGAAACTGGCCGCGGCTGTGATCGGAATGGCTCTGATTGTGTCGTGCTCAAAGGCTGAAACCGGCAGCGGCAGCGGTGCCGGTGGGCATTCGAGCGGGTTGGGCGGCGCACCGGCTGGTGGAACGGGCACAGGCGGCTCGGCGCCAGACGCGGGGGCGGCGGGGGGCAGCAGGGCGGGGGGCGGGGGCGCGGGGGTCGGGGGCGCGGGCGTCGGAGGCGTGGGCGTCGGGGGCGCCGGCGTCGGGGGCGCGGGCGTCGGAGGCGCCGGCGTCGGGGGCGCGGGCGGCTCGGCGATGACCTGTCCGCTGCCCAGGACCTTCAAATGGACCTCGTCCGGTCCACTCGCTCAGCCAAAGTCGGGGTGGGTCTCGCTCAAGGACTTCAGCAGCGTGGTCTTCAACAACCAGCACATCGTCTACATGTCGACGGTCGACGGTTCGGGGAGCTACGGCGGGGCGATGATGACCTTGACCGATTGGTCTCGGACGGCCACGGCCACCCAGAGCCCTCTGCCCGTGGGGGGCGTGGCGCCGACCTTGATCTATTTCAGGCCCAAGCAGATCTGGGTTCTCATGTACGAGTGGGGCCCGTGGGCTTTCACCTACCTCACCTCGACCGACCCCACCAATCCCTCGGGCTGGTCGGTCCCCCACGACCTGTACGAAGGAAGCTCGATCGACGAGACGGTCCTGTGCACCAGCACGACCTGCTATCTGTTCTTCGCCAACGACAACGGAAGCATCTACCGCGCCTCGATGCCGATCGGCAATTTCCCCGGCACCTTCACCAACGCGACCACCGTCATGACCGACACCACGGCGAACCTGTTCGAGGCCGTGCAGGTCTACACGGTCAAGGGCGCCAACCAGTACCTGATGCTGGTCGAGGCAATCGGCAGCGCA
>Ga0207701_10007597_pt1 | contig 10778 bp, 11 predicted proteins | sample KBSSwiSSwithPhiX_FD_184294 | JGI IMG/M metagenome (GOLD analysis project Ga0207701, IMG submission 184294) | Switchgrass rhizosphere bulk soil microbial communities from Kellogg Biological Station, Michigan, USA, with PhiX - S5 (SPAdes) (version 2) | ecosystem: Environmental > Terrestrial >...
TGAGCCGACCCGCAGGACCTTTTTATCGCGGCTGGCTCATCACGAAGCAACTGCCAGGCGCGGAAGATCTCTGGTCGGGATTTCAGAGCGGATTGATCGAACGGATCGGTTTAATGGCGGCGCTGCGCGCCGTGGCGGACGGCATCCGCGCAATGCACCGGGAAGGGGTCTACCACGCCGATCTCAATCTAAAAAATATCCTCTTGCGGGTCGAGAACGGTGCGCCGGTGAGTTACATCATCGATTATGATAAAGCGAGGCTTTTTCTCGGCCGGTTGCCGACCGCGTTGGCGAACAGAAATATCGCTCGTTTAAAGCGTTCGGTGCTTAAGCTCGACCCCGAGCAGCGCTATTTTTCCGCATCGGCGTGGCGTGAGCTTGTCAAATTTTACCATGAAGATCGGCACGCCTGAGTTTCAGCCGAAGAGGATCCTGATCATTCTGCATGGCTCGATCGGAGACGTTACCCGGGCCTTGCCGTTGGCCGGCGCATTGCGCAAAGCCTTTCCGCACGCATTTATTGCCTGGTCCATCGAACCGGCGTCGTTGCCGTTGCTTCAGGGCAATGACGCGATCGATGAGATCCTCCTGTTCGATCGGCCGCACTGGCGCCAAACGATCTGCGGTTTTCTCGCTGACGTGAGAGGGCGCAAGTTTGATCTAGTGCTCGATCTGCAACGGCATCTCAAAAGTGGGCTCATCAGTCGATGGACCGGCGCGCGTTATCGACTCGCCTTTGACCGTCGCGACAGCAAGGAGCTCAACTGGCTTTTCAATAATCTGCACATCGAACCCTATGGGGATAGGATTTCGAAGCTCGAACATTATGGAAAATTTGCCGATTACCTGGGTATCGAGCGGGCGCCGTTGGAGTGGAATTTTCATTTCACTGCGGCGGAGTTGAATTCCGTTGAAAAACATCTTTGCGGTGTGAGCGCGTCCTTTGCCGTTTTGTTCGTCGGCACGCGTTGGCAAAGCAAACAGTGGTTCACCGGACAAATGGCTGAGTGCGCCCAAGCTCTGCGCCATGAATATGATCTCGACGTCGTGTTGCTCGGCGGCAAGGAAGATCAAGAGATCGCTCGCCAGGCGGTCGCCGAGTCGCAGGTCAAGGTGACAAATCTCGCCGGGCTCACGTCGCTTCGTGAAGCGATCGGCATTATCGAAAGAGCGAAGCTTGCGGTGGGGCCGGACACCGGCTTGATGCACATTGCGGCGGCCGTGCACACGCCGGTGATCTCGCTCTGGGGCGCAACCAGTCCCGAGCGAACCGGACCCTATGGCTTCGAAGACTTGATCATTCAAGGGCGCGCGCCCTGCGTGCCGTGCAATCGGCGCCATTGCAGTATCGGTCGTATTTGTCTGAAGTCCATCACCACCGCGCAAATTACCGAGAAAATCGGCATGGCTTTCAAGCGCCAGCCGGCGCGGAGACTTTGTCGTGCCGAAGGCGAGTGACTATCGTTCGCGCCGTGCCGGCGCTTGGCGCTTCAGAGTCTTGCCGGAGCAGTGGAGTGACGATTTACAGGAAAAGGTGCTGGCGCTGATCGCCGCGCAAATGCCGTCGAAGCACCCGCAAACGATTGAAGTCGACGCGCCAGCGGCTCGAAACGGCGAGAAATTTTATCTTAAAATATTTCACGGCGGCGGACCGCTCAGTGGGATTAAAGATATTTTTCGACCGTCAAAGGCGTTTCGTTTTTGGCACCAAGGCGTCGGGCTTGCCTCGGCCGGGTTCAATGTTCCACAGACCGTCGGCGCCGGAGAAGTACGGTGCTTTCGGATTGTTCGACAGAGCTTTGTTCTGACCGCCAAGGTCGACGGCCAGCCGCTGCCGGTATTTTTGGTGGACCTGCTAAGCACGCGTGAAGGATTGACCATCAAAAGAACCGGACTGATGAAGCTCGCGCATTTGATCCAACGGTTGCACCGTCGCGGATTTGTCCACGGCGACCTGATCGCGTCGAATCTGTTCGTCGCGGCGGGGGATGGTCGAGAGTTATCGTTCTATTTTATGGATAACGACCGCACTCATTGGTTCCCACGCTGGTTGCCGCAATCCCTGTGGAAACGAAATCTGATTCAATTAAATCGCATGCCGCTGCCGGGCATTACCTTACAGGACCGCATGCGGTTTTTATGCGCCTATCTGGGGCAAAGCCACTTGTCACGCCGCGAGCGCGAGTTTGCGCGCTGGATCGAAAATAAGACGCGCCAGCGCCGCTATGAGTGCGATGGGGTCGATCCGACGCTGAGCTTTAGGAAGTTGATGCACTGGAATGCCGACGTTGAGGTGAGTCATGATCGCGCAAGCGAACATCGCAGCATTATGAAGGACGCGGCCGGCTAAGTCATGGCAAATTCGGCGAGAAATTGCGCCGGACTCGGGTCAAGTTTGCGGCGCGATTTTTTACTTATCTTTTTTGGCCATTCATTGGCGCCGAGAAAGACCCCGTGGTGACGGCGTTACAATGGGCAGATTCTTGCCTATCTTTTCGATCCTGCTTTGCTGATGTCTGACAACATCGTTGTGATCGCCCGAAAGCTCGCCGCCGGTGAAGATCGCCCTGGCTCATAAGCGCCTCGATTTGAAAGGTGGAACCGAGCGGGATCTTTTCCAGACCGCCGAAGGGCTACGGGAGTTGGGACATGAAGTGCATCTATTCTGTAGCGAATTCGATATCGCCGCGCCGTCCGGCGTGATCTCGCATCGCGTGCCGACCCTTGCGTTGGGGCGATCGGCCCAATTATGGAGCTCTGCTCTCGCGACGCAAAAACGGATCAAGGACAGGCGCTACGATGCGGTAGTGAGCTTTGGCCGATTCTTCGCTGCCGATGTGGTTCGCTGCGGCGGCGGTACGCACCGAGGTTTTTTGCGCCGAATGGGTAACGAAGGCGGGGCGCTGCGCCGTCTTTGGCAAACAATGAGTGTTTATCACCGAAGTGTTTTGGCGATCGAGAAGCGCCAGTTTGAATCGGCTCGGATGAAAAAAATTATCGCGGTCTCGGCGGGAGTCAAACAAGATATCCTGGCTAATTATGCCGTGGCTCCAGATAAGATCACGGTCCTTTACAACGGGGTTGACTCGCGTCGCTTTCATCCTCAAAGGCATCAATATCGTCAGCCGGTGCGCGAGCGCTGGAAGATTCCGCTCGAAGCGCCGGTGGTATTGTTCGTTGGCAGCGGTTTTCGCCGCAAAGGCTTGGATCGTCTGATCTCGCTTTGGGCTTCGAAAAAATTGACCAGTTGCTATCTCCTGGTTGTCGGCGCGGATGCGAGAATGGAACGCTACCGAGCATGGGCTGATAGACTGGCTCCCGGCAGGATTGTTTTTGCCGGCCGGCAGGACGAGATTGAAAATTATTACGCTGCTGCCGATCTGATTGCCTTGATGTCGATCCAGGAAGCTTTCGGCAATGTGGTGCTGGAAGCTTTGGCCGCGGGATTGCCAGTGTTGGTCAACCGGGAAGTTGGCGCCGCGGAGTTGCTGAAGGGTGCTTTGCTCGACGGCATTGTTGACAGACTGGATGAACCCAGGGAGTTGGAAGCAAAACTTCTTCGGATGTTGGACAAAGCGCACGATGCGGCGGTCACGAAAGAGGCTCGGCAGATAGGCGAAACCTATTCTTGGGACGAGCATTTTCGCAGGCTGGAAATGATTTTACTTGAAACCTGCGGTGCGCTGACGCAAGCCCGTGTTTCCTGACTTCGTTCACCATAGAGTGGGCAATGCATCGATCTGGCTCGATCGGAAATTTGCCGATCCGGTGTTTATCGAGCGCTTAGCCGACGCGGACCAATGGTTGCGTGATCCGACATGTCAGATCATAAAAGACCAAAAGAAGATCAAAGTCGGTCGTTTGAATGTGGCGGTGGCGGGAATCGTGCGGTCAGTTTACGTGAAACGGTACAATGCTTTTTCGCTGCGCTACAAAATAACCTCGCCGTTCATCCGCTCGGGCGCCTTACGTGCGCTGCGCGGGGCGGCGATTCTTCGCCAGGCCAATATTGCGACCGCGGTGCCCGTCGCCGCGGTCGAGCATCGCTTCGGTGGCGTATTAAGCAAGAGTTTCTTTATCTCCGAAGAAATTGCCCGAGGCAAGACGATCGACGCTTATTGGCGTGAGCATCTTCGAGTTCTTCCGGGGCGCGAGGGATTCAAGCGAAGACGGAATTTTTTGATCAGTTTGGCCTGGATGTTTCGCACTCTGCACGCGCAGAACATCTACCACAACGATTTAAAGGACGCGAATATTTTGGCGGTCGCGAACGGCTTTGAATCCGAGTCTTTGGCTCTTCTTGATCTTGAAGGAATACGGGAATGTTCGCTTTTGAGCGACAAACGCCGGACCAAGAATCTTGTTCAGCTTCACCGTACCCTGGGACGAAATCTGCGGTGGACGGATAAAGCAGTTTTTCTCAAGAGCTATCTCAATGTCTCGTTTGTCGATGGACACCTGAAGCGCCGCCTCGTGGAAAATGTGCTGCGTGAGTCGCGCCGAGTCGATCTCTTGAAGTCGTTTTCCGCAGCGGACAATGACGTTTGCGAAAAACCCAGCCGCGCTTGAAGCAGCTGTTTCGTCGCGGTGCGGCAAGCGGTGGTTTGTTATTTCGCTCTTCACCTATTAGCGAGTTTGCCTTGATTCACCGTCTAAGCGTCATTATCCCCACCAGGAATCGAGCGAGAAGCTTAAAAGTATTATTGAATAGTCTTCAGAATGCCGCTCGGCCGAGCTCAGCAGAAATCGAAATTATCGTTGTGAATAACGGCTCCACCGATGAAACATCTCAAATTCTAAATGAGGAGGCCGCGATAGCGCGCCCGCTGGACTTGGTAGTTCTGCACCAACCCATTCCCGGCAAGGCAAATGCCATCAATCTCGCCCTCACCGTGGCTCAGGGGGAGATATTAATGATTGTCGACGACGATGTCTCTATTCATCCACAGTGTTTGGTGAAACATCTTGATGCATATGAGCAAGGCAGTTTTTCTGCCCTTCAGGGAAAAGTTCAGCCGGGCAGAGATCTGAAAGGGCAATGCGCCGATCCAAGCCAATTGCAAAAATATAATATTCCTTTGGTCGATTATGGCGATGAGATTATTCAGATCCAGGGTTTGACCGGAACGAATATGTCTTTTAAACGCGAGGTTCTCGAACGCATTGGGGCTTTTGACATTCGTCTCGGACCGGGCGCTTCGGGTTTCAGCGAGGATACGGAATTCTCGATGCGAATTCGGCGCGCCGGGTTCAAAATCGGTTATACGCCGCTCGCGATTGTCTATCATGAACTGAACCCGGAGCGTTATGGGCGAGCCTACAACCGCGATGTCGAATATCGTAAGGGTGTCAGTCGCAGCCTGTACCGTCATGATTCGATCGCATTCAAAGTACTCCCAAACCTTGTAGCCAACTGCCTGCGCTACGGTATCTACCGGATTTTTGGACGAAGTCAAAAAGTGTACAGAACCGAAGGGCGCATTATGAAGTGTTGCGGCTACCTGATGGGCAAATTGCGTCCATACTTAGCACGGCGATCTGTGTAGCTAATTTCGACAGCTTTCGCGTCATGCCCCAACAACCGGCCGTATCGGTAGTCATCGCAACCTACAATCGCGCCAGTTTTTTGCGAGAAACTATTGAGAGTGTTCTCAATCAGAGTTTCAAGGATTTTGAGCTCATCGTCGTGGACGACGGCTCAACTGATGAGACCCGGCAGATCCTAACGGCGTATGGATCGACGGTGCGGCCCTTTTACCAGGATAATCGAGGACCTTCGGCGGCGCGTAATCTCGGCGTTCGCCATGCTCGAGGGTCTTGGATCGGCATACAAGATTCCGACGATTTGTCCGCACCAAACCATTTGGAAGTGTTGCATCGGAATACGCGGGAGCACCCGGAGTGCGCGATGATCTTCGCCAACGGCAAATATCTCGGCGGACCGGAGCATAACCGCGACGAGATCATTCCCACGAAGAAGTCACGCGCTTTGGCCGCTCAGGGAGTGCGTCTGGAGAATATTTTTGACAAAAGCATCGTGCGATTGCAGGCGAGCCTGATCTCGAAAGCAGCCTATGACGCGCTCGGTGGCCATGACGAGAGTTTGCGAGTGTGCATGGATCTCGATCTCGCGCTTCGCCTGTTTATGAATTATCGGGTGAGATACATTGATGAGAGCCTCTTCTATTATCGGAAACACGAGGGCAACATCGGACGCAACGAGGAACTTAGGTTGACCGAGAATATCCGGGTAATCGAGAAATTGCTTCATCACTATCCTGAAGCCCGGCAAATTTTAGGGGAAGGCAAAGTATCGCGCCGTTTGGCTTATCGCTATTATCGTCTGGCAAAAGGTCGCTGGAAGCGCGGCTGCTACGAGGAGGCGCGTCAAGCTATCGGGGCGGCCCTTTCGCTGCGGCCCTACGCTGCGAAGTATCGGTTCTACCAGCTTCGTTGGCAGTACTGGCCCGATAGTTCGCGTGGTGGAAATAAGCATGATCATCGCCACGTTTGACCGCCGCGACTCGTTGCGTCGCCTGCTCAGGAGCATCGCCGAGAATTTTCGTTGCTGTGACGCTGAGTATGAGGTGATTGTTGCCAACAACGTGCACAACCCAAATATTTTCAAATGTATCGCCGCTCTGGCGGATGAATTTCGCCAAGTTTACGGAGATTCTTTTCGGCAAGTCGAAGAGCCGTTGGCGGGGAAGTGTCGAGCGCAAAATGGCGCGATCCTCGAGACTCGAGGCGGAGTGCTAGCTGTCGTGGACGACGATGTCGCCTCCCCGTCACAGCTCGCTATTTCCGCGAGAGTAAAGACGCGATATGGGGCTATAGCTGGTATTCGTAGCGCAAAAATCTGCCGAAAATTAGTCACAACTGAAGAAGCCCTCTTCCGGAGCAAGTCTTTGTGAACGACGATAATCATTCACAAGTGAATACGGTCTCGGCTATCGTCGTGTGCTTCAATGAGGAGGAGCGTATTCGTGATTGTCTCGAGAGCTTGCGCTGGTGCGACGAGATCGTGGTGGTCGATGCTTTCAGCACGGATCGAACGCCGGAGATTTGCCGCGGCTACACGGATCGGTTTATCCAGAGGGAATGGGCGGGTTATCGCGACCAGAAAGCCTTCGCACATTCACAGGCGACCAAGGATTGGGTCTTTTTGGTCGATTCTGACGAACGGGTAACCACGGAGTTACGGTACGAAGTAGAAAACGCTCTGACCCAGGACAACGGCCGCTACGCCGGATACGCGGTGCCGCGCCTTGTTCACTATCTCGATCGGTGGTGGCGTCGCGGCGGTTGGTATCCCGACTACGATGTTCGCTTGTTCCGGCGCGAGCGCGCGACTTGGGGCGGTTCCGAGCCGCATGAAAAGATTCTCGTCGACGGCGCGGTGCGCCGCCTGCGCAATCCCTTGCATCATTATTCTTATCGTAATATCGAAGATCACCTGCAGCGCATCAATCGGTTCACGTCGATTTCATCACGAGAATCGAAAAAGCAGGGCGGCCGCTGGCGCTTGAGCGACGCCTTGTTGCGTCCGGCGGCGCGTTTCTTTCGCTCGTATGTTTTAAAGCGTGGTTTTATGGAAGGCTTCGCTGGATTCTACGTCGCGGTGACGGCGGCGGTTTATGTTTTTCTCAAGTATGCTAAGCTTTGGGAGCTCGAATTAGGGGAGAAGAAAAAACTTGGGCGGAAACGGTGACAGCCGCCTGCTAAAGATTCTGCACATCGATCCTGAGAGAAATTGGGGTGGTGGGGAGGCGCAAGTATTCGGCCTGCTGACTTATCTTTCCCGCAAAGGACATCACAATGTGCTTGTGGCCCATCCGAACGGCGCGCTGTTTGAGCGATGCCGGGAGCTAAACCTTAAATTCCGTCCGTTCTCGATGCGCAATGATTTGGATTTGAGGGCCGTGCCCGCGCTGCGACGTTTAATTCACGCCGAGGACTTCGACATCGTCCACTTTCATACCAAACGCGCCCACGCTCTGTCGCTTTGGCTGCCGCGCACGAAAACTCGACCCAAGTACGTCGTCACCCGCAGAATGGACTATCCCGAACGGCGGGGTTGGTATAGCCATTGGCTATATAACAAGAGAGTCGACGGCGTCGTGGTGATATCGCAAGCGATCGGCGATTTATTAGCGCAAGCCGGCGTCGATCGGCCCAAGATTCGCCGAATATCGAGCGGCGTCGATCCGGAGCGATTCAAGGATGATTGCTCGCGGCGGGATGGGTCAAACCGAGTGAAGACGATCGGCTGTATCGCCGGACTTGAGGCGCGCAAAGGGCAACGGTTTTTGCTTGAAGCGGCGGCTTCGTTAAAAGCCCAAGGCTTCAAACTTCAATATCAGTTGGCCGGGGACGGGCCGCTGCGGCCGGAGCTTGAAAATCATGCGACGCGGCTTGGATTGGGCGATGAGGTGAGTTTCTTGGGCTTTGTTGCGGATCCAATGGTCTTTCTCGCCGCTATCGATTTGTTCGTTATGCCTTCGTTATTCGAAGGGTTGGGCGTCGCCGTTCTAGAGGCGATGGCCGCGGGCAAACCCGTCATCGCGACCCGCGTGGGTGGCTTGACCGAATCCGTGATCGATGGGGCTACCGGCATCTTGGTGGCACCTAGCGATGCGGCGGCGTTGGCGAGTGCGATTGCTAAATTGGCTCGGGCGCCGACATTGGCTGCCGAGATGGGTAGGCGCGGACGGGAGCGCGTGCTGCAACATTTTACACTCGAGCATATGGCGCGTCAGAACGAGTCTTATTATTACGAACTACTATCTTGAGGGCAGTTTCATGCGATCGCTTTTAGGCACTCTAGAAAAATTTCGCTCCGTGCATTTACTCGTGGTCGGCGATCTTATGCTCGATCGATTCATCTGGGGCGAAGTCGAGCGTTTGTCGCCGGAAGCGCCGGTTCCGGTGCTCCGCGTCGTCTCGGAGAATTTCAGTCTCGGCGGCGCTGCGAATGTAATTCATAATGTCTGCAGTTTGGGGGGTCGGGTGACGGCGTGTGGGATTATTGGCAAAGACGATGCCGGGAAACGTATTGTCAACGCGCTGCAAAAAGTAGGCGCCTCGACCGCGGGAGTGTACACGGATGCGCGCTTTCAAACGATCGAAAAGAGCCGGATCATCGCCAGTCCGCATCATCAACAAATCGTTCGGCTCGACCGAGAAGCGCGCCAACCGATCGGCCAAAATACTTTAAAAAAAATTGGAGGTTTTATCACTGCCAATGCGCGGCGTTTCGACGGCATCGTCATTTCCGACTACGGCAAGGGTGCTATTCACGAAGATGTTCTGACAACCGTCGCGCGCGTGCTGCGGCGCCGCAAGCTTTGTGTCGTGGATCCCAAGAAAGAGAATTATGAAAATTACCGCTTGCCGGCATTGCTCACCCCGAACAAAAGTGAGGCGAGCGAAGCCTCGGGGATTTCGATCGTCGACGAGGCGAGCCTGAATGCCGCCGGGAAAAAGCTCTTGCGCAAGTGGCGCGCCGCGGCGCTGCTCATTACCCGGGGCGCGGAGGGCATGAGCCTCTTTCGGCCGGGTTTAGCGGTGAAACATTTTCCCACCGAATCGCGCGACGTTTTCGACGTGACCGGCGCGGGCGACACCGTCGTTGCGGTTTGCGCGCTGGCGCTCGCGGGCGGCGCCAGCTATGACGATGCGGCGGTGCTGGCAAATATTGCTGCCGGCTTCGTTGGTGATGAAGTCGGCACCGTGGCGGTAAAAAGCGCAAAGATCAGACACGCGATCAAGGACAGCCTATGAAAAGTATGACTGGATACGGCGAAGGGTCCCAAAACGTTCGCGGCATTAAAATCACCGTGCAGATCCGCAGTCTCAATCACCGTCATCTGGACATGCAGTTGAGACTGCCGCGCGAGTATCTTTCGTTCGAAGAAGAGATTCGCAAAGCGATTCGCGAAAAAATCTCGCGGGGAAGAATAGATTTATTCGTCAATCGATATGGCGCCAAAGTCCAGGCAAGAAAATTGGAGATGGACGAAGGGCTGGTCGGCCAATACATCGCCGGACTGAAGCAGCTCAAGAAAAGATATCATCTTGGGGGCGAGGTCGGCGTTTCGATGCTGACTCATATCGGCGACCTCTTTCACGTCCGTGAGGTCGAGGCGGATCACGGCGGCGAGCGCGACGCGCTGCTCAAGGCGGTTAGTGCCGCGCTTAAAAAACTTGAACGCTCGCGCGAGCGCGAGGGCGCCCAATTGAAGGCGGACATGGACGGCCAGATCGAGCACATAAGACAAATCGCGCTTGCGCTGGAAGAACGCGCGGCGGAAAACGGCGTGCGATTGCAACCGCCGTCGGCGGAAGGGCAAACCGCAGCGCGCGACGGGGTGGAAATCACCGCAATGGTTTTAAAAGGCGACATCAACGAAGAAATAGTCCGGTTGAAGACCCACGTTGTAGCCCTGGGGCGTGTGACTCGCGAACGCGAACCGGTCGGAAAAAAAATCGATTTTATGCTCCAGGAAGTCAACCGGGAACTGAATACAATCAGTTCGAAGGTGCCGAATTTGCCTGTCATCCAGCTCGTTCTCCAAGGCAAGGAGCGGGTCGAAAAGGTCCGCGAGCAAACCCAGAACATCGAATGATACGCCAGACTACCTCGCTGGCCAAACGGCAAGGGATCATTTTTATCTTGTCGGCGCCCTCCGGTGCCGGCAAGACCACCCTCTACAACGAGCTTAAGCGAATTCATCCTGAGATTCGTCTCTCGGTATCCTGCACGACCCGGGCGCGCC
>Ga0207701_10007598_pt1 | contig 10778 bp, 10 predicted proteins | sample KBSSwiSSwithPhiX_FD_184294 | JGI IMG/M metagenome (GOLD analysis project Ga0207701, IMG submission 184294) | Switchgrass rhizosphere bulk soil microbial communities from Kellogg Biological Station, Michigan, USA, with PhiX - S5 (SPAdes) (version 2) | ecosystem: Environmental > Terrestrial >...
CTTGTCGTGCATCTCCCAGAACTTCCCCTGCGCCTGGGCCGCGACGGCGGCCTCGGCGGCCAGCGGCGCGTCCGAGTGGAACGGCAGCGGGTTGTGCCGGAAGACGACGGCGACCTTGTCACCGTACTCCTTCTCGATCTGCGCCATGGTCGGGACGACGCGGCTGCAGAACGGGCACTGGAAGTCGCTGAACTCGACGATCGTCACCTTCGCGTTCGCCGATCCCTTGCGGGCGCCTTCAGCCGGAACCCGGACACGATCGACGCCGTCGCTGGCGCCCTGCGGTCCGAAGTCCTTCTGGGCGGCGGCCGACTTCGTCGAGGCCGAGGCGCCGTCCTTGTCCTTGGTCAGCAACTTGCCGATGCCGATCCCGCCTCCCAGCACCACCACCAGTAGAGCTAGAACTGTTCCTTTATTCATGACTGTCTCCGTTTCGATGCACTACACGACCGCGCGAAATGCCCTGAAAACCAACGCGCGCGGGTGACGCGGCCCACCCGCACGCGCGCGAAACCGTCTCTGCTGCGGGCTACGCCCGGGGCGGACGGTCCGGCGGCGCGATCGCGCGCGCAGGTAGATCGCGCGCGTCGCCGTCAAAATGCCTGGGAACGTGAAGGGGAAGCAGCGTGGGCAGCGCGATCAGCGCCACCGGCGGCGTCTGCGGCGCCGAGATCTGCGCGGGCGTGGGCCGCGCGTCGCACGACGCCAGGCCGCGGTTGCCCTGCGGGCGGCGCGCCGGCGCGCCCCCGGCGCCCCCAGGCTCGCTCTCGGCGAACCGGGACATGCGGTACCAGAGATCCAGCGGCGCGACCTCGCCGCATTCACCGACCGCCACGTCCGCCATCGGCGGCACGGGGTCAGGGCACGTCGAAACCGCACCGGGCGAGGCCGGGAGCGCGGAGACGACCAGGGTCGCGAGAAGGTTGAGCATTCGGGGGCCGCCCTGGGACGGGCGAAAAACGCTCGAAGGCTACTCCACGCTCAAGGCGTCAGCAAGCCGGCCCGAGGCGGCGCCGGGGTTCATTTCGGCCCGGGAGCATTGGGGACGACCGCGCCGGGCCGGATAACAGGCAGCTCCCGCTGGATCAGCTGCTCGAGCGCGTCCATTCCGGGTTCGCGCAGCTCGGCGTCCAGGTCGACGCTTTCTGGAAGGGGGCCGCGCTCCGCGGGAGCCGGAAACCGGAGAACGTCGAGCGCGCGCCCCGATAACTGGAAGTGCACGGTGATCGTGGTGTCGATGGCGGTCGCGAACGCAGGCAGCAGATAGACCTCGTCAACGCGGCGGCTTCCGAGCATGGCGGCGACGGTGCCGGTGGGCAGCCGTGTCTCCTGCCGCGCCACCAGCGGCAGGTCAGCGTTGGCGGTCCCGGTGTTGGCAACGACCCGTTCCAGCGGGAGCTCGCGGTCGTCGCGCGCGAAAGAACAGACCAGCAGCAAGGTGAAACCGCCCATCGCCGCCAACTCCTCGCGCGAGCGCGGATACGTGACGTCGGCGAACGCCGTTCGAGGCACCTGCGCGCCGATCGGGATCTCCTTGAGCATGCTCTCCAGCTGCTGACTGATCATCGCCTCTGTCGTCGGCGCGTGCGCCCTCCCGATGGGCGTCGTGACCGTTTTCAGCTCGGGCGGCTGCGCCGCAGGCGAGGGGCCGGTCCGCGCGGCTGGCGGCTTGGGGCCGCCGCTCGCGCAGCCGGCCACCAGGCACGCCCAGACCAGGTACCGCACGCCGAGCAGCATATCGTGGACGCGCTTCTGCTGACCGACGGCGTTTTTTCTGATAGACACTGCCCAGCTAAAACGCCCAGGTAGCTCAACTGGTAGAGCAACGGACTGAAAATCCGTGTGTAGACAGTTCGACTCTGTCCCTGGGCACCGCAGTTCGCTTTTTTTTAGCGGTTTTTGCCGCGATCCAGTCGCCCCACGCTGAGCTTCATCGCGAGGCCGCGACCGCGGCAGTCGCCGGGCTGTCTCTCGTGGCGGTCGACAGAATCTCGCCCAGGCGCGTGAAGTTGATTGGCTTTGTGATGTGGGCGTCGAAGCCCGCCGCGGCGGCGCGCCTGCGATCTTCGGGTTGTCCGTACCCGGTAAGCGCCACAAGAAGAATGTCCGAGCCGCCGGCCGCGCGAATTCGACGCGCCACCTCGTAACCGTCGAGGCGCGGAAGGCCGATGTCCACCAGCGCGACCTCCGGGTGCGCGGCGATGGCGCGCTCCACCCCCTGCTCGCCGTCCATGGCCGTGTCGACCCGGTGTCCCTGCGACTCGAGCAGCTCCTGGAGCGATTCGCGGTTGTCCTCGCTGTCCTCGACGATAAGAATGTGGCGAGGGGAGGACGGTGCCATCAGCGAGGTCGTATCTGCCTCGGCGATCAGCCCGACCGCGTCGAGCACGCCCGGAACGCGAACCGTGAACTCCGTGCCGCGGCCGGCGCCGGCACTCGTGGCGACGACCTCGCCGCCGTGCAGCCGGACGAGCGCTCGTACCACGCTGAGCCCAAGGCCCATGCCGCCCTGCGCCCGGTCGAGGGTCTGCGAGGCCTGCGTGAATGGTTCGAAGATCGTGGGGAGAACCTCGGCGCTGATGCCGACGCCCGTATCGACGACGCGCAAGATGGCGGGGTCGCTGCCCGCGACCGCCACGTCGATGCGGCCGCCAGGCGGGGTGTACTTGAGGGCGTTGGTGAGGAGGTTGTTGACGATCTGTTCGAGTCGAAGCCGGTCACCCATGACGACGACCGGTGAAGCCGGCGCATCGAGGGTCAGTCGCAGGCGGCGCTCACGGCTGCTGCGACCCGCTTCGTCGACGAGATTCCGCACCAGTGCGGCGAGATCGACGGGGGACAGTTTGAGCGAAATCTTGCCCGACGTAACCCGGGCCACGTCGAGGAGATCGTCGACGAGCAATGTCAGCGTATCAATCTGCCGATCGATGATCCTGAGCGGGTTCGAGAGCTGTGGAAGGCTGGCCGAATTGCGCTCCAGCAGCTTGGAGGCGTTTTGCAACGCCCCGAGCGGATTACGCAGTTCGTGACCGAGCAGGGCGAGGAATTGATCGCGCTGCCTGACGTCTTGCTCCCGCTGTTCCAACGCGGCGCGCGCCGCGTATTGACGGTTGCGCGCCCGGAGCGCGGCACGCGCGGCGCTCACCATCGTCAACGGATGGATCGGCTTCTCGAGCGCGGTCACGTTGCCGAGATCGGCGAACGCCTCCAGCACCTTTCGGTTCTCGAGCGCAGACGCCGACCGCGGCATGAAGATGATGAGCGGAAAGTCCGACCAGGGCGGCTGGTTGCGAAGGGCTTCGGCGAGCGCCGATATGATCGGGAGGCTGAGCGCTTCCTGAGCAATGAGCGCGCCGCCCGCGCCCGCGCCGATCGCCGCCACCAGCTCGTCGCCGCTGCTGCAGATCGCGGAGCTGATCCCTCCCTGCTCGAGGACCTGTGTCGCCAGCGCCGCGTCGCGGCCCGAGGGCGCGAACACGAGCAGCTGCTGCTCCCGAAAGGAGACGTCAGCCATGGCCGCCACGGGACCCACCTGGCATGAGAGCTTCCGCGGATCCCTCGTAGGTAGGTACGCCGGTGAGGACGCCCCGGAATTTCGTCAGCGGCTCGCCCGCGCTGATCCCCTTCTCGCTTAGGCGCAGTTCACGAATCGCGCTTTCGTGTTTGCCGGTCCGCTTCTTGAGGATTGAGATCGCTTTGCGCAACGTCCCGCCCGCCTCGAAGTGGCGGAGCAGGAGCACGGTATCCGCCAGGTAGGTGACGTCGGTCGGGCTCACCATCGAGGCGCCCACGAGCCCGTGTTGGGCGACAACGAGGATACTCACGACGCCCTGGCGCCCGAGGTATGTGAGCAACTCGTGCAGCTGCAAGATCAGAAATGATTCGTCGGGCATGGCCTGCAGATAGCCGTTGAGACTGTCGATGATGACCATCCGGGCGCCCTCGTTTTCGACCGCCTGTCGCACCTGATGGGTGAGCTGCCCGGGAGGAACTTCCGCCGGATCGATCTGCCGAACCACGATTCGCCCCGCTTTCTCGTGCGCAGGCAAATCGATGCCAAGCGACTTCGACCGCGCCTCCATGGTCGCGACGCTCTCGTCGAACGCGTACACGAACACCTTCTCGCCGCGGACCGCGGCGGCGGAAGCCCACTGCGAAGCCAGCGCCGATTTCCCCGTACCCGGCGGGCCGAGCAGCAATGCGCTGGTGCCGCGATCGAGCCCGCCGCCCAGCATCGCGTCCAGCTCCGCCAGGCCGCTGGAGGCGACGCCACGCTCGAATTCGTGCTTGTGCTCCGATGCCACCAGGCGCGGAAAAATCACGAGCCCACCGCGGTCGATCACGAAGTCGTGGTAGCCGCCGCGGAAGTCTACGCCGCGCAGCTTCGCGATCCGCAAGCGCCGGCGCTGCGCCCCGTAGAGGGGAACCAACTTCTCCAACGTCACAACACCGTGCGCCAGGCTCTGCAGGTGACCGTCAGCCTGCGTTCCGGTGAGGTCGTCGAGCAACAGCACGGTGCAGCCCCGGCCCGCGAAGTGCTGCTTGAGCGCCAGCACCTCACGTCGATACCGGAGTGGGCTCTGGGCGAGCAGGCGAATCTCTGAGAGCGAATCGAACACGAGCCGCTGCGGCTTGACGCGCGCGCACAAATTGACCACCGCCTTGGTCGTCTCAGCAAGTTCGACCTCGGAGGGATGAAAAAGCGTGTTTTGGTCGTCGCTCTGCAGGGCGTCCGGGGGTGTCAGCTCAAAAATCTCGATCCCATCGAGCGACCACCCATGTGACTTCGCGACCATCTCCAGCTCTTCCTTGGTCTCCGACAGCGTGACATAGACGCCGCGCTCGCCTCGCCGGTGGCCCTCGAGCAGGAACTGCAAGGCCAAGGTGGTCTTTCCGACCCCCGGATCCCCTTCAATCAGGAGCAGGCGACCGGTTGGGAATCCACCGCGGAGAATATCGTCCAGGCCGGATACACCCGTCGCCGATGCAGGCGTTCCCTGATTGCTCATCACGAAACACTATGAACGCAGGTCCCAGATGTCTACCCCAGCCGTGATGACAAATGCGCAAGCTGGGCGTCTCGGTCGCTTTCGGACTGGTATTCGTGTTTTGCTCGACCCGCGCGGCTGTTCGCGGCCGTGTTCAGACTGAAAATCCGTGTGTAGACAGTTCGACTCTGTCCCTGGGACTCGCTCTCGCCGCTAGCGACGGCGCCGCCGGCGAACGACGAACAGCAGGGCGGCGGCGAGCAGCGCCGCAGGTGCAGGCGCGCCGAGACCGGGCACGGCGCAACCGCAGCCGCTGTCCTTCGGCGGCGACGTCGATTCTGAATCGCCGGTCGCGTCGTCGGGCGGCGTATCGGCGCTTGCGTCGGGTGGTTCCGCGTCGGTGCCCGCGTCCCGGGGCCCCGGAGGCGGGCAGGCCATCGGGTCCAGGAGCACCGGATAGATCCCGCAAACCCCCATGACGTCGTCGTCGGCGAGCGTGCGCTTGTTCGTGTCGAGCGGGTTCGCGGACGGGAACATCGTCGTGGCCACGACGGCGGCGGACGCGTTTGCGCAGTCGGGGATCGGATTTCCGTTCTGATCCGTGGGCCGGATCCCGCTGAGGGAGCAGGTGTGGTCGAGGCCGATCAGGTGTCCCATCTCGTGCGTCAGCGCGTTTTGCAGGTCCTGTTCGTTGCCCGTCGGCGCGCCGCGCGTGACGTCGGCCCACGAGAAGGTGACCGCGTTGATCTCGGTGTCCGCGTCGATGATCTCGCCGGTGGAGGTGCGCGCCGAGACCGTCGTCATTGCGAGCGCCGCCAGGTCGTAGCAGTTCGGAGGCTTCGGGCACCACGTGTCTGTGCGAACGCGGATGATGTTCATTCCGTCGTTGGCGGCGGCCGGCACGGGCGCCGAGGCGTCGGCGACCGTGAGGCGCAGGTCGAGGTACGAGCATGCGCCGACGGTCGGGTTCTGCTTGCTCCACGTCGCGACCGCGGCCGCCATCGCCTCGCTGGTCTGATCGCGCGTGAGCAGGGGCAGCTCGACGGGGAAGGCCGTCAGCCAGACGCAGCTGTTCTTCCAGGCGAAAGGGACACCGGTCGCTGACTCGTAACGGACGTACCCGCGTGCGGGGCGCGAGACACCGACCGTCGCAGCCGCCAGCAGCAGCAAAGCCGTCGAAGTTCTCCCAAGCGATGTCATCAGTACCCTGTCACCCGGACCCGTCGCCGCTTCATCTTCGCTCAAGACGAAGGCCAGGACCATCGAATCAGCTTTCGCCTGACGTGGATGGGCCCCGGGCGTGCCCCGCGCGAACCCACGTTCGAACGGCGTGGGTCGGACGACCGGCGTACTGGTGGCGATCGCGATCGTCGTGCTCTCGAGCGCGCGCGCGTGGGCGTTCGGCCTGGACGGCCACGAGATCATCGAGGCGGCCGCGTACAAGCGGCTGCTCGCGCTGGACGTGGTTCCCAGCACCGGCGCGCCGGGCGTCTCCGGGCGCGCGCTGCTGGGCACGCTGATCGCGACCGGCGTGCTCGACGAGCCGCCCTGTTTCAATCGCGACCGGCCACTCGGCGACTGCGATCCCAGCCTGCGGCTGGATTTCCCGCTGCGCTACTGGCCGTCGCTGCATGCGGGCGCGCCCGATCTGGTGCTCGATCGCCAGCTGGGGCAGCAGGGCCAGTGCCAGCACTTCATGGCGAACACCGGCGACGCACTGACGCCCGTCGACGCGCGCACCGGCGTCCCCGCCGCGCTGGTGACGGAGGCCTACCAGCGCTGCGTCCGCATCGCCGGCGCCGTGTTCGATCTGATCCTGCGCGATCCGCAGCTGGCGCATTGGCGGCTGGCGGGGACGTACGCGCTGATGCACGCGCTGCAGGATTCGTTCTCGGCCGCGCACGTGAACCGCACCCCGCGCCTCGAGATCATTCACATGCTGTCGTGGACGCTGATCGACTGGCCCCGCTACGCAGTCCACGGACGCTGGGGCTTTCCCGACCTCACGCACCACGCGATCACCGATCAGCGCGACGCCGACTTCGTGCTGCGGGACGCGCGCAGCCACGACGGCCGCGCGTGCAACGACTTCCATAACGCGTACGCGTTTCCCGAGGAGTGTCTGACCGAACGGGCGAAGGCGGCCGTCGGTGCCGTCGTGGATTTCCTGGTGGCGATCTACCGGCTGCGAGCGGGCGCGACCGCGGCGGGACGGGAGGCGTCGCTGTTCTCGCCGTCGGGGGACGAGACGCGGGTCTGGCTCGCGTTCGTGCACGACCACCTGGCGAGCGTCCACGCGCCCGCGGAGCTGCCGGCGGCGCCGCCCGTGTTGCTCCGCCGTTCGGACGTGTTCGTCGGCGCACAGGTGAACGCCGGCGATCACACGCTGGGCGGCGGACTGTGGGGAGCGAAGCTGTTCCTGGGGGTGACGACGCCGTTCGTCCTCGGCCTCACCGGCGGCGTGGGTTATTCACGTCTCGACAGCGGCGGCCAGCTGGGCGCCGGACTGAATCTCGGGCTGCTGCTGCCGCTGGTCCGCCGCTTCAGCATCGGCGCGGCGCCCGCCGGTGTGCACATCGTCTGCGACACGCACTTCGAATCGTGCAAGCCCGACGTGGTGGCCGGCCTGGGCGTTCTGCTGGTCCCGCTGGGCGACGCGACCTGGTTCGGCGTCGAAGGACCGCGCTGGTCGTGGACCGAGCGATCGGTGGGCAATCAGTGGGTGGGCCTGTCGTTCGGGTGGTCACACGAACGGATCGAGCGCCGCGATCCCGCGGGCCCCGCCATCGTCGCCGCCTGGGATCCCCCGCCGGTGGACCAGGTCCACGCATTCCGCTCCGCGCGCGCCACGCGGGCCGTCTATCTGATGGCCACCGCGATCTCGCAGCCCGAGAATACGTTCGCGGGCGTGGGGTTCGAGTGGCGACGCGATCGCGACGTCTGGGACCGCCGCGCCGGGCTGGCGCCCGGCCTGCAGGTCGAGGTCTACGGCGGCCGCATCGAGGACGACGATCCCGGCGGCGGCGTCGCCGTCGCGCCGACGGTGCGGGCGTACCTGCTGCCCAGCCGCCTCGCCGTCAACGCGACGCCGGCTCTGTTGCGCGCGGGCGCGCTGGCAGGCCGGGCGCTGGCCGTGGACGTCGCCGCCCGGGCCGGCGTCGTCCTGGAGGTGGGCCGGCTCGAGGTGGCCGTCGATTCGCCGCCGCTGTCCTACGTCTCGACGGCGCGCTGGCACGCGCTTCCGATCACCGTCCGCCTGGGGCTGCGCCTGGATTGAACCGCTAAACGCGGCTCGATGTCTGCGCGCCGCCACGCTCGCGCGGCATCGTCTCGGTCGCTTCGGCGCAGTGGCGGCAGCAGAAGATGTTGCCGTCGCGCTCGACGCCGTGGCCGATCACGCGGAGGTGGCAGTGGGCGCAACGGGGCGCCAGCGCCTCGATCGCGCACTCGAAGCTGTCGAACACGTGCGTCTGACCGTCGAGCGACACGTGGAACGACTTCTCGTAGATGTTGCCGCAAGTCTCGCATTGCGCATGAGCCATGGCCGTCCTCCCTCAAATGGAATCTAAGGCGCGGAACGGCTCAGGAGGGACCGCAGGTACCGGGACCGCTGGCGGGAATCGTGCACTTGTTCTTCTTGGCGCAGTCGGCGTCGCTGGCACAGCTGGTCTTGCAAGCCGACACGACATCACATGCGTAGGGCATGCATTCGGTGCGCGTCATCGATTGCACGCACTGCCCAGCCGCGCAGGCGGCCGGCGGGCGGTAGCGATCCTGGCCGTCGCACAGGGCAGCGCCGCACACGGTCCCGTCCGGGATAGGCGAGCATGTTCCTTGCGCGCCCGCGATCGCGCATGAGAGGCAGGCGCCGCACGACGCCGCCCCGCAACAGAAACCCTCGGTGCAGAAGCCGCTGATGCAGTCGGTCGCGCTTCCACAGATCGCGCCGTTGGGCTTGAGGTTCGTGCACGAGCTGCCCAGGCAGATGTAGCCGGCGACGCAGTCGGCGGTGGTCGCGCACGTCGTGGTGCACGCGGTCGGCCCGCACAGGTACGGCGAGCAGCTGATCGCGGTCTGCCGGCAGGTGCCGCTGCCGTCGCAGGTTCCGACCGGCGTCGCCGTGGAGCCCGTGCACGACGCGGTCCCGCAGCTGGTGCCGGCGGGCATCGGCCGGCACGCGCCGTTGCCGTCGCAGGTTCCGTTGAACCCGCAGGGCGGGTTGGCGGCGCAGCCGCCGTGCGGCTCCATCGCCCCGGCGGGGACGGGCCGGCACGTTCCGGCGTTGCCCGCGACGTTGCACGACGCGCAGGTTCCGCAGCTGGCCGTCGAGCAGCAGACGCCTTCGACGCAGTTGCCGCTGTCGCACTCGGCGCCGGCGGCGCAGATCTGTCCCAGCCGCTTCTTGCCGCACGAGCCGCTGTTGCACACCGTTCCCGGCACGCAGTCGCTGTCGATGGCGCAAGCCGAACGGCAGGTCGTGCCGTTGCAGCTGTAGGGCGAGCAGGATTGCATCGAGGCCGGCGCGCACGTGCCCGCGCCGTCGCAGGTGCGCGCCAGCGTGGCGACGTTGCCGCCGATCGGGCAGGTGGGCGGCGAACATTGCGTGCCCGCTTCGTACAGCTGGCAGCCGCCTGCGCCGTTGCAGAAGCCGTTCGTCGCGCACGACACCGCGCCCTGGTCGCGGCACTGGCCGGAGGGATCGCGCCCGCCCGCCGCGATGGGCGTGCACGTCCCCGTGCTGCCCGCCAGCGCGCACGATACGCACGCACCCGTGCACGCGGTCCGGCAGCAGACGCCCTGGGCACAGACGCCGCCCGAGCATTCGCTGCCCTCGCCGCACACCGCGCCCGGCGGCTTCAAGCCGCACGATCCGCCGCTGCACACGCCCGGCGGCGCGCAGTCGGCGTCGGCCCGGCACGTCGAGTTGCACGCGGCGGTGCCGCAGCTATACGGGAAGCAGGACGTCGCCGCGGGGATCGTGCAGGTGCCGGCGCCGTTGCAGGTCCCGGCCGGCGTGAACGTCGCTGTGTTGGCGGGACAGCTGGCGGCGCGGCAGGGCGTCCCTTGCGGGTAGCTCTGACAGGCGCCGGCCTGGCACTTCCCGTTGTTGCCGCAGCCCGCGGCGCCGGTGTCCATGCACGTCGCCATCGGATCGGGCTGTCCGTCGGGGACGTTGGCGCAGATGCCCATCGACGTGGACAGCGCGCACGACTTGCACGCACTGGCGCAGCCTGTCGCGCAGCAGACGCCCTGGGCGCAGATGCCCGACACGCATTCGCGCCCGTCGGCGCAGAAGGCGCCGTTCGTCTTGAGGCCGCACGAGTTGTCGGCGCACACCTTCCCGCTCACGCAGTTGGCGTCCGCCGTACACGCGCGGAAGCAGCGGGACCCGTTGCACGCGAAGGGCGCGCACGGAACCGCGTCGCCCGCGACGCAATTCCCGGTGTCGTTGCAGGTTCCCGGGGGCGTGTAGATGTTGTTCTCGCAGCGCTCGGCCGCGCACACCGTTCCCGAGGCGTAGGAACGGCACCCCGAGGCCCCGTCGCACTTCCCGTCGTGACCGCAGCTGGCCGCGCCCTCGTCCATGCAGATGCTGCGCGGATCGGCCGCGCCGGCCGGGGCGGGCGCGCACCGGCCCTTCGACGACGGCAGCGCGCAGCTCCGGCAGGCGCCCAGGCAAGCCTCGGCGCAGCAGACGCCGTCGACGCAGAAGTTGCTGGCGCATTCGCTGGCGGCCGCGCACGGCTGGCCGTTCGGTTTCGGGCCGCAGCTGCCGTTATCGCAGACCTG